>Ga0156145_1191_pt6 | contig 8711 bp, 7 predicted proteins | sample RifCSPlowO2_02_FD_107798 | JGI IMG/M metagenome (GOLD analysis project Ga0156145, IMG submission 107798) | Deltaproteobacteria bacterium RIFCSPLOWO2_02_FULL_53_8 | reverse complement strand
CATCTAAGCCACCTTATCGCCGACAGTCCTATACGGTTAGCCGGACAGAACATACACTGGCTTAAAGACGGCGCATACACCGGTGAAGTATCCGCAGAGATGCTTAAAGACATCGGCTGTTGCTACGTTATCATCGGCCACTCGGAACGCCGCGCATACTTTAACGAGACAGACGAGATTGTCAGCAAGAAGCTTTATGCGGCGTTGCGCGCCGGACTTAAACCCATTGTTTGCGTCGGTGAGACCCTTGCCGAACGCGAGGCAGGCAAGACCGTCTCAATCGTTTCTACCCAGTTGCGCGGGGCGCTTACAGGCCACCCTGCGGGCGGACTTAAAGAGATAACCATAGCTTATGAGCCGGTCTGGGCCATAGGCACGGGCAAGACCGCCTCGCCGCAAGACGCCGAAGAGGTGCATAACAGGCTGCGCGAGCTGCTATATGAGCTGTTGGGTTCAGATGTAGCAAGGACTATCCGCATTATCTATGGGGGCAGCGTAAAACCCGACAACATCGACGCCCTTATGAGCCAGCCCAACATCGACGGCGCGCTTGTGGGCGGCGCGGCGCTCAAGGCGGAAGACTTTGCAAGGATAGTCAAGTTCCACCCGGCGTAAGTCTTTTATGGCCATCTTCCTTAGCAATTAATCCCTGTCATCCGCCCTCCTGCCGTATCAGCCGATGCCTCTTGTTCTCCAAGAAGCCATAACCTGCTTGACTTTATTACCTCAACTATGCTAAAAATTTGAGGTTGCTCCTGATATTGACTGAGCAGCCCTTTGCGGCACTCTGCAAGAGAGCGCTGCACCGGCAAAAGTAAATGGGTATCATCTAACTGACGCTTCTATGTCCTTGTGAACTTTTTTTACGCCGGCTCATGCTAAAGCGGCTGACGTAGGGCATTAAAACATGATAAACGACGCAGGCAACGGTTCCGGCGGAAAGAGGCCTGAAGGCATGTTGCGCGGTCTCGCAACGCTCGCTTCAATGGGCATAACGATGGTCGCCTGCACGTTTATCGGCCTGATTCTTGGGATATATATAGATAAATACCTTGATACAAAGCCTTGGTTCACGTTAATCTTACTCTTCTTCGGGATTGCGGCTGGTTTCAAGAACATCTATACGGCGGCAAAGAAAAATGCCTTATGACACGCCTGATACGCACGATGACGGGTTTGCCGTCGTAGGCGCGGCCGGACGCAAGGCCGGCCTTATAAGCGTAGCCGCAGGTTTGGCGGCCATGTTAGTAGGTCTTGTAACAGGCACAACCGTCATCACAGGGCTTGCCGCCGGTTATATAGTCGGCGCCGTAAATTTGTCGTGGCTTTTGCGTATACTGCGCAGGGGCGTAAGTCAGGATGCAAAAAGAGCGGCGGCCTCGGTAGCGCGCGGTTATTATGTCAGGTTCGGCGCGACGTGTCTTGTCTTCTATCTTGCCGTCTCCAGAGGATGGTTTAATCCCTGGCAGCTTTTAATAGGTTTTTCAGTGGCGGTCTTTTTTATCATCGCAACGCTGATATTCGCCGCTTCAAGCTCTTTCAGACAGACCGGGGACACGGACCCGGAGCTTAAAAACGCTTTCAAGCAGAGGGGGTAACACAATATGCACGAGTCCATAATCCTGCCGGCTTTCGGCCTGCATGCGCACACGGCCATGATGATATACATCATCATCGGCCTTACGATATTTGCGGCTGTCATGTCGGGACGGTTCAAGATGGTGCCGGGCAAACTCCAGTCCGTTATCGAGATAGTCATCGATATGTTTCTGAAGATGGCCGACGAGAACATGGGGCACAAGGGAAGAAAATACTTTCCGTTTATCATGATGATTACCGTCTTCATATTCGTATCCAACGCAGTAGGCATGATACCCGGCCTCCTGCCGCCGACGGCCAATCTTAGCACCACCGCAGCGTTGGCGCTCATCGTCTTCTTTACCACGCATATCATAGGCATCAAGGAACACGGGATAAAGTATATACATCACTTTACCGGGCCTGTATGGTATATGATACCGCTCATCATGCCGCTTGAAATCATCGGGCATCTTGCAAGGCCGCTCTCGCTCTCGCTGCGTCTGTTCGGCAACATGATGGGCCATGAGCAGATAGTCATGGTCATGCTCATATTGATGCCGATAGCCTATCCCCTGCTTGCCATATCCACGATAATGGGCGTGCTTGTCGTATTTCTTCAGTCGTTCATCTTTGCGCTCTTGTCCATGCTCTATATCGGCGGCGCGCTCGAAGAGGCTCACTAAGGGGAATTCAACGCGGGCAGGATTATAATCATAAAGCGGCGTCCTAACCGGCGCCGCTTTTTTTTGCCCATCTTAACTTTGCTTGCGCAGATCAAGATAGGGTGTCTTAACGGGCTTATGACGTATATGGTTTGAAGATTTGGGTGATGGAAGAGAATCTCGGGTTTGACGTATGACTCTTGTAAAGACAGGTGAGTAACCGGTTTCCTCGATGCCGACATATTTGCGCTTGGGCTGTTTTGTGGTAAAATATAAGTAGAGGTAGTTCAAGCAGGCATTGGAGGACTAAAGCGCGAAAACATAAGTTCCCATCCACAGGGTGCGTGCAAACCACCTAAGGAGGTCATAAAGCCAGTCCCTTAAGATCGTGCCATACGGATTGAGGCGTGGCGCGAGTCAAGGAGGCCCGTAAAAGGGTGGCTTGTTAGAGGGTTCTGGGCTTGTTATGACCGGCGGATTGGATTAAAGCGGCCCGTTCAATGCTTGTTTTTAGGGGGGTTGGGATATAACCATCTCCCCTTTTAAATTCCGACATCTCGTTTTGCGTCGAGAAACTGCCCTTCTTGTCGTGATAACGGTCGTCGAATCTTGAGAATTCCGTATTATATCGGCCTCTTCTATCCGCTCTTAACGCCACTACCCTTTGCCGCTTTTCATTTGACATTTCGCGGCGCAGAACCTACAATATATAAGTTAACAAATGGAGGGCTATAATATGCCGATATATGAATACAGATGCAACGACTGTAAGGCTGTCTTTGAAGAGATACAAAAGTTCTCCGACGAGCCTATTAAGGTATGCGCGCTTTGCTCCGGCAAAAACGTCGAAAAACTTATCTCCCAATCGTCTTTTGTGCTTAAAGGCACGGGTTGGTATGCAACCGATTATGCAAAGAAAGATACGCCTAAAGAGTCGGATACGCCTTCCAAGCCGCCGTGCGCCGGATGCCCGTCCTGTTAGTCTTGCGTAAGCGCAACAATATCTTAGCTTCCTACCTTATACCCTGATGTATACTGAAATGACCGCAACCGCCGTGAGCGCCGCTCTTAAGGCCGGGCGCTTGCTTAAAGATAATTTCGGCGGCGTCCGATCCATCGAGTACAAGGGGGCAGTTGACCTTGTCACCGAGATGGACAGGGCATCGGAAGATGTAATCCTGCAAGAGATTCTAAAGGTCTATCCTGATCACGGAATACTCACAGAGGAGAGCGCGGAAGCAGTCTCTTCGTCGCCCTTCCGTTGGATAATAGACCCAATCGACGGCACGACAAATTACGCGCACGGGTTCCCCGTCTTTTGCGTATCTATAGCGCTTGAGGTTTCGGGCACGGTTGTCTACGGCTGTGTATACAACCCCATGCTTGACGAACTCTTTACCGCTCGAAAGGGCGGCGGCGCGTTTCTCAACGGCAGACCGATTCATGTCTCATCCATCCCGCATATAAACTCAAGCCTCCTTGCAACCGGTTTCCCTTACGATATACGCACGTCAAAGACTACCAACCTTGAGCATTTTGCCGCATTTGCCAAGCGTGCGCAAGCCATCCGCAGGGCAGGCAGCGCGGCCCTCGACCTCTCTTATGTGGCGTGCGGCAGGTTCGACGGTTTCTGGGAGATAAAGTTGAACCCCTGGGACGTGGCTGCGGCAGCCATTATCGTTATCGAGGCGGGTGGGACGATAACCGACTTCAAGGGAGCGGCCTTTTCCATGCACGGCAACGAGTGCCTTGCTTCAAATTCCCTTATCCATGACGAGATGCTCGGCCTGTTGAGCGAGAATCTCTAAGTCCAGCGCTCGTTTCCGGTCTATTCGCTTAAAAAGCCCTTGCAATCACAGATGGCCGTATATAGTATTATAGAATATGATAAGATAATATTCGCGCGTTAGAGCAGCCTGCTTCCATGATGTAGGATAGGTGAAGCGCACCCAAAAGGCAGTGACATAGTGGATAGTGGTTTTACTAATCATTCGCCACTAATCACTTGTCACGATTTTCCGGGTCTGCTGCGCTTGACCCAACATACAGGCTTCTATCGGCAGGCTCTCTTTTAATAAAACCATCCGGTCCTTATCGATTATGAAGTTATACATCTCTATATTTGCCGTTTTTATCGTTGCTGCCTGCATCTTGAGGCCCGCGCCTGTTGTTGCCGAGTTCTACCGTTACAACGATAAAGACGGGGTTGAGCACATAACAAACGACTTCAATCAGATACCTGCCGAATATCAGGAGCAGTTTTTAGATAAGAGCGAGCCAAAAAAATCAAATGAGGTTATAAACGCCGAAGAGGAGCTTGCGCAGGCTGTGGCAGCTGCCAAGTCCGCACAAGCGCCGACGTCTGCCAATGAGACTGAAGCCGAAGATAACGATGAAGGGCCCAAGACCATACTGCAACGCATAATTGAGTTTGCCGACGGATATAACGCGCTGCTGCCCCTTCAGATAGCCGGCGTCGTAGCGGCGATTATAGCCATCTTCGTTGTCGGCGTCCGTATCGGAGGCTCATTGGGGCATAAAAAACTTGCAGCCCTTATCTGTTTTGCCCTTGCCGCCTTTGTCCTGACCTATCTCTTCTCATTCAATATTCAGCGTGTCTCAGACAGCTTTTATGAGATTAGGGGCAAAGTAAAAGAGTTGGAGACAAAACTCAACTCAAGACAGTCTCAGGCGGAGAAGAGGCTGGAGATACCCGGTGAACAGACCAACGAGGATGCGCAACCCCGCCAGCTTTCACCGGTTGCGATGCCTGATTAACTTCAGCGTCAAGGAACCGGCTTGGGCGCTTTGTTTATTGATTTCAAAAGCAAGAAGACAGCGAAGACTTTCTTTGTTAAGGAAGCTCTGATTAATTAACAAACCGTCATTGCGAGTGCAGCGAAGCTCAAGCCCAGCTTTTATCAGCACGCGGTCTTATGCGTGATGAAAAAGCGAATATAAATGAGAACTACATTACTTGTAAATGAACCGTTGTCTTTTATGGTTCATTTACATCTCGCGCCGCAGATAAATCAATAAGTTCCGGGATTGCGGAGCTTGTTCCGAGCGAAGCGAGGAATCCAGTTGTGTTACCGAGGCTCCGGGTTTGCTTCGGCTGCGCCTCGCAACCGCTTGTGCGCCATCGTTTGTCTTTGGCGCCAAAAGCGCTCCTCGCAAAGACAATCTTCGAATTAATCAGAGCTTCCTTAAAGTTACAGGTTGTTTGCTGTAGCCGGAACCTGCCTCGTCATCTTATTACCGTCACAAGATAAGATACATTACGCTAATAAAAGACCTTGTTGACAACCGTTTGGAAATCCTTGATAATATAGGCTGCCTTTTGATACAGCCTCAATCCTCGTTGTCGTGCCGCTACGTCCCGCATCGCAAGCAGTTCTGCCGGTATGCAGCCAAGTATAGGTCATTGAGTATTCCTGTATTGAAACGGATAAGGGATTGTATCCATGCGAGCCGCCTGAAGTTTATGGCAAGGCTATTGACGGTTAATTATATAATTGACCTATGTCATAGTCTTTTTTGCGGGTCTCGCATAAAATTTACGTCAAAAATACTCTCAGTGAGTGTGCTACGGCGCAATTATATATAGATAGAGGAGTAAGTAAGACGCACTTGTAATGCAGCGCAAGCGCAATGCCTGAACCTTTTTCGCAGGCAGAGCGCGTTTAACCGGAGGTGGAAGTTGAGAGGACACAAAGACGTTTACGTAGGCATCGATGTCGGCTCGGTCAGCGCCAATACCGTCGTATTGGACGAGCATAAAAATATCATTGAAGAGCATTACACGCGCACCAAGGGAGAGCCGCTCGAGACGGTGCTCCTGCTTTTAAACGACCTTATCACTCATTACGGCAAAGACTCTATCAAGCTCTTAGCCATGACAGGCTCTGGCGGCAAGATTATCGCTCAACTTGTGGGCGCGGGTTTTACCAACGAGGTCATTGCTCAGGCCAAGGCCATCGAGATATTCCATCCTGAGGTTCGCACCGTCATTGAAATGGGCGGGCAGGATGCAAAACTTATATTCCTTGCTACTGACGGCGTTACGGGAAAGTTGCGCATGGCCGACTTTCAAATGAACTCCGTCTGCGCCGCGGGCACAGGGTCTTTTCTTGACCAGCAGGCCTTCAGACTCGGGCTTACCATAGAAGAGTTCGGCCATCTTGCCCTCAAGAGCAAGAACCCGCCGCGTGTCGCAGGCCGTTGCAGCGTCTTTGCAAAGTCCGACATGATACATCTTCAACAGACGGCCACGCCGGACTACGATATCGTCGCGGGCTTGTGCTACGCAGTCGCCAGAAACTTCAAGGCCACTATCGGAAAGGGTAAGGAGTTTGTCGCGCCGGTCGCCTTTCAGGGCGGCGTGGCCGCAAACCTCGGCGTGAGAAAGGCGTTTAAAGACGTCCTCGAGCTTTCCGACGCCGAATATATCATACCGTCTCATTTTGCGTCTATGGGCGCAATCGGCGCGCTTTATACCTGCCTTGAGATGAAAAAGGCCGTTGGGCAGTTTAAGGGAACGGCCGAGCTTGAAAAATTCGTCGGCTCCGTCAGGACGAACGAATCCGTCCTTGAAAAACTCGTCAGGCCTCAGGGACATCCTTCGCAAAGACGCTCTTCAACAGGTTACCCGCTCGACGCTCAGGCAAAGGTCGACGCGTATCTCGGCATTGACGTCGGCTCCACGTCCACAAACGTCATACTCATCGACAAGAATTTCAAGCTTATAACCAAGCGGTATCTGGCAACAGCCGGCCGGCCGCTCGACGCGGTAAGAAAAGGGCTTGCAGAGGTGGGCGACGAGTGCGGCGACTGCGTAAACGTGATTGGCGTAGGCACGACAGGCTCCGGCAGGTATCTCTCCGGTGACTTCGTCGGCGCCGACGTCATTCGTAACGAGATAACGGCTCAGGCGGTTGCGGCCGCCGTAATCGACCCGGACGTTGACACCATCTTCGAGATAGGCGGACAAGACTCCAAGTATATCGCGTTAAAAGACGGGGTCGTCATCGACTTTGAGATGAACAAGGTCTGCGCCGCGGGCACGGGCTCTTTCCTTGAGGAGCAGGCCGAGAGGCTCGGCATAAGCATAAAGGGCGAGTTCAGCGACCTTGCGCTCGGCAGCTCGTCGCCGCCGCCGATGGGTGAGCGTTGCACCGTCTTCATCGAGTCCGACATGATACACTTTCAGCAGCGCGGCGTTGAAAAAGACGGCCTTGTGGCCGGACTTTCGTACTCTATCGTTCATAATTATCTGAACAGGGTCGTCGGCGACAGGCGAATCGGCAACAACGTCTTCTTTCAGGGCGGCACAGCCGCAAATCTGGCCGTTGTCGCGGCCTTTGAAAAGGTCACAGGCAAAAAGATTACCGTTCCGGAGCATCATGACGTCACCGGCGCCATTGGCGCGGCAATACTCGTTGGCCGCGAGATGTCGGCCGATACAAAGACCAAGTTCAAGGGGTTTGACCTCAGCAGGCGCAAGTTCGAGATACAATCCTTTGAATGCAGGGACTGCGCCAATGTCTGCAATGTCCGCAAGGTCGTTATGGAAGGCGAGGCGCCGCTGTACTATGGCGGCAGGTGTGAAAAATACGACGTTAAGAGGGACGATAAGAGCAACGCCCATCTCCCTGACCTCTACAAAGACCGCGAGAAGCTCCTCTATGGCACATATACCGGAAAGGTTGCGTCCAAGGACGCGCCTGTCATCGGCGTGCCGAGAATCCTCTTTATGCACGAGATGTACCCGTTCTGGAAGGCCTTCTTCGATATGCTTGGCTACCGGGTGCAGCTCTCTGCGCCTACGAATAAAGAGATTATCCGTGACGGCATAGAGAAGATAGTCACCGAGACGTGCTTCCCGATCAAGGTCTCGCACGGTCACGTCCAAGACCTGATGACCAAGGGCGTAAAGAAGATATTCCTGCCCTCCATCGTCAACATGAGACCGGCCAAGCCGGGTCAGCCGCATACCCAGCTATGCCCTTATGTTCAGACCATTCCGTACCTTTGTCACTCTACCTTCGATTTCGTGAAAGAGGGTTTTGAAATCCTTCAGCCGGTCTTCCACTTTAATCAGTCCGAGGCTGCGCTTAAAAAAGAGTTCTATGAGTTCGGCAAGACGCTCGGCAGGGACAAGAAAGCGGTTGACGCTGCCGTTAAGACCGCGTTCGAGGCGTGGGATACCTTCAACAGCCGCCTTATCGCGCGCGGCAAAGAGGTTGTTGACAGCCTCAAGCCGACGGACACGGCCCTTCTCATAGTCGGACGCTCATATAATACGACGGATAACGGCCTTAACCTCGAGTTGCCGCAGAAACTCCGCGAGCTTGGGACCATAGCCATACCCTTCGACATGCTTCCTGTGGACTCTGTAATCGACGACGCGCTCGCAAACGACATGTACTGGAAGAGCGGCCAGAGGATACTGGCTGCGGCAAGGCTCGT
>Ga0156145_1034_pt1 | contig 8843 bp, 7 predicted proteins | sample RifCSPlowO2_02_FD_107798 | JGI IMG/M metagenome (GOLD analysis project Ga0156145, IMG submission 107798) | Deltaproteobacteria bacterium RIFCSPLOWO2_02_FULL_53_8 | reverse complement strand
TTGAGTTCGTAGTCTGCGCTGTGCCCACAGGTTTTTCATGTGCATCTTTGTAACAACGTAATCAAGACCAACCGAAGAAAGGAGTCGCCGATATGCGGATCCTCATAATCGAAGATGAAAAGAAGGTTGCGGCTTTTATAAAGCGCGGCCTCGAGCAAGAGAGCTATGCAGTTGACGTATGCAGCGACGGCATCGAAGGAGAGCACTTTGCCGAGATAAACAACTACGACGCGATTATCCTCGACATCATGCTTCCTAAAAAGAGCGGCCTGGATGTCTTAAAAGACATAAAGACCGCAGGTGTCAAGGCGCCCGTGCTCTTGTTGACGGCACGCGACACCATAGACGACCGTGTCAAGGGACTTAACGTAGGCGCGGACGACTATCTTACCAAGCCGTTTGCCTTTGAAGAGCTCCTTGCGCGTATCCGCGTGCTGTTGCGCCGCGGCGGATACGGCACGCCCATATTGAAGTTTGCCGACCTTACCCTCGACCCTGCCAGCCGCAAGGCCAAGCGTGGGGATGTAGAGGTTGAGCTTACTGTAAAAGAGTATGCCCTCCTTGAATATCTGCTCCGTAACCCTAATCGCGTCCTCACCCGCACGCTCATTGCCGAGCACGTCTGGGATCAGTCCTTCGATAGCGAGACAAATGTCGTTGACGTCTACATCAACCACCTGCGCGCAAAAATCGACAAAGACTTTCCAGTAAAACTCATACATACCATCCGGGGCGTGGGGTATGTGATGAAGGACGAGTAGTCCCCTCTCCCCTTGGGGAGGCGCCAAATACAAAACGATGGCGCACACGAGGGCAGGGTGAGGGGGCGGGTGTGGTGTATGACATTGTTACTTGGATGTCGGAACGTAGGAGCGACAATATAATCTGTTCCGATGTGCTTGATGCGCCTTGTTAAGTTCAAACTATATAATTACGTTATAAGTGAACTTGTGAACTGCAAAGAATAATCATGAAAAAAATGGATTTTAAGAAAAACTTTTTGAACAAGATAATTTGCGGTAGCGCCGTTGATGTAATGAGGCAAATACCGGATGGAGTAATTAACCTGATAGTCACTTCGCCGCCGTATAATTTGAAAAATTCTACAGGCAATGGCATGAAAAATGGGCGCGGTGGTAAATGGGCAAACGCAGCCCTGCAAAAAGGTTATTCTCATCATAACGATTGTATGCCTCACGATGAATATGTGCTATGGCAGCGAGATTGTCTAACAGAGATGATGAGAATTGTTTCCGAGGACGGTGCAATTTTTTACAATCATAAATGGAGAGTTCAGGATGGTTTGTTGCAAGACCGTCAAGACATCGTGGGAGGTTTCCCTGTAAGGCAGATCATTATATGGAGACGTAAGGGCGGTCTTAATTTTAATCCAGGTTATTTTCTGCCGACGTATGAAGTTATATACCTGATTGCTAAACCTAAATTTAAATTGATTTCTAAAGCAAATGCTTGTGGAGATGTTTGGGAATTTACTCAAGAAATGAACAATGAACATCCGGCGGCATTTCCTGTGAAATTAATTGACCGCATTATTTCTGCGACTGATGCGAAAATTGTTTTGGATCCGTTCATGGGGTCAGGGACAACGGCAATTTCTGCGTTAAACTATGAGCGAGATTATGTCGGGATTGATTCTTCGCCGGAGTACTGCGAAATGGCGCGAAAGAGAATAAATCAATACCAATCTCAAGTGAGGCTTTCGTTAACGTTATGACAGACAAACCTGTTATCTATACAAAACCAGCTCTTATTGCTAAACTAAAAGCAATCTCGGCAATGGGTTTTATTAAGAATGCTCGGAAAGGAAACGTTGGAGGCATCGGTAATACACTTGAAGATTTACTTGGTATTGAGGAAAACAATTTGCCGATTCCTAATGCCGCAGAGTGGGAACTGAAAACACAGCGCATCAATACAACATCACTAACGACCCTTTTTCACATAGAACCTTCGCCACGCGCTATTCGCTTTGTGCCAGCAGTTCTTTTGCCCAGCTTCGGTTGGGCACATTCGGAAGACGGGAAAAAATATCCAAAGGGGGAGATGAGTTTTAGGCAAACAATACACGAGAATTCGCGAAGCGATCGTGGCTTTAAGGTTGTCATTGACAGAAGTGAACTTAAAATCTTGATTTCTTTTGATGCGAAGAGTGTTGATTTGAAACATAAGGATTGGCTTAAATCGGTGGAAAAACGTATTGGTTTAAAAGAGCTTGACCCACAACCTTATTGGGGATTTAAGGACTTGGAGAATAAAGCAGGAACAAAACTACTCAACACCTTTTATGTTCAGGCTGAAGTAAAGAAAGAATCTAAAAAGGAGTATTACCACTATACGTCGGTAACGATGCTTCAGAAGTTTAGTTTTGAGAAATTTTTGCAGGCTCTTGAGGAAGGCAATATTCTCGTAGATTTTGATGCACGAACCGGACATAATCACGGAACAAAATTTAGAATGCGGCAAAATTGCTTGCCTATGTTGTATGAGATAGCAACAAGAATAATTTAGCCCGTAGGATGGGCTGAGGCACGAAGCCCATCAATAATATGTTCCGCGACATTCGATAGGTTTGATATTCCCGCGCAGGCGGGAATCCAGAAAAATAAAGCAACGAAAAGACACAACAGACTGGATTCCCGATTAAGACATCGGGAATGACGAATGATAAGCCCGTAGGCTTTTCCCCCTCGTTCCCAAGCTCCAGCTTGGGAACGGATTTGCCTTGAAAGCTCCGCTTTCAAACATTGAATTGGAAGCAGAGCTTCCGTCCATTTGCGTTCCCAAGCTGGAGCTTGGGAACGAGAGATGCGCTCAACCCATCCTGCCGCGCTTGGGAGCGAGAGGATAACATTCCGTGGGCACAGCCCACCCCACGAGACTTCGTGCCGTCGGGAGTTTCCTCCAGACGGTAGGCGCATGGCGTCAGGAGGAAACTCCTGACGCCACAGGAATTTGCGTTTCCAAGCTGGAGCTTGGGAACGAGAGAGAAAAACTGGATTCCCGCTAAAAACACGCGGGAATGACGATTTTTAGATAGTTCTATTCGTCATTCCCGAGGCTTTAATCCCCGATTAAGACATTCGGGGACGAATCCAGTCTTTAAGAGACTTATACAAAGGCCTCCTTAATCAGGGGGCATTTAGCTATGTAGGCTAAATCACATCTGCCGTTACGCTGGTAACCCCCTTTTCCTTTGACAATTCCCTGTTATTTCAATAGAATAAAATATTCTGCTCAGTCAGGCCGTAGGTGGGCTGTGCCCAACTTTTGCAAGAGAGAGCCGCTGATATTCCGGTGGGCGGCAGCTCTGCCTACAAGACTATAGGCAAGGGTGGAATCTGAGGACACGTGTCGTTTTTTTTGGTATGAAAACGCCGCGTGGCGGAAGAGGTTTGTGTTTGGTCGCTTGAGTAACGGCGTTGTGTTTGCAGCAAAGGCGCAGTGGTTAATGGCGGGGTCTGATTCCCCCTCACCCCAGCCCTCTCCCCTGTGGGGAGAGGGAGCGCAATTTCCACCTCATTCCAACCTTCTCCCGCAAGGGGAGAAGGAGTAACGGCAAATTGCCACGGTCTTCCTCCCCAAGGGGAGAAGGCGTAAGTTTAAAAGGAAAACGTGATAGACAAAAATCTCATTCGTAATTTTTCGATTATTGCCCATATCGACCACGGTAAATCCACGCTCTCGGACAGGCTGCTTGAGTATACGGGCACGCTCACCAAGCGCGAGATGACGAGTCAGTTCATGGACAAGATGGAGCTTGAGCAGGAGCGCGGCATAACCATAAAGGCGCAGACCGCGCGCCTTGCGTATAAGGCCGACGACGGCAAGACATACATATTAAACCTGATTGACACGCCCGGTCACGTTGATTTCAGCTACGAGGTCTCGCGCTCGCTCTCGGCGTGCGAGGGCGCGCTCTTAATCGTGGATGCCTCTCAGGGCGTCGAGGCTCAGACGCTTGCGCATCTTTATGCGGCGGTCGACGTGGGGCTTGATATCGTTCCTGTCTTGAATAAAATCGACCTTCCGGCGTCAGACCCGGAGCGCGTCAAGGCCGAGATAGAAGAGGTGCTCGGCATCGACGCGTCCGACTCCGTGCTAACGAGCGCCAAGGAAGGCAAGGGCATAAAAGAGGTGCTTGAGGCCATCGTAACGCGCCTTCGTCCACCGGCGGGCGACGCACAGGCCCCGCTGAAGGCGCTGGTCTTTGATTCGTGGTATGACAACTATCAGGGCGTCGTCGTGCAGATACGCGTAATCGACGGCATTATCAAGGCCGGGATGAAGATACGGTTTATGGCTACTGGTAAGTCGTTTGACATCGTCAGCGTTGGTGTCTTTGCCCCGTTCGCAAAAGAGGCGGCGGAGCTTGGGCCGGGCGAGGTCGGTTTTGTCATAGCCGGAATAAAAGAGGTAAGAGAGGTCCACGTCGGCGATACGCTTACAGACGCAGAGCGTCCCACGCCAGAGGCCCTGCCCGGGTACAAGGCCGCAAAGTCGATGGTCTTCAGCGGCCTCTATCCGGTCGACTCGGCGCAGTATGAAAACCTCAAAGACGCGGTCGTAAAACTGCGCCTTAACGACTCGTCTTTTACCTTCGAGCCGGAGACCTCGCTTGCCCTGGGCTTCGGGTTCAGGTGCGGGTTTCTGGGGCTATTTCACATGGAGATAATCCAAGAGCGGCTTGAGCGCGAGTACAACCTTGAGCTTATAACCACCGCGCCAACGGTTATATATAGAGTTACGAAGACGAACGGCGACGTGATATTCGTCGATAATCCGTCCAACCTGCCGCCGCCGCAGCAGATACAGCTTATAGAAGAGCCGTTTATCCTTGCAACGCTCCATACGCCGGCTGAGTATCTTGGCGCAATCCTCGGCATCTGCGAGTCGAAGAGGGGGATTCAGAGGGAGATAACCTACCTGAGCACGTCAAGGATTATGGTTGCTTACGAGTTGCCGCTCAACGAGATAGTCCTCGATTTTTACGACAAGCTCAAGAATGCGTCAAGGGGCTATGCCTCGATGGACTACGATTATCTTGATTATAGAAAATCTGACCTCATAAAACTTGATATACTCATAAACAGCGAGCCGGTCGACGCGCTGTCGCTCATTGTGCCGCGCGAGCGCGCGCACACAAGGGGCAGGGCGCTTGCCGAGAAGATGAAAGAGCTTATCCCGCGTCAGATGTTCGAGGTCATTATTCAGGCCGCGATAGGCTCTAAGATAGTTGCGCGCGAGACGATATCGGCCATGCGTAAGAATGTCATTGCAAAGTGCTACGGCGGCGACATTTCCAGAAAGAGAAAGCTCCTTGAGAAGCAGAAGGAAGGAAAAAAACGCATGAAGCAGGTCGGCAGCGTCGAGCTGCCGCAAGAGGCGTTTTTGGCGGTGCTGAAGGTGGAGTAGCAGGCTGCTGAAAAAATCTTTTTTACCGCTCCATACCGTCATTCCCGCATGTATTTAGCGGGAATCCACAAGCTGTTGATTTTTCTGAGACTGGATTCCCGACTAATACCTCGGGAATGACATTCTGAAACTTTTTCAGATTGTAGATTGTAGGATGGGTGAAGCGCAGCGCACCCATCTTGAGTTGGGTCTGCTGCGCTTGACCCAACCTACCCGTTGCTGCCGGATAATGTTAAAGGCAAGATAACAACAGATGAAAGACGGGTTCAGAAGACAGGCAGAGAAAAATCTTGTTGAGGTTTTGAAGAAGAGACTCGGCAGCGAGTCTGCTACTAAAATAGATTCGGATAAAGGTAAAAATAGAATGAGCCTCAAAAATATCTGGCCGTTTAGTATCTGTTTTAAGGGCTGCGAAGCAGCCGACGCAGGCGTAAAAAAGAAGAAAAATTCCGTGCGCGAGTTGATAGAGGCCGTAGTCATTGCGCTCCTGCTGGCGCTCTTCATCAGGACGTTTATCATTCAGGCCTTTAAGATACCGTCAAGCTCGATGGAAGACACGCTCCTTATCGGCGACCATCTTATCGTCAGCAAATTCGCTTACGGCCTTCAGATGCCTAAGCCCGCGATGATACGCGTCTTCGGTGTGCGGGTGCCTTTCTTTGATACTACGCTCGTAAATACATGGGGCAGCATAAAACGCGGTGACGTCATAGTCTTCCGTTTTCCCGGCGACAGGGACTTGGACTTTATAAAACGCGTCGTGGGCCTGCCGGGCGACACGGTAGAGGTTAAAGACAAGGTCATATATATAAACGGCCAGAAGTGGGACGAGAGCTTCGGCATATATAAGGGCAGGGAAGATGGCAGGCCAGCGCCGGAGAGCATGAGCTTCGGGCCGGTAACCGTGCCGCCGGAACACGTCTTTGCTATGGGTGATAACCGCGACAGGAGCCGCGACTCGCGTGACTGGGGTTTTGCGCCGATGAGGGATATAAAGGGCAAGGCCGTTATCCTCTATTGGTCTTGGGACAGCGATGCGCATTGGGTAAGGTTCGGCAGACTCGGCAACCTGATACGTTGATTAGACTTCAGTATAATAAGTTCAGAGCGCGCTTAATCTGTTATAGGCACTGATAGCGGAAACCGTCACGGTTAACCGATAACGGACAACTGATAACCGATTTGCGGTAAAGGCATGGACACGTCTTCTGTTCACACGCTTATTGACGGTTTTCTTGGTTACCTTGAGATAGAGCGCAACGCGTCACATAATACGCGGCTTGCATATCAGCGCGACCTGCGCCAGTTTTTCGTCTTTTTAAAAGAGACGGGCAAAGGGTGCGGGCCGGATGGAGAGCCAGCTATCGTTAGCGTAACCGAGGCCTGCGTAACTGCGTTTGTATACCGTCTTCATGAGGCGCTCGAGAAGAAGACATCCATAGCAAGAAAGCTCTCGTCGCTTCGCTCGTTCTTTCGTTTTCTGGTCAGACGCGGTATAGTCGAGGTCAATCCGGCAGAGCTTGTGCCGACGCCCAAGGGCGATAAGTTTCTGCCGTCGGTCTTGACGGTAGACGAGGCCGCCTCGCTGATAGAGGCGCCGTCAAAGACGGGCACAGACGTAAAGACTCTGCTAAGAGACCTTGCCGTGCTTGAGTTGTTGTATTCAGCCGGTATCAGGGTAAGCGAGCTTACAGGGTTAGACCTCAGCGACGTTGACCTTGATGCAGGCACGATTCGCGTTATGGGAAAGGGCGGCAAGGAGCGCATCGCGTATATAGGCGGGTTCGCTGTCCGGTCGCTCAAGGCGTATATAGACACCGGCAGGGGAGACGCTGCTCAGGCCGCGCTCTTTATCGGCGGCGGAGGGGTTACAGGCAGTTCAGCCGGACGCACAGGCCGCATGACGGGCCGGACGGTGCAAAGGCTCGTGCGAAAGTATGCGTTACTGTCAGGGCTGAATAAGACTCCGACCCCGCACTCGCTGCGCCACACGTTTGCAACGCATCTGCTTGACGCCGGAGTTGACCTGAGGTCTATTCAAGAGCTGCTCGGACACAGCAAACTCTCGACGACGCAGCGTTACACCAAGGTAGGCCTTGCAAGCATGATGGAGGCTTACGATAAGGCGCATCCTAAGGCCGTAAAGAAGTAACAAGGGATTGGCTGTGGTAGTAACCCCCTTGACAAGGCGCCAAAGGCGCTAAAGGCAAACGTAGCGCACACGACAGACGTAGCGTACACGACATAATGCGTAGGCGCTAAAAGCATTATGCATAGCGCATAAGTGCATACGGTGTAGAGAGGGGTAGTTTGGGGTATCAACATTTCACCCTCCCCTTAATCCCCTCCCATAAAGGGAGGGGAGATTTGAGCTCGGCAGGCTGTGCCCGCTGGATGCTTGATGGATTCGCCGATATTTTGGTGGGCGCAGCCCACTCTACGAAATCGATAACCTGAAAGCCGCATAGGAGGGCTGTATATGCAGTCGCATGAATCATCTACAAACTTTCACGGCACTACCGTCATAGCAATAAGGCGCGACGGCAAGGTTGCCATTGCCGCTGACGGGCAGGTGACGCTCGGCGCGACCGTGATGAAGAAGGGCGCGGTTAAGGTTCGTAGTATGCGCTCCGGCACGGTGCTTGCGGGTTTTGCTGGCTCCACAGCCGACGCCATGACGCTCTTTGACAAGTTTGAATCGAAGTTGGAGGAGTCTCGCGGCAACATCACCCGCGCAGTTGTCGAGCTTGCAAAGGACTGGCGCACGGATAAGATACTGCGCCGCCTTGAAGCCCTGCTTGTGGTTGCGGACCTTGAGCATATATTCGTCATATCAGGCAGCGGAGACGTGATAGAGCCTGAAGACGGCATGGCGTGCATTGGTTCAGGCGGGCCGTTTGCGCTTGCCGCCGCAAAGATGCTCCTTCGCCACACGCCGTTCGGCGCGCGCAGGATAGCAGAAGAGGCCATCCGCGCCGCCGCCGAGATATGTATATATACGAACGATCAGGTGACGGTGTTAGAGCTTTAAATCAGTTGTCAGTTATCGGCGAACGGTTATCGGTAAAGACGAAAAACATTAACCGATAACGGATAACTAATTACCGATAACCGACTGTGAAAGGCGGGCACAGCCCACCCTACGATACTTTTTTATAAGGACAAACCATGAAGAGTTTTACGCCAAGAGAGATAGTAGCAGAGCTTGACAAGTATATAATAGGACAGGGGCAGGCAAAGCGGGCCGTGGCCATCGCGCTTCGTAACCGCTGGCGGCGTCAGCAGGTCGCTTCAAACTTGCGCGACGAGATTTCTCCGAAGAATATTATCATGATAGGGCCTACCGGGGTCGGCAAGACCGAAATCTCCAGAAGGCTTGCAAAACTCGCGCAGGCGCCGTTTATAAAGGT
>Ga0156145_1031_pt1 | contig 8871 bp, 7 predicted proteins | sample RifCSPlowO2_02_FD_107798 | JGI IMG/M metagenome (GOLD analysis project Ga0156145, IMG submission 107798) | Deltaproteobacteria bacterium RIFCSPLOWO2_02_FULL_53_8 | reverse complement strand
CTGGCAACTGGGCATCCACAGCTATGAGCAAGCCCTGCTGCTAGGGATATTCCTCGGCTTTGCCGGCGCCTCCTTTGCCGTGTCGCTGCCCTTGGCCTCGCAGTGGTATCCGCCAGAGCACCAGGGTAAAGCCATGGGCATCGCTGGCGCCGGCAACTCCGGCACCGTGCTGGCGGCGTTATTCGCCCCGGCATTGGCCACCGCATACGGCTGGAACAACGTGTTCGGCTTGGCACTTATTCCGCTGACCCTGACCCTGGTGATCTTTGCCAGCGTGGCCCGCAACGCCCCTAACCGTCCGCCGGTAAAGGCAATGAGCGACTACCTCAAAGCCCTCGGCGATCGTGACAGCTGGTGGTTCATGTTTTTCTACAGCGTGACCTTCGGCGGCTTTTTGGGCTTGGCCAGCACCCTGCCCGGTTACTTCCATGACCAATACGGCTTCGACCCAGTCAAAGCCGGTTACTACACCGCCGCCTGCGTCTTTGCCGGCAGCCTAATGCGCCCACTCGGTGGGGCATTGGCCGACCGAATTGGCGGCATCCGCAGCCTGCTGGTGGTTTACACCATCGCCTCCCTGAGCATCTGCGCCGTAGGTTTCAACTTACCTAGCGCAACCGCGGCCCTGGCCTTGTTTGTTGTGGCCATGCTGTGCCTGGGTGCCGGTAACGGCGCGGTGTTCCAACTGGTGCCCCAGCGCTTTCGCAAAGAAATCGGCGTGATGACCGGCCTGATCGGCATGGCTGGCGGCATCGGTGGCTTCCTCTTGGCGGCCGGTCTCGGCGCGGTCAAGCAGGCCACCGGCGACTACCAACTGGGCCTGTGGCTATTTGCCAGCCTCGGCATTCTGGCCTGGGTGGGTCTGTATGGGGTTAAGCTGCGCTGGAGAACCACTTGGGGCTCGGCGGCCGCAACCGCTGCCCGCGTCTAACCTAAGCTGCACCTAAGTTGCCCGCGCCGGTTCAGCCGTCGCGGGCTTTTTGTTATTTGCCGTGAGAGCACTGCATGAGCCTGCAACTGAGTTTTGGCGAAGCCACCGCCACCGGCCCGCGGACGGAGAATCAGGACGCACTGCGCATCGTCACCCCTACCGCCGCCTTGGCGGCCAGCAAAGGCAGCCTGTTTGCCCTGGCCGATGGTGTTAGCCAGTGCGCCGATGGCGGTTTGGCCGCGCGGGCAACCTTGCAGGCGCTGGCACTGGATTACTACGCCACCCCCGAAACCTGGGCGGTGGTGCAATCGCTCGACCGCTTACTCATCGCCCACAACCGCTGGCTACAAGCCAATGGCGGCGGCCAACCCTTGCTAACCACCCTCACCGCCTTGGTGTTGCGTGGCCGGCGCTTCACTTTGGCGCATGTTGGCGACTGCCGCGCCTATCGCTGGCACGCCGGCGCACTGGAACGTTTGACCGAGGAGCATGTGTGGGAGCAACCGGGCATGCAACATGTACTCAAACGCGCCATGGGCCTCGATCAGCATTTGGTGGTCGACTATTTAGAGGGCGAACTGCGCGCCGGCGAAAGTTTTTTACTGGTCTGCGACGGCGTCTGGGCGGTGCTTGGCGATGTTGGCATCCAACGGATTTTACAAGACGAACCCGACCCAACCGCAGCCTGCCAGGCGTTGGTCTGCGCCGCGCACCTGGCCGGTAGCCAAGACAATGCCAGCGCCATGCTGGTTAGGGTCGACAGCCTGCCGCAAAGCGCGCTGGCCGACACCTTGGCGCAACTGGGGCAATGGCCTTTACCGGCGAAGCTGCGCGCAGGGCAAAGCTTTGAAGGCTGGACAGTCGAGGGGCTAGTCGCCGAATCACGCCAATCAGTCATGTACCGCGTGCGCGACGCCCAAGACCGTCACTGGCTGCTGAAAACCTTACCAGCCAACCGCCATGCCGATGACTTCGCCGGGCCTGCATTGCTGCAAGAGGAGTGGTTTCTTAAGCGCGTGGCCGGGCGCTACTTCCCCGAAGCTCACCCACTGCCGCAACGCCAACATCTGTATTACGTACAACGTGAATACAACGGCCAGACCCTTGCCGAACAGTTTCGGCAGAGCGGCGCACTGGGCCTGCCACAATGGCTTGAGCTGGCCCCCCGCTTGCTGCGCGCCGTCGGCATGCTGCACAGGCGCAATATTTTGCACCGCGACATCAAACCAGAGAACCTGCTGTGGGGCGAGGATGGCGAGTTGCGCGTACTGGATCTGGGCCTGGCCTATTGCCCAGGCCTGTCGCGCGACGAAGCCCATGCCCTGCCCGGCACGCCAAGCTACATAGCCCCCGAAGCCTTTGCCGGCGCAGCCCCCAGTGCCCGCCAAGACCTCTACGCGGTCGGCGTGACGCTTTATTACCTGCTCACCGGGCACTATCCCTATGGGGAAATTGAAGCCTTTCAGCATCCGCGCTTCGGCACGCCGACAGCGGCCAGCCGCTACCGTCCCGATCTACCCCTGTGGCTGGATGAATGCCTAAATCGAGCCGTCGCCGCCAACCCCGAAGAGCGCTTTGAAACCGCCGAAGAATGCTTGCTGGTGATTGAGCGCGGCGAACGTGAAGCCATCAGCAGCCGGCCAAGACCCTTGCTTGAGCGTGAGCCACTAAAGGTGTGGCGTGGCTTGGCACTGTTCTCGCTGCTACTGAACTTGCTGTTATTGGTGCTACTGATGCGCGGCTGAAATACCGCCAGCTAAGGCTGGCGGTATTTCACGCTGAAGGGCTTTGCTTAGATTCTTGGGCTTGTCTTGAAACCAACCCATTGCGGGTTGGCACAAGCTTTCGACTAGCCTTCGATATGCACCGCGAACTTGTCCGGCAAACTAACGACCGTTTGGAACTGACGGAAATCCGCACCGACCGCACTGTCGACAAATTCAAAGCGAATACTGCCGCCCTCACGGGCCACAAAATCCTTAACCGCGTCCATGCCCACGCCACGCCCGGATACCTCGGTCACCGCCTCGGCAGTTGAGAAACCCGCCGCAAAGATGACCTTGGCAACCTCCTCGTCGCTGCTTTGCTCACCGTTGGGCAGCATGTTTTTCTCCAGCGCGATGCGCCGAATACGCCCCAATGCCAAACCCTTGCCATCATCACCCAGACGAATAGTGAACTGACCGCCCTCGCTACCCAGCTCAAGTTTGATATTACCGGCAGCGGATTTGCCCTTAGCGCTGCGCACCTCGGCGGTTTCCAAACCGTGGTCCATGGAGTTACGAATCAGGTGCATAAATACGTTTTTAAGTATGCCGCTGACCTGACCACGCACCACATAGCCATGTTCTTCGATGGTAATGATTGGCGCTTCTTTACCCAGTTCCGCCGCCAACGATGGCAAGGACTCAAACACCCCATCCAAGGTCTCGCCAATATGCTCAGTACCCAGCAGTCGTAACGTGCGCCTTACCGCTTTATGCGCTTCAACCAGATCATGCATGCTCGACATATTGGCCGACTCGAGTTGCAGCAAGGTCTCGTGAATGTGCTCTTTGTCCACCATCAGGTAGCGCTCGACACTGCCGCGACGCCCCGGCCCCTTACGCCCTAGAGTAACCTCGTTGATCTTCGCGTATTTAGCCAAAAAATCTGCCACCGAGTTAAGCTGTTCAAGCAAAGTTACTTGGTTCCACTCAAGCTCTGGATATTGCCGCAGATCGTCGTAAGCCTGCTCCGTCTCATGCACCACGTTAGTCAGGTGCTGCAACGCATAGGTACGCGCATTCCCCTTAATGGTGTGCATATTGCGAAACAACTGGGCAATAACATCGGTGTCGCGCTTGTCCGTGTTTTTAATCAGTGCTTGGTTTGCTTCGACAAACCCTGTGGAACTGGAGATAAACTCGTGGAATTTCTCCTGATTGACCGCCAGAATTTCACCGATAATTTCCAGCTCACGCTTCTGCTCGCCGGCCTCGGCCGCCAATTTGCGCAGCTCGGTGACATCACGCACGCAGAGCATCAAGCTGACAATCATGTCGTTGTCGTCGGTAATCGCCGACCAGCTCAGCTCCAAGCTTTTAACCCGGCCATCGCTCATGGTCTTCTCGAACTCAGTGACCATCAAGTGCGAGTTGAACTCGAAGTTCATCAGATCCTCGCCGATGCAGGCACCACCAACCGCTTCAACCTGCGAAAGGATATCGGCCCCCAAATTGGAGTTGGAGAACAGCAAGTCCATAACATTGCGTCCCGCAATATCATGGGTCTCAAGGATAGTTTCTAAGTAGGCCGAATATTCAGCATGAATCAACCCACCATCAATGATGGTCAAAATACCCTGCGGCATGTTCTGCAGCATGGTTTGAATATCATTGGTTTTCTGGCGTAGTTGAGCCGAACTGGCCTCAATCTTGGCGATCATGCCGTTGAAGGCAACAATAGTGACGCCGATTTCGTCGTGGGTTTGCACCTCTACGCGCCGGCTAAAGTCATCGTTCCTCTCAATATCGCCAATCGCCTCAATCATGCGGGTGAGGGGTTTATGGATAGAACGCGACATCAAGATACCGAACAACAGCGAGAACAGAATGATCCCCGCCGCCAAACCAATCATTTGCTTCTTCGATTGTTCAACGACGGCAATGGCGTCATTGGATGCCTTAACGCTGGCCTCGCGCAGATAGCGATACAGTCCCGAGACACCATCGGTCATGTAGGTCTCGCCGGTTTTAATGTTGCGCAAAAAACCTTCGTACTGAAACATCAAGGTTTCGTGGGTCGCCTTATCATGGCGTTTGGACAGCTCGATCAATGGCGCATCAAGCTTTTTGTCAGCTTTTTCCCACATTTTTGAACTATCAACCAAGGAGGCCCATAGCTGCTGCTCTTCTTCGTCTTTTGGTAGTTTCTCGTAGCGCTCCCAGGCTTCTTTCAGATCCAGCAGTACATCATCGCGATCAGCCTTCAGGCCCTCGAACAGGCGGTACTCGCCGGAAACATCCTTATATTCCAAAACCGCTTTATTAATACCACCCAGCTTGAGCAGTGAGCCTTGCATTTGCCCCACGTTCAGGGCCGCCTGCAGCTTGGTTTCGCCCAGATAGGTAATGGTCGTCAGCGCACGGTTCATGCCGATAATGCCCAGCGCGCACATAAGCGCCAGACCCAGTGAGGAGAGGGCTAAGGTCAAGCGCAGCTTGGTTTTGATCTGGATGCCGTGTTTAATTTTTGTCTCGGTTTTGGAGCTCATAGTGCCTCACTTATTATTTTGCGCACTTAACCATGAGCGCCATCAGTCGCCAGATTTAACTGCACGCTGATGACGCTACGGCCAAATTAAACGGCCAGCTTTTTAAAGGTTGCGATCACGGCAGCGCCGCTGAAGGGTTTAACAATCCAGCCTTTGATACCGGCAGCTTTACCGCGCTCCTTCATGCTTGGGCTGTTTTCAGTGGTCAACATGATGATGTTGACCGTGGTGTTACCCAGCTCCCCACGAATTTTCTCAGCCATGGTCAGGCCGTCCATGTTCGGCATGTTGACGTCTGAAACCACCAACTTAATCGCCGGGTCGGCTCGCAGCTTATCCAAGCCATCCTTACCATCTACCGCCGCGGTGACCGTAAGACCGTTCGCCTTAAGGAAGTCGCACACTTCGTTGCGCACAGTGCTTGAATCGTCGACTACCAATATTTGTGCCATTTAGGAGTTCCTTGCTTGCTTATAAAGTGTTGAGTTTAGTTGCAGCAGATCAAAACATTTCCAATTCACCGGAGTCGACCAGTGCTTCAACCGAGGGATTTTCGGAGAACTGGTCGGGCGACCACGACAAGTTAAACACGAAGCGTTGGAACACTGGAACTGGCGCGGCTTGCGGATCGTCGAGCGGTAGCAGGTTGTATTTGAGGCAGAGCTGAGGATCGACGGAACCAAAGGAAATGTAGCGGCGCTGGTGATTGATAATGATTGGCACTTGCGTCTGAGTCAGCCCACTCATGTCGTCGCGAAAGCCCACATAGCGATTTTTGAACGACCCCCAAATGAGGTTGGTCGCCTCCCCCAGTACGCTATTAAGGTCGCGAAAAGTCAGCGGCTCAGCATCCGCTCCCGCGGCATGACGCAGCAGGTCAAGCATCCGCTCCTCTTCGGTCTGCAGCATCATGTAGCCGCGGCACCAATTACTTTCGATGGCAATCATGCTGAACACCTCACCGTAGATGATCTGGTCTTTGACCAGATACGGCGCCTCGACTTCCACGGTGCAGGTTTTAAACAGCGTTTGCAGCGAGCTGAGGGTCATCTCGGTGATGCCGCGAACCAAATCGGTGGGGTACACGCGACTAAAAATCGACGACTCAAGCACCGCCTTAAAACTTTCAAGATCGGACATAGTGAAAGCCGCACAGAAGGCGCCATCATCGGTGCCGACCAACCCAGTAAGGCTTGCCTCTGTGTCTCGACGCAGGAAGATCGGCAGTTCTGGGCGCGCGGCATGAATCGCATGGGCCAGTGTCAGGCCCATGGCCTGGCCGCCATAATTCTCGTAAAGCAGAATCCCACCCAGGTCGACATTTGAGCGCAAAATTGCCATTACTCCGCCCTGGCTGCCGACATTGGGCTTAATACCCAGCAACCGGCACTCTTCGCAAAATTGCTTGATTTGCGCGAAGTGCTCGGACGCATCGTCCAGTATCAGGACCTTGCTCATCACCAATGCTGCGTCAGTCATGTTTGCACCTTTTTGTTATAAAAATACCGGCCATGTACAGCCACAAAACGCTTGTTTTCAGAACAACTCCAGCTCGCCTGCGGCCTCCTCCTCTGCCTCATAGGTGTCGATGCGAAAATCCAACGAGGTATCAGCGCCAGCGCACAAGCAGTAAGTCAGAGTGAAGCGCATCGCATCATTAACTGCCACCTCAAAGCGCTGTAAATACTCAGGCTCAAGGGCCGCCGCATAGTTGGCGCAGGAGCTTTCAAGCATATAGGGCGTCGACATGCCTATATGCGGAAAAGGCACGCCAAGACCGCGATTGACCGCACCACACACCATATTGACCAGCTCAGCGTAGGCATCACTCAGGGCTTGTTCGTCCAGTTCGGGGGTCTGGCTTCTCGTCATGCGTACCATGTGCGCATGGGTGGCCGCGTCATCGTTAAACTGAAACAGCGCCACTATCCGAAACAGGTAGGTAGAAATGGTGAGAACCACCAGATGCTGGCTGACTTTCGACGTTAGTTCTTTGTCTGCCGCCAGCTTGGTCAGTACACAGGAGTCCTCGGGGCCACTGACACTGTTGGCCCGCACGGCTTTTTCAAACAGCCATTCGATACCCGCTTTAGCGCTTTGACTGATCATGGCTATCAGCCCCTCCCGCCCAGCGCATCGCGGATTTTGTCATTCGCCGCGCGCAAGCCGAACACCGCGGTTTGAATCATTTTCCCGCTCGCCTGCAGGTCCTGGAAGGTGGTGGTGGTGACCAAATCGTTTTTATCGAGGTTCTCGCGGTAATCGCGCGAGAGCTTTTCCGAGGTAATGGCCAGATCGCGCACCCCATCCGCCACCACGGCAAAGCCTCGGCCTTGCTCCCCGGCGCGCGCCGCCTCAATCGAGGCGTTGAGCGCCAACATCACCACCTGCTTGACGATAACGGCAAATTCGGCGTTTTTGCTCTTCATGACTTTGTTGTTGACCAGGATAGCTTCCATCTCTTCATGCCAGCGTTCAATGGTTTTCACCAACGCCAGCAAGCCAGTAATTTCGCCGCGCAAGTGCTCATTCTCGGCACCAAGGGTGGCTCTAATCTGTGCCATCTCCGACTCGCAATGCCGCAGCGACTGCTCCAGGCTGTTTTCACGATCGGCGCCGCAGTGACGCTGCTTATCGAGTTCACCCTGCACTCGCTCCAGCTCTTTTTCGACTTTTTGCCGTGCGCTGAGCGCCTCTTTAGCCTGGCTCTCCTGCTGAGCACTCACCTCGGCGGCGGACATGCGCCGTGAAAGTTCGGCAATGCTGGCGTCCCTGAGGCGGAGTTGCTCCTGATTGTGTTTATCGCGCGACGCCGCACTTAATGAGACGAAGAACGCCCCAGCGCCAGCGCCGACGACAAACAGCACAACCCAAATCAATGAGAACCCCATCTTCTATCCCCTCAGAACTTTAAACAGCTCGGCACACAGTCATCCGAGCGTATGGAGCCAAAGCGCGAAACGCCAACCCACAGAGCGAAAACAACCATCAGCACCTTCAACTTGCGCCTATGTTCTTGTTCCCATGGAGCTTATCGGTATCAAAGGGTAAAGCATTAGTCAAAAGCTTAGTTCCTTTAAAAGTTTTGCCCGCCGAGCCAGAAACGCACCAGCATGACGCACGCACCAGAACGGCGCAGCCTGCTTTAAACAAGTGCGCAAATAGACCCAAGGCGAGCACGAAAGTGACTAAAAGCCTCATAGAATCTGGCTCCGCTTAAGTTGGCACAACCCCTGCAGAGACCCCAACGATAATTTAATAAAGCGCAGCCATCAACGACGACGGTTGCACTTCCCGATAGAGCGGGACTTGGACAAAGGCGTCCTCGCTAGGCCACTAGCGGGACGCTTTTTTCAAATTCTGGCAGCAGATGCGCGGAGATAAGCCTTGAACAAACTCAAGTTAGTAATGATCGGTAACGGCATGGCCGGGGTTCGCACCCTCGAAGAGCTGCTCAAGCTCGCCCCCGAGCTCTACGACATTACGGTCTTCGGTGCCGAGCCGCACCCCAACTACAACCGTATTCTGCTGTCACCGGTTTTGGCCGGCGAGCAAAGCTTCGAAGAAATCGTACTCAACGACCTGAGCTGGTACGCCGACAACAACATTCGCTTACTGCTCAACCGCAAGGTTGTTTCGATCGATCGCAAGAAGCGCATCGTCACCGCCGAAGATGGCAGCAGCG
>Ga0156145_1257_pt1 | contig 9295 bp, 4 predicted proteins | sample RifCSPlowO2_02_FD_107798 | JGI IMG/M metagenome (GOLD analysis project Ga0156145, IMG submission 107798) | Deltaproteobacteria bacterium RIFCSPLOWO2_02_FULL_53_8 | reverse complement strand
TGCGAAATGCGCCTGACGCTATAAATATCATAAGTATGATAAACCCATACGGCTGTATCTGCTCAAACGAACGGGCGCTGCGCGGCGGCAGCAAGACCGCAAGGATATGGCTGCCGTCAAGCGGCGGTATAGGCAGTATATTAAAAACCGCCATAGAGATATTTATGATTACGCCTACATGAGCCATCATATATAAAGGCGTATAGAGCCAAGCCATCTGCGGCCCGAACGTCGATGCGGCTGCGTCCAAGACTTGCAGCATCACGGCAGATATAACCGCCAAGATAAGATTAGAGAGCGGCCCTGCGGCTGAAACGACAATTTCGCCTCGCTTATAATCTCTGAAGTTCCTCGGATTAACAGGCACGGGCTTTGCCCAGCCGAAGAGCCCTGAGAAGAAGAGCATGATTGTGCCGAGCGGGTCGAGATGCTTTATCGGATTTAACGTGAGCCTGCCAAGCATCTTTGCGGTCGGGTCTCCCATGCGCATCGCGGCCCACGCATGCGCGAACTCATGCAACGTCAAAGAGATAAGCACTGGCGGAATCAAAATAACAAGCCTTTGTATATAGTCCTGTATCATCTTAACCTGTTATCTTGAATTATTTTTTCTACCGCTTACATCTATCCCTTATCAACAGGGCTAACTTGACACAGGCCATTGTCAAGACCTATGATTCAAAAAAATGACGGAAAGTCTTGTAAGCGCTTAGACTAACCGGCCGGCCCATTAAAGACTGGCACAAGACTTAAAACAACGTTGTTTACGCATTAAATAGGGCTATTTAAGCGCTGTCGCAAGCGCACCAATAACTTTTAAGTTTATCAGATAGGATATTGATACGTCAATTCAAATCTTTCATAGCCGCTGCCTTTTTGACCGTGCATAAAATAATGGTTGACTAAATAGCGCACAATATATTATGCTAAGTAAATAGTCATGAAGGCTATCAATGCAGACCGCGAGGATTGCGCTGAAACAAGAGAAAGAAAATAGCAGGGTAATAATCGCCGAAGATAACGCCAAGACTCGTCTATTTTTGATGAATCAACTCGAGTTATTGGGGTATCAGGTTGTAGCCGCAGTATCGAATGGCCAGGCAGCGGTCGAGGCAGTTGAACAACTGCATCCGACCCTTGTTATCATGGACATAAAGATGCCTAAGCTCGACGGCATTGAAGCGGCCACGGCGATAACAGCCAAGGGGCCCATACCCATAATCCTAATCACCGGAATGTCTTCGGACGAGATGGCTTCTAAGGCTATCGAAGCCGGTGTCTTTGCATATCTTGTAAAACCCGTAACAAAAAAGCAGCTCGAGCCTGCCATAAAGCTCGCGCTCGCGCGCTATGAGCAGTTTAAGGGGTTAAAGACCGAGGTCCTCGACCTTAAAGACGCCATAGAGACGCGCAAACTTGTCGAGCGCGCCAAGGGCATCCTTATGAAGCGCTGTAACGTGTCTGAGGAAGAGGCCTTTAAACTCCTCCAGTCGCACTCTCAAAAAGAGAACAAGAAGATGCGGGAGATAGCAGAGAATATCATATCGGCAACGAAGATACTCTAAGAGAAGCTCTGGTTAATTAAAAAGACTGTCATTTCGAGCATGTGAGCCGAAGCCCTGAGCGAAGCTAATGGGGGAAAATACTGTTCCGTAAGCCAATCATTAAGTTGTAAGCTTCTTCATCGCAGTTACCTGATTTTTTGCATATAAACTTTAAAGCCCTGGCCATCCGGTAGGGCTTTTTCTATTTAAAGCTGCGGCGTCAGGAGTTTGCCCCTGACGCATGACCTTTCCTCACTCTTGCGGCGTCAGGAGTTTGCCCCTGACGCACAGCCTTTCCTCACTCTTGTGGCGTCAGGAGTTTCCTCCTGACGCACAGCCTTTCCTCAGAGCCGCTAACCCTTTACCTGCCTTGCGTAAGCCCCGCTCGCTTTACCAGCCCCATGCCAAAACCCATCCTGATGAGCTTGCCCCTTACGTCGCCGAATAGAAGTATATCCTTGGCAACGGCCTCGGTCGGCAGCATATCCTTATTAAAGAGTATCTCTACATTGCCGCTCTTCGACTCGAAAAGGTCTTTATCCAACTGCGCATAAGCGAGATACGCGGCTTGCGTGTTATTGCCTTTATTTGCCTCAAGCTCCGATCTCGAAGCCATGCGAAGGTTTATCGTCGTGACATCGTTGCCCTTAGGAAAGGAATATATGACGTAACGCGTGCCTTCCTTCACCGGCCCGTATACGCCGTATCGGAAGTTATAGAACGCGGTTACAGGGTCGTCAATCATCTTATCCGGCGGGATGACGCCGCTGCCGCTCCTCTCATCCTTGCCGCCGCCCCATGCGCGCCATGTCACAAGCCTCTTCTTATGGTCGAATATGGTTATGCCCTTGCGCACGTCCCCGGACTTATCAACCGTCTTCTCAAACGTCTTGGAGATAAACCTCTGCCCGTCCGGAGACAAGGTCATGTGCACCACAAACGTATCCTTTCTATACTTGAGCGCCCAGCCTGTAAACCCGGTGGTCCATGCGGAGAGCGTTGCAATATAGTCGTTGCCCTCGCCCTTTTCAAGGCTCAATTTACCTTCGGCAAGGTCGCTGAATATCCAGAAGCCGATTTGATAACCGAGGTCTTCACCGACAAAGGCGTCGGCAATGGTGGACTTCTTGACGACTGCGGCCTGCCTTAGCTCGGCGGCTGAAGACGCGGCAACAGAGCAAAGATTGAACAAAGCTGCTGCGCATAAGATTAACCCTATCTTTATTGAAAAAACCCGCGCACACCCTCTTGTAGGGCGTTGCGCTGAAGACCGGACAATATCACCTTTACAAATCTTCATCTCACTCCTTAGGCATATACGGCAACATAATCCAACTACAATACTATTTTAGATGTATGCGCTGCAACAATCAAGTGAAATAGGTTGAACCATCGGCTAAAGCAAGGTAAAATAAAAGATATGCCGCTGGTTAACCGCATACCAGCCGCTAACCCTGAAACCATGAAAAGAAGATACATAATCATAGCCTTCTTCCTTGTGGCCCTGACCGTCCCTTACTTAACGACCGCGCTTGCGCAGGAGAAAGGCGACATTGTAATAGACACAAAAAAAACAGGCCAAGAGATCAAAAAGGCCGGTAAAGAGACGGGTGCGGCCATAAAAGAGGCCGTATCAAAAGAGAATCTCAGCGAGGCAGGCTCGGCGCTGAAAGAGGCCGGAAAAGAGACGAAAGAGGCCCTCAAAGAGACGGGCAAGACCATAAAAAAAGAAATAAAGAAACTTACCAACGGCAAAAAGAAGAAAAAAAAGAAGAAGAAAGAAACGGAAGAGAAGGAATAAGCAGTTATAGATTGGATTAGCGTGTGAGCCGAAGCCTTGAACAATACGAGTTGTCCTTCCGAATGAAACGAGGAATCTCAGGCCTTCGGTTGGGTTAGCGTGTGAGCCGAAGCCCTGAGCAATGCGAGCCGTCATTCCGAGTGAAACGAGGAATCTCAGGCCTTCGGTTGGGTTAGCGTGTGAGCCGAAGCCCTAAGCAATGCGAGCCGTCATTCCGAGTGAAACGAGGAATCTCAGGCCTTCGGCAAATAAACAAGTTACAAGATTGACATATAGAAGGGCGATTCCAAATGTCTTATCTTGTATCAAGCCTGAAGGGCTGAGCTACAAGCACGCCGCCTCCTCATGCGGCTCAGGGGTTAGCCCTGATTAAGGCAGGCACGGGGCGCACGCAACGCTTTAAGATTGACAGTCACAACCAGACTGTGTTACTTAATAACATACTTCAGTTTTGTAGGGTGGGCTGTGCCCACACTACAAAACTGCGAAACTAAAAGCACTTGATACGTCATTCCCGAGGTCTTAATCGGGAATCTATTGCTCCCAAAAGACTGGATTCCCGCTAAGAGCACGCGGGAATGACGACATGGAACGATAAATATGAGTATCGCAGGGTGAGTTGCGCCACCCTGCGAGGCTTAATAAGATACCTCAGCGGCAGCAACCCGCACAAGACTTCCTTCCTCAAGCAACCCCTCAAAAACAGGCCGGAGTGGTGAAACAGGCAGACGCGCGGGACTCAAAATCCCGTACCCGAAAGGGTGTGGGGGTTCGATTCCCCCCTCCGGCACCAGATTAAAAAGAAGAGGGGCAAAGGTTTTCTCTTGCCCTTCTTCTTTTTAATCTGCTTTTGGTAAGGGAATCGAACTGTGCTTTTGCGCCAAGCGATAAGCGAGAAAAAGGCGCTTCGGGAGAAGCGCCGCCAGCAAAAGCACGCGCCTCAGAGCAAGCCGCTGGAGCGGCGAAGCAGAGAGGGCGGTTCCCCACTCCGGCACCAGATTAAAGAGAAGAGGGGCAAAGGTTTTCTCTTGCCCCTCTTCTTTTTAATCTGCTTTTGATAAGGGAATCGAACTGTGCTTTTGCGCCGAGCGATGAGCGAGGAAAAGGCGCTTCAGGAGAAGCGCCGCCAGCAAAAGCACGCGCCTCAGAGCGAGCCGCGGGAGCGGCGAAGCAGAGAGGGCGATTCCCCCCTCCGGCACCAAATAAATACCTTTCAAAATCCAATCTTTTTTGTAACAATCTATTCTAAATGTTATTATTATAACTTTATCGTATCTCGGAGTAAGTTCTTATGCCAACTAACAAGACTTGCTACAAGGTTGTGCTTGCCTCACCAAGCGACGTCACGACTGAACGTGAAGCCGTTGACAGTGTAATTGCTGGAATAAACAATATTAAAAAGAGTAAAAATATATGTTACGACCTTTACCGTTGGGAGACAGACTCGTATCCCACTTTTCATGCCAAAGGCCCACAAGGCGTGATTGATGAAGCCTTGAAGATTGAAGACGCACACATCTTCATCGGGATATTTCATACAAGATTCGGCACACCTGTTCTTGACTCTGACTCAGGGACAGAACACGAAATAAAACAGGCCATCAAAACATGGGAAGAAAAACAAAGTCCCGAAATAAAGCTCTACTTCAAGAACGCAGCCGTGAACCCGTATGAGCTCAACTTTGCGCAATTCGAAAAAGTCAAAAACTTCAGAGAATCAGTCATGTCTGATGGTATTCTCTGTGACTTCACCACAACAGAAGAATTCAAAACTGAGTTGAACACCCATCTACACAAATATATCGACGACGCTGAAGCGGCTCCGCCCGTTGCAAGTCTTGCCCCCTCTTCTGCTCCTACGCCACAAACATCAACTGCAAGGCCGCTTATTCCCAAGCCAAGTCCTATCTTTACCGGAAGAACAAAGGAGCTTGCTGACTTTAATAACATCATTAAATCATCCAATACCCTTGTCATAGAAGGTCTTGGAGGCATAGGCAAGACCGACTTTGCGGCAATGTGCTTAAAGGAATTACCGCCAGAAAAGTTGGTCTGGTTCGACTGCCTGCCTGAATCAACGATTGACGCGCTTATTGACGCATCAGGTTTTCCAGACCTCCTCAAGGGCGAACAAAAGACCGACCTTGCAAAGCATGTCGGCTATATCAGCCTTATTGAAAGAGACGGACTTACAATTCTGCTTGACAACTTTCATGACCTTGCCAATGACTCTCTCATTGAATTCTTTAAGTACGCTGAAAACCGTCTCGAAAACGCGCGTATAATCATACTCTCAAGGGTACACCCTAAGGAGCTATTGCAAACGGCAAATATTAAGCTAATCGGGCTTGAAGCAGATGCCTTTGACTATGCTAAAAAGATACTGGCGCATTACCATAATGTCACACCGGACGATTTCAACATCAAAGTAATCTGTAAGAGGCTCAAAGGCCACCCTTTTGCCATCCTTCACGCCATGCGTTTGCTCAGTTATGGCGACGTTACACCAGACGAAATCATCGAACATATAATCAGACCTGATGACCCAGATGACGCGCTTTCCAAAAGACTGCTTGGCGCGGTATTTGACCACCCCAGGAGTACAGAAGATGAGAAACAACTTCTGCTCAACTCGTCCGTATTCAGGAGCAGGATTGAGAGAGCGGCCTTCACTAACATATCGAATGGCAAAGATATTACAAACGCCTTGCACAGACTCATGGACAAACAGATGGTCACGCTCTTGAATGGCCTGTACGAGACTCACCCACTTGTAAGGGAGTTCTGCTACGAGCGGCTTGAAGATAAGGTTACGACACATCTTATTGCGGCTGATTTTTTTAAACAAAAAAGACAGACCATGATTGACCCATCCATTGAAGAGGAAATCTTCCATCACCTCTACTCTGGCAACGCACTATATGGCGCGGCTGACCTTGTTGTCGAGGAAGGTGAGGGGCTTATCCTTGCTGGCCATACCAGCGTCTTGAAAGATATGATAGAAAAACTAACCGCCTTGAAAATTGAACGGTCTAAGTTTCATCTATACCTCGGTGATATAGCACAAATCCGTGGAGAATGGGATACCGCAAAAACCAACTATGAAAAGGCGTTCACGTCCAATGATAAAGGGGACAGCGCAATAGAGGCTTGGATAAAATATGGCGAAATACTCTTCAAAAAAGGCCTTGTTGAAGAGGCTAAAGGATACTTTGACGACGCGTACTCAACCTGCAATAAAAACACTGACTTACAGAAGATGAAGGCCAGAGTATTAAACAACATTGGCCTTATTTGTAAGCACTTCGGCGATTATCTGGGCGCAGAAACCAAGATGACGGAGGCCTTTGCTATACAACAGTTAATCAAAGATTATGTTGGTGAAGCCACTACCCTAAACGACATCGGCGGAATCTATCTGTCACAAAGCAACCTACCCAAAGCATTGACAAAACACAAGGAAGCTTTGAAGATAAGCAAAGAAAAAGACGACAAAAATGGCCAAGCAAACGCCCTCAACAGCATTGGCTCAGTCTATAAAACTCAAGGCAACCTGTCAGAAGCATTAACAAAGTACGAAGAAGCATTAAAGATAAGTACTGAGATAGGCAACAAAAAAAGCATTGCCGCTACCCTCAACAACATCGGCTTAGTCTATATGACTCAAGACAGCTGCCCAGAAGCATTAGTAAAGTACGAAGAAGCACTGAAGATATTCAATGAGATTGGCGACAGAAGTGGCCAAGCTGCTACCATCAACAACATCGGCTTGTTATATAAAGCTCAAAAGAAACTACCAGAAGCATTAATAATGCTCAATAAATCCTTGAAGATACGCAAAGATATCAGCAACAAAAAAGACCAAGCCGCCACCCTCAATAACATCGGCTCGGTATATAAGGCTCAAGGCGTGCCACTCGACGCATTAAAAAAGTTCAAAGAATCTTTGAAGATACACAAAGATATCGGCAACATGGAAGGCCAAGCCAACAACCTCCACAATATCGGCTCGGTATATAAGGATCAAAAAAAACTACGTGATGCGTTAATAAAGTTCAAAGAATCATTAAAGATACGCATAGAGATAGGCAACAGGGATGGCCAAGCCAACAACCATCATAACATCGGGACAATATATCTAAAGCAGGGAAAGCGCAAGGATGCTATAACAAGCCTCTTCCTCTCGCTTGCAATGCAAAACGAGATCGGCCTGTCAGAAAAACGCAAGCGGATAACTAAAGATTTTATCTTCAACGTAAAAAATACCGTTGGTCCTAAAAATTTTCAAATAATTGCGCAAGAATCCTTCAACGCCTTACCACAAGACCTGCAACCACATTTGCCTCTCTCTGAATTAACTAGCAACAAAACTATACAGCCCCAGAAAAAGGTCAACATGAACGCACTCTGTCCATGCGGAAGCGGAAAAGAACAGAAAGATTGCTGCGACGCTCATTAACGACAACACCAGCTCACAAGCGGCAGGAGGAAACTCCTGCCGCCACATCAAACCTGTTTTTTTTCAGCAAAGCTCAAAACAAAAACGAGGTTAGCGATTAACGCCAACCTCGTTATTATTCGCCGGAAAATCTCCCCCAACCCCTCTTTTATAAAGAGGGGAGATAAACGCGCCACTCGCTAAGGAAGAGTCGAATACAAAGATGTGGACACCCGCCCGCCCTCCCCGCTTATATTCCGGTTATAGTATCAAGGAGCTTGCCTATCTTCTCGGTCACTTCCTTAGCGTCCATGCTCTTCTTGAGGTAGATTATCTCCACGTCAGAGTACCTCTCTATCGCCTCCCTGAGCTCGCCGTCCTTTTCAAGCCGCTCGGCGTCCGCAAGGTAGCGCTGCTCTGGATTTAAAAGGAGCTTTTTAAGCTCGTCGCCTATCGTCTGTATAGCCTTCTCCTGCACGCGGCGCAGGAGCTCGATATCCGACGGCACTGTGGCGCGTTTTGTGGCAACCTTATACTCTCCGGCGTCCACGCCGTCAGTGGCTTCGTCCTCGACGTCTTCCTTGATCTCGACGACGCTCGCGTTCATGAGCCTGCCCTTCGTGTCAACCACCCTGTAACTCATGCTCACGAGGCCCGTCTTCTTATAGAAAGAGACCTTATACTTTATCTCTTCTATGACCGGTTTGTCGATATAAGCCGGAGGCTGGGCCGCTAGGCCGGAGACCCCTCTCTCTTTGTCTTTAAGCCAATCGTCATATTGATGGTTTCTAACCTGCTCGGTGCGCGTCTGGGCGCGGACAGACTTAACGGTATCGGTCTGACTGGATTCGACCTTATAATCAAGGACGTCGCCGAAGAGCAGATAGTCCGCGCCGAGAAGAGAGAGTATATTCTCGCGGCTCCTGTCGTCCATCTGACCGGCGGTCTTTACCTCATACTCTTTAAGGAGCGTCTCCATCGCCTCGCGCTCGACAACCTTTATATCCGGCGTCAGGTTCTTATAAAGGAAGAAGGTGATATTGGACGAGAATATCTTGCCTGCCTCAGGCGTATACGAAGGGCTCTTAAACGGTATAACAGCCACGCCCTTGATTGCCCTCTGCGTTATCTTCTCTTGCAGGACGTTAAGCCGCTTCTTGGCGTTTGAAAAATTCTGGTCGATGTCGTTGACCATCTTCATAAGCTGGTACGCAAGTCCGTAGTTGCCCTTGTCGTCCTCTTTCTCGGCAATCTTCGACAGCCCGTCAAGAAAGTCGTTGATGGCCTTGGTCGGAAGCGTAACGATGCTTCTGTCCTTGAACGGGATGTCCTTGAGATACGCCTGCCCCTTGACAAAGGCCTGATACGCCCTGTAAGGCTGAGCCGAGTCATAATACAACTGTCCCTTCTTAAACGACGACTGGGCCGCCGCGGCAAGCGTCTTTGATATTAAGAGGCGCACGGAGTCGCTCTCAGGATAGCCTTGCGCCATCTTGTAGAGCCGCAAGGCCT
>Ga0156145_1020_pt2 | contig 9361 bp, 11 predicted proteins | sample RifCSPlowO2_02_FD_107798 | JGI IMG/M metagenome (GOLD analysis project Ga0156145, IMG submission 107798) | Deltaproteobacteria bacterium RIFCSPLOWO2_02_FULL_53_8 | reverse complement strand
GTACATCGTATTCAATGACCATGTCGCCCCAACCAGGCAGCAGAGTGATATGGCTCATGAACTATCGCATGCAATTCTGGGGCACCCGGCGAGCGAGCTGACGGATGCGTCCGGCGGGCGTCACTACAACAAAACTTTGGAGGATGAGGCCGCCTGTCTATCTGGGGTGTTGCTAGTGCCCAAAGCCGCTGCAATTGCAGTGGTGGCCAGCAACAAGCATCCGCTTGTCGCAGCAAACGAGTTCAATATCAGTCTTCAGATGATGACGATGCGATTGAATCAGAGTGGTGCGAAGCGAATCATGAGCTACGGAAGAACATAGTCAGCTAGAGTCTCCACGTCCAGTTTGATACGTATCAGAGGTACGCTTTTGGACTTTGAGTTATAAAAGTAGCGGATATCTGCTCTGGGTCGAATCCGGCCGGGGTTGGCCGGGTCATTGGATGATCTCCACTTACTGGTAGAGATTACTACCGGCAGACTGGTGAGCAATACCCAGATGATGTTCAGCGAATTCTGGATTACGAAACTCTCACAGTGGAAGTCAGGATAAACCACCAACGCATTCAAGTACAACTATTTGAACTAAGGAACCTATTTACGCTCTATGGATTCCGGTCCAACAGACCCAGGTGTCTTCATCAACAACTCGGTTTCCTTTACGAGCGACCCAGCATCGCACCCCAAAGCATGCGCCAGCTTTAAAACGATCCCCAACGAAGGTTGGTTCTCGCCACGCTCAATACGACCAATGTGAGCGCGCTCCATAGAAGCCAGGTGCGCCAATGCCTCTTGTGACACCCCCTGCTTCGTTCGGTGATGGCGAAGCACCGCCCCAAAGGCACGCGCAGACTCCGGCTCAAAACTCTGTGAGCCAAAGGGACGACCTCTGTGGATGCCGGGAGCAAGCGCCATAAGGCCGCAAGCGTCCCAAAATGTCACACATTAAGCGACGCATAATTATGCTCATTTCAAGCAAAAAGGCTTAGTAGGGGTGGCCAAAATGACTTCAATTTCAAAAATGTGTATCGCTGCAATGCTCATGGCAAAGTGCTTGTCTGGAAGTGCAGCGGAGCCTCCAGAGTTGCAATGGCCCGTTAAGAAAATTGGCCGCACAGGGGCCAACCCGCAATCAGGTGACATGGCCGTCACACTGCGCGGTACGGGCTCGGAGTGGAAGATAGAGATGGATGCGTCGATCTATCAACCCGACGTAGAGCAAATCTGGTTCCGGCGGGATGGTCAAAGCGGCGAAATCATTGTCATGGCAAGGTCACCTAACCCTGGGGAGCGAACAAGCCCAAGTATTTGCAGCTATGGCCCATCGGCCGGTTCGAATGATCGGTCGATAGCGGGCTACACCGAATGCAATTCGACCTTCTTCAAATGCACAGCATCCGCTGGTAATGCTTTGCGGATTCTTCCGATGCTGGTGACGGGCACGCGCAATTGCCTGACTCAATTCGATACAGAGGCAGTTCAATCGGCATTAAAGAGCGCGAATGTCAGTGAATGGTTACTGACCTTTAAAGAAAATCGAAGGCTGACAAACTACCGGGAATTCTTTGCGTCCATTCGTACCGTCCAAGAAGCGGAGCAATTCATTCTGTCGTATCAGCAGTTTGATCCAGAAGGCTTGGTGGAGAAAGCTCGCCAACAAAAGGACACCCTTCTTGCTGCGGAAGCTCAAACTGCAATGCAAAAGGCAGCAGAACAAGAACAACGCAGAATCGAAAAGCTCGCCAAGGAAGAGGCACAAGCCAAGCGCGAACTCGAAATGCAAAAAATCACTCAAGAAAAAGCCAAGGAAGCGGAAGAGTATCGCCAGAAAAAGGCCCGTGATTTTCGCAAAAACCTGGCCTTGGGCAGTGAAACCTTCTGTGGCCCTGTGATTGCAATTCGCGGCCCAATGGTGCAAATTGCGATCAACGCGCCCCTGCCCGGATATAGCGCTGAACCATGGCTCAAACTGGACGCCATCTATCCAGCGGAAATTGCGGGTTGCAAGAACCTGAATGGAAGACTTACGGCTACGTTTATCGACCAATGAAGCGAATTAAGATCCATTCGTAGTGTTCAGACACAAGTTTGAGAATAAATCACAGCCAGATGAAATGTATTTCGATGAAAGCGACGCCCCGAAAACAGCCAAATCCATCGAAGCCGCGTGGCAAGCGCCTCCGAAAGAAGCTTCACATCAATGAGTTTCAGGAGCTTGGGTTTGAATATGAGGTCTCTTGGCGCAAGGCTCCGGACGGAGAGAGTCAGATCACATTCTTTGAGCGACTGATCGCTGAGGTCATAACGCCACGAGGGCTCCAATTCGGTGGTGGATGCACCGTAGGCGGCATCGCTGGACACCGGAGAAATCCGACGCCTGACGATCAGCTTGCGGTCAGGGAGTGGATACAGCGGTGGAAGGATGTCGAGAGCGTGAAGATCGGACCAATAGTGGACGTTTGGTACGAACACAGCAAGTAATTACGATGAAGGTGTCCCGATGGGAAAAAAGCCAATCCAAACAGACGACGACCTGTCAGACTGGGACCACGTGATTCCAGTTGGCCGGGAGTTCGGAAGTGCTGACTATGAGCGTCTTGCCGAGCTCGACCATCTTGCTTTTAAAGCCTTGGGGGCACACCTAAAGGCACGCCAGTGGTTGGACGAACCAAACCATATGTTGGGTGGCCAGACGCCCGAGGAGGTCGCTAAGACGCAAAAGGGCTTTGAACGGGTGAAAAAGCTCCTGAGAACAAAAGAATTTGGAGAGCAGGGTGCACCAGCAGCCGAAAAGAGAAAGATGCCAAAAACGCATTGAGTCGGGACATAAATCAACGTACACCCTCTGAGCTTGCGTTGCATGTCGCGGTAAATCCTATCGGAGATGTCGTCAGAGCTTCGTTCTCAGGTTTCGATGCGGGCGATGCACACGCGCTGGGCTGGCTTGAGAGAAAGCATGGTGCCTACCTTCAATCAGCGAGAACATTATTTTCCTGCCGCAAACACTTGTCGGTAAGCCGGCAGCACTTACCGTGGTTCCTGTGGGCTATGGCGACCGAGGTGCAGTAATCGTCTAGTCCAGCGTCTGTGACTGGATAATGGAGTTGGTAACATAGTCGCTGGAAATTTCCAACGCGGCGCATTTCAACGAGGTTTTTGTCACGGAGGCTCACGGAAACAAGTCCATTTGCGACAACTGTGGATAACGGCTCTTCCAGGTACTTCGCCCCCCATAGCGGAGCATCTTGTTCACTAGAGAGTAGGCAAGACTCTTGTCTGCTGACTGGTTACTGGCGGCCGCCGACTCTGCCAACAACTTCATAACCACACTCAAGCTTGACGTCTTAAAGTCAACCGCGTTTCCTTCTTGCACCTGTGCCAGCAAGGCGCTCCCCCTTCGTAGCACTTCTTGCGCCGCACCAATAGAGGATTTTTTCCGGTGAGTAACGGTGAAATCACCCTGGCTGCAACGATCCGCTGTGCCCAATGCGTAGACCAAGCTCAATCCCCCTTGAAGTGACAACGGTTGCACCAATCGAATCAGTGGAAGATCATCCGCCGATGGGCACGCTACGAGATCCATTTCAATGCTTGATCCAGGGGTACATACCTTGGTAGCACACCATCGCGAAAATTCTCTCTCCAGTGTCGAAGGGGCATCCGGTTCACCCAGTTCCACCAGGATGTTTCCGCACTGACAAGTGTTAACGGCTGGCCTGTTCCACGACAAATCCCCTAGGCAATATGGGCATTTATCAACCAGCGTATTACCATGATGGGTACAGGCGGTCACCAGCGAAAGTTCCCAATCCGCATGACAGCGACTGTTCTCCTCCAGGCATCTGATGCAAATTCGCGGATGTAGGCGGTTAATGAAGTAGCTGCGACTTAAGTCATGCCCACGGAACTGCATCTCCTCAGAATTTCGACCAATGCCGGTCGTTCCAAATGCCACCGCAAGCCTGACTGGATCCGCGCCAAACCAGCTCGCGACCCGATCAGCATCTGAAGCATCGAACACAGCGAATCTTGTTTTTCCGAGCATCTTTTTAGCAGCCGGAATTCCATTCAGGAAATTGGCAACCGCCATGCGCAGAACATACCCATTGGCAGATTCACTGTCTTGGATATCGTCGCGAATAGGAAACTGCCCCCAAAGGCCCGCAGCTGACGATGTTTCGGGCTTCCCTAGGTTAGAGCTAGAGTCCAAGGTCATTGGCCCACCGTCGGCATCGTCTCAATCGCTTCAACCGTGCGCAATTCCTTGCGCACCAGCCTCAAGGCATAGGCCAACTTTTGTCGCTCGGAAACCTTGTAGCGTGGAATTGCCTTCGACCACGCTTTTTTCTTGCGGACATGACCCATGGGATCTGCACTACCGGTTTCAAAAGTCGACCCAGCGAGGTAAAACGCACGGGGACTTCTATTTCGCCCTGAGCCAGCAATGCACTCGCCTGGCTCATTCATCAGGAATTTGACAACGCCCCAAACCCGGCCAGGCCGAATGGCTTCTTGGAAATGCTCAACTTGATCGACGGGAGGCCCCATCAAAAACATTCCACAGTGCTGGCAAATCGACAAACTGGGGACGGCATGTCTCGGACCAGTTGCGACCATCAATGCGGCAGAAAGGCTGACTACTCCACCGCAGCACCCACAAATCTCAGAGAGTGGAGCGAAGTGAACTTCACAAAGCGTTACCTGCGTCAAACGCCACCGCCATCGAAGATAGGGCAAAACATCGGCTTCCAAACAAAGAGTGCACCATCGATATTTGGGTGCACTCCTTTGAGCGATCAATAAACTGTGTTTTGATAGCCCTTCACACTGAGCCGACAAGGATGCGCGTCCACTTGCACATGTGTCGGGCGGAGCGTGTGTCAGATACAGAATTCGCTCCCATTCTCCTTGGGTAAGGTCCGCATCGAAATCTGTGAACGAGGGCGTCAGATCCAATATGAACTTCAACCTCGACAGTGAATACTGATGCGCTGCGCACACTCGCTGAATCCAAGAATTCGGCGATTCGTCTGAGAACGCAGGTGGAGAAGCATGCAAAAAACCACTCGTGCTCCCAAAGGAATGTAAGTGACCGAACTCCATCATCAGCCCCTAACGTAGAAAGGATTCTCTGGGCCTTCTTTGAAACCGAAAGCGCGATCAAAGCCACGGCGGAGATCATCCCGAGTGAGGATCGGATTTTCCCGGTCGGCGCACTCTATGCTGGCGTAGATCAATAGCTTTTTCAAACGTCGCAGGTTGCCGTGGGTCACAGCATGAAGCATTTTGAGACACCAAGGTGTTTCCAAGAGCCCCGCCTCTATCAAACTGATACCGACTTTCACCGCCTGCATCAATTGCACCCACCCGTCCCCAAATGCAAACGGATTCAGCACATACTTTGTCGAAGCTCTAGAGACGAATTGCTCGTTGATGTCGCAGATACGCTCAAATGTAGGCGTACCAGCACAGACGACAGGCAAGTTGTGCTTATCCATCCTGACTTTCAGCCAATCCGTGACCGCCCTCGCCGTGATGTCACGATTTCCCTCGCACATGTGCTGACTCTCATCAATCAGCAACACCTTGGGACCAAGTCGTTCAATCGCGCGGTCAACCATGAGCGTCATGCTCTCCAAGTTTGGACGCGACGGCAGCATCGGGTAGCCCAATGCCATCATGGCTTTGGCGGCAATCTTGTGGGTATCCACTGCGCTATCCAACGAGACAGTGAGAACTGGACTCGCCTTTTCAAGCACGTTGTCTTTGCGGGTCAGGTTTCTCTGAATGAGCTCAAGTAATAGCGTTTTGCCCATTCCTGGCTCCGCCAAAACCAAGATGCCTGTTGACATCTTGAGCTGCAACATTAAGTTGGTCGATGCTACTGAGGCATTTTGGATGCGCTCAAAGTCAGGATACTGCACGACCAGATCCAGAATCTGACGTGCGACAGCGACGCCTTTTGGCGATGTATCCAGGGGTATTTCGGGGATAGTCATACGAAATCCTCCTCAAGAGAAAACGTCTTGAACGGCATGACATTGCTGAGCAACTTTTGAGAGTTCGAACTCAGAATAGGAACCGGCGCACTTTGGTCGGCGGATTGAGCGGCAGGCGACCTATCTTTGATGACTTTGGCGCTCGTATAGCCCTGCAAGCGAAGGAGGTCGGAATCTCTTCGGATTTTGATTCCTCGTGAAACTGCCTCACCCCATTGGTCTTGGAGTCGAAGTTGAGCCGCTTCCAACTCCTCTTGGGCATTCAGTCGGGTTAATTTCTTCCCAGCTTCGGCTCGAATGATCTCGTGCTGAATTAACGACAACCCCTTCCCGTAATCCTCACTTGGTCGTTGAAGCACGACCGGCAACCATTGCTGGGACTTCGGCAAAAGAACATGAATGTGCCCAAGGTCATCCGGATTGAACCGGATTTCTGTTCTGAACTTCTTCTCGGAGCTTCGGCAATAGTGCTGTAGCTCATAGCTGTTAAAGCGCAAATAATTGAAGAACACTCCATCGCCATCTACCGTGCGTGATGTCGAAACGCCCGCAGTAATGTCAAAGCTCTCGAATCCCAACGGGAACATCGGCAAGGGGCATGACTGCCGCCCCTCCTCCCAAAGATCTATTGACCGGACGAGGTTTTTTGGATGAATCTTTCTTGGAAAGACTTCGGCTGCCCATTTAAATAGTCCCGCGCACAAATCGTCGAATAATATTGCTGCCGAATCCTTTGGATTTTGCGGTATGACGTTCTTTTGCGGGGCATACACTTTGCCCCGCAGCGGCAGCATTCGATTGAACTCCATCATCGATCGTTCAACCGAAGCTTTCAACCACGGTTGATGAACGGGGTTGTACAGTAGGTCCGCGCGAAGGTCCCAAGCCATGCGTTTGAATGCTTTTGAGTGAAACTCCAGACCGTTATCCACCACATACATCTCTGCGACGCCCATCGCTGTCCATGGGGTTTCTATTTCAGGGATGCTCGCAATCAACTCATCTTTGGGGAAAATGGAGTTTTTGATTGCGTGCGCGACAGAAGCAACCGAAGGACCATAAAAGCTGATGTAGATACCGAGGGCGTAGCCGGAGTAACGATCAAGTACTACTGTTATCCAAGGACGTCCGATCGGCACACCGGATCGTGGATCCAGAACCCACAGGTCCAGCCAGGTATGATCAATCTCGGCGCGCTGTAACACGCGTGTGGACAAATCACCTTTTAAGCTGAATCTCCACTTGTTATTGGCATAACTTGCGCCATAACGCGTCTTGTCACGAATGTACGGATCAATTTCATTGATTCGACGATGGCATGTCCTAATTGATGGAAGGCCCCACTCAACCCCATCCACCCTCTCCTTGGACTTGACTTCCTGTTTGAACTTTTCAAATGTCGCGCTCGCTGACAGACCTCGGAGTTGGAGGTAATGCTTTGCTATGCATTCCTCAAGAAGCATCTCCACTGATGACGACAAGCGTTTGGGTTTGCAGACCAGTGGCCGTCGATCCATCAACGAATAAGGGCTGGAACCCGAGTCGATGTAACGCCGATACCACATCATGAGGGTGTCAACGCTCGGCGGAGACGTATCCGGGTGAAGAGCCGTTATCCTGGAGATAACCTCTCCAAACATACGCCTACTTCCACGGCTCACATGGGCTCTTACTGCTGCGCGGACATAGCGCATTCGGTATTCAATAAGCTCCTCTTGGCGCTTTGAAATATTGAGTGGATAGGTATTCTCAACATCCCCCACAGAAATTTCGCTCGGAAGATTTACCTTTTGTCCATTTTGATGCACTACATGAATACCCTTTGATAGTATCTTGCAGTACAGCGCGCTCATAGAAAAAGTGCGAATCTCGAAGTTATCGAGGTACTTGAATTGAATCTTCCCAGAATCGAGCTGCCGCTCAAATTCCATTGAACGATCTCCCTCACGCAATACCAAACCACGTGCAAAAGAAATCATGGCAGCCTCCTTCCTGGTTATTTACTTTAACTCTTTCATTTGCATTAATGTTTAGCCCAGCTGGGATTTTCAATTCATGGCGTGCAACCATATTCCAAATCAAGGATTCCGACACGCCCTTAGATACAAGTTCATATACCTTTGCATCACCATTTAATTCATTTTCGAGGTATCTTTTGCCTTCCAGTGCAGATGCTTCATCAAAGGTCAATCGCGCGTAACGCATGAGCAATATTGCTCGGGCACTAAGACCGTTCGCATTAATATGCTTCTCCGTCACAACAAGGAATGGCACAGACTCCCTGGCGAGCTGCTTTTGAGCTAGTTCTAGCTTTTCTTGGTGCTTCGGAAGGAATACCTCTGGCTTAACTTCGACCAGAATCTGGCTGCCATCCGTGAATGTGATTCGAAAGTCCGGGGTGTATTTGGATATTTCCCCATCAGGGTAAATAAGATCCAGTGTGACCGGTTGATGCACGATGTCTTTCACCACGGGGCAGGCCAATGCCACCATGACAAAGTTCTTTTCTAAATGAGATTCATGCTCGACGGGATGGTCTAGCAACCATCCAGGATTCAGCACCCCTACCTCGCGATGAGGATTTCGGGTAACGACTAGGCGTGACATAGATTTTCTCCAGTGATTGGTGTCTACTTGGTCTCTTTGAAATCAAGCAGACGTGACTTGACAACACCACCAACACAGAAGAAAATTCGGCTTAGGGTCTCAACCTAGACGCTTATGTGTCGGCAGCGCCAGTCATTCGAAAGATTGATTGGCGTTTGTTTTTGTGTACTTATTTGGCTGATTCACCTCCTGTTCCGTTTACGGGGGTAGGACTCACACCGGGTATCAAACCCAAACTGCATGCAATCTCATGTGCTTGTCCCCGGTGTGCCCGTGCTCGACCATGCAAGACGGCATAGACCATTTCTCTGCTGAACTGACGCTCACTAGCCCACGCGGTGATATTGACACCGCGTAGCCTTAGCTCGACTCGTTTACGAGCCAAATCTTCATTTGAAATTAATTCATTCAATTGGGACTTCATCCAATGATTTGCAATTCATTGCGAATTTCATAGGCTATTTTGCCGCAAAAAGTACGTTGCATACATATATTAATAATATTGATGTTTTCGCCAATTTCAGCATTCATATATTTGCAACAAGATACTAGCGAAGTACGTGGGTAACTTGCGCAATATGTATCAAATTTCGATTTAATCAGGCGCGTTCTACACATGAAGTTACTTGGTACAAAGCTAAAAGATGTGGTTACGATAGGTTCATCTCGTTTGGCGAGCATCACTCCGCAATGAGCAATCAACAAACACCGTCAACAGCCTCGAAGGAAGTGCGTCGCCTGATTGAAGCGATTGC
>Ga0156145_1022_pt1 | contig 9364 bp, 9 predicted proteins | sample RifCSPlowO2_02_FD_107798 | JGI IMG/M metagenome (GOLD analysis project Ga0156145, IMG submission 107798) | Deltaproteobacteria bacterium RIFCSPLOWO2_02_FULL_53_8 | reverse complement strand
ATATACCTACTTAAAGAGCCCTCTTACTTCAGCAACGTCAAGCCTGACGCTCGGGCCCATTGTTGTGGCAAGAAAGAGGCTTCTCAGATACATGCCTTTGCTTGACGACGGCTTGGCCTTGATAATAGCCTCCATCAGGCTGGAGAAGTTTTCCCTGAGCTTTTGCGGCCCAAAAGACGCCTTGCCCACTGGAACATGGATATTTCCGGCCTTGTCAACCCTGAACTCGACCTTACCGGCCTTGAGTTCCGTGACCGCCCTCTTTACCTCAAAGGTGACGGTGCCGAGCTTCGGGTTCGGCATAAGACCCCTCGGTCCAAGCACCTTGCCGAGCTTGCCTACCGCGCCCATGATGTCCGGCGTCGCTACAACGCTGTCAAAGTCCAGCCAGCCCTTGGACACCTTCTCTATGAGCTCTTCCGCGCCGACGTGTTCAGCACCTGCTTCTTTGGCCTCAACCGCCTTCTCGCCTTTTGCAAAGACGATGACGCGAACCTTCTTGCCCAAACCGTTCGGCATAACGACAGTGCCCCTTACCATCTGCTCAGGGTGCTTCGGGTCCACGCCAAGACGGCCTGAGACCTCTACTGTCTCGTCAAATTTAGCGCTTGCGAGCTGCGGGATAAGTTCAAAACCGCCTTCTACGTTATAAATCTTTCCTTCAGTAACCTTGGCCTTGGCAGCCGCGTATTTCTTTCCCATCTTGATCAGCCCTCCACAGTGATTCCCATGCTTTTTGCAGTGCCCTCGATGGTGCGCATGGCAGCATCGAGATTTGAGGCGGTTAGATCCGGTAGTTTAAGTCTGGCTATATCCTCGACCTGCTTTCTGCTTATCTTGGCTACCTTTTCCTTATTTGGAACCTTAGAGCCTTTTTCAATGCCTGCGGCCTTAAGCAGGAGCACGGAGGCCGGAGGCGTCTTGGTGATAAACGTAAACGACCTGTCGGAATAAACGGTAATGACAACCGGAGTTATCATTCCATCCTGTGCGGCGGTTCTGGCGTTAAACGCCTTGCAGAACTCCATTATGTTCACACCGTGCTGACCAAGCGCCGGGCCCACTGGCGGCGACGGGTTTGCCTTGCCGGCCGGTATCTGAAGTTTAATCTGTCCGGTAATCTTCTTTGCCTTTGTTAAGTCCCTCTCTTTTTTTAAGAAGCCGGCAGGCGGCAGCCATAAAAACACCCGCTGCCAAGCGGCTTTTATACTGCCCTTCCAACTCACATACCCTGCCTTCCAACAGGCCGCTAAACAGGTTTTTAGCCTTTCAACAACCCGCCGTACAGCAGGTATGATTCGTTACAACCGCTCTTTTTTAAAATTATATGACGCCTTACATAACCGTATCTAACGGCCTAAACACCTGCCTCTTCGAGCCGCTCAATGCTTCTTATGACTTTTCCACCTGCACAAAGTCCAACTCCACAGGCGTTGCCCTGCCGAATATACTGACCAGAACCCTTAACTTGCCCTTTTCCGGCTTTACCTCTTCGACTATGCCCGTAAAGTTCGTAAACGGCCCGTCAACGACGCGAATATTCTCGCCTCTGTCAAACATTACCTTAGGTTTCGGCTTTACAGCGCCCTCTTCCATCTGCCGCGTAACGCGCCTGACTTCATCTTCTGTAATACTCGGAGGCATCTCCTGTCCGCCGACAAAACCGGTAACCTTGGGGATACCCTTTATAAGATGCCATGTCTCATCGTTAAGGACCATATTGATAAGGATATAGCCTGGAAAGAACTTCCTTGAGGTAGTCCGCTTGATGCCCTTGACCATGTCAACGACCTTCTCGGACGGGACCAGTATCTCGCCGAAGAGTCCCTCTTTGCCGGTCTGCTTGATCTTCTCTTCGATGGTCAGCTTTACCTTATTTTCATACCCTGAGTAGGTATGCACTACATACCACTTTTTTGTCATACTCTCCCTTATTGCTCCCAAAAACGGCGATACGGCTGACCAGACATTTTATATTATACTTAACGCGCAACAGCCCGCTTGAGTTCTACCTCAAGACCAATCCTATGAGCTTACCCAAACCGAAATCAACCAAGCCGAGGAATATCGCCAGAACGAACGTGACTATGAGCACGACCCACGTTGAAGTGATGGTCTGCTGCTTCGTGGGCCAAGCAACCTTCTTCAGCTCCTGCTTCGAGTCGTTAAAAAATTGCTTTGCCTTGTCTATCTGTTCCATTATTTAATACTCGCCCGTCGCATCAAATCGTTGGATTATCAAGGCAGAATGCCTTATTTCGCCGCCATCCGCATCTTACCGATTCAGGGCTGAGGCCCTAAGATGCAATCTTTAACCTGCGCCGCGCAAGCCCGGCGGGCCTGCCTCTTTTCATTGCCAAAGCCCTGAGCTGCACAACGCCTATTGTATTACATACAACTTACGCCCTTTAAGCCGGCAAGCGGCTGTAAAAACTGGCAGGCCAGGAGGGATTCGAACCCACAACTTGCGGTTTTGGAGACCGCCGCTCTAGCCGTTGGAGCTACTGGCCTATTAGCAGGATGCTGAAAAAGTTTTGAGCGCTCCAGCAACCTATTTTATCGCGCCATACTCGACCAAGACAGTTCATGCGTAAACAGAAGACATCTCATTTACGGACTTACTTCGTCTCTTTGTGAGGCACGTGCTTACGGCAGGACTTGCAGAACTTCTTTATCTCAAGCCTGTCAGGTATGGTCTTCTTGTTCTTTGTAGTAGAATAATTCCTGCGCTTACACTCGCCGCAGGCCAACGTGATTATATCCCTCATCGCCGTACCCTCTCCCGTTCACTGTAATATATTCAACACGCCGCCTTGCGCGCATACGCGGCAAGGCAGCCTATCATGCAATGACTACGCCAGTATCTTTGTGACGACTCCGGCTCCGACCGTCCTGCCGCCTTCTCTTATGGCGAACCTAAGCCCCTCTTCCATGGCTATCGGCATTATCAACTCGACTTCAAGGCTTACGTTGTCTCCGGGCATGACCATCTCGGTGCCTTCCGGCAGCTTCGACATGCCGGTCACGTCAGTCGTCCTGAAGTAGAACTGCGGACGATAGCCGTTAAAGAACGGGGTATGGCGGCCGCCCTCTTCCTTCGTAAGGACATAGACCTCACACATGAACTTCGTGTGCGGGGTTATCGTGCCCGGCTTGGCCAAGACCTGACCGCGCTCGACGTCTTCCTTCTTTGTGCCGCGAAGAAGCGCGCCGATGTTGTCGCCGGCGCGGCCTTCGTCAAGGAGCTTACGGAACATCTCGACGCCGGTTACGGTCGTCTTTACTGTGTCGCGCAGACCGACTATCTCGATTTCGTCGCCGACCTTGACTATGCCCCTCTCGACCCTGCCCGTGACGACAGTGCCGCGGCCGGATATCGAAAATACGTCTTCAACAGGCATCAGGAACGGCTTCTCGATGTCTCTCTTCGGCTCAGGGATGTAGCTGTCGAGCGTGTCCATCAACTGAAGTATCGCGCCGCACCACTTGCACTCCTTCTTGCCGCAACCGCACTCAAGGGTCTTGAGCGCGCTGCCCTTGATAAACGGAATATCGTCGCCAGGAAACTTATACTGATTAAGAAGCTCTCTTACCTCGAGCTCTACGAGGTCAAGAAGCTCAGGGTCGTCAACCATGTCGACCTTGTTCAAAAATACGGTGATATACGGAACGCCGACCTGACGCGCAAGAAGGATATGCTCGCGGGTCTGAGGCATCGGGCCGTCAGCCGCCGAACACACGAGGATTGCGCCGTCCATCTGCGCCGCGCCGGTTATCATGTTCTTGACGTAGTCGGCGTGGCCCGGGCAGTCGATATGGGCATAATGACGCTTGTCGGTCTGATACTCGACGTGCGAGATGGATATGGTCAAACCCCTCTCCCTCTCTTCAGGTGCCTTGTCGATATTCTCGTAAGCAAGAAAGTCGGCGTAACCCTTTGTGCTCAGGACCTTCGTTATTGCGGCGGTAAGAGATGTCTTGCCGTGGTCAACGTGTCCGATGGTGCCGACGTTAATATGTGTTTTATTCCTTTCAAATTTCGACTTGCTCATAGCCTCTGTCCTCCGGATTTTTTATACAAGGCATCGGGTCTTCGCTTGCCGCTTAGCAGTCCGGCTCGTCATTGCGAGAAAAAATACTCATCGCTATTGCCGCTGCTGCGCTCTGCGCTTTACTAACGCGCCATTGTATAAATTATTCAATATTTAACTTCTTCTCATTGCCGATTACTTACCGTGAACCTTGGCTATGAGCGCCTCTGCCACAGAATTCGGCGTCTGCTCATAATGCGAAAACTCCATCGTATACGACGCCCTGCCCTGCGTCTTCGAGCGAAGGTCTGTTGAATAACCGAACATATTCGCAAGCGGGACCTTGGAATTTACCACCTGAAAACCGCCTCTGGTGTCCATGCCCATTATCTTGCCGCGCCTTGAGTTAAGGTCTCCGATTACCTCACCCATGAAGTTCTCAGGAGTAACGACCTCTACGCTCATAATCGGCTCAAGCAGTATCTGTCCCGCGCTCTTACAAGCCTCTTTAAAGCCCATCGAACCGGCAATCTTAAACGCCATCTCGGAAGAGTCGACGTCATGATAAGAGCCGTCAACAAGCGTAACCTTTACATCAACGACCGGATAACCCGCAAGCGTGCCGGTGTCCATTGCCTCGCCAATGCCTTTTGCAATAGGAGAAATAAACTCTTTCGGTATCGAGCCGCCGACAATCTTGTTGACGAACTCATATCCCTTGCCGACTTCACCGGGTTCTATCTCAAGATAGACATGGCCGTACTGACCGCGTCCGCCCGTCTGACGGACATACTTGCCTTCTGCCTTGGCCTTTCTGGTAATCGTCTCTTTATATGCGACCTGAGGCTTGCCTACCGATGCCTCAACCTTAAACTCACGGAACATCCTGTCGACGATAATCTCAAGGTGCAACTCGCCCATGCCGGATATGATGGTCTGACCTGTCTCTTCATCCGTGCGGACATGGAACGACGGGTCTTCGATAGCGAGTTTCTGTAGAGCTACGCCGAGTTTTTCCTGATCCGCCTTTGTCTTAGGCTCGATTGCAATGGACATGACCGGGTCCGGAAAGTCCATCGACTCGAGGATTACGGGCTTTTCAACGTCGCATATCGTGTCGCCAGTGACGGTATACTTAAGACCGACTGCGGCGGCGATATCGCCTGCCATGACTTCCTTAACCTCTTCACGCTTGTTAGCGTGCATCTTTACTATTCTGCCGATGCGCTCTCTTTGGCCTTTTGTCGAGTTAAACACATAAGAGCCCGCAGTCATTACGCCGGAATAGACGCGGCAGAACGTAAGCTGTCCGACGAACGGGTCGGTCATAATCTTAAACGCAAGCGCGGAAAACGGCGCGCTGTCTTTCGCCTCTCTCGGCTCTTCCTTGTCGCTTTCCGGGTTGATGCCTACTATAGCCTCGATGTCCAGCGGAGACGGAAGATAATCAACGACCGCGTCAAGAAGAAACTGCACGCCCTTATTCTTAAAAGACGAGCCGCAGAAGACGGGCGTTATGCCCATCGCGATCGTGCCCTTCCTGACAGCCTTCATTATTTCAACCGGCGTGACCGACTTGCCGTCAAGGAACTTCTCCATGATAGACTCGTCGAAGTCCGCAGCGGCCTCGATGAGCTTTTCACGATACTCGGCCACCGACTCTTTCATATCGGCAGGGACTTCTACTTCCCTATACTTTGCGCCAAGTATGTCTTCGTCCCATACATAGCCTTTCTCATGAACAAGATCTATGAACCCCTTAAAGGTCTCTTCCTTGCCAATCGGGAGCTGCATGACTATGGCGCGGGTCTTGAGCCTGTCGATCATCATGCCGACGACCCTGAAAAAATCAGCGCCCACGCGGTCCATCTTGTTGATAAAGGCAATCCTCGGCACCTTATACTTGTTAGCCTGACGCCAGACCGTCTCCGACTGCGGCTCTACGCCGCCGACCGAACAGAAGACGCCTACGGCGCCGTCAAGGACGCGAAGCGACCTCTCTACTTCAATTGTAAAATCGACATGGCCCGGGGTATCAATTATATTAATCGCATAATCGCGCCAAGTGCAAAAAGTGGCGGCAGAGGTAATAGTAATGCCCCTCTCCTTCTCCTGCTCCATCCAATCCATGACAGCTGTTCCGTCATGAACCTCTCCTATCTTATAGGTAACTCCGGTATAATAGAGTATCCTTTCGGTAGTTGTAGTCTTACCGGCATCTATATGAGCCATGATGCCGATATTCCTCTGCCTTTCTAACGGTGTTGTCCTTGCCAACTCGCTAACCCCTCGATAATACGTTTATGATATTAGTGCTGTCTGTCTCAAGCTAAGGACTCTTTCAAAAAGGCGTATTCAAGCCGGTCAACAACCGATACGCCTTAACAATATTCAGCAGTATGCCAACAAGCCCTGGGTCTTCAACCACACGCCGTCTTCAAACCAAAACCGTCTATCGTCGACGAGTCGCCGAACTAAAAAAGAACGACTACTTGGTAAGCGACTAAGACGGCAACAAGACCACTATATGAATGCCGCGCTTTCAAATGCTTCTTGCCGCCGATGCGTCTGCGATGTCATGCATACGCCGCCAAACGGCAATGCCGCTTCGCCTTACCAGCGATAATGCGCAAAGGCCTTATTCGCTTCAGCCATCTTATGGACGTCTTCTCTCTTCTTGACAGAGCCGCCTTTGTTGTTGGACGCGTCTATCAACTCGCCTGCAAGCTTTTCAACCATCGACTTTTCGCCGCGAGCCCTTGAGTAGTTTACAATCCATCTCAAAGCAAGAGCGAGCTTACGATCAGGCCTTACCTCGACCGGCACCTGATATGTTGCGCCGCCGACCCTGCGTGACTTGACTTCAAGAACCGGCTTGACGTTTTCAATCGCCTTCTTGAAGACCTTCATCGCCTCAGTCTTTGTCTTTTCCTCTACAACGCCAAGGGCGCCGTAGATTATGGTCTCGGCCTTGCTCTTCTTGCCTTCCGTGGTCAGCTTGTTTATCAGCTTGGCCACAACCTTATCGTTGAACTTTGGATCCGGCAGAACGTCTCTCTTTGGTATATTGCCCTTACGAGGCATATTGACTCCTTGACTGATTACTTTTTACTGTTGTTATATTTACGCGCACATCGATCATGCGCGGACTTTAACGGTTACTTAGGTCTCTTTGCGCCGTACTTGGAACGTGCCTGCTTTCTGTTCTGCACTCCCATAGTATCGAGTTTGCCTCTGATGATATGATACCTTACGCCCGGGAGGTCTTTTACCCTGCCGCCGCGTATCATGACAACGGAGTGCTCTTGAAGGTTGTGCCCGACTCCCGGAATGTATGACGTAACTTCCATCCCGTTTGTCAGCCTTACCCTTGCAACTTTACGGAGCGCAGAGTTCGGTTTCTTCGGCGTCGTAGTATAGACCCTGACGCATACGCCTCTTTTCTGCGGACAGCTGTCCAGCGCCGGCGAGGCGGTCTTCCACTTCGGCTTCTGCCTGCCCTTGCGCACCAATTGATTTATTGTCGGCATCTCTTACCCCTCAGTATCTTCTCTTTGTAGTAACAAACAATTTTAAAAACCAACCCGCCGCGCTCTTGTTGCATCCCGTCATAACGCAGCGGCGCAAACGCATAGACATCTATCCTGTCCGGCAGCAATCTATGCCGGTCAAACAAAACCGTAGCTTATTCGGCGATTACAAGATGTCTTTTAGTAACATCAGGTCGACTTGGCCATAGCTGCGAAGGGAGGTGCCGTAAATCAAAGCAATATACCTGCTTTCGCACACATTGTCAAGAGCAAAGTGGATTTTTCAATCCGCGATGCCTCTTTTCTTCATCTATTAACCGCTGCAAGGCGGCAAACACACCTGCATTGCATAGACAAAACAGGCGTTTCGCGTTGCACAGCCCGTCTTTTACTAAATATGACGAACTCGACATCTGTATCAAGGCGTCAGGAGGAAACTCCTGACGCCACAGCCATCATGCTGCTCAGTAGCTCTTAATTCTTACTCCCCTCACAATCCACATAATGCGTCTGAAGGAAACTCCTGACGCCGCCATACGCATCCCGTAAACCATTCAAGTCATATCAGACATAACAGCCCTGACGCTGTCTTGCAACTCATATTACGCTGTCTCGCCAAGCTCGTCAAGTTCCTCTTTTGCGCTGCCAGCCTTCTCGGCATCAGGATGGACAGGGCATTCCGCGACTATCTTTGCATACTTCTTGAAGCCGGAACCAGCCGGCACAAGGCGTCCCATGATGACGTTCTCCTTGAGTCCGCGCAGATAATCTATCTTTCCTTCGATGGCCGCGCCGGTAAGAACCTTCGTCGTCTCCTGGAACGACGCCGCCGAGATAAAGGACTCGGTCGATAGCGAGGCCTTGGTGATGCCCTGCAAGAGAGACTCGGCAATCGCAGGCTTCTTGCCCTTGTTTATGACCTTCTCGTTCTCGTCTTCGAAGACGCTGCGCTCAACCTGCTCGCCGATAAGTAGATTCGTGTCGCCCGGATCTTTTATCTTGACCCGTCTGAGCATCTGACGGACGATCGTCTCTATATGTTTGTCGTTTATCTTAACGCCCTGAAGCCTGTAAACCTCCTGCACCTCGTCGACAAGATACTTCGCAAGCTCCTTGACGCCGAGAACCCTGAGGATGTCGTGCGGATTTGCGCTGCCATCCATAAGCGGCTCGCCTGCGCGGACATGGTCGCCCTCGCGCACGCTGATATGCTTGCCCTTGAGTATGAGATATTCCTTCGGCTCGCCTGTCTCCGGCGATACGACAACCTTTCTCTTGCCCTTGGTGTCCTTGCCGAACGTTACCACGCCGTCGATTTCGCTTATGACCGCGCACTCTTTCGGCTTGCGCGCCTCGAAGAGTTCGGCAACCCTCGGAAGACCGCCCGTGATGTCTTTGGTCTTCGTGGTCTCGCGCGGTATCTTGGAGATGACGTCACCGGCCTTGACCTCCGCGCCCTCGGTTATAGTGAGGATGGCTCCGACAGGCAGAAGATAACGCGCCTCGATGTTCGTGCCCGGCAGCTTGAGCGTGCGGCCTGCGCCGTCTTTAAGTGAGACGCGTGGACGGAGGTCTCCTTCTTTATACATTACGATGACCTTACTGGACAGGCCCGTAACCTCGTCGACCTGCTCCTTCATGGTCTTGCCGTCTTCTATGTCGCCGAATCTTATTATACCGCTGACTTCGGTGATGATTGGAATGGTATACGGGTCCCACTCAGCGACTATTGCGCCTGCCGCAACCTTCTGCCCGTCAAGGGCTAAAAGACGCGCGCCGTATATGAGCGAGTTCTTCTCGCGT
>Ga0156145_1018_pt1 | contig 9428 bp, 6 predicted proteins | sample RifCSPlowO2_02_FD_107798 | JGI IMG/M metagenome (GOLD analysis project Ga0156145, IMG submission 107798) | Deltaproteobacteria bacterium RIFCSPLOWO2_02_FULL_53_8 | reverse complement strand
GACTCGCCAAGGTGCTCCTCGAACCAGGCTTTGTCCGCGATCATCGGGTCCAGCAGGCGTTCGTCATACCAGCCCTCAATCCGCTCACGCATTTCCGCAGCCCCGATGTCTGAGGCCACCGAAGCAATGCAATTAACCACCTCCAGATCACTGAGGGTGGCTCCAGGCTTCCGCAGGCGTTGCGCCTCGGCATCCCCTTGGTCCATCAGGTACTGGATTAACTCGTCACGCGAAGCATCACCCTCGAACACCCGCACCATGATCGCGTCCAGCGCCGCATTGCGCACCCAGTGGCAGGCCTGGGTATCCTCAAAAAGTGCTTTCAGTGGCTGGATATCGCCATCACACACCGATGCCAGGCAACGCCCATAGGATTCCGTGAGGGTGTCGCCCATCACCTTGTCCAGGGTATCTTCGTCATGGTGACCCAAAGCCAGCATGGGCGCATAGGCCCGCGTGTCACGCCACGCGGCCAGCAGGTGCATGGCGTACAGGTGCAAAACGTAATCTGGGTCCTCGGCCACGGACGGGTCCGCCGCCATGTGCGCCAAGGCGGCAATGAGCTGCGGCGCAACCTCCTCCCGATGCGCATTCGCAAACGCCACTGCCGCGCGGGGAAAGGGCTTGGCGAAGTGTTCAATTTGCGAACGCAGTGTGTTCCAGGTGTCGGTCATGGTTGGGGCCTTTAAGGTGTGAAATTGTCAGCATTTTGCAATGCGGTTGATTTGAACAGTGGCAACGGCGGTTTCAGCTAACAACACGCATCGCCCTCCCCCGCCAGCAATACCGTGCGCGCGACTTGACGCATTGCGGAGTTGCGCTTCATAGCTGGGGCACCGCACCATAGGCACCGGCCATGTACTTGGCGTAGAAATTATCATCACTGCGGATGCCTTCCACACTGTCAAGACGCCAGGCACTGCTCTCGTTGTTCGCGTCTTTTTCCACCAGCATCACCTGCGCCTTGTGCACGATATTCAGCACCTCCATGGCATGGCAAGTGAACAACAACTGACCGCCATGGGGGTTGGTCGCCGGGTTGGAAAACAGGTCCAAAATAGGCTCCAGCATGTGCGGGTGCAGGTCGTTTTCGAACTCGTCAATCACCGCCAGCCCCCCGGTCTGCAACACCGGCAACAGACGGTGCAGCAACACCAGCGCACCTTGCGTACCACTGGATTCGAGCATGAACGGCAGTTCAAACTGTGCACCGTTCGCCGCCCGATGAATGCCAAAAGGCAACCAGAACTTTTCCTTCTTGCCGTCGGGCAACACGGTTTCCAGCTCACGCACCTGCACGTCACTCAAACCCAAGTCCCATGCGGACAACAAACGGACCAACTGTTGACGCTGCGCCTCCTGGCCCGCAAAGTAGGCCGCCGCACGCATCAGCTGGTCAGAATCATTCACCATGCGGCCAAACTGGTGGATATTGCTCCAGACCGTGTTATTCACCAAACGCTGTGCCAGCGGTACGCCGTATTGCGCGGCGGTGGCAATCAGTGAGGCATTGGGGCGCACCTTGCGCGCCTCGGACGCCACAAAGCCAAAATCCTGCTGCTTGATGTCATAGCCCTGCGCCGCCTCGTTCCAATCACGCACAAACACATAGCGCATGCGCTCATGCTTGACGTACAGAGCCTCGTGCAACACCCGCTGCGGTGTGCAACGCAGTGTGTAGCGCCACAAACGCCCCTCAAAATCGACATCCATCTCGAACTCGGATGGCTCGGTGGGCGCTGCCGCATGCGACTGAAACGGTAGCAACGCAACCGGGTCGGCGCTGAACGAATGGCGCATGAACCAGTCCAGAAACAGGACCGGCTTGAGCAAGGCCGTCTTGCCGCTGGCATTGGGGCCAATCACCGCCATGACCGTGCTCACGCGCTCGCCCGAACCCGACTGGCGCGACCACACCGCCTCAGGCACCTTGCGGTCCAGCAGCCAGGACACCTCGGTGCGCTCGCGGAAAGATTGAAAATTAGAAAAAGCGTAACGGTGCAACATGAACTAATTAAATCATGTTTCAAACAATATCTTGTTTGAATATGCATTTAAACCAGAATTGTGCACCTCTGCGAAGTCGAGGTGCAGTCGACGTGCGCTCACATCTGATTTCACGGCATTCTTATAGTGAAATAGGGCCCTAGCCCCCGTTCAATATGCGTAGGCAGCTATTATTTCAATAGCAAAACAACCTTAAACCTGCGTCTTGCCTGGCTGCGCATCGGCCTCGCCATGCACCTTGGCAAAGGTCAAGATCACTTCGCGGATGAGCTTGCGCTGGGGAGCGGGCAGCTTGAGGAAGGCGTCGAAAGTTTCGCGCTCCAGGTAGCCGACGCCCGTGTCCCAGCGCTGTTTGCGCTGATTTATTGATTGGCGTATGCCTTCCCCAAAGCGCAGCACTTCAGGTTCAATCTTCAGTACCTCTGCCAGCACCAACAATTTGTCCTGTTCAGGGATGGCCTCCCCCTTCAACCAGCGTGACACAGCCTGAAAACTGACCGACCGTCCCCAGTAGTTCGTATTGAACACCGTCAACAAGACGCCGGGACGTGCCTCCAAGCCCGCAGCCACCATGGCATCCCTCAGTCGCTGGGCAAATTCAAGTTTGTTATCCATGTCCGAAAACTAAATTTCGGTGGAAAAAATATTCAACTTTGTGTTGTACGATTCATTCAATCATTAGTTGAATAAATCATTCAACCGCAGTGACCGGCTGGAGGCTGGCTGCTGCGGCTGCACACCATGCCCAAATCCCTACTAGAACAACTCCCGGAAATCGTCGCCCAAGGCCGTAAAGAAGCCGAAAGAATCCTGGAAAGCATAGAAAGTCGCCATCGCGTCAGCCTGCAAACCCGTGAAGTGGTGCTACCCGCCAAAGACAGCGCGGTGCAAGACTGGGTGACGACGCAAAACCGGCAGGCACAACAGGCAACCCACGATGACGCTTGGACCAACCGTCTGATTTACGGCGACAACCTGCTGGCGATGGCGGCCCTGCTGGCGGGCGACGAGAACACGCCCTCACTGCGCGGCAAGGTCGATTTGATTTACATCGACCCGCCCTTTGACAGCAAGGCTGATTACCGCACCAAGGTCACGCTGCCCGGCATGGAGCTGGAGCAAAAGCCTACCGTCATCGAGCAGTTCGCCTACTCCGACACCTGGAGCGACGGCACCGCCTCGTACTTGGCCATGATCACGCCTCGGCTGATCCTGATGCGCGAGTTGCTGGCGGATACTGGCTCCATCTATGTACATCTGGATTCACATGTTGGCCATTACGTGAAATTGGTACTGGATGACATTTTCGGCAAGGACAAGTTCATTAACGAAATCGCCTGGAAGCGTTCACACGCTCACGGCGACTCCGGTCAAGGTGCAGCCCACTATGGGCGAGTAACCGAGGGAATTTTGTTCTATGCACGTAGCGACCAGAGAGTTTGGTATGCACCATACGAGCCGTACACAGATGCCATCCTTGAACGGGACTACAAATATATAGACGATGCCTCTGGCGAGCGCTACAGATTGATGCCAGTGGACGGCCCAGGTGGTGCGGCAAAGGGCAATCCCTACTATGAGTTTCAGGGAGTTCGCGGCTATTGGCGCTACTCGCAGGACACCATGCAAAGCTTGTGGAAAAAGGGAGAAATAGTTGTTTCCTCTACTGGCCGTTCGCTTAGCAGAAAAAAGTTTCTTAAAGATGCAAAAGGTACTCCGATCACTGACTTTTGGTCCGACTTAAATCGAATTAGTCCAACATCCAGCGAACGCCTCGACTACCCCACGCAAAAACCGGAGTCATTGCTTGAGAGAGTCATTCGCGCAAGCACCAACAACAATGCGTTGGTAGTCGACCTCTTTGGTGGCTCCGGAACCACGGCCGCCGTCGCCGAAAAACTAGGCCGCCGCTGGATCACCACCGACCTCGGCAAACCCGCCTGCATGATCATGCGCAAGCGGCTGATCGACCAGAACGCCAAGCCTTTTCTGTACCAAGCCATCGGTGACTACCAGGTGGAAGCGGCCAAGGCCATGCTGGGGCGGGACTTCCGCATCGGTGATCTGTCGCAAATCGTGCTCTCGCTCTATGGCGCCCTGCCTTTGCCGCCCGACGTGAACCCGCAACGCAACCTGGGCCAGATTGCAAGCATGGACATTGGCGGCGCGAGTGGCCGCCGTGGCAGCAAGACACTGGTGCTGGCCGACTCACCCAACAAGCTCACCGGCGCAGCCACACTGAAGAAGGCCATCGCCCAACGCGACAACCTGATGGGCGGCTGGGACAGAGTGGTGGTGCTGGGCTGGAACTTCGAGCCCTCGATTGGCGAAACCATCACCGCGCTGAACGACAGCCGGCTCGAAGTGCTGGTGATTCCGCCCGACCTGATGGACCGGCTCAAGAAAAAAGGCGGCATCGACAAGCTACGCGGACAGGTGCGTTTCTCTTCGCTGCAATATTTGACGATTCACCCGATTGAGCGCAAGGCAGTCGCCAACGCACCCGATGGCGCTGCGCAAGAAACGCTGACGGTCAAGCTCAAGAACTACGTGCTGCTCTCGCCCGAAGCGATCAACCTCGACGACACCAACCGCATCAAGTTGCAAGCCGTCATCAACCAGGAGCCGCTGGCGCTGATCGAATACTGGGCAGTGGACCCGGACTACGACGGCAAGGTATTCCGCTCCGTCTGGCAAGACTACCGGGGCAACACCGCCAATGACGCCGACGCGCTACGGGTGGTGACGCAGGCGGTGGTCACTACGCCAATAAAGAACGGCTCACGCCGCGTGTGCGTGCGGGTGGTCGATGTGTTTGGGTTTGAGGCGGAAGTGGTGGCCGCTATTTGAGCTTCAATCAGTTGACAGCGTCGCCAAAATCAGATTTCTCAACCAGTAAAAACGAAAAGAAAACCATGAGCAATGAACTTTATTCCACCCATTTTGTGAACCGCAACGATGAGACGTTGGGGAGTGCGCCTGGACTTCTACCGATACCGTTGCGCGAGGGAATGCAGATCACCATCGAAAGTCACTCTCAGAAATTCACCGTAGTGGAGTGGCGCTTTCATCTTGGACACCCGACTGACAAAAGCGGACTCACGATTGTGCTGGAGTAACCCTGCTCTGGAGTGCTCAGCACCACAACTGTCGGTTTTAGATATGGCGGCAATCTAACCATCAATCGTAGACAACATCGCAAAAATTAGCTTGTCAATGCAAGCATCGGGAGGAATTTTTATGAAAACACCAAAGCAACTCAGAAGCGATATTCAAACGCTCACCACCCACCTGTCGCAAGTCCAAGAGAGCTTGCTGAATCGCTCCACGATCAAGGTGGCACACATTGGCAAGGAGTGCAAACGCACGGCTGACGCGCTTGGCCTGCTGTTGAAAAGTCAGCAGGTACCCAGCGAATACAAGGTTGCGGTGGTTGGGCGGTTCAAGGCTGGCAAGTCTTCATTTGTTAACGAATTGCTCGGCACCAAACTGGCCAGCGAAGGCACATTGCCAGAAACAGCCGCAGTCACCACTTTTCGCTACGGCTCCCACATCCAGGCTTGCATCAGGTTCGTGGACCATGCGAAGTGGTCTCAGATCAAAACCTTGTATGCCGAAGACGCCAAGAACACGGATGCGCACCGCGCAAAGAACTGGGACGATTTTTCGCAACCCAAAAAAACAAAGGACGACAAACCAGCGAAAGTGTTCGATCTGACAGCGCTTGAGCGACAGTACGTTCGAGATGGCGGCCACACGCATACGCTGGAGTTGCCAGCCAATTCAACCCAAAAGGCCAGCAACGAATTTCGCCGCATGCTCAAAGAGTTCACATCGGCCACGAGCCCTTTGCACTGTTTGGTGGACAAAATCGACATTACCGCTCCGGCCGAGATTCTGGATCAAGGTGTTCTGCTGATTGATACTCCTGGGCTGGACGATACAGAGCGTTTTCGCGTCAACCTCACCGAAAAAGTGGTAGCGGATGTAGATGCGGTACTGTTCCTGACCAAATCGGGCGCTTCCTACGGTCAGTCCGAAAAAGACTTTTTGCTGACACTGCTGCGCAAAGGCACCGTGAAGCAATTGATCGTCGTCATCACCCAGATTGACGAAACCTATACCAAAGTGCTGGCAGAGGCTGAGGACAATGACGAAGACCCAGACTCTATTGCCGATTGCATTGCCAAGGAAGAAAGCCGGATCACAGAAGCAATCGCTGCAACTTTGAAGGATTTGAGTCAGGATGAGTCCTTACTGAGCTACCAGGAGCAACTTGGTGAGGTGCCCATTGCTTTTACATCCGCCAGGCTACATCGGGACTGGAAAGGCGAAAAAGCACTGTCATTCGGCATCAACGATACCGACCCCGGCGGCGTGGAAACGCTCAAAGTGCAGTTGCTCAAACTTCTCTCCACCGAGTCGCGACTGGCGCAAACTACTGAGAACATTGTCAATGGCGCCCGCAACAGCCTGCTGGACTTGCAATCTGTCTTGCAAGCCAAACTGCACGCACTTCGTAACACGCAAAACAAGGAGGTGGCTGAGCAGAAGCTCAATACCTTTCGCAAACAATTTGGGCAGGCTAGCGTGGGGTTTGAGGGGGCTATTGAGCAGCAAATAAAAGTGTTTTCAGACCGACTGATGCAGCAGAACCAGCGTGACACAACCATATTGGAGTTAATAGGCGTGCTGGCGGAGCAGCCGCTGGCTGATCTGGAGAGGGATGACGTAGGCCAACACTGGAAAACTCGGCGCTATGGTGGTTGGGGCTATATGCGTGGCTTGCAAGGCAATGTTGCCAACCAGATATTTCCCAAAGTGCGGCAACTGCTAGGAGAGCGAACCCAGCTTTTCTCCAAATTTGCTGAATACTTTGAAAGTGCGCTGACCACCTTATCGCACGACAGTGACCGCATTGCACAACAGATTGAGCTTGGTGCCAGCGTCCCGTTGGATGTAACCGGAAAGCTGAAAATTTCGCTGAACCGTTCTTTGCAACGGGCGCAAGAGGTCATTGACATTGAGGAAACGAAGGTTCTCCAGTTGCTGGAAGATTTCGTCACAGACGAGGTGTCCGAGCGCATTTCCGAGCGTCGTAAAGTGGTGGAAAACATTTGGGATGTGGGCACCACCGTCAGACAAAACGCGGAAGTTATCGCTTTTTACCGTGAAGTCAAAAAATTACTAAAAGAGGCTTTGCGAACTTACCTGAAGGACAGCAGTCTGCGTTTCGGCGAATTTTTGTTGGCGGAAGCCAAGGCGGCACCACGCGATGCATTGAATGAAGTGCATTTGTTGCTGGAACAAGCCGCCGACAACATTCTGGCTGTGACGGCTGAGCACCTGACAGAAATGAAGGAATCTGCCGAATCGGTGATTGGTGCAATCGAAGCGGAGTTGACGCAAACCCTACAAATGACCCGAAATCTAATGCCACACGGCAGCAATTTTGCATTTGGAGATCAAATGCAGATATCTGCATTACCAGCCGCAGCAATCCAACCGGCCAATAAGGAGCAAGACACCACTTCAGGCATTGCAACATCCAACAGGGGAGCATGTATTGATAGCGAAGCAGATACGCAGGATTGGCGGACGAAGGTGCAGCGCGATGCGACAGTGGCGGTTGGGCGTATCCATTTGAATGATGGCGCAGCGGGTTGGCCCTATGAAAAACTCTTTGAACCGCGCGTCCTTCAAGGTGTAGTTCGACTGGTTCTGGTTGATCCATACCTTGCAAAACCTCACCAGCTTCGCAACTTGCAGGAATTCCTGCTGCATATCGCTGAGATAGCTCATCCGAAGGAAATCGAAGTCGTAACAAGTTTTTCTCTGGATGACTCAGTGCATCACCAGGATCACGTCATCCAAGAAGCGACGAATGACATTTTCAAAAATTACGGTGTGGTGCTGACTCTACGGCGAGAAGCTGGTCTTCATGATCGCTATCTGATGCTTGATCATGGCGTTCTCTTCACGCTGGGACGTGGGCTGGACATCTATAAACCGGCAACAGGTCTGGCGGCACACCGTCCTGCCAATCGCCGCGTCCGAGCAACAAGGATTGATATTTTTGCGGTACCGGGCCATGCACTGATCACATCAACGAAATCGTAATTGCTTCAGCGCCATCTCAACCAGTATTGAGCCAAGGACTCATTGTGGTAGGTGGCGGAAAGCCATTATTCATTCGCAAATTTTCCTGATGCACAACTGTATTAACGGGTAAAGCATCTTACAAACAGGAACGGTCATGACCGCAGCAAACAACCAACTCGCCCTCTCCACCGGCCTCACCGCCAAAACCAACCAACTGTGCTTGGGCCTCGAATCCGGTGCCGCCGACATTCTAGAGCTGGTGACACCCACCACCGCCGAGCTGCTGCTGTGGTGGTTTGGCGAGGACATGGTACTGGCGCGCAGCGGACTGAATTTTCATGCGGGGCAGAAGCAGGCGATTCTGAATGCCATCGTGGCGCATGAAGTGCTGTGCAAAGATCATGACAACTGGACATTGCTCGACTTGTACAAAGCTTGCGCGCCCGACGCGCTGCTGACCGGCACGCGCCTGAACGAGGTGGCGCAGGCTAAACACGCGCATCCCAAATACTGCTTCAAGATGGCCACCGGCACAGGCAAGACCTGGGTGCTGCAGGCGCTGCTGATCTGGCAACTGCTCAACAAAACGGCTGCGCTGGCCGAAGGCATTGACGACGCCCGTTTTACCCGCCAGTTCATGGTGGTGGCGCCGGGGCTGATTGTTTACGAGCGGCTGCTGGACGCGTTTTGCGGCAAGCTGATCGAGGGCGGCAATGGGTCACGCGACTTCGCCAAATCGGATATCGCGCAGTTTGCCGATCTGTTCATGCCCGACGCGCACCGCGATGCGGTGTTTGCCTTTGTGCGCGGCAACGTCTGCAGCAAGACCGAGATTGGACTGAAAGCCACCGGCAACGGCATGATTGCCATCACCAACTGGCATCTGCTCAACGAAGGCGATGTCGCTGAAGATGTAGAAGAAATCGAAGCCTTGGGCGCACCGCTGGACCCGCAGCAGGTCATCAACGCCGTGTTGCCACTGACACCGGGCCGCGCCACCGGCAACAGCCTGGACGTGCTGGACCGGCGCTATGCACGCGGCAATGTGCTGGAGTTTCTGGCCGGTTTGCCGGAGTTGATGGTGTTCAACGACGAGGCGCACCACATCCATGAATTCAAGCGCGAGGGTGAATCGACTGAGGTGGAGTGGCAAAAAAGCCTCTCCAAGATTGCTGAAACCAAGGGGCGACGCTTTGTGCAGGTCGATTTTTCCGCCACGCCGTACAACGACGTCGGTGCAGGCAAGAACAAGCGAAAGGTGTACTTCCCGCACATCGTCACCGACTTTGACCTGAAAAACGCCATGCGGGCTGGACTGG
>Ga0156145_1019_pt1 | contig 9463 bp, 8 predicted proteins | sample RifCSPlowO2_02_FD_107798 | JGI IMG/M metagenome (GOLD analysis project Ga0156145, IMG submission 107798) | Deltaproteobacteria bacterium RIFCSPLOWO2_02_FULL_53_8 | reverse complement strand
GCAAGCCGCTCGCTAAGCGCGCTATTTATCAGCGCGGCCTTCTCGGCCATATATCGATTCAGATCCAAGATTACCCCTGCCGCTTAAAACAACTCGCCTTGCAACATACCTCGTAAAACCATCTGAAAAAATATTTTACTATAGACGTTTCATAGTAACAAATATGCGGACAAATTACAATGGACAATGACGCAATATTGCAAAGACCGAATCCGGCGACGCAAAAAAAGACCTCAACCGTCGATGAGAAGACAGTTGAGGTCTTTTGCTTGTTTATACGCCGTATGCCTACAGACCGGACGGCGCAGTCATTCCGGTATCAAACTCAATAAGCGCTCTACAGGCGGTTTGAATCGCCGCCAAGCGGTATGTATTAAGTATATATAAACTTATGAGAGCTTCTTTACGTTAGACGCCTGAGGACCCTTTGGCCCCTGAGTGATGTCAAACTCCACTTCCTCGCCTTCCTTCAATGACTTAAAGCCATCGCCGGAGATAGCCGTGTAATGGACGAATACATCTTCACCTGACGGCTGCTGAATAAAACCAAACCCCTTTGTATCGTTGAACCACTTAATCTTGCCCCTTGCCATGACTTGCGCCTCCTTACTTTATTATATGACAGTATTGCAACATGAAATACGCAACGCTAACCTATAACAACCGGATCCGGTAAGCATTACATAGTGTGCTTATTAGAATAGCTTTTAAAATTATCGCAATAGTATCAGACTAAGCAAAACGTGTCAAGCGTTTTTTCATGGCTAAACAACTGCTTAAAAGGAGCCTCTGGCCAAGCTAACGCGCGTAATACAACAGAGGATTTTATACATGAATAAAGCTGCTTGGGTCCTACTTGACGGAGACGCGGGACGCATTTTTTAACGCAAACTCTTTGAGTATCGCAACAACCTCGTCGTCAAGCGTCTGACTGAAATCCCGATACAACTGGCTTACCGCGTAGAAGACATCCGGCACTATCGGACAGATGACGCGGGCTATCTCCGGCATGGCGCGAAGGCGCGCTACGGTGTCGCGCGGGCCGCCCGGCACCGCGACTATTATTTCGGCGGCTCCTCCGGCGTGAGCGGCCTGGGCAGCAGAGATCATTGTCGAGCCTGTCGCAAGCCCGTCATCCACCAATATCACGCATCTGCCGTTAAGCGACGTCTTGTCAATGACCTGCCTATATCGTCCGGCCTTCTCTAAAACAACCTGCAATCTGTCTGAGCGCTCATCTTCAATATACCGTTCCGTTACGCGAAGCGACCTTATAACGTCGTCGTTCAGATAGACCTCGCCGTCTTCCGTCACCGCGCCTATGGCAAGCTCCGAATTATACGGGGAACGGAGCTTGCCTGCCACTATCACGTCAAGGACGCAGCCGAGCGCGTCCGCCACCTGCGCGGCGAGCACTACCCCGCCGCGCGGCAGTCCGGCACATACAGGCCTCTTAGAGGCATAATCCATGAGTTTTGACGCAAGAAACCGGCCGGCCTCTCTTCTATCCTCAAAAATCTCCGGCATCCTTGACATACACGAGCCCCCCGCTATCAGAGATTTTGCAACTCAGGACTTTAGCCCTGACGCAACCTTGCGAGCTTGGCAGGCCTGAAGGCCTGGCAAGCGAAAGACCAATCCGCTTTCGTCTCCTTATGTCAAGCGTATCAGATTCTCCATACAACACAAGGCGATACAGCATAAATGCGGCCCTCAATTCCCTTGCCCGAATTCCCGTTATACGCTATAGTTTGGGAAGCAGGTTGCTAAAATGAAGCAAGACTTGTTCAGACTGCTCTTTGGTCGCTTGCCAAAGGCAAGCAATACAAATGAACAATTCATTACCAACAGACGAAGTCTGCAAAAGTCCCAGATGATAGGCGCCTTAGAGTGAGGAATGCGACGCACTTTGTTGTGCGTCGCAGTGACGAACCGGGATACCCACGCCAAGTGGCGTGGGTCGGACAACGACGCAGATGGGGCTTTTTTAGCAGTCTGATAGAGGAGAAAGATGCCTGATTCCACCATTGCCCAAGCCATTGCAAAGTTCGGCCTCGGCCTCAGATTCGACCGCTTACCCGACCCGGTCGTGCATGAGGTAAAGAGGCGCGTCATCGACTCGCTCGGCTGCGCCATAGGCGCGTATGACAGCCCACCCGCTCTCGCGGCAAGGGCAATCGGCCCGCACATAAACGGTAATACCGAACCGTGCGCCGCAATAATCGGCTCTCATACCACCACGCCTGAACACGCGGCCTTTGTCAACGGCGTAATGATGCGCTACCTCGATTGGAACGACACATACCTGTCTCTCGAACCTGCCCACCCATCCGACAATATATCAACGGCTCTCGCCTGCGCCCAGAGCGCAGGCCGCTCAGGGGCCGAGCTTATCGCGGCTATAGTTGCGGCTTATGAAGTCCAATGCAGGCTCTGCGACTGCGCCTCGCTGCGCGCACATGGTTTCGACCATGTCGGTTACGGCAGCTTTTCGTCCACGCTTGCAGCGGCGATGCTGCTCAGATTAAGCGAGACCGAGACGGTACACGCCCTCGGCATAGCCGGAGTAACCTCACCCGCGCTGCGCCAGACCCGCGCCGGCGAGCTCTCCATGTGGAAGGGCGCGGCCTTCGCCAATGCCGCGCGGGGCGCGGTCTTTGCGGCCCGACTTGCAAAAGCGGGCATGACAGGCCCTGCCCCGGTATTTGAAGGCGAGTTCGGCGTCATGAAGGTCTTAACCGGCAGATTTCAACCCCCGAACCTGACTGCCGCATCAAGCGACGACTTCAAGATACTTGATACTTACATAAAGTACTACCCTGCTGAATATCACGGCCAGAGCGCCATCGAAGCGGCCATTGAAATCTCAAGAGAGCTTGACGGTAATATCGCAAATATAGAATCGATAGTTGTAACCACCTTTAAGGCGGCTTATGATATTATCGGCTCAGGGCAAGAGCGTTGGCGCCCGTCCACACGCGAGACCGCCGACCACAGCCTGCCCTTTCTCGTTGCCTCGGCGTTGATGGACGGCAGCCTCAACCTTAACAGCTTCAGCGATGAGCGCTTGAATAATATGCAGCTTGCCGATATTATCTCTAAGATAAAAATAAAGCACGACCCCGCCCTTGACCCGCTCTATCCGGCTGCAATGCCAAACCGCGTAGACGTCCGCTTAAAAAGCGGCGAGTCGATAACAGGAGAATTCATATACCCTAAGGGACACCCGAAAAATCCCCTTACGGACGGAGAGGTCGAGGCAAAGTTCAAAGGGCTTGGGGCATGGCGTTATACTGACTCGGAGATGGATAAAATTTTATCAAGGCTCTGGCGGCTTGATGAGATGGCGGATGCCGGAGAGGTGCTAGAGCTGTTTGAAACTTCTGCCGGATTACAAAGATAATTGCGATAGCCCCCCCTGATAAGGCGCCAAAGGCGCTGAAGACAAACGTAGCGCACACGACAAACGATGGCGCCTTATCAGGGGGACTTCGCTGGAATACATGACCTGATGATAAAATTTAGCAGGGTGGAAACAGCCCTTTTTAGTAAACTTATATGCCCATAACCCTTAAAAAACTCATAAAAAAAGAGACCGTCGTCATGCCCGGCGCATACAACGCCGCAACGGCCATGCTCATTAAAGAAGCCGGGTTCAAGGCGGTCTACATATCAGGCGCGGGGCTTGCAAACTCATGCGGCCTGCCGGATACCGGACTACTGTCTCTTGAAGAGACGGTCCTTCTATCGTCATACATAACAGCGGCCGTTGACTGCCCCACCCTCGTTGACGTTGACACGGGTTTCGGCGGGCCGCTCTCCGTTAAAAAGACCGTCAGGGCGTTTGAGGCCATAGGGGCAGGCGCAGTGCAGATAGAAGACCAAGAGTTTCCAAAACGCTGCGGCCACCTTGATAATAAACGCGTCGTCCCCGCCAGAGAGTTCGCAAAAAAAATCAAGGCTGCTGTCGCAAGCCGCAATAACACGGACTTTTTAATCGTTGCGCGCACGGACAGCCGCGCCGGCGAAGGCATGGATGCGGCAGTTGAGCGCGCCCTGATATACCTTGACGCCGGAGCTGACATGATATTTCCGGAGGCGCTGCTGGACAAGCGCGAGTTTACGCAGTTTGCAACGGCAATAAAGGCCCCGCTCGTGGCCAACATGACCGAATTCGGCAAGACCCCATATATAACCGCAGACGAGTTTGCCGGTATCGGGTATAATATCGTATTATTCCCAATGACCTGTTTCAGGCTCGCCATGCGCTCGGTCGAGACCGCGCTCGGCGAGCTTAAGGCAAAGGGGACGCAAAAGCGCCTGCTCAATAAGATGCAGACACGCGAAGCGCTCTATAAGCTGCTTGGTTATTCGCCTGATGGCGGCGCAAAGAAAAAGTAAGAGCAAAAAGGAGTCCGATGTCTATCATAAACTTCGATCCGTTCAAGGTAATAAAGGCCGCACTCTATAACGGCGGCGACTTTGCCGATATATACGTGGAAGAGTCCATCAACACGTCTATCGTCTGCGAAGAGCGCAGGATAGAGCGGGTCACCACTGGCAGGGACAGGGGCGCGGGCATCCGCGTCATCGCCAATCTAAAGACATACTACGCCTACACCAACGACCTTACCGAGGCCGGACTTCTTGAGGTCGCGGCAGTCGTGGCAAAAGGCGTTGCCTCTGGAAGGCCATTGCCGGATGTCGGCCCGGTTAAAAGGCTTACTGCCGCCGGTTTCAAGATACTAAAACCGCCAGCCAAGACCGCTCTCAGCGACAAGGCAAGCATCGTAAAGAGGGCAAACGCGGCGGCTTGGGCATTTGACAGCCGCATACAGCAGGTCAAGGTCATCTACGGCGACGGAACCAAGGCGTTCGCGGTAGTCAACTCGCTTGGAGAGTGGATTGAAGAAGAGCGCACAGGAATGGTCTTTATCTGTCAGGTCGTTGCAAAAGACGGCGACGTCATACAGACGGGCTATGAGCCTGTTGGCGGGACCGCCGGACTTGAGATGTTAGACGAGACGACGCCGGAGACGGCCGCGCAGACCGCCGCAGGCCGCGCAATACAGATGCTTGGGGCGGCCCGCGCCCCGGGCGGCATGATGCCCGTCGTCCTCGGCAGCGACGCGGGCGGCACGATGGTGCACGAGGCGGTCGGACACGGCCTTGAATCAGACCTTGCGCTCGGCAACCTATCGGTCTACTCCGGCAAGGTCGGCCAGACCGTTGCCGCGCCAATAATCACCGTCATTGACGACTCCACCATACCGTTTAAACGCGGCTCGTTCTTCTTTGACGACGAAGGCTCTGCCGCCCAGAGGTCGGTGCTGGTGGAAAACGGCGTATTAAAGAGCTATATGTACGACAGGCTCGGCGCGATGAAAGCAGGCACAACTTCCACAGGCAACGGCAGACGCGAGTCATATCATTACAGACCCATTGCGCGCATGACCAACACGATCATAGCCCCGGGCAAGACCGACCCTGCTTCGATAATCGCCTCTGTCGAGACCGGACTCTACGTCAAGAAGATGGGCGGCGGTCAGGTAAATACCGTAAACGGAGACTTTGTATTCGAGGTTACGGAAGGGTACATGATAGAAAAGGGCAAGGTCGGCGAACCGGTGCGCGGCGCGACGCTTACGGGCAACGGCCCTGAGGTATTGATGAAGATAGACATGGTCGGCTCTGACCTCGGCTTCGGCATCGGCACCTGCGGCAAAGACGGACAAGGCGTGCCTGTAGCCGACGCGCAGCCGACGCTGCGCATACCGGAGATAACCGTCGGCGGGGCAGGATAACGCAAGAGCGCTGCCAATGCCGGATTGACAGTCGTCTTTCTCTTATAATCGATTACGGCTCTACACTGTCTTTTGAGAGGCGAGCCGCGCTTCACTCAACCATGCGTCCGGCACACGTTTTCAGGGGCAGAAGCCCTCTGAGCTACAGCCCAACAGTTCGCACACTTCCGACAAATGCGTCTGCTAAGAAAAATAACAGCCCCTGCCGGCTGGAAGATAGGCCTTCTTGCGACTATCATAGGCCTGCTTACATACACCTTTCCCAACCGTTTCTTTGACATGATAGAGCTGAAGGCTTACGACCTTCACTTCTACAGCAGAGGCGTCGTTGCGCCCGGTAGCGAGGTCGTCATAGCCGCAATAGACGAGAAGAGCCTCAATGCCTACGGCCGCTGGCCCTGGTCGCGCTCGCGCATGGCCGAGCTCCTTAACAGCCTTAAAAAGAGCGGCGCTGCCGTAGTCGCCTTCGACATCGTCTTTCCTCATGAAGACGAGTCGTCCGGCATAAGCGCCATCAGAAGACTAAAAGAGCGGTTCAGAACGGACAAAAGGCTCCTGCCAACCCTCAAAGATCTTGAAAAGCAGGCTGACAACGACGCAAACCTTGCCAGTGCCCTGAGCGACAACGAGAACGCTATTCTCGGCTACTACTTCTATTTTGAAGACGGCGCACGGATGACTAACGGCAAGAAAGAAGGCTACGGCTACTTCACAAGCTCCGCCTTCAACATTGTGCGTCCCATTGACGGCTCCGACGGCGAAGCCGCCTATACGCGGGCAGCCGGCGCAAACGAAAACCTGCCAGTCATAGCCGAGGCCGCGCTCAACTTCGGTTTTTTCAACATAGTCCCTGACATAGAAGACGGCGTCGTGCGGCGCGTTCCGCTTGCAATTGAATATGACGGCTCCGTCTACCCGCACATATCGCTCTCAACCGTGCGGGCCTACATGGGAGGGCCGCCTCTTATCATAAATACCGCTGCCTACGGCGTGGATTCCATACAGATTGAAGACCTTAAAATTCCAACCGATGAACGCGGCCACATGACCATAAACTACCGGGGGCCTGACAAGACCTTTCCCCATTATTCCATCGCAGACATCGTCAACGGGACAGTTCCCGCCAAAAACCTAAAAGGCAAGATAGTCCTCGTCGGCGCAACGGCTGTAGGCATCTATGATATGCGTTCCACGCCATACTCTCCGACTTTTCCAGGGGTCGAGGTGCACGCCAACATAATAGACAACATCCTGCATTCGGACTACATCTCAAGACCCGACTGGGTATGGGCCTTCGATTTCCTGATTATCCTTGTCACAGGCATAGTCCTATCGATAGCCATACCCCGGATGCGGCCGCTCTATGCAACACTCCTGACAGCAGCCGTAGGCCTCGTCTTCATCTTCATAAACGACCTTATCTTCAACCACTGGCGTATCTGGGTGGCCGAGGTCTACCCGGTCTTGAGCATGCTGCTCGTATCCGCAACCGTAACGACCTTTCAGTTTATGACAGAAGAAAAGAGAAGGCGCGAGATAAAGAGCGCCTTCTCCCAGTATGTCTCGCCTACGCTCGTCAACCAGCTCATGAAAAACCCAAAGCTGCTCGCCCTTGGCGGAGAGGAACGGCGTCTTACCGTCATATTCTCGGATATACGCGGTTTTACAACCCTGTCGGAAGGGCTAAAGCCCGACGCCCTCGTAAAACTTATAAACGACTACCTTACCCCGATGACGGACCTGATTATGAAGAACGACGGGACTATCGATAAGTACATGGGTGACGCGATAATGGCGTTCTGGAACGCGCCGCTCGACCAGCCGGAGCATCCTAAGATGGCGTGCAGGACCGCGCTCGAGATGCTTAAAAAACTCGATGAGTTGAGCCCTGTCTGGGAAGCGGCCGGCATCAAGAAGTTTGACATCGGTATCGGTATTTCTACCGGCAGGGCGATCGTCGGCAACATGGGCTCGAATCAACGTTTCGACTACACGGTCATGGGAGACACCATAAACCTCGGCTCGCGCCTCGAAGGCCTTAACAAGGAATACGGCACGCATATCATCGTGCCGAAGTTCACCTACCTTGACGTCAAGGCCGAGTTCGTCCTGCGCGAGCTCGACTATGTCCGCGTAAAGGGCAAAGACCAGCCTATACAGATATTCGAGCTTATGGGTTACAAGACGAATACCATACATCAGAGGGTCGCCAACCTGTTTGAGCAAGGGCTTGCCGCCTACAGGCAGCAGCTATGGACGATGGCCGATAAATTCTTTAACGACGCCCTTGCGCTCGCCCAAAACGACGGTCCTTCAAAGATATTTATAGCAAGGATAGCGGCGCTGCGCGAAGACGAGAAGCTTCCCCGCGATTGGGACGGCGTCTTCATCATGACAAAAAAATAGACCGGACTTGACTCAACAAAACCGTCTGCTGCGCCCTATAAACGCGAGACGCGTCATAATAAGCCGTTATATGCAAGCGTGCCGCGCCGCAACCTTACTCAAACAAACCCGACGTGCAACATTCTTGACTCAATGCCTGTTATCACATATAATTTGAGCTTCTCGCTTACGGCAAAAGGATTCGCTGCGGCTGAATCCTTCAGATAGGATATTTTAAAGTATACACTCACCCGGCTCACAGTATCGCCAAGGAGGCTTTTCATAATGAGATATATCTACGCCTGTATGATAACGCTCGCCTTCTTTGCTCTTGCGGGGCATGCAAGCACCGCCCATTCTATTGAAGCCATAGAAGATTTCGACAGACCGACGGGGGACGTAACTACCGATAACAGAACACAACCTACGGTAAAAAAACCTAAAGGCGTTGGCATCACAGGCACAACCGCCGCAGAATTGGCATCTCAGGTGATAACCCTGTCCAAGAACGACGGTCTCAAACTTACATGGGATATTAAATGGAGATATATAACTCAAATAACGGCAAATATGTGCTACATATTCAAGATATATACCTCCGCCGTCCTTCATGAACCTCCTCAAAGATTAATATGGCTTGATGAGGAGTTGGCCTCCGATGAACTGCGAGCAAAATGGCAGCGCTTTCACACGGCATTTACAAATCACAACAAGGGACACGCTGACATAGCGCGTCGCGCAGCAGCCGCCGTCAGAAAAACCTTAGGCACAATGAAAGCCAAAGATTGCGAGCAATTAAAGAAAGACACGGATGCCAAGGCATACGAGATCATCCCATGGTACAGACTAGAGGACGACGAGTATGACCGCATAACCGGCAACGACGAGATACATACAGGAGCAGACTTGGAAATGGTCAGATGAACGCCTGAGCCGCGACAAAGACTTAAAGACATTATGCAAACCAACGACGCTTTTAACAGCCTGAACAAGTTTTGAGTTTTTCTGCAACCTGTCATCGTCCAATATAGCATTAAAATAAAAAGAGAGGACAGGGGCTTGCCCGTCCTCTCTTCTTGTTTTACAATACCATAAACGAATAAACGAATCAGTCTATGTCCCGTGCTCCCACGAGGCCAGATACTTCTTCTGCTCAGGGGTAAGGGTATCTATCTTCATACCCAGGGCGGAGAGTTTAAGCCTTGCTATCTCCTTGTCTATTTCCTCTGGAACCGTATAGACCTTCTTCTCGAGAGTCTTATGCTTCTTGACGA
>Ga0156145_1089_pt4 | contig 9511 bp, 8 predicted proteins | sample RifCSPlowO2_02_FD_107798 | JGI IMG/M metagenome (GOLD analysis project Ga0156145, IMG submission 107798) | Deltaproteobacteria bacterium RIFCSPLOWO2_02_FULL_53_8 | reverse complement strand
GTTTCGCAGGGCAGGCAATGCCACCCTATAAAACTCAAAATTGTCTTATAAACCTCAAGTCATTTTCAAAAAACAGTCTCAGGTCGTCTATGCCGTATTTGAGCATGGCAATGCGCTCGACGCCCATGCCGAAGGCAAAGCCGGACCAATCTTCGCTGTCATACCCTACTGATTTAAAGACCTCAGGATGTATCATGCCCGCGCCAAGGATTTCAAGCCAGCCGCTCCCCTTGCAGACCCTGCACCCCGCGCCTTTGCAAATAACGCAGCGTATGTCCACCTCTGCGGACGGCTCTGTAAACGGGAAAAAAGACGGACGAAGCCTGATTGCGGTATCCGCGCCGAAGAGGCTCTGAAAAAACTGAGTAAGCACTCCCTTTAGATTGGCAAAGCTCACGCCTTTGTCTACCATAAAGACCTCCACCTGATGGAACATCGGCGTGTGGGTGACGTCGGAGTCTTTTCTATAGACGGTTCCGGGCGCAATGATGCGCACAGGCGGCTTGGCCAGCTTCATGTGTCTTATCTGTACAGGAGAGGTGTGCGTGCGGAGCAGGACGTCTTCAGTTACATAGAAGGTATCCTGCATATCTCTTGCAGGATGGTCTTTGGGAATATTGAGGGCCTCGAAGTTATAATAATCATGCTCTATCTCAGGCCCCTCGGCAACGCTGAAACCGAGACCGCGAAATATGGCTTCGATCTCCGCCATGACCCGCGAGACCGGATGTATCCTGCCGAGCCTGACGGCTCTGCCCGGCAGCGTAACGTCAAGGCGGTCTTTTGCAAGCGCGACTTCCTTTGCGCCCTCTTCTATGACCCTAAGCGCGTCGTCAATGCGCTTTTCAAGCTCGCCCTTGACGCGATTGATTGCCTCTCCGGCAGGCTTTCTGTCGTCGGCAGGCAGATTGGCAAGGTCCTTGAGAAAAGCGGACAACCCGCCTTTTCTCCCAAGATACCTTGCTTTGATATTAAGCAGCGCATCCTTGTCGCCGTGAGCGGCATCTACGGAACCGACGGCCTCTTTCAAGAGGGCGTCAAGCCGGCCTTTCATATTGGCTATATCGAGCATATCAACCATGTCAGGCCCGGACAACATGACGCTTAAGCCGCCAGACTCTGCTTTGCTGTCTCTACAATCTTCGTGAACCCGGCCGGGTCTTTAACGGCAAGATCAGCCATTGCCTTGCGGTCAAGGTTTACGTTGGCCTTTAAAAGACCGTTAATGAAGCGGCTGTATGTTATCCCGCACGCGCGAACGGCCGCGTTGATTCTGGCTATCCACATCGTTCTTATCTCACGCTTCTTTGTCTTTCTGTGAGCATAGGCATAGACCTGCGCCCTGTCGACCGCCTCGGTCGCAACGCGATAGAGTTTGCTCTTTCCTGCCCTGAAACCCTTGGCAGCCTTAAGTACCTTCTTTCTGTTCTTCTTGGCGTTAACGCCCCTTTTTACCCTCGGCATACTGATACTCCTTCAGTGATATACACAGATGACTGCTTTTTTACATAATGAACGGGGATATTATATTTCTCCCGTGCGGAAAGACTGAGACATTTTGGCGGGCAATGCCCGCCCTACAAAACTGATAGACCGATGGGCTTCGCTACGCTCAACCCATCCTACGCTACTAAATCATTTTGGCGGGCAATGCCCACCCTACAAAGCTACGACAACTTCACTTAGCCGCAGGGCAGGAGTTTCTTTATCGAAGCCTCATGAGTCTTTGAGATAAGGCCTGACTTTCCAAGCGCCCTCTTCGTGTTCTTAGACTTGCTCGTAAGAAGATGCCTTGTGCCCGACTTGCTCCTCTTTACCTTGCCCGTGCCGGTGAGCTTGAACCTCTTGGCCGCGCCTTTATTGGTCTTCATTTTTGGCATTACTGTTTGTCTCCTCTATGATTGCCCGCATCACTGTGCGGTCTGTTTCGACTCTTCTTTCTTCTCTTCCTTCTTTAAGGCAGGGGCCACCAACATGGTCATGGTGCGTCCCTCAAGTTTAGGATGTGCCTCGATGATTGCGCAGTCCTTGAGTTCCTCGACGATCCTTTTAAGCATCGCCATGCCGAGGTCCGTATGGGTTATCTCGCGTCCCTTGAAGACCAGAGTAACCTTGACCTTACAGCCCTCTTCCAGAAACCTTTTAGTGTTCCTGAGCTTGAACTGATAGTCGTGCTCCTCTGTCTTGGCGCGCAACTTCATCTCTTTAATCTGAACAACGGTCTGTTTCTTTTTGGCGTCCTTCGCCTTCTTGCTCGTCTGATATTTGTACTTGCCGTAATCCATCATCCGGCAGACGGGAGGCGTGGCATTAGCCGATACCTCTACGAGATCAAGACCTGCGCCCTCCGCAGCCTCCAGCGCGTCTCTTGTAGCCATGACTCCAAGCTGGTTGCCGTCTACGTCAAGAACACGCACCTGCGGCACCCTGATCATTCGATTTATCCTGACGGTATCTCTTGCTATAAAAAATCACCCCCTCTTGACTTATCGCACGGATTGAATATTTACGCAGTACCGAAGCCGGGCTCTCGCTTCATAAAGCCCATCGTTGCATCTACGCAACTTTTTCAAAATGCTGGATGAATAAAGCGGAATTCACCCATCAAAACTTATGTCGGATCTGCTTCGCTTGCCCCGACCTGTTAATTCAACCCATCCTACGCCATAAGCTGCATCACAACTATCAGGAGCGTTCAGCCGCTTCTTTCTCTATTAATTTGATAAACTCGTCAACTGTCATAGGCTCTATGGTCTCGCCGCCGCGCCTGCGCGGGGCGACCTTGCCGTCTTCCATCTCTTTATCGCCGATGACGAGTTGAAACGGTATCTTCTTTAACTGAGCCTCGCGTATCTTAAACCCGAGTTTTTCGTTTCTTACGTCCGCCTCGACGCGAAGGCCGCGGGCCTTGAGTCTAGCGCAGACGTCTTGCGCATATACGTCGTTACGCTCCGTAACCGTAAGCACCACCGCTTGCACAGGCGCAAGCCACAAAGGAAACGCCCCTGCGTAATGCTCGATAAGACAGCCGAAGAACCTCTCCAACGAGCCCATAAGGGCGCGGTGTATCATGATAGGACGGCTCTCGTGCCCCTTCTCGTCCCTATAAGTTACGTCAAACCGCTCCGGCAGATTAAAGTCCACCTGAATAGTGGAGCATTGCCAGCTTCTACCGATGACGTCTTTTATTTTGATGTCTATCTTGGGGCCGTAAAAGACGCCTTCGCCCGGGTCGATGGTGTAACCTATGCCCGTCGAATCAAGCGCGGATTTAAGTGCCGACTCGGCAGACGCCCAGTTTTCAAGCGTGCCCACGTATTTCTCAGGGCGCGTGCTCAGATATATATCAAAATCATTAAAGCCGAAAGCCTTGAGGATGTAAAGGGTAAAATTCAGTACGCCTTTTATCTCTTGCGCAAGAAGCTCCGGGGTCGTGAATATGTGCGCGTCGTCCTGAGTAAACCCGCGCACGCGCAACAGGCCGTGCAACACGCCTGAACGTTCATACCTATAGACAGTGCCGAGCTCCGCGTACCGCACTGGAAGGTCGCGGTAACTGCGCAACTTTGACTTGTATATTCCTATATGAAACGGGCAGTTCATCGGCTTTACGATGTAATCCTGCCCTTCTACGTCCATAGGGGAGAAGAGGTTTTCTCTATAAAAATCCCAGTGTCCGCTCTTCTTCCAGAGACCTACCTGCGCTATATGCGGGGAGTAGACGATGTCGTACGCGCCCTTTACGTGCTCGGCCTTCCAGAAGTCTTCGATAACGCGCCGGACAGTAGCGCCGTTCGGATGCCACAGGACGAGACCGGAGCCGATGTCCTCACTCGTGCTGAAGAGGTCAAGCTCGCGTCCGAGTTTTCTATGGTCTCTCTTCTTCGCCTCTTCAAGACGGGCAAGATACTCGTCAAGGCCGGCCTTCGATGAAAATGCCGTGCCGTATATCCGCTGCAACATCTTATTCTTCTCGGACCCGCGCCAATACGCGCCTGCGGCAGCGGTAAGCTTGAACGCCTTTATAGCTCCCGTAGACAACAGGTGCGGCCCCCGGCACATGTCAGTGAAGTCGCCCTGCTTATAGAGCGTTACGCCGCCTTCGCCAAGCTCATTGATAATCTCTACCTTATATATCTCGCCTTGAGCGGAGAAGAGTTTTTTCGCGTCGGCATTTGATAATTCTTCGCGAATAAACGGATAATCGGCCTTGATTATCTCCTTCATGCGGCCTTCTATCTTCTCGATGTCTTCAGGCGTGAAAGGAGCCGGGAGGTCGAAGTCGTAATAAAAACCGTCTTCTATAGCCGGACCAATGGCAAGTTTTACGTCACTGTAGAGGGATTTAACCGCTTGGGCCATGACGTGCGCGGTCGAATGGCGGCAGACCTCGATACCTTCTTTTGAATCGATGGAGACTGGCTCGATACTTACAGGCTCGTTAGAGCTGCCGACGGCCTCTCTAAGCCCCTTTAAAACCCCATCAATCTTAACGGCTGCGGTCTTTTTTAACAACCCCTTGTCGTAATCTTTGAGTATGTCGAAAAAAGTGGCGCTCGGCACATACTCTTTTAAAGACCCGCCTGTTATGCTGACCCTTACCATTAATTATAACCTTATATCCTTAGCCGCTTCCGTAACGCCTCTTTATATCAAGCAAGCCTGATTGTCAGGACGGATTGACACAGCCGCCTGAATAGATGAAAATGGTAGGCACGGGCGGTTTCGAACCGCCGACCTCTACAGTGTCAGTGTAGCGCTCTACCCCTGAGCTACGCGCCTATAATGCAAAAAGAGCACAAAAAAAACAGGAAACTACACACGCAGACATTAAGACAGACCTGTCGTTTGTATGCAGAGACATCCGGCAATTCTATCATAATGAGTATACCTGTCAAGGAAAATATCGTGATTTCTCAATGCTGTATATGCGAAACACAGCCATGAGGCCTTTAATCGTCAAAAGTCAGTATAAATGAACCATGTTACGCCGTATAATGTGAATAAATCACCGGCCTCCTGCGCGACTTTCTAATGAACATATACTCAAATTTTACGAGATTCCAACCAGAGGTGCGGAGAGATTCACACTGGACTTTTTTGAACAATTAATATAAGCTACTCGGATATAGCAATGCCACATTCACACTATCATAATAATGGGTTACCTTATGCCTAAGAGGGGGTACATCTATAATGTTAGTCAAGTCCCATCTCGCAAGAACCGCCCTCATAACATCTATAAAGATAAGCCTTATTACGGCGCGCCGCTCTCTGCGCCGCTCCCTGCTCCATTCAGGTTCCATGCTCTTTCTCTGCCTCGCTTTAATAATGACGACGTCCTGGCATGCAACGGCAGCTGACGCCGGAGAGACTCCGGCTGAGGCAATATCTTCCGACCCGAACGCGCAGCAGTCGTTATCCGCCGATAATACAGGCGCTCCCCTTTCTGCAGGCGAACTCGCCGACCTCCCGAAGACGCAGCCTGATACCGCCATGCCCGTCTCTGCTGATACGGCTGCGGATGAGACTGAACCTGTTGCGGAACAAGCCGTTGACGCGCCTGCCGCTGCGCCAACAGCCGATGAGCAGGCCTTGGCAGAAGAAGCGGCTAAAAAAGAGGCGGAAGAGGCGGCCTTAAACGAGAAGAAGAAGGCGGAAGAGGCGGCAAAATCGGCGGCTGAAGCAAAGAAAAAAAGAGAGCGCGAGGCGCAGATAACCAAGATGGCTGCCGAGGCAATCGATGCGGCCGTTATCGGCGACTACGCGCGGATAGTATCCGTCGTGCCGGAAGTCCTTGTTGAACGGCCTGAACTTACGTCAAGGTTCGCCCCCGTGCTTGCCTACGCTTATCACAAAACCGGCGATACCGGACGCGCCGTCAACATGCTTAAAGACCTCTCCGACAGCCAATCCGTCCTCATGAAGGCGGCTATTACCGGCGAGCAGGTAAGCCCGTCGGGAAGCAAGACGCCTGTGGAAGCCGTCGGCGTCTACACCGTAAAGGTAGGTGTGCCGGTTGCCCCGGGCTTCGACACCATCGCCTACAAGAAGTCCCTGCTCAAGGCCCTCAAGGACGCCTTCTTGAGCATCACGCAGGAGAAGAAGAAATACGGCTCAGACGTGTTTGACAGGTCTATCGCCCCGTATGCTGAAAACTACTATATAGACCACTATGTCCTCTCGCAAACGGAAGACAGCTCGGACGTCTACTACTACAACATCGTAATCTACATAGATACCGGCTTGCTCTCCAAGGTCATCGAAGGCTTTGGCAGCGCGACGGATACATGGACGGACAGGCACATTAAGACCATACTGCTGTCGGCTAAGGGCGGAGAAACCATCAAGAACTTCCTGCTTGACGCCATGCTCAAGGCCGGTTTTCCGGCGCAGGACATGGGTTCGGGCGACCTGACGCCCCAGACCGTAGACAAGACGCGCGGCGCAATCGTCATAAGGGTCGCCGCCGACGCAATGGCAAGCGGCAAGCTCCTCAACTCCAACTTCAAATCGATTAAGGCGTCTATCGACTACACCATCATAAACGGCAATAACGGACAGGTCATATCAAAGATCTCCCGCAATCACACGCTCGTCCACCTGAGTGAAGAAGAGGGAAAAGAGAGCGCGCTTCGCAAGACTTATGAAAAATCGCTTGTCCCTTTAACAGACGCCCTTACGGACATAGAATCAAGGATGGGCAAGGAGATAGTTTCAGGGCTGCTGCCGTCCGTCGAGGCCTCGATGCGCGACATAAAAGAGGTCTTCGCGAACATATATAAATTTTACGCTGACGAGCCTGTCGGCACGCTCATACTGAAGAACAATACGAATAACGAGTATAAATCCATACGCGCCGCCTTCTCCATCAAGGGATATATGGACTATCCCACAGAGGCCGTCATCGACAGGCTCGGACCAAAGGAAGAAAAGGCCATACCCATAAAGGCCGTCTTCAACAACAGAGTGCTTGAGCTTACCGACAACACGCTGCTTCAGTCGGAAATTGAGGTCCGTTACAAGGAGAACAACGAAGAAGATAAGACCCTCAAGATAAGACAACCCATCCAGATGTACGAAAAACAAGCCCTCGTATGGGACGACAAGGGCAAAGTTGCCTCGTTCATAACCTACAAAGACCCTGTCGTAGCCGGTTTTGCGACAAAGTCGGTAAGGGAGTACAATTATCCATATCTTCCGTCTTCCATCGTCATGGCTCGCGCCATCTTCAGCGCGATGGGCACGCTCGGCATCACTTACGTTCCCGACCCTGTGCCATACTCGACCGTTGCAAACGTCTCCACCATCGTTGACAGGGTTCAGTACCCGCGCCAGACGCTCGCCCGCAAGGCAGGCGACTGCGACGACCTCGTTGCGCTCTTATCCGCCGGTCTTGAAAGCCTCGGCATCAAGGCCATGCCGATAGACGCGCCCGGTCATCTCTTCATGCTCTTTGATACCGGCATACCTGAAAAAAATGCGGCTGACTTCGGTTTTCAACGGGAGCTATACGTCATACATGATGGAACTATCTGGCTGCCATTCGAGACGACCCTTGTCGGCTCTCCTTTCTATCTTGCTTGGGAAAAGGGCGCCGAAAACTTCAGAAAATGGAAGTCTGAGCTTAAATTCGTGGAACTAAGGCAATCATGGAAGAGCTTTGCCCCGGCCACGCTGCCGCCGGACGAGTTCAAACAAAACATCGGCATGAGCGCTATAGAGAAACGGTTTCCAAATGAGCTCGAGAGCCTAAAAAAACGCATGGTAGAGGGCCTCGTTAAAAAGTCCGTCAAAGGCGCGAGCATAGACGATAAGAACAACACTATTATCATCTATGGCAGAAGCGGCATGGTAAACGAGGCCATAGAGCTTGCCGAAGGTCTGGTAAACGACGGCGGAAAAGACGACCCGTCTCTTCTTAACAACCTCGGCAACCTCTACTTCATGAATAACGACTATACGCGCGCGCTCAAGAGCTATCTAAGCGCGGCTAAGCTATCGCCCAACGACCCGCACATACTTGTGAATACCGCAAGGGCCTACTTGAAACTCAATCAGCAAAAGAAGGCCGCCGAGACCTTCGGCAATGCCCTTGAACTCGACCCGGACATAAAAAACGAATACCTGCGCCTGTATACGGAGATAAACAATTGAACCACGCCAGCCTTGTCACGACACAATGGCTGATTTTGTGGTAATCTTAATGGAGAACTTTATGAAAAGGATATTATTGGCAACAACAGCGGCGTGCCTTCTCGCAACAGGGCCGGCCTTCGCAGACGATCACTCAACGATGCACGAGATGATGATAAAAGAAGACACGCATAGAGAAGATACTCGCGTTGAAATTAAGATACCAGAGCAGATGAAGGTGATGCATAAAGCTATTATGCGCAGTCATTTAGACACATTAAGCAAAGTCACCGATGCGCTTGCGGCAGATAACATGACTATGGCTGCCCAAATAGCGCGAGAAAACCTCGGCTGGAACGAGTCGCAGGAAAAAATGTGCTCGAGGTTCGGCAAATCCGCAGGGAAGGAATTTATGGACTTGGGCAAGGCAATGCACTCAAAGGCTGATGAGCTTGCTGACGCTGCCGGAGCAGGCGACAGGGATAAGGCTTTTGCAATCCTTGCCGTTCTAATGAAAAACTGTAACGCGTGCCACGAAAAATTCAGGCACTAAAAGGGAACTATCGTTTTCCCCCCATAACATTCAACCTATCAGGAGGCCGATATGTTCATGCGCAAATCCATAATCCTTCTCACAGCCGTCTTTCTAATCGCCACTGCCACAAGCTATGCGGCTGAGAAGAACACGCTTTCGTTCTGGATTAAGAACACCGGCTCAAAGTTAGAGAGCGTAAGCAAAAAGAAGAAGGACTCAGCGGTTGCAGGCGTCAAGGGCGCTCCTGAGAAGGCCCCTGACGAACTCTACTGGAAAGGCGCAAAGCCGGATGTCAACGAAGAAGAGGTCGCCGCGCTTGAAAGCGCCGTAGAGCGCGCCAACAAAGGCGAGAGCGCAGCCGCAATAAAAGAGCTTGAGGCGTTTATCGCAAAATACCCGAAGAGTCCGCTCTTGGCCGACGCGCAAGAAGGGCTTAAGATGCTGAAGGCAGAAAAGAGATAGGACAAAGACTGTTAAGGACGTCTTTCTGTGGCGTCAGGAGTTTCCTCCTGACGCCTGTAACAAAGAACGCGCTCTTTTTTTCTGTAGTTACCCCCCTGATTAGGGGGGGCTGTGGCGTCAGGAGTCCCCTCCTGGCGCCAGAACCCGTCAAAGAGTAAAGATTACTTCTTCACCACCTCATACCCTGCCCCAACCCACCCTTTAAAACCGCCCAAAAGGGCGCTTACCGTCTTGAACCCCTTCTTGCTGAGTATCAGCGCGGCACGCGCGCTGGAGTGTTCGTCAGTTCAGGTGCAATATGCGACAACCTCCCTGTCAGGGTCAAACTCTCCTGCCCTTGCTTCCAGATCGGCTACCGGTATATGCAAGGCGCCCGGC
>Ga0156145_1093_pt1 | contig 9646 bp, 8 predicted proteins | sample RifCSPlowO2_02_FD_107798 | JGI IMG/M metagenome (GOLD analysis project Ga0156145, IMG submission 107798) | Deltaproteobacteria bacterium RIFCSPLOWO2_02_FULL_53_8 | reverse complement strand
ATCTTTGCGCTTACGCCGGACTGCTTTACGACCGCGCCGAGCGGCGCGATATTGCCTTTAAGCACGGCTATGCCGCCTTCGGCATGATACGCCTTATCAAGCGGGCGAATCACCTCGTCATCAATGTCGGCAGCCGCGTTGGCAATGGCCTTGACGCGCAGGCCTGATACAGTAGGCCCGTCTTTGAGTTTATCTTTAAGCCTTGAGAGCACCGCAGGGATGCCGCCTGCCCAGTGCAGGTCTTCCATGTAATGCGTGCCAACCGGCTCGATGCACGAGATATGCGGGGTTGTTCTGCTTATAGCGTCAAACGTCTCAAGCGGCAGTTTTACACCTGCCTCGTGCGCTATTGCCAGAAGGTGCAAAACCGTATTTGACGAGCCGCCGAGGGCAAGGTCTACCCTTATCGCGTTTTCAAAGGCCCCGCGAGTCATTATCTTTCTTGGCGTGACGTTCTTTCTTACCAGTTCAACGATACGCTCGCCGCTTGCAAAGGCGATGCGGCGTTTCTCAGCGGTCTGTGCCAGCGCCGTTCCGCAAGTCGGAAGGCTCATGCCCATTGCCTCGGTAAGGCAATTCATGGTGTTGGCCGTGTAAAGCCCCTGACAGCTTCCTGCCCCGGGGCAAGCGCCCATCTCGCACGAGTCAAGCTCTTCTTTGGTAATCTTTCCCTCGCGGAACGCGCCCATCGCCTCAAATGTATTTCTGATAAAAGACGTCCTCATGCCCTTATAACGCCCCGTCATCATAGGCCCGGCGGTTACGACAATCGACGGGATATTAAGACGCGCAACAGCCATGAGCATGCCGGGCGTAATCTTGTCGCAATTGGTAAGCAGCACAAGACCGTCAAAGGCATGCGCCTCGGCCACGCTCTCGACCATATCGGCAATCAGCTCTCTTGAAGGAAGAGAGTAGTGCATGCCCTTGTGTCCCATCGCTATGCCGTCGCAGATACCCGGAAGACCGAAGAGCATCGGATATGCGCCGCCTGTGTGCACGCCCTTTTCAATGAAGCGCTCAAGGTCCCGCATCCCGATATGTCCGGGGATAAGGTCTGAAAACGAGGTTGCGATGCCGATAAACGGCTTCTTCATCTCCGTCTTAGGCACGCCGGTTGCATATATGAGCGCCCTGTGCGGGACGCGCTCAAGCCCCTTCTTTATCCTATCGCTGCGATTCGGCATTGGTTGTCGACTTTTCTCCTATTGGATTAGACGCGCTGTGCATAAACGGCTGCTGCGGCATAACGGATAAAGACAATTTTACGATAAAGCATGTAGAGTCAGACAAAACCCCATACCCCCCCCTTGTCAGGGAGACCTTTGCATAAGTAAAAAGTAAAGGACACAACTGTCATTTCGAGCGCAGCGAGAAATCTCAGGCCTTTGGTAAGTCAACAAGTTGCGAGATTTCTCGTCACAAATGCGTTCCTCGAAATGACAAAATCTGCGTTTTATAAGACTTATACAAATGTCCCCTTGTCAGAGAGACTTCGGGAGTTCTCAAGTATTACGCGTATCATTACTACGTCAATTGCTCAGCCCGTCTATCTTGCGCGTCATCCCGTCTTTTAGCGCAAGTTTCAGTTTTTTCAGCTTGGCCACTTCAACGGCATCCGCAGGGGTGCGATGCAACTTCTTTTCCAGCTTTGCCAGCTTCAATTCGCAATCTTTATGCGTCTTATAATCCTTTCTAAAGGCGGCATCCTCTTCAAGCAGTTTTTTTACGAGCTTATCCTCGTTAATGGTATTCACCATAAAAAACCTCCTTTTTTTTGGATTGAGCGAATCATCACGGCGCTAAAGACATAGCATTAGCGCACACGACATAAAACGCAGCGCACAAGATGTATGAAGCCCCTCAAACTCCCCGCTTTTTGCAAGTATTATTCTCTGCGCTACCTCCGTATAAAAAAAGCGAATAGACAGCGCAAACAGGCTGCAACCGGCTGACAATCGGACTTATCTGTATTATATTATATAATAACGCGCCTAACAACAGGATAATATTGCGGCATTAAACAACCGTCGTCTTTGCCTCGACCTCGGATTTGCGCAGATATACAGGCCTCAAGCCGGACGGCGGCATCGCCTTGTCGCCTGCGGCTAAAGCCATAAGTCCGACGTTTAACGCCCTTACATGCCAGAAGGCCGGTTGCGCAAATCTTGCGCCGGGCAGATTCTCTTTTACCGCATCTTTGTATGTTACAAGACCGCTGCCGATAAAGACCACAGACGTATCCTGTCCGGCGTCGCGGATACGCTGAAAAAGGTCGTCCGGTTTAAACGCTGCCTCTTCTATTATGACGCTGCTTATGTCCGCATCAAGGCCGTAAAGGGCCGCATAGACGTCGCCTTTGCGGGCGTCAAGGATGGGGCATACGGCCATCTTAGAGCCTCGAAGGTTCATGGCCAACGCCTCAAGCACGGAGACGCCTGCCACAGGCCTGCCGCATGCCCATGCAAGCCCCTTAACCGCGCTTATGCCTATGCGCAGCCCGGTAAAAGACCCGGGCCCTGCCCCGACAGCAAAGAGGTCAATGTCTTGTAGACAGACGCCGGCGTCTCTTAACAGCGCGTCAAACGCCTTGAGCAGCCACTGGGCGTGCACGCCGGGCTGGGCGATGGTAAGCTCCGCAACGAGCTGGTCATCATCAAGGATTGCGACGCTGCCGGAGGATGAGGAAGTATCGAAGGCCGCTATCTTCATTTGAGTAACTCAGGGGCTTTAGCCCTGATAAATGGCCATTGGACGCGAGATGTCAGGCCTACGAGGCATGAACTACAGCCTGACAAACGTGTCAGCCGCCCCTGCTAAAGAGTTTCAGTATATCGTTATATGTGACAAGCACCATGAGCGTTATAAGGAGCGCTATGCCTATCTGCTGAGCTACCACCATAAAACGCTCGCTCAAAGGCTTGCCCTTTACAGCCTCGATGCAGAAAAAGAGTATATGACCGCCGTCAAGCACCGGCATAGGAAAAAGATTTATTATGCCGAGTTGCAGACTCAAAAATGCCACAAGCAACAGCGTGTCGGCCACTCCTGAGCTGGCAGCCCTGCCAGCCTCTTTGGCTATCATTATCGGGCCGCCGAGTGTCTTCAAGGAATATTGACCCGTGACAAGCCCCTTTAAGACAACGAAGAGTTGCACGGTCATCTTTCCGCCGGCGGCAAGCCCCTTCTCCACGCCTTCGACAAAACCGTATTTTCTAACGGAGGTAACCTCTTTGCGGCTGATGCCGATGAGATAATACTTCATCTCTTCATTATACTTCGGTATTATTTCAAAGGTAAGCAGCTTGCCGTCTCTTGAAACGACAAAAGACTTTTTCAATCCGTCTTTACGTATGACATCTTCAAGCTCAGCCCAATGGGTTATCTCCACGCCGTTAATCGACACGATGCGGTCGCCGGACGCTATACCCGCCTCTTTTGCCGGGTACCCGTCGCTGACCTTGTCTATTATCGGTTCAATCGGCGGATAAATTCCGGCAAACCCTGCGCCTGTATCGTTATGCGTATCAGGGGTAAGCGTTACCGTTATCTCGGCATGGTTGCGCTCGATTTCAAGCGCAAGCGGCTGACCCGGATTAAGCGTAACACGTGTAAGGAGTTCTTCCCATGTATCTATCTTCTCGCCGTCGATCTCTTCTATGAGGTCACCCTTGCGGATTCCGGCGTTTGCGCCCGCCTTACCCTGCTCAACAAAACCGACAAGGGCCGGTTTATTGAGAAAGGCCGGCACGTCGACGCCTATCATGAATATGACGGGGAAGAGTATCGCGGCAAGGACGAGGTTCATAAGAGGCCCCGCAGCGACAATAGCCGCGCGAAGCCAGATGGGTTTATAGGTAAACGACCTTGCCTTGTCTTCTTCAGAGACCTCTTCGTCCGGCGCCTCGCCGACCATCTTGACGTATCCGCCGAGCGGCAGAAGCGAGAGGACATAATCCGTCTCACCGTATTTATAACCTATAACACGCGGCCCAAAACCAAGAGAGAACTTCTCTACGCCGACCTTGCCGAGCTTTGCGACGGCAAAGTGACCGAGTTCGTGTATGAAGATGAGCACGCCGAGCACGACTATGAACGCAATAAAAGTTGTCATGGTATCCTTGTATGCAAGATTCTAAAAATGAGCATTCAGGGGCTGAAGATTGACGCTTATAAAACCCCTTTAAAACCGTCAAGCCTTAAACTTTAACCTCTAACAGGTTGATGAAAAACTCAATAAAGATGCTCTTTGTTGTCGTGTGCGCTAATGTTTGTCTTTGGCGCCATTCCCGCGAAAGCGGGAATCCATAAGTCGTTGATTTTACAAAGACTGGATTCGTCCCCGAATGTCTAAATCGGGGATGGAGACCTCGGGAATGACGTATTAAGAGTTTTTCAGCAGCCGCTAATCTCTCTTATCGCCTTGCCCGCCTCTTGCCGCGCCCACCTGTCGGCCTCAAGCACGTCTTCGATTACGGATACCTTCCGCACATCATGCTTATCGAGGACGCGGGCCGTCAGCTCGTATATCTCAGTAAACTTAATCCTCTTATTAAGAAACGCCTCTACAGCCGCCTCGTCTGCGGCGTTAAGCACGGCAGGCGCCGTTCCGCCGGCGTCCAACGCCTTATAAGCAAGGCTTAAGCACGGAAACCGCTTCAGGTCCGGCTCTGAAAAATCCAGCCTTAGATTAGAAAACGATAACGGGCGGCCGCCGTAACTCATGCGCGACGGATACGAAAGGGCATACGAGATAGGCCCTTTCATATCAGGCTCGGAGAGCTGAGCCATTATTGAGCCGTCCACATACTCGACCATCGAATGGACTATTGACTGGGAATGGATACATACGGATATCTGAGACGGCAGCAGACCGAAGAGCCAAGCCGCCTCGATTACCTCAAGTCCCTTGTTCATCATGGTGGCCGAGTCGACGGATATCTTTCTGCCCATCTTCCAACGCGGATGGTTAAGCGCAATATCCGGCGTAACGGCTGAGAGCTCTGCAAGCGGAGTCTCCAGAAGCGGCCCGCCAGAGGCCGTAAGTATTATCCTTGAGACATCCTCTGCCCTGTGTCCGGCCATCGATTGAAATATGGCGCAGTGCTCGCTGTCGACCGGCAGAAGTCTTACGCCGTGCCTCTTAGCCGCGTCCATCACCAACTGTCCAGCCATCACAAGCGTCTCTTTATTGGCAAGGGCGACGTCTTTACCGGCCTTTATCGCGGCCATCGTCGGCAGCAGACCTGCCGCGCCTGTAATGGCCGATACCACCATGTCGACGCCTGCGTGCGTGGCAGCGCAGACCGCGCCCTCTGCGCCGACGCCTATCTCACAGATCTGGCCTGTCATCTTCTTTAAATCTGCGGCCGCTGCCTCGGATGAGACAGAGACAAACTCAGGGCGGAACTCGGCAATTTGAGCCGCAAGCTCGGCAACGTTATTGCCTGCGGCAATGGCAAAGACCTTGAATCCGCCGGGATTGCGCCTTACGACCTCAAGTGTGTTCTTGCCGATAGAGCCTGTGGAGCCTAAGACGGCAAGGCCCTTTATCCTGGTTATGGTCATAGAAGATACGCCAATATGTAATAGAGCGCCGGTATGGGAAATATAAGGCTGTCGATGCGGTCAAGCACGCCGCCGTGTCCCGGAATAAGCGAGCCGGAGTCTTTTATGCCCGCGCCTCTTTTAAGCGCCGACTCGGCAAGGTCGCCGATGATGCCGACTATGCCGATGATGATTGCAATAGCCGCCACATAGACCATGCTCAGGCCAAGCCCCATGAAATACGCATAAACAAGCGCAAGAACTGCGCCGCCTGCGACGCCGCCAACCGCGCCTTCGACAGTCTTGCCCGGGCTTATCAAGACAGCAAGTTTACGTCTGCCAACGGTCTTGCCAACGGCAAAAGCAAAGGTATCGTTTGCCCATATAACGATAAAGAGAAAGAGCATCCACCAGCGTCCGTCAGGCAGGGCCCTTAAAAATATCAGATGTGAAAACGGTATTGCGATGTATATGACGCCGAGCGTTCTAAATGCTATATCAATTGAAGCGGACTTGAAATCGGTTGCAGTCCGCATGCCGTATATGAAGAAGATGAAAACGGCGGCAATAAAGGCCGCCAACGCGGCGTCCTTCCCAAGAAAGAAGAATACCGCAGGCATAGCAACGCCGACGGCAATGGCGAGGCGGTCGCCGTCCGGCCGCCTGACCGGCAGTAAACTGAGGTTATTGTACTCGACAAGCGCAAGGAAGACTATGGCGGAGGTAGACGCGAAGACCCAGAAAGGCGCAGTATAGCCCACGACGAAGACTATCACCGGAATCAGAAAAAAAGCGGCCAAAACCCTTTTAACAAGAGCGCCGCTGCCACCCCCCTGTGCCATTCGTCCCTTCCCTGATACGCCTTTACTTCTGCGCCAGCAGACAAAGTCTGCAAAACTCTTATGACGTCGTTCCCGAGGTTTTAATCCCGATTTAGACATTCGGGGACTAATCCAATCCCTGTAGAATCAACAAGCTATAGATTCCCGCTTTCGCGGGGATGACGGTATAGAACGATAAATATGAGTTTTTCAGCAACCTGCTGACGCAACAATGACCAACCGCTTATCCTGCCGCGCCTGCGCCCGGCTCCTTAAGCCGCCCGAACCTGCGCTCCCTGCCCTGAAAATCGACGAGCGCCTCGTCAAGGTCGCGTCTTGTAAAGTCCGGCCAGAGGACATCCGTTATATACAGCTCGGTATACGCAAGCTGCCAGAGCAGAAAGTTGCTGATTCTGGACTCGCCGCTCGTCCTTATGAGCAAGTCGGGGTCGGGCGAGGCGCTTGTGTACAAGCATCCTGAAAGCATCTCTTCGGTTATATCCGACGGAGCCAGCAGTCCGGCGGCGACGCGGCCAGCCAGAATCTGCGCGGCCTGCGTTATCTCGGCGCGCCCGCTGTAGCTCAGGGCAAGATGAAGAACCATGCCGTTATTATGCTTCGTAGACGACTCGATGCCGTCAATCACCGCCCTTACGCTCGGCGGCAACTCACCGACGTTTCCTATAACCTTGAGCCTGACGTTATTCTCAAGGAGCATCTTCTCTTCCGCCCTCAGATGGGTCTCGAGAAGCGACATCAGCAATTGAACCTCGTGATGAGGCCTCTTCCAATTCTCCCGCGAAAAAGTGTAGAGAGTGAGATACTCTATGCCAAGCTCGCGGCAGTAGATTACCGTATCGCGGGCAACGTCGATACCCTTGCGGTGGCCGTTGATTCTGTTGAGCAGTTTCTTCTTCGCCCACCTGCCGTTGCCGTCCATGATAATGGCGACGTGACACGGCAAAGCCGCCTTTGATATATCATTCATATTCAGAATCGGTCAATCGGTTATCGACTATCGGTTATCGGCAAGAATATATTTTTATCATTGCCCGTAACCGATAACGGACAACGTATAACACTTTTAAGACACGGCTGCCGCGTATTTACGCTCACAACTTAAACAACAGAGACCTAAGAAAAAAACGACGGCATGAAGGATATTTGCGCGGCATAATCCTGACCTGCCGCCGACAGCCTCCGTCAGACCTCCATTATCTCGGCCTCTTTCTGAGTTAACATTTCATCAACCTTGACAATCAGCTTATCTGTCTGCTCTTGAACGTCGTGCTGGAGCTTTTTAAGCTCGTCTTGGCTTATCTTCTTTTCCTTCTCAAGTTTTTTAAAAGACTCGTTGGCGTCCCTGCGGATATTTCTTATGGCAACCTTACACTCTTCCGAAAACCTCTTTGTTATCTTTACCAGTTCGCGCCTGCGTTCTTCGTTTAAAGGAGGCAGCGCGATGCGCACAACCTTGCCGTCGTTTGACGGGTTAAGCCCAAGGTCGGAGTTTCTAATGGCCTTTTCTATCGCCTGCAACTGAGAGACGTCCCAGGGCTGGACGGTTATTGTCCGGCTGTCTGGAACAGAGAGCGTGCCAACCTGCTTTATGGGAGTCATGGTGCCGTAAGAGTCGACTTTAATGCCTTCGAGCAGCGCTGTGGAGGCCCTTCCTGTGCGGATGCCGGACAGTTCGTTGCCATACGCGTCAAGCGATTTGGCGGCCTTCTTCTTCAACTCGGCGATTATCTCTTCCTTCATCACGGTCTCCATTTTTACGTCGTCAGGAGGAAACTCCTGACGCCACTAAAATATAACAATCTCCGTTTTCGGCGCAAGGAGCAGACTCCCGACGCCTCTTAAATGCCTTTATGATACAGGCCGCAAGGCCTGCGTCCATGTCTTTTCAGCCGCTATGATACGAGCGTTCCGACGGACTCGCCCTTTATCACCTTAAGGAGGTTGCCGTCCCCCTTGATGTCAAAGACGATTATGGGAAGATTATTGTCCATGCACAGGGATATGGCCGTCGTATCCATCACCTTGAGCCCCTGCTTGAGCACGTCTAAATAACTGAGCGTATCGTACCTCTTGGCAGTCGGGTCTTTTACAGGGTCTTTGTCGTAGACGCCGTCAACCTTGGTGCCTTTTAATATCACCTCTGCGTGAATCTCCATTGCGCGCAACGACGCGGCCGTGTCAGTGGTAAAATACGGGTTGCCCGTGCCTGCGGCGAATATGATAACGCGCCCTTTTTCAAGATGGCGCTCGGCGCGCCGCCTTATATACGGCTCGGCAAGCTCCTTCATCTCTATTGCCGACAGAACCCGGGTGCTGACGCCTTCCTTTTCAAGGGCATCCTGCAGCATAAGGGAGTTTATGACGGTAGCCAACATGCCGACATAATCGGCAGTAGCCCTGTCCATACCTTTTGCGCTCGCCGACACCCCGCGAAAGATGTTGCCGCCGCCTATGACAACGGCAAGCTCGATGCCGAGTCCATGCACCTCTTTTATCTGCCTTGCAATAGTCTTGATGACCGACGTGTCAACGCCGTATTCCTGCGCGCCCAAAAGCGCTTCACCCGAGAGTTTGAGCAGGACGCGCTTATATCTATGTTCTGTCATATTATCAGGTATCCTTTTCGGCTTTACAGAGCGCTGCAAGGGGTTCGGCTGAGGCCTTATCAGTCCATTCTTCAAAGGGACTTAAAACCTTTGACAGCGTTGTCACCGGTAATAAAGTCGAGTAGTATGCTGCCGATATATTGCGTATCTAAAATACGGAACCTGTAATTCAACCTGAGCAATCCTTGAATCTGCGGCCAGTCCAAAGGGCTTTACATGACAATAGAGCGTCCGTTAACAACCTCCCGTGCTCTGCGCACGGGAGAGCTGACGTAATAGCGGCAAGAAAATTTATGCCTGCGCAGCGGCGACCTCGGCTGCGAAGTCCGTCACCTTCTTCTCTATTCCTTCGCCTACCTTGTATCTGGTAAAACGCCTTATCGAGATGTTTTCACCGAGCTTGGCAACGGCCTCGATTACGAGTTTTTCTATCGTGATGTCCGGGTTCTTTACAAACGGCTGCTCAAGAAGGCACGACTCTTTATAGAACTTCTCAATCTTGCCGTCAACCATCTTGGCAATAACGTTCTCAGGCTTGCCTGATTCCTTTGCTTGCACAATGAAGATGGCTTTTTCCTTCTCAATAACCTGCGCCGGGACCTCCGCCCTTCTCACATACTGCGGGCTCATTGCCGCAATATGAATGGCGAT
>Ga0156145_1005_pt3 | contig 10068 bp, 9 predicted proteins | sample RifCSPlowO2_02_FD_107798 | JGI IMG/M metagenome (GOLD analysis project Ga0156145, IMG submission 107798) | Deltaproteobacteria bacterium RIFCSPLOWO2_02_FULL_53_8 | reverse complement strand
AGCTCCGCAATCTTTACAAGGTTTGCGTCGTTGGTAAGCACCTTGGCGCCAAGCTCCCTGCCAAGGGCAACGAGCTTTGCGTCAACCTCTTTTACAGATGGAAAATCCTGCCCCGTTATCTGCACCTCTATCTTTGTATTTTTTTGAAGCTGAGCGAGTATGTCAAGGCCGCGCTTGCCGCGCAGCCTCTTTACCGAGTCTGGCGAGTCGGCAATATACTGGAGTTCCTGCAAGACAAACTGCGGAATGATTATCGCGCCGTCGATGAAGCCCGTCTCGCAGATGTCGGCTATGCGTCCGTCGATGATGACGCTGGTGTCTATGACTATCGGCGGCTTGAGATGGACTGGCTGGGACGTCGGGCCGCCCGGCTGAAGATGAGAGTCCTTGAAGAGCCTGACAAGCAGACGCGAGGCGTCGAACTCGTCGCCCTTCTTCATTCCAATCGTAAGACCGAGGTATCCGATTATCGAGTTGGCAAGCAGATAGGCCGCAAGCTCAAGGTAGGAATTCTTAGCGAAAAAAAGGGTTAGAGGATATGCAAGCAGGTTTGCGGCGATAAGACCGGTTATAAGGCCTATGGCGCCGCCGGCAACGATACGCAAAGGCGTCTGTTTAACGCGCCCCTCGAATATCAAAGCGGCAGCCGCGATAAGCACGCCGCTTATCAACCCGATATAGGCAAGATGACTGCCTATCAAGGGAAGCGCTATAAAGTATCCGCTGGCAGCGGCGAATACCACTAGCAATGAACGCATCAGTAAGAACACTCATTACACCCCTTGTGTCGGGCTTATCTTCTACCTACACCCCCAACTCGGATGGACGGCTTAAGACCGGACAAAGATTTGGGTGACTTATGCGTTGGACAATATATCTTATCGGGACAACCTATCGTCTTCATCACAAAGAGGGAGGATACGGCCTGAATCAGCCGCCTGAATCAAGAACAAGGCATAGCCGCTGTAACGTATGCAGGCTGTCCTTGCCGCTTAACGCGCCTTTGGCAGGCCGCCGCAAGGCCGTCTAACACGGATAATCAACCCTGCATAATCCTGATGAGTTCTTCTTCTATCTTGTCTTCTTTCGTCTTCTTGGCGATAGAGATTTCTTTTACAAGGAGATTTTTTGCGGTATCAAGCATGCGACGCTCGCCAAAAGAGAGTTCCTTGTCGAACTTAAGGAGGTACAGGTCGCGCATGACGCGCGCTATCTCCATTACGCAGCCGCTCTTTATCTTATCGGTATAGTCGCGGTAACGCCTGTTCCATGTCTGGTTGTCAAGGATGGTGTCGTCTTTGTTCTGAAGAACGGCATATATCTTAGGCACCATGCTGCGCTTGACTATCTTACGCAGCCCGACGTTTGCCGCAGAGTCGATAGGGACCATGATAATGGCCTCCGAATCGAGTATCTTAAGCATATAAAAACTCTTACTCTGGCCTGAAACTTCGCGGCACTCGACTCCCATTATCAAACCTACACCGTGGGCCGGATAGACGGCAAGTTCGCCTTGCTTGAACGATTGAGCAGCGATCTTAGACATGGGGATCCTTTTACAGCATAAGAGCAGCGTTAACAGAAGAGAGAGTTGAGACGATTAGCATTTAATTTACCACAAAAAGCCGGTAAAGTCAAACGGGATAAGGGGATATAAAGGAAGGGGGCTTTATTCAAGGCCAAAAAAACATATAAAAACCGATGTTAAAGTCTTAAGGAAGCTCTGATTAATCCCCAACGCGTCATTGCGAGCGCGTGAGCCGAAGCCGCGAGCGAAGCGTGGCGGGAAGCAATCTCGTGTCGCAGGTAAATCAGCAAGTTACGATATTGCCGCGTCGCTTGTGCGCCATCGTTTGTCTTTGGCGCCAAAAGCGCTCCTCGCAAAGACAAAATTGGAATTAATCAGAGCTTCCTTAATTTGTCTTTTAATATCTAAATAGGGACAACTGTCTCTATTTAGATATTTTCTTTCCTCATATCTCGATTATCACCGGCAGTATCATCGGACGCCTCTCGAGCTTCTTATTAAAGAACTTCTTAAGGGCGCGGCGTATCTCTTCCTTGACCTCCAACTGCTCGGTCTTGGCCTCCGTGTTTATGGCGTCGAGGGTCTCGATGACAATCCTGCGCGCCTCGTCGATAAGCTCGACGTTCTCCTGCTCGAAGACAAGTCCGCGCGTGACGACCTCCGGGCCGTAGACGAGGCCGCCGGTGGTGGAGTTTATGGCCATAACGACCAGAACCATACCGTCCTGCGAAAGATGCGAGCGGTCTTTCAAGACCATAGCGCCGACGTCTCCGACCCCCTTGCCGTCCACAAAGACCCTGCCGGAGTCGATGCGTCCGGTTACACCAGCGGCCTCTTGGGTCAACTCAACCACGTCACCGTCTTCAGCGAGTATGATATTGTCCGCCGGTATACCGACCTTGGCCGCAAGGCGCTTGTGCATGACAAGATGGCGGTACTCGCCGTGAACCGGCATGAAAAACTTTGGCCTTGTCATGTTGAGCATGAGCTTTAGCTCTTCCTGGCTTGCGTGGCCTGAGACATGAACCTCCGAGACCTTCTCGTAGATGACGTCGGCCCCGCGCCTGTATAGGTGGTTTATCATGGTGGATATCGCCTTCTCGTGGCCGGGTATGAACTTGGACGAGAGTATGACAGTATCGCCGCCGCGAACCTTCAGGTACTTATGATTGTCCATTGCCATGCGTGTAAGCGCGCTCATGGGCTCGCCTTGAGAGCCTGTCGTAAGGAGCATGACAGACTGCGGCGGCATAGTGTCAAGGTCTTTCATCTCAACGATAAGGTCATCGGCGACCTTCAGGTATCCGAGGCTGCGCGCTATGCGCACGTTAGAGACCATAGACCTGCCGTTCAAAACGACCTTGCGGCCGTACTTGAAAGAGGCGTCCATAACCTGCTGTATGCGATGTATGTTAGACGAAAAGGCCGCAAGGATGACCCTGCCCTGCGCCTTGCCGATGATAAGGTCAAGATTCGTGCCTATATCGCGCTCAGAAGGCGTATAGCCTTCGCGCTCGACGTTCGTCGAGTCGGAAAGGAGCGCAAGGACGCCCGACTCGCCGTACTCGGCAAGCCTGCCATAGTCCATCACCTCGCCGTCAACCGGCGTCTGGTCCATCTTGAAGTCGCCTGTATGTATGATAACTCCAACGGGCGTCCTTATCGCAAACGCGCAGCAGTCGGCAATGGAATGACAGACGCGGATAAACTCCACCTCGAACGGGCCGACCGAGACCTTCTCCCTTGGGCGGACGGTCTCGAACACGGTAGACTTGTCAAGGCCGAATTCGATGAGTTTTTCCGTGATAAGCCCGATTGTAAGCGCCGTAGCGTATATGGGCACGTCTATTTCGCGCAACACAAAAGGCAGTGCGCCGATATGGTCTTCATGGCCGTGGGTGATGAATATGGCGGCGACCTTGTCGATATTGCGCCGCAGATAGCTTATATCCGGTATGACGATGTCGATACCGAGCATATAGTCTTCCGGGAACATCAGGCCGCAATCGACGAGGATAATCGTATCGCCGTATTCGACGACCATCATGTTAAGACCGATCTCTCCAAGCCCGCCAAGCGGAATAAGTTTTAGAGCCGTTGTTGTCTGTTCTTCAGTCATAAATTGTCCGTGATAAAAGTTAGTATTAAAATGCCGCTGCCTGATAATCATATTGCATCTCGTTCCCAAGCTCCAGCTTAGAACGCAAAATCAACAGAAACACTGCATACAATTAAATGCCTGAAAGCGGAGCTTTCAAGACAAATACCGTTCCCAAGCTGAAACTTGAGATAAAAGAAGTCTATCTTCCTGCTGCCAGCATCTCTTCGATGGCTGTCTTTGTCCTTGTGCGGAGCGTCTTTTCCGCGCCGTCAGTCGTGGACAGTGGATGACCGAAGGCAATCTCGACCTGCCCGGGATGTATGAGCAGGCTGCCCCGTTTCATTATATCCCGTGTCCCTTTTATTGCAACAGGGACGACCTGCGCCCCGCTCTTAACCGCAAGCATGAACGCCCCGCGCTTTAACGGCAGCAGTGGCGCATCCGTCGTGTTACGGGTCCCCTCTGGAAAGACAAGGACGGAAATTCCGCTCTTTATCCTCTCAACGGCCTCTTCCATCGTTCTATACGCCTCTTGCGCGTTCTCGCGCTCTATGCCGATATAACCTGCAAAGGTCATTGCCCAACCCACAAGCGGAATATTGAACAAGCTCTTCTTCGAGACCCACCTGAACTCTATCGGCAGATAGACCTGAAGCGCGGGAATATCGAACGCGCCGCTGTGGTTAGACAGGAATATCACGGTGGAGTCCCTCGGCACGCGCTCGGCGCCGGTAACCCTGACGCGCACGCCTGAGAGCGCAAGTATGATGCGGCACCACAGAACCGCGATTTTATGGACGCCGGACGGGCCGCGCCCTATTAGCAGCGACAGGAGCACAACGATAAAAAGGAAGACGGTAATGGGCAGACCCACGACCCATGTAACGGCTGTTCTCAGAAACATCAAGCTGAACCTCGTTTCGTAAAATTATAAGACCAAGTGAATATATCACGATACGAGACGATTTTGGACAAAAAAAGACGCGAAAGGTCTTATTTGCAAACGACCGCCACTGTCCGGCCTGCGCATATTACGCTTACAGGATAAATGCCGCCGCATAGTCAAGCTGCCGTTAGATCCGGTATTGTCAACTATTTTTTGTCATGATGGGTATCTTTAAACGGTTTTCCATTGCTTTTTCTTTGCTAACTTACTTTCTTTTTCTCGAAGCGCTAAAATCATTACGTTAACGCACGCGAAAGAAAGTATGATTCACGCATATTGCCAAAAGAGCGCATCTTTGATAATATAAAGAGATTGGTTTTAAATGGGGGCGTTCATGGAAGAACAAGGCATAGTAGTCGAACTAAAGGCTAACAACACGGCGCTCGTCAAGGCAAAGCGCACATCTACCTGCGAGTCCTGCGCTTCAAAAAAATCTTGCAGCACGCGATCGAGCGGCGACGACATGTTTGTTGAGACGGAAAACACCATAGGCGCAAGCAAAGGCGACCATGTCGTCTTTGCCGTGAGCGCAGGCACGATAATGAAGACCGGCCTGCTTGTATATCTCATGCCCGTTATCGCCTTTCTGGCCGGCATCGTGCTGGGACAGAAGGTCGTTGCGCCTATGCTCCCCAACATCAACAGCGACCTGGTAAGCGGCGCCCTCGGCCTCATCTTTCTGATTGACGCCTTCGTTCTGCTCAAAATCTACAATCAGTATATGGAGAAGAAAGGCGGCATAATGAGACCTAAACTCTTGAGGAAACTCTGACGTGGCCCTTGAGATAGCAGCGCAAAACAGAAAGGCGCATTTTGAATACTTTATCTTAGAGACAATCGAGGCCGGCGTCGTCCTGACCGGCCACGAGGTCAAGTCCCTTCGCGCGGGCAAGGCCAACTTGCAAGACTCCTACGCCAAGATTAAAGGCGAAGAGGTCTTTCTCATCAACGCTCACATCAGCGCTTATGAACGCGCAGACGGTTTCACTCACGCCGACCCTGAACGCACCAGAAAACTCCTCTTGCATAAATCCGAAATCAAACGCCTCATAGGCAAGACACGGGAGAAGGGTTTCACGTTGATACCGACAAAGATATACTTCAAAGACGGCAAGGCAAAGGTCGAGATCGCCCTTGCCAAAGGCAAGACCATGCACGACAAGCGCGATACCATCAAGAAGAGGGAGTCGGATAGAGACCTTAAAGCCGCTTTTAAGACAAGCGGCGGAGTGAAGAAGGTTAAGGCGGCATAGAGTTGGCGCGGCTTTCATTTCGACTTCACAGTACATCAGCCGCCTGCTTGCTTAATACTTACGAATATGTTAATAATCGATATAGTGTGATAAATATATCATAGTCATAATGACAGGATTATGCGCGTAAATGAACGGTATAGGCCTGCGATAAAGGATGAAGATATATGCAGATAGGTTTTAACCATAACTTCAAGTATAAAGACGTCGTCTGCCACATACAGACGGAAGACGGCGGACCGGGCAATCCCGTCATCACGACGCACCTGTTCAAGGACGGCGGCACTATCTTTGCCACATCCCGCTCAAGCTACGCTGGGCTGCTGAGCGATCCGGACTGCGAGGAGAAGGTCAGGGGGCTGATGCGCGAGCAGACGACCGCTCTTCTCAAAGACCTTAAGACAGGCAAATTCGACCACCTGTTGAGCGCAAAATAATAACCTGACCGCTGCGGGTTTTTAGCACACTCGCAGGCCATTGACCGTCTTCTTTCTCAAGCACAGCCATCGACCATTTCCCGCGTCTGCCTGCGCGCCTTGTTAAAGACGGGTTTGAAACCTGCTGGCAGGATTCCAAACGCAAACGATAAAAACAACCTTGACTCCATCGCACAATACCGGCGCCAATCGTCAATAAAAGCCGCTTACAGGACTCTTAACCAATGTCAATCACAGCCGTAAAGGGTTTTAACGATATACTGCCCAACGAGACCTTCATCTGGAAGTTTATCGAGCAGACCGCCTGCCGGATATTTACATCCTACGGGTACTCGGAAATCAAGGTTCCGGTCGTGGAAAAGACCGAACTTTTCATGCGCTCCATCGGCGAGACGACCGACATCGTGGAAAAAGAGATGTACTCTTTTTTGGACAGGCACGGCGACGGACTCACGCTGCGGCCTGAAGGCACGGCCTCGGTCGTCAGGGCGTATATCGAGCACAAACTCTATACCGCGCCGATCAACAAACTCTTCTACTACGGCCCGATGTTCAGATACGAGAGGCCGCAAAAGGGCAGGTACAGGCAGTTCTATCAGATAGGCGCCGAGGTCATGGGCGAGGATCACCCGTTTATGGACGCCGAAACCATAGAGATGCTCGTTGAATTCTTCAAAGAGATCGGCCTTCAAGGCATCACGCTATACATCAACTCGCTTGGCTGCGCCGAATGCAGGCCCGGTTACAAACAGACGCTTACGAGGTATCTCGAAGGCGTAAAAGACAGGCTTTGCGAGAACTGCCAGCGACGCCTTTCAGTAAACCCGCTAAGGGCGCTCGACTGCAAGAGCACAGGCTGCATAGCGGCCACGCAGGACGCGCCCAAAATAACCGACTCGCTTTGCACTAGATGTAAACAACACTTCATTTTCGTCACAGATTCACTCAGCAGAAGGGGAATAATTGCAATTCCAAACCCACGAATGGTTCGCGGCCTCGACTATTACACAAAGACGACCTTTGAGATAACGGCCGCAGCCGGACTCGGCGCGCAGAACGCCGTTGCCGCAGGCGGCAGGTACGACGGTCTGGTAAAGGACTTGGGCGGCCCTGCCACGCCGTGCTTCGGTTTTGCAATGGGCATGGAGCGTGTCGCGCTCCTTCTTCAAGAGACCGGCCTTCGCAGCGTCAAAGAGCCGCCTTTATGCGCATTTATCGCGCTTGGCAAAGAAGCTGAGATGGCTGGCACAGCCATTATAAAGATATTGAGAGAGGACGGGCTTAGAGTCGTCGAGGTCTTTACCGAAGGCGGGCTGAAGACCCGCATGAAGATGGCCGACAGACTCGGAGCCGGATTTGCGATCATCCTCGGCGAAGACGAGCTTAAGACAGGTAAAGTCATAATAAAAGACATGAAGACCGCAACGCAGGATACCATAAATCTGCTCGATGCGGCGACAGCCCTGAAGGCCGCCTGCGCATAACCTCAATCGCTTCACCAAGGCCGCGCTATGGACAGTTCATACATACTCATTACGACGCTCGCCGTCTTTGCCGTAGTCTCCATCGGCGCAATAGCTATATTATGGGCGGTCATGCCGCTGTCCGTCTTCGGCCTTAAAGACCTTATGAAGAAGGCGATCGCGGAACAGGAAAAGACAAATAAGCTCTTGCAGTCGATCCTTGACAATTCACGCCACAGCGCATATAAAGAGCCTGAAAAGACATCTGATAAGACAGACAGCATACACTGAGGCGTAACGACTCTCTATTGTTTCTATACGCCTTTAGCTTGTAAGGTGGGCAATGCCCACCTTACGCAACTTACCACCAAACCATCATGCAAGAGAAGAAAGAGCTTACATTGGAATTCGTCGCCTCTGCGCTCAGAAAGAAGGGGCTTGTCTCCGAGTCCGACGAGCGCGAAATCTTCATAAAGGGCGACGCGCAACGCGCCCGGCTTAAAAAGGCGCAGGAGCAGTCCTACACATCCAAACGGCGCGGCGCCGTAGGCGAGTTTATCTCTCCGGCAGAGGTAATCGCAGCCCTTAACTTCAGCGTGCCCGGCACGACAGGCAGGCCGCTCACCGAAGACATGATAACCGAGGCCATCGCCGCAGAGGTCGGCCTGCCGTATAAGAAGATAGACCCTCTCAAGATAAACGCGGACGTGGCGACCTCTTTCATACCGCGCCCTTTCGCTCAGAAACACCTGATAGTGCCCATCGAAGAGAAGGACAAGGTCGTAACCGTCGCCCTTGCCGACCCTTACAACCTCGACGCAATCGAGGGGCTGCAGTCCACCGGAAAGGTCAAGCTCAAGCTGGTGCTCGCCTCGAAGAGCGATATATTGATGATCATCCGCGAGTTCTACGGCTTTCGATACTCTGTCGGGGCCGCGGAAAAAGAGGTCCGAAAAGATACGGAGCTGAGCAACTTAGAGCAGTACGTAAAACTCAAAGGCGCGGTTGAGCTTGACGCAACCGACCAGCACGTCATCAACGCGGTCGAATACCTCCTGCATTACGCTTATGAACAGAGGGCAAGCGACATTCACATAGAGCCGAAGCGCGAAAAGACCGTCGTGCGGCTGCGCATAGACGGCGTCCTTCACTACATCCATACCATACCGAAGCCCGTGCACCCGTCGGTCGTCTCCAGAATCAAGATGCTCTCGCGCATGGACATCGCCGAGAAGCGCAAGCCGCAGGACGGCAGAATAAAAACGTCGTTTAAAGACAAAGAGGTCGAGCTAAGGGTCTCGACGCTGCCGACGGCCTTCGGCGAGAAGGTCGTCATACGCATATTCGACCCTGAGCTGCTTTTGCAGGAGGTTGCCACACTCGGCTTCACGCCGAAAGAGTTCGAGGTCTTCAACGCGTTTCTAAAAAAGACCTTCGGCATCATACTCGTTACCGGGCCGACCGGCTCAGGCAAGACCACGACCCTATACTCGGCCTTAAAGACGCTCTCGACGCCTGAGGTCAACATCGTCACGATAGAAGACCCGATAGAGATGGTCGTCGAAGAGTTCAATCAGGTTGGAGTCCAATCTCAGATCGGCATGGACTTTGCCAGCAGCCTGCGCACTATCCTGCGCCAAGACCCGGACATCATCATGGTCGGCGAGATTAGAGACGCTGAGACGGCTAATAACGCCGTGCAAGCCGCGCTGACCGGCCACCTCGTCCTGTCGACCCTGCACACCAACGACGCGCCGACGTCGATTACAAGACTCATGGACCTCGGCATTCCGCCGTTTCTTATCAACTCGACGATAATCGGCATAGCCGCTCAAAGACTCGTAAGGAAGATATGCAAGAGCTGCTCTAAAGAGCGGCTGCTTACCGCCGACGAGGTCGAATACCTCCGTATACGCAAAGACCGCGAATACAAGGTCTGCTACGGCGAAGGTTGCAACGAATGCAGGGGCACCGGATACAGGGGCAGGGTCGCAATCTACGAGCTTTTGGAATTCACCGACAAGATTCGCGCCTTCGTAACGGCCTCGACCGACCTGGCTGCGGTAGGCAAGGCCGCGCGCGAGCAGGGCATGAGCTCACTGCGGGAGAGCGCCCTGCGCAAGATGCTCGGCGGGATAACTACGTATGAAGAGGTCATATCGGTAACGTGATAAGTAACATACGGACGTCTTAGACAACACAAGGTTTTTACAGGGTATTGTCTGTTTGCTTGCATAAAAAGATTGTGGTAAAGTATACTGTAATAGTTGAGCAAATGGCTGGTTTTACAATTGCCCATCGTGCAACAGGCAGTATCCAAAAGAACTTAGGCAGGTCTGA
>Ga0156145_1247_pt2 | contig 10190 bp, 8 predicted proteins | sample RifCSPlowO2_02_FD_107798 | JGI IMG/M metagenome (GOLD analysis project Ga0156145, IMG submission 107798) | Deltaproteobacteria bacterium RIFCSPLOWO2_02_FULL_53_8 | reverse complement strand
AGGTCAGCGCCGCGAGCCTTTTTGATGAGACAGTTGTCGAAATGATATTAAGGCAAAGACATTGTTCTACAAGATAATTAACAGGAAAAAACTGGCAGGGGTCAGGCTCGCGGACATAATCGGCTATGCGCTCTGGTCTCCGGTCTCGATATTCAACAGGAAGGCGCCGCCGCGTAAAGAAGATGTCAGGGAAATACTTGTCGTGCGAACGGCATACCTCGGCGACGTCATAATGACGCTGCCGATGCTAAAGCCCTTGAAAGAGCTTTATCCAGAGGCCAGAATAACTTTTCTTACCACAAGCGCCGCTAAAGACCTTTTTAAAGCAAACCCGTATGTAGATGGCGTCATCACCTATGACGCCTTCTGGTTTTATAAGAAGACCGAAGGGTTGCTTGGGTTTCTCAAGAGGCTGAGGAGCCGCAGGTTCGATCTGGTCATAGAGGCAAGGGCGGACATAAGGGACATATTTTTTATAGCCTATCTGAGCGGGGCAAGACACAGGGTAAGTTACAAGGTCGGAGGCGGAGGTTTCCTCTTAACGGGAATCGTCCCTTATGAGATAATAAAACATAGGGTAGACTATCACCTTGACATAGTCAGGTATCTTGGGGGCAGGCCGGAGAAGATCGACTGGGGTATAAACATATCCGAAGACGAAGGCCGCAAGGCTGAAAGACTGCTTTCGGAAGGCGGCTCAAGCGGCCCGGCCATAGGCATACACCCCGGAGGCCGCAAAGGGCTGAAGTGCTGGCCGCCTGAGCGTTTTGCGGAACTTGCCGATAAGATAATAGAGAGGTTTGGGGCAAAGGTCTTCTTTACCGGCGGCCCGGACGAGGCGGCGCTTATAGACGGCATCCTCGGCTTGATGAAGAAGAGGGCGCGGTCCCTCGCGGGCAGGGCTGACCTTAGAACCGCTTTTGCCGTTATAGGCAGGTTTGACCTCTTCATCACAAACGACAGCGCGCCTCTGCATATTGCCTCGGCAATGTCGACGCCGACCGTCGCCTTGTTCGGGCCGTCAAAGAGCAACGAGACAGGGCCGTACGGGAATATCAACAGGGTGGTTGAGAAGCCGTTTCCATGCAGGGTAATGTGTGACGAGGACGTATGTAATCACACGGTAAAAAAAGCGTGCATGGACGCGGTGCTTGTAGAAGATGTATTCAAGGCCGTTGAAGAGGTGTTGCGGCAGACCGGTAAGCAGGGCGGCACAGTATCGTAGGGTGGGTTGTGTCCACCAAAATATTTCTGTGCCGTCGGGAGTTTCCTCCCGACGGCATGAGGCAAAGCGTCAGGAGGAAACTCCTGACGCCACAGTAACCTACGCTACATATAGGGAGTTTATGTCTTTCAGGTTTGACATCTTAAAAGCATACTCGGTTACCGAGATAAGGGACACGGTTGCGGACGCGCTTAATCGATATGCGGACATCCTGCCTGTCTCAAAAAAAGCGAAGATAGTAATCAAGCCCAATATGAACAGCAACATGAATTCGCTTACCGGCAACACGACCGACCTAAGGCTCGTGGCCGGCGTGATAGAGTTTCTAAAGGGGCGAGGCTATAAGGATATAACGGTCTGCGAGGGCACAAACAGCGGGTTTTACCGCAGCGGTATCAGCGTCATTTCAAGGCTTTCGTATGACAGGCTCGCTCGGCATTACGGCGTCAAGCTCATCGACCTTAACTATTCAAAGCCGGTGGAGATAGAGTTTGAAAACGGCGTCAAGGCCGGAGTCGCAAAAGAGGTCGTGGAAGCCGACTTTCTTATCAACATGCCCAAGCTCAAGACGCATTTCGAGGCGGGCATGAGCGTCTGCCTCAAGAACCTGATGGGCTGCCTTGTCGGGCAGGAGAATAAGAAGAAGACGCATCTTAATCTCAGCCGCAATATAGTGAATATAAATAAGAGGGTCAAGCCGAATCTGCATATAGTCGACGGGCTCATATCGATGGAAGGGCTTGGCCCGACAAGAGGCACGCCGATAAGGACGGGCGTTATATTGATAGGCACGGACCCGTATCTTATCGACCTTGCGGCTGCAAAGCTCGCTGATTTCGATTACAAGAAGGTGAGGACGCTTAGGGCGGCGGAGGATCTGGGACTCTTAACCGCAGAGCATAAAAAGTTTGTCGGCTCGTTGGACATGTCAAGCGTCTCGCGCAAGTTCAAAGAGCCGATAGCCAACTGGTTTGCATCGTTCATACACAGCCCAAAGAGACAGAGGTACTTTCTTGCCGTCAGGAATACGCGGATGTTTACCTACCTGTGCTCGACAAAACTCTTCGGTCATCTCTTATTCAAGACGGGGCTGCGTCAGGATAACTTTATAAAAGACGAGATGCGTTTTGACGGCTTTGCGTTCAAGAAAGAGTTGTGCAGGAAAGGGTGCGCGAAATGCGCCGAATATTGTCCGGTCTATCTGAATCTGCCCACGGCATTTGAGTCCAAACTAAAAGGATGTATCGCTTGTCAGTATTGTTTTCTGGTATGTCCGACAAGGGCAATCGAGTTTAAGGGAGAGCTTGGTTTCTTAGCGGAGCAGCTTAGACAGTACGACGAGATTACACGGGAGAAGGCATAATGAAGGTTTTGTTTCTGAATCCGCCGTTTTTGAAGAAGTTTTCGCGTCCTCAAAGGAGTCCGGCCGTAACAAAGAGCGGCACGCTCTACTTTCCGCTCTGGCTCGCAACCGCCGCCGGTCTGCTCATGAAGGAGGGCTTCGAGGTCGATTTTATCGACGCGCCAGCCGACGGGCTTACAATGAACGACGTGGAGATACGCGCCGAAGGGTTTAAGCCGGAGTTTATAGTCCTCGACACCTCTACGCCGTCGATAAAAAACGACGTGGCAATGGCCGGAAGGCTTAAAGACCTCTTTCCAAAGGCCTTTGTCACGCTTGTGGGAACGCATGTCTCCGCGCTTGCCGACGATGTAATGAAGATGGACAGCCGCATAGACGCGATTAGCCGCAACGAATACGACTACACTATCCTTGAGCTTGCGCGGGCCTTGAGCAGCAAGGCCCCTATCAAGGACATACAGGGCATTACTTGGAACAACAACGGAAAGATAGTCCATAACGAGAGGCGGCCGTATATAGAAGACCTTGACAACCTGCCGTTCGTGTCCATCGTATATAAGAAGTTTCTCAAGATAGAGAACTACTTCAACCCGAACGCCCTCTTTCCGATGGTGACGATAACCTCAAGCAGGGGCTGCCCGTTTCCGTGCACGTTCTGCGTCTATCCTCAGACCCTTATGGGCAGAGGCTACAGGCTTAGATCCGTTGAAAACGTGGTCTCGGAGATGGAGTATATAATAAAGAACTTTCCTCAGGCAAAGGCCGTTTTCTTTGAAGACGACACCATGACCGTAGACAAGAAGAGATGCAAAGAGCTTTCCGAGTTGATAATAAAAAGAGGCGTGAAGATTTCCTGGTCAGCAAATTCAAGGATTGGCATCGACTACGAGACCATGCGCATAATGAGAGAGGCCGGGTGCAGGTCTCTTTGCGTGGGGTTTGAGTCCGGCAGCCAGAAGATACTCGACGGCATGAAGAAGAAGACTAAGACCAAAGACATGATGGCGTTCATCAACGACGCCAAGAGGGCGGGCATTATCATACACGGCTGCTTCATGGCAGGACTTCCCGGGGAGACGAAAGAGACGCTCAAGGAGACGCTCGACCTTGCAATAGCCCTCGGCCCCGACACTGTGCAGTTCTATCCTGTCATGGTCTACCCGGGCACGGAGGCGTATGACTGGTATAAACAGAAGAACCTTATAAGAAGCTCGGATTTTTCCGATTGGATTACCCCTGACGGCCTGCATAATACGGTTATACGGACGGAAGAGCTCTCATCGGATGAGCTTGTCAAGTTCTGCGACGACGCGCGCAGACAGTTCTACCTGAGGCCGGTCTATCTGATATATAAGTTTAAGCAGCTTGTAACTCAGCCGCGCGAGATTCGCAGAACCGTTAAGGCCGGGCGCACGTTCTTGAAGTATCTGATAAAAGGCTCGGACGTAAAAAAGGCGGGGAAACATTAGATGCAGGTCGAATTTCTGCCAAAGGTCTCTGTTGTGGTCCCCGCGTATAACTCGCAGCAGACCATAACAAAGACGATAGCGGCGCTTATGGGACAGGACTATCCCAAAGACCTCTTTGACGTCACTGTGGTCGACGACGGCTCAAAGGACGGGACAGGTGAAGTTGTAAAAGGGTATGCGGTAAGATACGTCAGACAGGATAATAAAGGCCCGGCAACGGCGCGCAACCTCGGCGCTTCTATGGCTGCCGGAGATATAATACTCTTTACCGACGCTGACTGCGTGCCGAACGTCGATTGGATAAGAGAGATGGTAAAGCCCTTTGTTGACTCGCTGGTTAAGGCTGTAAAGGGCGCATACAGGACAGAGCAGCCGCAGATGATGGCGCGGCTCTGTCAGCTTGAGTTTGAAGAGAGGTTCGAGATGCTTAAAAGGGCCTCTTCCATAGATATGGTCGATACCTATTCGGCAGGTTTCAGAAGAGAGATATTTAAAGAGATGGGCGGCTTTGACACCTCTTTTCCAGTGGCAAACAACGAAGATACCGAGTTGTCCTACAGGCTCTCCGCCGCAGGGTATAAGATGGTATTTAATCCGGCCGCGATAGTCTGCCATCTTAACCACCCCGACTCGATAAAGAGGTATGCAAGGATCAAGTTCTGGAGGGGATACTGGCGGGTCGTCGTATATAAGAAGTTTCCAAGCAAGGCGGTAAAGGACACGTATACGCCCCAGACGTTGAAGTTTCAGATATTATGCGTCATGCTCCTTGCCGGGCTGATACCTTTTGCGGCGTTTATGCCGGTTTATGGCGTTATTTTGCTTCTTGCGTGCGCAGGCTTTTTTATGCTGCTGTCAGTCCCTTTCTTCTTCATGGCTTTAAAAAAGTCGCCGGGCATTGCATGGTTCTCACCCGCCTTTCTTCTTCTAAGGGCCGGGGCGATAGGCTCAGGCGCGTTATGGGGCCTCGTCAGGAGCAGGGGCTGAAGAGATTATAGGGAGCGAGATAAATAATGTATGGATGATACGACGCAGATAATCAGGAGCGTTTGCAGGGTCTGTCACGGCGGTTGCGGGGTCTTCGTCCATGTAAAGGACGGCAAGGTCGCGCAGGTGAAGGGCGACCCGGCCTCTCCCATGAACAAGGGTTGGATGTGCGTCAAGGGCGTGATGTCTCCTGAAATCGCAAATCACCCTGACAGGCTCACAGTTCCATTGAAGAGAAAGAAGGGCCGGGGTGATGGGGAATGGGAGGAGATTTCATGGGACACCGCGCTCTCCGAGATAGCGGACAGGCTTGCAAATATCAAGAAAGAATCAGGCGCCGAGGCAATCGCGCTTGGTCAGGGCACGGGCCGCCATCATTATATGCACGTCGTGCGGTTTGCAAACGCCCTTGGCACTCCAAATTGGTACGAGCCGGGCCTTGCCCAGTGTTTCATACCGAGGATTACGGTCAGCAATCTTACCTACGGCGGTTTCGTAGTTGCGGACTATTACGGCGAGGTCGCGCCAAAGTGTATCCTGTTCTGGGCGCATAATCCGCTTGTCACAGGGCCGGACGGCGAGCTAAGCCCGTCGGTGCAGCGCGGCATCGATAGCGGCGCTATAACCATTGCGGTTGACCCAAGAAGGAGCGAGACCGCAAAGGAGTGCCGACACTGGCTGGCCATAAGGCCTGGAACAGACGCAGCTTTAGCTCTTGCCATGCTCAACGTGATTATAACCGAAGGGTTATATGACAAGGAGTTTGTCGAGAAGTGGACGGTCGGATTTGACGAGCTTAAAAAACACGTAGAGCCGTTTACGCCTGCTTGGGCTGCGGCTATTACAACAATATCCGCAGAGCAGATAATAAACGTCGCAAGGCTCTATGCCACAAACAAGCCTGCGGTCCTTGAGTGGGGACTCGGCATAGAGCAGAACGTAAATTCGCTTCAGACCGTGAGGGCGCTTGCAATACTGCGCGCCATAACCGGCAACCTTGACGTGCCCGGCGGCGACATCATCGGGATGAACATAATAAAGAGCTATCCTACTTTGAGGGATAAGCTGCCGGAAGGCATGGCGGCTAAGCGCCTTGGAGGAGACAGATTCAAACTGCTTGGCGGCTGGAGGGCCTTTATGCCCTCGGCGCATATTCCGGCGCTCTTTAAGGCCATGAGGACGGCAGACCCTTACAAGGTAAGGGCGCTTCTGATATTCGGGAATAATCCCTTGACGACCGTTGCCAACTCCAAAGAGGTCTTCGAGTCGCTCAAGGCTTTGGAGCTTTTGGTAGTAACAGACCTGTTTATGACGCCTACGGCGGCTATGGCAGACTACGTCCTGCCTGCCGCGTTCTGGACCGAGACAGAGCAGGTCATAGGTTATCCGCTTGTCGTCGAGAATATCGCTTATGCCCAGCCTAAGATAATCCAGACGGGCGAGTGCAGGCAGGACGAGTGGATAATGGACGAGCTCTCAAAGAGGCTTGGACTGCCGGGCAGCGACGAGAGCCTGCGCGACGTGATGAACGAGCAGCTTGAGCCTCTCGGCATCACTTTTGATGAGCTTTCGAGGCGGGCGTTTGTTTTCCCCAAGCACGAGTATAAGAGATACGAGAAGCACGGGTTCAAAACCCCTTCAAGAAAGGTAGAGCTTTATTGCAAGTCCCTTGCGAGGCTCGGTTACGACCCGTTGCCCACGTTTAAAGAGCCGCCGGAGACGCCGGTATCCAACCCTGAGCTGGCAAAGGAGTTTCCATACGTACTTATCACAGGCGCAAGAAGGCTTGAGTTCTTTCATAGCGAGCACAGGCAGATAGAGTCATTGAGACGCCGCCGCCCGGACCCGCACGTAGAGATACATACGCTAACTGCCGGCAGGCATGGCATTAAGTGCGAAGACTGGGTAACGGTCAGCTCGCCCAGGGGCTCTATCAGGATGAAGGCGCTCGTGACGGACGATATTCACCCGGACGTTGTAAGCGTCGAGCATGGCTGGTGGTTTCCTGAAAAAGAAGGGCCTCTGTACGGAGTCTTCGAGTCCAACGCAAACGTGCTTACAAACAATATGCCTCCGTATGACCCGGCCTTCGGCTCGTATCAGTTGAGAGGGCTGCTCTGTAAGATTGAGAAAGAAAAGTGATTGAGGTAGTAGGATGGGTTGAGCAAAGCGAAGCCCATCGGTAGCAGGCAGATTCATGTGGCGTCAGGGGTCTCCTCCTGACGCCGGACACAACCGGGGTTAAATGAAGAAGACCTTAATCATCGGTCTTGACGGCGTTCCGTATACGCTGCTAAAAGACTATATAAAGCTGGGGATTCTGCCGAATTTTGAAAGAATCCTATCGGGAAACTATCAACTTGAGCAGATGGATGCCTCCATCCCCGATGTCTCGTCAACGTCTTGGACGTCCTTCATGACGGGCGTAAATCCGGGCGAGCACGGTATATACGGGTTTATGGAGCTTAGCCCGAACACGTATAAGATGGCCTTTCCGAATTTCAAGGACGTGCAGTCGCCGTGCATCTGGGAGATAATAGGTAAGACCGCAGGCGGAAAAAGCTCGACGTTATCTGGTAAGTATGCGTCGAAGGCCGGCAGGCAGTTGAGGTCTGTAGTTTTGAATATTCCTCAGACCTTCCCTGCCCTGCCGATGAATGGTATAATGACGGCCGGTTTTGTCTGTCCCGATATGAAGAGGGGGACGTATCCTGATGCGGCTTATGAGTATCTGAAGTCCATGCAGTATATGTCCGACATAGACGCGCAAAAGGCGGTAACGGACACAGAGGCGTTCTTCAAAGAGGCCTTCTTTGCCCTTGAAAAAAGGGCAGAGGCGTATAGGCACTTTTTAAATAACGAGGAGTGGGCGCTCTTTATCGGCGTCGTTACCGAGACGGACAGGCTGCATCATTTCTTCTTTGACGCGGCCTTTGACGAGGGCCACAAATATCATAATACTTTTGTAACGTTTTATAAGAAGATGGACGAGATAGTCGGCAGACTCTTTGACGACTTCATGGCTCTGACAGGCGGCGAGGGCGTTTTTATGACCATGTCTGATCACGGTTTTACGAAGATAGACAAAGAGGTCTACATGAACGCTTGGCTTCAAGAGAGCGGGTTTTTAAAGCTTAACACGGCAAGAGAATATTATGAGCAGATAGACGCGGGTTCATCCGCCTTTGCAATGGACCCGGCAAGGATATATATAAACAGCGATGGCAGATACCCGCTCGGCAGCGTTAAACATGGTGACAGAGCTGGGGTCGTGGCCGATATAAAGGCAAGGCTGCTTTCGTTAAATAGTCCAAGCGACAAACCGGTGATTAAAGCGGTCTATGAGAGAGACGAGCTTTATAATGGCCCGGCAACGGACAGGGCGCCCGACCTTGTCGCCGTCGGCAACGACGGGTTTGACCTGAAGGGCAACCTTAAAAAGACCGAAGTCTTCGGCAACAGCCATTTCAAGGGCATGCACACAAGACACGATGCGCATTGCATAATGCCTGTTGGTCTGTCTCATTCAACAAGGTTGCATATAGAAGACCTCGCTGGAATGATTCTTGAGATCTTATAGTTTTGTATGGTGAGCTGCGCCCGCCATAACGTCGGTTGACGAGTGATGTAAAAGGTGGGTATAGCCCACCCAACCATAAGGCTTGAAACAGCTTCAGGAGGTGGACTATCGAACATCTAACGATACTTGAGAATAAGAGTATCTTCATAATACGGGAGGCGTTCTATCGATTTCCCAAGATGGCCATGTTATGGTCGGTTGGGAAAGATTCAACGACCCTTTTGTGGCTCGTGAGAAAGGCCTTCTTCGGAAAGGTGCCTTTTCCGGTCATCCATATAGATACGACCTATAAGTTCCCTGAGATGTATGAGTTTCGCGACCGTTACGCCAAAGAGTGGGGGCTTGACCTCATTGTGGGGCGCAACGAGGGGCAGGTAGAGGCGGGTATGGGGCCGGGCAAGGGCAGCAAGCTCGACTGCTGCAACGAGCTTAAGACCAACGCCTTGAAGCAGATTATTGCGAAGCACGGTTTCAGCGCTCTGCTCCTCGGCATACGCCGTGACGAGCACGGGATTCGCGCCAAGGAGCGGGTCTTCTCTCCGCGTGACGAAAACTTTAAATGGGACTACGAGAACCAGCCCGCAGAGTTGTGGGACCAGTACAAGTCCACCGTTGCCGAGGATAACCACTTCAGGGTTCATCCGATACTTCACATGACCGAGCTTGACATCTGGAAGTATATCAAGAGGGAGAACCTGCCTTTGACAGACCTCTACTTCAGCAGGAACAACAAGAGGTTCAGGTCTATCGGCTGCGTCCCGTGTTGCAGTCCGGTTGAGTCCAACGCGTCGACCGTAGACGAGATAATACAAGAGCTTGAGACCTCGAATACGTCCGAGAGGGCAGGACGAGCGCAGGACAAAGAAGACGCTTATACGATGCAGAAACTTCGCTCACTGGGCTACATGTAGGAGGATTAAGTGGAAGAAAATTCGCTTCACATGGTTATAGTCGGACACGTTGACCACGGAAAGTCAACCCTCGTGGGCAGGCTGCTCTTTGATACCGGCTCCTTGCCGCCGGAGAAACTCGCCGAAGTCAAGCGTGCCTCAGAGACGCAGGGCAAGGCGTTCGAGTTCGCGTACATAATGGACAACCTTGAAGAGGAGCGCGCAAAGGGTATCACGATAGACATCGCGCATACGTTCTTCATGACGGCCAAGAGAAGGTATGTGATAATCGACGCTCCCGGGCACAAGGAGTTTTTGAAGAACATGATAAGCGGCACGTCGCAGGCGCAGGCCGCGCTATTGCTGATCGACGTGAGTCTTGGTGTTCAGGAGCAGACCCTGAGGCACTGTTATATCCTTGGCATGTTGGGTGTCAAGCAGGTCGCCGTTATCGTGAATAAGATGGACATCGTCGGCTACTCTCAGGAAAGGTTCGATGCCGTTAAGAAGACGATTGAAGAGGTATTGGCCGGCCTTAATGTAAAGCCCGCCTATATAATCCCTATCTCCGCCAAGAACGGAGAGAACGTCGCAAAGAGGTGCGAGGAGCTCTCTTGGTATGCCGGCCCGTCCGTTCTTGAAGCCCTCGATAGTTTCACCCCGCTTGTCATCGAAG
>Ga0156145_1237_pt4 | contig 10748 bp, 9 predicted proteins | sample RifCSPlowO2_02_FD_107798 | JGI IMG/M metagenome (GOLD analysis project Ga0156145, IMG submission 107798) | Deltaproteobacteria bacterium RIFCSPLOWO2_02_FULL_53_8 | reverse complement strand
ACGTCTGTAAATATACTCACCTTCAAGCCGGCAAGCCTGACTACCGTATAGATAAGCGCGCCTTTTACCAGAACGGCTAACGCAGCGCCGCTTGCCCTCGTTAAGACGGTTGTAAAGTGAAGTCTCTTTCCGGCAATATGAACCAGAACAAAGACGATGATATACGCAAATGACGTGGAGCCGATAATGCCGCCGCCGAGCACGTCCTCCATGTAGCCGACGACAAAGGCAAAGATAGCGCCCTCGACCGACGGCCTTCTGAACGCAAAGTAGAAGACCATCAGAAGAGGCAGATCCGGCAGCGGTATGGATACAAAGAGCGTGCTCTTGAATGCAACATATACAAGGGCGAGCGGTATGAATAATAGGATTTCTTTTATCATATTAAAGGCCGTTAAGCGTGTAAATATGTGAGTCGTAAAAGGCTAAGGAAGCTCTGATTAATTCCCCAACGCGTCATTGCGAGCACAGCGAAGCAATCCCGACCAGTAGGTAAATCAGCAAGTTACGAGGCTGTAGATTGGGTTAGCGCAGCGTAACCCAACAATTGCGTTGCCGTTCGCACCTGTCTTTGGCGCCTTTTCTAAAGGGGGTATTCCTGTGGCGTCAGGAGTTTCCTCCTGACGCCATGCCTTTAAGAGGCACACGGTATCCTCACGGCTGCCGGTATCTTCTCAGTCCTTCGCAAAAAAACCGGTATCCGTGATAACGGCCACGTCTTCAAGCGTGGAAAATCTTACGGCTGGACGCACCTCTATGAATTTAAAGAAGTTGTCCCTGCTCTTTTCTATCTTTATTATCTCCCCGACGACAAGCCCCTTTGGATATATGCCGGTGATGCCTGCCGTCAGTATACGGTCGCCGACAACGACGTCGTCGTCGAGCATGATATACTTGAGCACCATGCCGTCCGAGCCGTTGCCCTCGACCACGCCCTTTAACCTTGTGCGCTCGACGAATACGTCGATATCGCTCCTTACGTCTATTGCAAGCAGGACTGTTGACGTGCTCATACCGGCCTCGACTATGCGGCCAACGACCCCTGCCGGAGTAATCACAGCGAGGTCTTTGACCATGCCGTCGGATGCGCCTTTATTCACTGTAACGGTCTGCGCCCATAGACTGCCGGTATAGGCGACTATGCCGGCGGCGGTAGAATGCCAAGGGACGGCTTCCTTGTACTGGAACAACTCGCGCAGACGAAGGTCCAGCGCAGCCGCCTCCATCAAGCGGTCATTTTCGCTGCGAAGCTCTACCACCTGCCTCTTAAGCTCGTCGTTCTCCTCTTTCAAGCCGACAAGGAAAAAATAGTGTGACCATGTCTCGGCAGCCGCACGCTGAGAGCCGAGCAGGAGCTTTTCGAGCGGAGTCATGATTACAGCGAGCGTCTGCCTGACGACATAACCGCGAGGGATATCCTTCTGATAGGTAAGCGCAAGGTGAAGCGAATAGAGGGCCAGAAACAGCGAAACAAAGAGGAGGTGGTGCCTTTTAAAGAAGTGACTTAACTTGCGCTCGGAGATACGCATGGCAATATGGGGGTTAAACAACAGAGTTTTTTTTCGTCATTGCATGAAAGTATCAAGCGCGTCTGCCGCAACGAGCCGCATACTCGAAACCGGCATGCTCAAGGACGCAAACAGAGACCGCCTGCCGCGCGCAAACGGCCATGATTCCCGCGATTTTATGGGATGTCTGAATCAAGATGGATTATGCCTGCGCTGATACGGCATGAATACTCAAACCGGCGGCAACACAGCGCAATCGACAGGAGCGTGCTTAATCAGGTATCGTTACGTCGCGCAGCAGCTTCATCTCGTCAAGCACCTTGCCTGCGCCCTTGACGACGCACGTAAGAGGGTCGTCCGCTACTATAACCGGAAGCTGAGTCTCTTCTCTTAGTATAACGTCAAGATTCTTTATCAGCGCGCCGCCTCCGGCCAATACGATACCCTTGTCAACGAGGTCCGCGGCAAGCTCCGGCGGGGTAATCTCAAGGACGTGCTTTATCGCCTCGATAAGCGAGCCTATCGGCTCGCTCAGCGCGTCTCTTATCTCGGAACATTCTATCTCAAGGGTCGTCGGTATGCCCGTTATCAGGTTGGAGCCTTTTATCTCTATCTTCCTGTGGCGATCATCCGGCATCGGAAGACCGATATCCATCTTGAGCGCCTCGGCGACACCCGTGCCAATGGAAAGATTATACTTTCTCTTTATGTACTGAACGAGCACCTCGTCGAGCTTGTCGCCGCCGACCCTTATCGACTTGGCCTGCACGATTCCGGCAAGCGAGATGACGGCTATCTCCGACGTGCCTCCGCCGATATCGACTATCATGTTGCCGGAAGGCTCGGTGATTGGAAGACCGGCTCCTATGGCCGCGGCCATCGGCTCTTCTATGAGATAGACCTCGGCCGCTCCAGCCGAGAACGCCGACTCTTTGACCGCCCTCTTTTCGACCTGAGTTATGCCGGACGGCACGCCTATGACTATACGGGGACGCACGAGAAGCCTGCGATTATGAACCTTTGCGATAAAGTATTTCAGCATCTCCTCGGTAATCTCAAAGTCCGCGATAACGCCGTCTTTAAGCGGCCTGATAGCCGAAATATTGCCGGGCGTGCGGCCAAGCATGGCCTTCGCCTCTTTGCCGACGGCAAGCACGCGCTTGCCTTTGCCGTCTTTCTTAACCGCGACGACCGACGGCTCGTTGATAACGATTCCCTTGCCTTTGACGTATATCAGCGTAGAGGCTGTGCCGAGGTCTATGGCAAGATCGTTTGAAAAAAGCCCAAGAATATAATTAAACATGACTGCTCCTTAAAGATTGCATAACGGTATAGAAAGACTGCCGAACTTTAATGTAAAATCATAGCAGAAAATAGTTAAAGATTGCAAGGACAAAATAGGAAAAAAGGTTGAATTTAGAACGTAATTTCATTATGATACATCTTTGCGCTCCGGCTCCTCTCAGGAGCAATGCCGCCTTTGCCAAACAACCGGACGGCGCGCCCGCAAAACAGTATAACAAGCAACAAAACTACCGGAGGTAACAAGTAATGCTTGAGCACTTCAGGAATAAACAAAAATCCATCATCATACTGCTCGTCTTCGCGGCTATCATCATCGTATTTGTCTTCTGGGGCGTCGGGCCGACGGGACAGAAGAGCACCGAAGACATGGCCGTTGCAAAGGTCAACGGCGAGCTTATAAGCGGCAAAGAATACATCGCCACATACAAGCGCCACGTCGATTATTACAAGCAGATGTTCAAGGAAAATTACACGGATGAAATCGCAAAGTCGCTCAAACTGAAAGAGAAGTCGCTCGACATCCTTATCAACAAAAAACTCGTGCTTGATGACGCCAATGACAGAGGCATGAAGATAACAGACAACGAGTTGCAGGATACCATAAAAAATATCGACGCCTTCAAGAAGGACGGCGTCTTCGACCTGGAGACCTACAAGCGTCTGTTGAGCGCCAACCGCCTCACCCCTGCCGAATATGAGCAGAGCTTGCAGGGAGACCTGCTCTATAACAAGATAGCCGAGACCATAATCAAAGACATAACGGTCACGGATGCGGAGATTGCCGACTTCTATAAAAAAGAGGCGCGCAAATACACCTACGATTATGTGACAATCTCAACCGACAGCTACGTTAATGACGCAGCCGTTACACAGGACGAAGCAAAGGATTACCTCAAGAAGAACGCAAGCTCATACCTTGAGCCGCTGCGCCTTAACGCATTCTACATTAAAGCGGAAATAAGTCAATTCGACGACAAGGTAAAGGTAACAAGCGCCGATATAAAAGAGTACTACGATAAGAATCCTAAGCAGTTTGAGATGCCGGAGAAGGTTGCCGCCGCTCACATCCTCTTGCCGATAGACCCGTCTGCAAAAGACAAGGCAAGGACGAAGGCCCAAGAGCTTATAAAGAAGATAAAGGCGGGCGAAGAGTTCGCCGCTCTTGCGAAGAAACACTCGGTCGACACAAGTTCCGCCCTTAGAGGCGGGGACCTCGGTTGGTTTCAGAGGGGAGATATGGTAGGGCCGTTTGAAGAGGCCGCCTTCTCGCTTAAAAAGGGAGAGGTAAGCGGTATCGTAGAGACGGCCTTCGGCCTCCACATCATCAAGGTATACGACAAGCAAGAGCCTCAAACAGCGCCGCTAAAAGAGGTCGAGCCGCAGATTAAGAGCATCATCGCAAAAGAGAAGGCATGGAAAGAGTGCAGCGAAGCAATACTCGCCACGATAAAGCCGTTCTCAGAGGCTAAGACCGTTGCAGAGCTCAAGAAGATTGCGGCCCAGCGCGGGTTCAGCAGCGCAGAGACCGGCCTTATTACCGAAACTGACAGAAAGTCGCCGATAACCGCGGACGACACGCTGCGCGATACCGTCTTCACCTTGCGGCCCGGCGAGGTCTCAAGGCCGCTCCAATCTAATCAAACGTTCTATCTCGTCAAGGCCGTCGAAAGGATAGACCCGTCGGCTCAGGACTTTGCAAAAGCAGGCCCGGGCATAATAAAACTGCTCAAGGCTCAGAAGGCGGCTGAGGCGGCAAAGAAGAAGGCCGAAGAAGTCCTCAATACCGCCGTCTCAAAGAAGGAACTGGCCTCGATTGCAAAGGCTGAAAGACTCAAGGTAGAGCAGTCCGAGCCCTTCAGCATACAGCAGCCGGTAATGAAGAAACTTAGAATCTCCGCCAGCGACAAGCCTAAATTCTTCGAGACGACAAAAGAGGCGCCTGTCTACCCTTACGTCATACAAGTGGGAACCAACTTCTACGTCATGAAACTCAACTCCACTAAAGAGGCGGATATGGCAGAATTTGAGAAGATAAAAGAGAGCGTCAAAGAGAACCTTCTCGCAAAGAAACGCAACGACGCCGCAGACGCATGGATTAAGGGCTTGCGCGACAAGGCAAAGATAGAGATATTCTCGGACAGACTGTAGTATCCACCGGCAGACATGTAGGGTGGGCTGCGCCCACCTTTTGCGCTAAAAAAAGTGGGGAGGGGGTAAAGACGCTCCTCCCCCTTAGAAAAGAGACCTTTGCATAAGTCCTATAAGAAAGAAAATCTGTCATTTCGAGGAGAGTTTTTGCGACGAGAAATCTCACAACTTATTGATTTACCAAAGGCATGAGATTTCTCGCTGCGCTCGAAATGACAATTGTGTTCTTTATTTTTTTACTTATGCAAAGGTCTCCTTAGAAAAGAGGGTCTGTAACCGCAAATAAACTTTTTCAGAGGTCACTATGCGTTTCTCAAAGATGCTCCTGCACACACTCAAGGAATCCCCTTCAGACGCGGACGTCGTAAGCCAAAAACTGATGATGCGCTCGGGCATGATACTGAAAGTCGCCGCAGGCATATATAACCTCCTGCCCCTCGGCCTGCGCGTTATATCAAAGGTCGAAGGCATAGTGCGTGAAGAGATGAACCGCGCCGGCGCCCAGGAGGTCTCCATGCCGGTCGTCATACCGGCCGAGCTATGGAAAGAGAGCCATAGATGGGATGAATACGGCAAAGAGTTGCTGCGATTCAAAGACAGACATGACAGGGAGTTCTGCCTCGGCCCGACGCACGAAGAGGTCATCACCGACATCGTCAGGCGCTCGGTGCGCTCTTACCGCGAGCTTCCGCTAAACATATACCAGATACAGACCAAGTTCCGCGACGAAATCCGTCCGCGCTTCGGCCTGATGCGCGGGCGCGAGTTTACCATGAAGGACGCCTACTCGTTCCACGCCACGGACGAATGCGCGGACAAAGAATATCAAAATATGTATGACACCTACTGCCGCATCTTCGAGCGTTGCGGACTAAAGTTTCGCGCGGTCGAGGCTGAGACAGGCGCTATCGGCGGCAGGTTCTCGCACGAGTTCATGGTCCTGGCCGATACCGGCGAGGACGCCATCGCCTCGTGCAACGCCTGCTCTTATGCGGCAAACACCGAGCGCGCCGAGACAAAAGATGGCGCACAGACTCCGGCAACAGGAGACCTAAAGGCCATCGAGCTTGTAAAGACTCCGGGTAAAAAGACAGTAGAAGAGGTCAGCGCCTATCTGAAGACCACGCCGTCAAACCTCATAAAGACCCTGATATACGAGACCGACAAGGGCGTTATAGCGGCCCTTGTGCGTGGAGACTACGAGTTAAACGAGTTCAAACTCAAACGCGCCATTGACTGCGAATGGGTGAAGCTCGCTGACGAAGAGACCGTTCGCAAGACGACAAAGGCGCCGTCCGGTTTTGCCGGACCTGTCGGTCTTGACCTTGAATCGAAGACCGCTATATGGGCGGACTATAGCGTAAAAGGCATGACCAACGCTGTAACGGGCGCAAACGAGGCTGACAGCCACCTGACCGGCGTTGCGGCCTCGCGCGACTTTAAAGCCACCTACACCGACCTGCGCGTCGTGGTAGACGGAGACGCCTGTCCCCGTTGCGCCGGACGACTTGAGATACACAGAGGCATCGAGGTCGGGCACATATTCAAGCTCGGCATAAAGTACTCTTCCGCCTTGTCAGCCACCTTCCTTGACGAGGCTGGCAAGGCGCAGCCGATTATCATGGGCTGCTACGGCATCGGCATAGGCAGAACCGCAGCCGCATCCATCGAGCAGAACCACGACGAAGCCGGCATAATCTGGCCCAAACCGATTGCCCCGTTTGCCTGCGAGGTGGTGCCGGTCAACATTGCTGACGAAGGGACGCGCAAGGCCGCAGAGGCGTTATATGAGACGCTGCAAAAGGCCGGAGTCGACACGCTCCTTGACGACCGCGACGAGCGTCCAGGGGTAAAGTTCAAAGACGCAGACCTTATCGGCATACCCGTGCGCGTTACCGTTGGCGAGCGCAACCTGAAACAGGGTCTTATCGAGGTTAAAGAGAGACGGGCAAAAGAGGCAAGGCTTGTTAAGTTAGAAGAGGCAAGAGAGGTAATCATGGAGGCGTTGAATGTCTCTTCAACAAAAGGGTAACAGAATATCTAACTTCGTCATTCCCGAGGTATTAATCGGGAGTCCAGTAGTAGGGTGGGCACCGCCCACCAAAACGTTAGCGAACTCATCACGCATAAGGTGGGCAATGCCCACCCTACGCCGCTAAGAAACACGCGGGAATGACGGAATAGATCTGCGCTTCCCTAACATACAGCTCAAACAATGCCGCTATTAACAGGGGAGACCGCCGTATGTACAAACACCGTCCTCCGCTCGCACAACGGTTTTAGGCCCTACAGAAGGATTCGAAACGGTTATGGTATATGTAGTGGCTGTAAGACCGGTCAAGGTCACGGTATTGCCAGTAGTGGCAGTAAAGACGATGACTGAATTATCAGCGGCGGTAACCGACTCCGGCGTGCCGCCCACTATGGGTGTTGGCGCGTTAGTATAGGTATTTTCGCCTGCGCCATGCAATACCATCAGTTGGGTTGCAATATGCCTTGCATCTCCCACCATTGATGCCTTGGTTGCCCTCTCCTTGTAAAGCATAAACTGAGGTATGGCGATGGCGGCAAGGATGGCTATAATAGCTACAACTATTAATAATTCTATTAGCGTAAAACCGGCTACCCTATCTCCTCCTTGCGTATTGAAAGTTTGCTTTCTCATCCTTCGCCCCCATCTTCTTCCGCTGATATATTCGGCAATTTCAGAAAATACTTTAGCACAATTTAAATGCAATATGCGCGCCAAATAAACAATCACGCAGAATATTTATCTCTGCTCATATAACGCCATACATAAGAATACGTCTTTTTTTTATCACACCTCTGCCAGATATACCAGCTAAAAAGTAATGTTTGTGCCAAGACGAAAATATATGCGTCCAGAATCTACTTAAAAAAAACAAGTTTCGAAAACTATATTCCCGTTGCAGCCTGCCCTCGTGGAAACGATGGCGCACACGGCGCCAAAGGCGCTGAAGACAAACGTAGCGCACACGACAAACGATGGCGCACACGGCGCCAAAGACAAACGATGGCGCACACGACGGGATAGACTAAAGCTTCCCTTATGTTTTGCAGACGGCGCTCAAACGCTTAAAACCGGCCTAACAAAAAAAGCGCACCCTGATATAATCAGGATGCGCTTTTATCAAATCAAGTCTTACTGGTCTTACTGCAATTAGCAGGCAGCGCCACCATACAAACAGACACCAGTCTGATCCTGTGTGACGTCACTGACTGCTGCTGCATTATTCACAGTGATGGTGTATGTAATTGGAGGACCCTGTACTGCTGCAATTGCTATATCGTTGCCCTTGCTGGAAACAAAGGTTACGGTCGTGCCGTCGGCAAGCGCTGCGGTAGCTACAGATGCCGGGCCTGTGCCTATTGCGGCTGGTATGTTAGCGACTGAATCGTTGTCTGAATCAAGCACCACGGCAATCTGTGTCGCGGTGTTCTTTGCATCTGCAATCATTGACGCCTTGACTGCTCTCTCTTTGTAAGCCGAGAACTGCGGTATGGCGATGGCGGCAAGGATGGCGATGATGGCGACGACGATGAGCAACTCGATGAGCGTGAAACCGGCTTCGTTCTTCTGTTGTCTTTTGAGGATCTCTTTCAACATATTAACTCTCCTTTTTTTAGTTTTGTTAGTGTCTGTCCAGCCGACACTGTAATAGCCATACTTCTTAATAATGCAACGGACATGCCAACTTGATTTTCCTTATAAATCAAGACGTTACAGGTTTGAAGTTTTTTTGTCACAATCAACACTGACAATTTTTGTCAGTCAAGTGCCAAAAATTGTCAGTTTTGAGTAGCTATACAAAAAAAAGACCTACATAACAAGTCTAAGTAGATGGCAATCGGCTTTTAAAGACTGGATTCCCGCTAAGGACACGCGGGAATGACGATGATTTAGGGATTCCAGCTTGCGGGAATGACGATGATTTAGGGATTCCAGCTTGCGGGAATGACGATGATTTATGGATTCCAGCTTGCGGGAATGACGGGCTTTCACTCTTTTCCGTCATTCCCGATTTTAAATTATTTTTTTCCGTCATTCCCGAGGCTTTTATCGGGAATCCAGTCTTTATGGATGTTATGCAAAGGTTATGCAGTCGTAAAAGACCCATTTGAAAAATCCCCCCCAGCCCCCCTTTTTCAAAGGGGGGTGTTCATTCAAAGGGGGGTGTTCACGTTGCCAAGCCCCCCTTTTTTTTTCAAAGGGGAAAGAATAACCCCGCCCTCTTTTTCAAAAGGGGGAGACTCTAACCCCCACCAACCCTTCATGGCCTACTCCCCTTCTATGCCATACTTGCTCAACTTATACCGCAAAGACCGGAACGACATGCCGAGAAGCTCCGCAGCCCTCTTTTTTGAGCCGCCAGCCTCCTTCACAGCCTCGAGGATGGTCGCCCGCTCAAACTCTTCAACAGTCTTTTCAAGGTCAAACCCGTCTCCGAGTTTAAGATTTGCGCTGCCAAGCTCGGAACGCGGGGTTGGATAAGTCGATGTCTGAAGCTCAGCTTTAGCCGCTGCGCGCACGTGCGCCGGAAGGCTCTCGATTGTAATAACGCCTGAAGGCTCAAGGGCAACGGCGCGCTCTACTATATTTTCAAGCTCACGGACGTTGCCCTGATAATTATAGTCCATCAATGATGCCATTGCCGCATCAGATACGCCGCTAATCGACTTGCCTATCTCCTTATTATATTTATCAAGGAAGTGTCTTATCAACAGAGGTATATCCTCCTTGCGCTCGCGAAGCGAAGGCATATCTACACGTATCACGTTAAGCCTGTAGAAGAGGTCTTCCCTGAACCTGCCTGCCTTAACCTCGGCCTCAAGGTTTCTGTTGGAGGCCGCTATCAACCTTATGTCAACCGATATATCGGTTGTGCCGCCGACCCTGCGAAACTTACGCTCCTGAATAAAACGCAGGAGCTTTACCTGAAGGTGCAGCGGCATCTCGGTCAATTCATCAAGAAAGAGGGTGCCGCCGTCAGCCTGCTCAACCAACCCCTCTTTGTTCGAGACGGCGCCTGTAAACGCCCCCTTCTGATGGCCGAAAAGTTCGCTCTCAAGAAGGTTCTCAGGAATGGCCCCGCAGTTGATGGCTACGAAGGGCTCGTCTTTCCTGTCGCTCTCGTAACATATCGCCCGCGCCGCGACCTCTTTGCCTGTGCCGGACTCGCCCGTTATAAATACGTTTGTCTTGCTCTTGGCTATGCTTACGATAAGCTGATAGACCTCCGACATGGCAGTGCTCATGCCGACCATATTGACAAAGCCGAACCTTGTCTTGATGTCGTCCTTGAGAAGTTTATTTTCATTCTCAAGGTTTCTGAGCCTGAGCGCCTTGCGGATATTCAGTTTTATCTCGTCTATATTAAAGGGCTTTGTAAAGTAGTCGAATGCACCCGCCTTCATGGCCTCAACAGCGGTATCGACAGAGGCATAAGCGGTTATCATGATAACAAGCGTCGAAGAGTCCAGCTCCTTGACGGCCTTTAAAAACTCCAGACCAGTCATGCCCGGCATCTTCAGGTCAGTTAAGACAAGGTCGCACCTGTTCTCTTTACAGAACCCGAGGGCCTCGACGGGCGTTGGAAAACTCAATGCTTCATAACCCTCCTTACGAAGCATTATCTCCAGAAAGTCCCTCATATCCCGTTCGTCGTCAACAATGATTATCCTTGGTTTCGCCATCAAGCTTGTCCTTATCTGATTTTGGTCTTATAAATACCGTAAGCCGCGGCCGTCGGCCATCTGCGCATGACA
>Ga0156145_1261_pt2 | contig 10866 bp, 18 predicted proteins | sample RifCSPlowO2_02_FD_107798 | JGI IMG/M metagenome (GOLD analysis project Ga0156145, IMG submission 107798) | Deltaproteobacteria bacterium RIFCSPLOWO2_02_FULL_53_8 | reverse complement strand
ATTGCCGTCCAACCGTCGTTTAAAACCTTTACCTTATACGTCCCTGCATTTATCATCGGCTCGATGGCCAGCACCATGCCGGGTTTCAGTCGCTCTCCAACGCCTGCCGTTCCGAAGTTAGGCACCTGCGGCGGCTCATGAAGCGCCCTGCCGATACCGTGTCCGACGAAATCCCTGACAACCGAGAACCCTTCAGCCTCTACGCACCGCTGAACCGCTGAAGATATATCAAAGAGTCTATTGCCTACCCGGGCGGCCTCTATTCCCATAGCGAGAGAGAGCGCCGTTATGTCTATAAGCCTCAATGCCTCGTCTGAGACGGTTCCAACCGGCACTGTAATCGCCGCGTCGCCATAAAAACCGTCGGCAAGCACGCCTACGTCTATACTGACAATATCGCCGTCGTTTAAAACCCGTTTCGACGGCATCCCGTGTACTACCTGCTCGTTAACTGAAGTGCATAGACAGTATGGATAACCTCTATAACCCTTAAACGCAGGAGCCGCTTTCTTCTTTTTTATCTCGGCTTCGGCGCACTTCTCAAGATCTTGAGTCGTTACACCCGGAGCGACCATCTTCCTTAGTGTTTCAAGCACCTCGGCGACAATGACGCCGCTATGGCGCATAATACTTATTTCTTGCGAGCTCTTAAGTATTATTGGTTCCCTTCTCAATGGCCTTCACTATGCTGCCGGTAATCTTATCGACCGTGCCGGTGCCCTCTATGGGACTATACAGATTGCGCTCTTTATAATAATCTATAAGCGGATGCGTCTCCTGCTCGTAAACATCGAGACGCGCCAGTATGGTCTCTTCTTTGTCGTCATCCCTCTGATATATCTCGCTGCTGCATTTATCGCAGATGCCTTGATTTATCGGCTGGTTAAAGACTATGTGATAGTTCTCGCCGCATTTCCTGCATACGCGCCTGCCGGAAAGCCTCTTAATGAGTGATTTTTTATCTACCTCGATGCCTATAACGTGCTCTATCTTCTTGCCTATGCCGCTAAGCATCCGGCCAAGGACATCTGCCTGTTTGATGTTGCGGGGAAAACCGTCAAGTATGAAACCCGCGAGGCAGTCGTTCATGCGTATACGGTCTTCAACCATGCCAACGACTATATCGTCGGAGACCAACAGTCCCTTATCCATGAACTCTTTAGCCTTAAGCCCAAGAGGCGTCTTGCTCTTTACGTTCGCCCGCAGTATATCACCGGTGGATACCTGAGGTATGGAATATTTCTCGGCAAGTATCTTGCCCTGAGTGCCTTTGCCGGCCCCTGGAGGGCCAAAAAGAATTATATTCATGCGCCTCTATTTATATCAGAGATGACCGGTATAAGACAACGAATTCAGGCCAAAGCGTCTATCTTAAATCATGATGCTTAACAACAGAAGTCCGGCTCATAGAACCTGCAAGGCCGATACAGGAAGACACGGGCCCTCTTTAACTTCTGCCGCGCACTTTGCCCTTCTTGAGCAGACCGTCGTAATTGCGCGATAGCATGTGCGACTCGATCTGCTGTGCCGTATCCATCGCTACGCCGACGACGATCAAAATTGCCGTGCCGCCGAAGTAGAACGGCGCGTTAAACTTAGAGACAAAGAGAGAAGGCAGCACGCAAACAGCGGCCAGATATATGGAGCCCCACAACGTGAGCCTTGTTAAAACCGTGTCTATGTACTCGGCAGTATGCGCGCCCGGACGGATACCAGGAACGAACCCGCCATACTTTTTGAGATTTTCTGCGACTTCCTTTGGATTAAACTGAACTGCCGTATAAAAGAACGTAAAGAATATTATCAGAACTACATATAGAACGTTATACAACAGGCCGCCGGGGTTAAGGCTGTCCGACACGGTCTGCATGAAAGGTATCTTTACAAAGTTAAGTATGGTTGCCGGAAATACGATAATAGATGACGCGAAGATCGGCGGTATAACACCTGAGCTGTTCAGCTTCAACGGCAGGTGCTGAGTGCCGCCGCCAAGCACCTTTCTTCCAACGACGCGCTTAGGATATTGAATGGGTATCTTTCTCTGGCCCATCTCGACAAATACGATAAAAGCAACCGCCGCAATCATGATCAAGACCATGAAGATTACGACAAGAAAGCTCATCTCTCCAGACCTGACAAGCTGAATGGTCTGAATGAAGGCCGAGGGCATACTTGCTATGATACCGACGAAGATTATAAGGGAGATACCGTTGCCGATGCCCCTTTCGGTAATCTGCTCGCCAAGCCACATAAGAAAGGTAGTGCCGGCCGTAAGGGTTACGACTGTAAAGAGTCTGAAACTCCAACCCGGGAATAAAACGATATGCTCGCCGCCCGGTCCTGCCATAGACTCGAGGCCTACGGCAATCATAAAGCCCTGAACTACGCTCAAGACTATCGTAAGATAGCGTGTATACTGCGTTATCTGACGCTTGCCAGACTCCCCTTCCTTGGAGAGCCGCTCAAGGTGCGGAACCGTGGCTGAAAGCAGTTGTATAATGATTGACGCGCTAATATACGGCATAATGCCGAGAGAGAATACGGAAAATCTCTCAAGGGCGCCGCCGGTAAACATAGTCGCGAAGTCAAGCAGAGTGCCGCTTGCGCCTTTAAAAAAAGCAGACAGCGCCTCAGCGTCGATTCCAGGGGTGGGTATGAATACGCCTATCCTGAATACAGCAAGGGCAATGAGGGTTATGATGATGCGTCGGTTAAGCTCAGGGATCTTCCCAATGGACGATGTCAGGGACGCCAACTTATATTACCTCCGCCGCTCCACCAGCCGCTTTAATCTTATCAATAGCGCCTGCGCTGAACAGGTTTGCCTGTATAGTCAGGGCTGTGTTAAGATCACCCTCGCTAAGCACCTTTACCGGCCCTTTTCCCGGCCTTATAAGCCTCTTCTTCAAGAGCGCCTCTATGGTTACTGCTTCGCCATTGGCAAACATCTCTGCTATGCGTCCAAGATTTACGATACGCACTTTCTGCTTGAATATATTGGTAAAGCCTCTCTTGGGAAGACGCCTCTGAAGGGGCATCTGACCGCCCTCAAAACCCGGCTTTATATTGCCGCCGCTGCGCGCAGTCTGTCCCTTGCCGCCTTTACCGGAAGTCTTACCGGAGCCGCCGCCTTCACCACGGCCAACTCTCTTTCTGTTTTTAACGGCGCCTTTTGGCGCCTTGAGCCTGTCTAACATTGTATGTAGCTCCTCTAAAAAAATGCTTTACAAATAAAAAGGGGGTATAGGCTCAACGCACTGCCATCCCTTGCCTATCTTCAACATCGTCAGCTCATGAACCGCTGAATCAATCCGCAAGACGCTCTATGCGGCCTGCTCGACCGATACCAGATGCGAGACCTTGTTGATCATGCCGCGAACAGGAGCGGAATCAACGAGAACCTTGGACCTGCCGACCTTCTTGAGGCCAAGACCGAGTAGTGTAATCTTCTGACGCTCCGAATATCCGATACCGCTCTTTATAAGCGTCACTTTTATCATTGCTTTTGCCGTTTTCTTTGTCATAGCCTTACCTTAATATTTATAATCCGCAGCCGGAGAGCCTGCCAGTTACATGATAATTACTCTGAGCTCCGCAATCAAAAGGCAGACTGCGCACTCTCTTCTTCACGACTCAAGCAACGCCTATGTTGGCTGATTCGATGATTTTGTTTACGTTCATCCAGAGCCGAAACAGGTTTTAAGCATTATCGACCTGGCAGCTCACCGCGCTTTGATTCTTTGACGCTGTAACTTGCGACCTGTTAAAGCGCGCGCTTACCGCGAAGTTCGGCAAAAGACTCGATGCTCTTTAACTGAGCAAGCGCTTCAAGGGTTGCCTTTACGACGTTATGAGGATTACTTGTGCCAATGCACTTTGTAAGAACGTTCTTGATACCTGCGGCCTCGATTACCGCCCTTACCCCGCCGCCTGCGATAACGCCTGTACCAAGCGCGGCTGGTCTTAAGAAGACACGGCCTGCGCCGAATACGCCCGTTACTTCATACGGTATCGTGCCTTCCTTGATTGCAACCTTAATAAGCGATTTCTTTGCCTGCTCTATCGCTTTTCTTATGGCCTCAGGCACTTCATTAGCCTTACCAAGACCTGCGCCTACATGACCTTGACCGTCGCCTACGACGACTATAGCGTTAAAGCTGAAACGCTTTCCGCCTTTAACGACCTTAGCGACCCTGTTAAGGTATACGAGCTTATCCTTAAGCTCCAAACCGCCTGCATCTATCTTGTCCAAAAATGCCTCCCTCTACATGTTTCGTAAGCAGGTAATTTAACTCTCTTCTCCACAATCATAATAATCACCCTGTCTTCGGCAACCGTATTGCGCGATGCCGTCTGTTAAGTCAAGATGCCGCGTGGAGAAGACTTGATAAAAGAAGAAACTTGTTATAGCGTAAGAGCCGCTGGTTAAACAACGGCTCTACCCTTAGAACTTGAGTCCTGCCTCTCTTGCGCCGTCGGCAAGAGACTTGATGCGGCCATGATAGATATTTCCGCCCCTATCAAAGACCACCTTGTCGATGCCCTTGCCGAGCGCAATCTTTGCAACAGCCTCGCCAACCTTCTTGGCGACGTCTACCTTATTAAGCTCGGCTGCTTTACCAGCCAACTCTTTTGCCTTTGTAGATGCTGACGCAAGAGTCATGCCCTTGGTGTCGTCGATAACCTGAGCATAGATATGCTTGTTACTGCGAAACACGTTCAAACGCGGACGTTCAGCCGTGCCGGTAACCTTCTTTCTAACCCTGATCTTTCTACGCTCAAGACCGGTAGTCTTCTCAATCCTGTCTGCCATTTATTTCCCTCCGGAGGCCTTGCCTGCCTTGCCGGCCTTTCTTCTGACGACTTCATCAGAGTATTTTATGCCCTTGCCCTTATACGGCTCCGGCGGTCTGAAAGACCTTATATTTGCCGCTACCTGCCCGATAAGCTGCTTATCCGGGCCTTTAAGAATAATACCTGTCTGTTTCTCAACCGTCGCGCTTACGCCGCTTGGCAGCTCATATTTTACCGGATGAGAAAATCCCAATGCAAGATTTACTATATTACCCTGCACGTCGGCCTTAAAACCTACGCCGATGATGTCCAGCCTTTTGACAAAACCTTCGGACACGCCCTTTACCATATTGGCAATAAGGGTTCTTGTAAGTCCGAAGAGGTTGCTCGCCATTCTCGTGTCTTCGTTCTTCGAGACCTGAATGACATTGTCCTTGATGTCTACCTTTATTTCAGGCCTGACGTCAAACTCAAGTTTGCCCTGGGCGCCGGATACCTTTAGCAGCCTGCCCTCTAAAGACATCTTCACGCCTTGCGGAACGGTTATTGGAAGTTTTCCTATCCTTGACATTTTTCAAGACCCTTAGATAGATTTCGTTTATCGGTTAACAGGCGCGATATATGCGCCATCCGCTCTACATCATGCCGCTATGTTTCTTCTCAAACAAGATTCAGTCTGAGTTGTCTACGCAAAATGCCGTTCGTTATCTGCCATCTCTTTCTAACGTAACGGTTTAGGTTACTAAAAGCCCTGCAAGAACGCCGCTGCCTCTGCCTGCGAATTAATAGAGCGTGCAGAGAACTTCGCCGCCTACGCCAAGCTCACGCGCCTTCTTGTCGGTCATTACGCCCTTGGACGTCGAGATTATTGCAATACCCACGCCGTTAAGCACCTTCGGGAGCGAGTCAGCGCCTTCATACCTGCGCAGCCCTGGCTTGCTGACCCTCTTTATGCGGGTAATGACGCCTTTCTTAGCGGCAGAATACTTAAGCTGCAACTTGAGGAAGGAGCGCTTATCTTCTTTGATAAGACTGACGTCCTTGATATAACCCTCTTCCTTAAGAATCTTTGCGATATCATGCTTGATGCTCGAGGCCGGAAGCACTACCTCGCGCTTCTTCGCCTGTATCGCGTTCCTTACCCTTGTCAGCAAATCCGCTATCGGATCGGTCATCGACATCTTCTTTCAATCTCCGTCTTTTAAGGTTACAGGCATCCAAGCCTTCAGCCTGTGTATACATCTGTAATATATCTTCGAGCGCATCTCAAGAGTGCATCACCAACTATCAGCAAAAAACTCACCACCGACAGCTCTTATCGATTACGCAAGCGACTAAGGCCTTCGATAAAACGGACTGCTTACCAGCTCTACTTCAACACACTCGAAAGATATGCTGTTTCAGAGGCGACTACAGCCATCCATCAACATCAACCCGGCATCTTACCAGCTTGACTTCATCACGCCCGGCAGCTCGCCTTTAAGCGCCATCTTGCGGAAACAGATCCTGCACATATCGAACTTCCTGTAATATGCGCGCGCCCTGCCGCATATCGGACAGCGGTTATACTGTCTGACCTTGAACTTCGGCGTGCGGCTTGCCTTTATTATAAGCGACGTCTTAGCCAATCTGAAACCTCCGATAATCTTTGCTATATGTCAGCCGTACAGGATGTCAATCCAACCTGGCCGGCTATCATCTTGTTATACAAACAGTCTGCTATGCTCTTTAATACAAACTGCAACAGACATGCTTAATTACTTTGCGGCCTTTCTTGTGGCTGCGGCCTTAAGACGCTCGTCGCCGGTGCTCTTAAATGGCAGGCCCATATACTTAAGCAACGCCTTTGCCTCTTCATCAGACTTTGCGTTGGTGTTTATGGTAATGTTAAGCCCCCTGACCTTGTCAATCTTGTCATACTCGATCTCAGGGAATATGATATGCTCTTTAATGCCTACGGTATAGTTGCCTCTGCCGTCGAAAGACTTGTCAGGCACGCCCTTAAAGTCTCTAATGCGGGGTATGGAAAAATTAACAAAACGATCGTAGAATTCATACATCTTCTGTCCGCGAAGCGTGACCATACAGCCGATGGGCATGCCCGTGCGCAACTTGAAGGTTGCTATGGACTTCTTCGCCTTCGTTACCACCGGCTTCTGACCGGAGATAAGATTCATGTCGCGCGTAGCGGCCTCTATAACCTTTACCTCGCGCACTGCCTCGCCAAGTCCCATATTAAGGACTATCTTGGTAATCTTAGGCACCTGCATGACGTTGGTGTACTTGAACTCCTTCATCATCTGCGGCACAACGTCTTTCATATATGCTGTCTGGAGTCTTGCAGTCATTTGTCGAGCACCTCACCGCACTTTTTGCAAACCCTGACCTTCTTGCCGTCGTCAAGCAGCTTTCTGCCGACCCTTACAGGCCCTTTGCACTTTACGCAAAGCAACATGACGTTGGAGATGGCCATTGGCGCTTCTTTCTCGATAATACCGCCGTTCTTGAACTTCTGAGAAGGTTTCTGATGGCGCTTTACGATATTGAGTTTCTCGACCAAGAGCGTCGCTTTTTCAGGATTAACGCGGGTGACCTTGCCGGTCTTGCCCTTCTCTTTGCCAGTTATGACCATTACCTGATCATCTTTTCTTACCTTGAAGTTTATCATCTGTAGACCCTTTTACTAAGTTACCGTCATACCCGCCAAGACTTCCGGAGGATTGAGAGGGATTTTTTTTCACAGTTGCATCGAGAAGAATAATATTTTCTTGCCCTGAAGCGTCCCGACCTTACAGAACTTCAGGGGCAAGGGAGACTATCTTCATAAACTTACGCGCCCTCAACTCTCTTGCAACCGGACCGAAGATTCTGGTGCCGACAGGCTCGTTGTCCTTATTGATAATGACGCATGAGTTCTCGTCAAACCTGATGTATGTCCCGTCTATGCGGCGCGTCTCCTTCACGGTGCGAACCACTACCGCGCGAACGACGTCGCCCTTCTTGACCTTTGCTTCCGGCATAGCCTCTTTGACGTTGACGATAACGACGTCGCCTATATCGGCCGTCATCTTATTTGAAGCGCCTACTATCTTGATGCAAGAAACCCTTTTGGCACCGGAGTTGTCCGCAACTCCGAGAATACTGCGCATCTGTATCATCTTGCCTTCTCCAGTATCTGCTGTACGCGCCATCTCTTGGTCTTGCTCAATGGACGCGTCTCAACTATTAGGACCTTATCACCGGTCTTGCATTCGTTTTTTTCGTCATGCGCCGCGAACTTCACACGTCTCTTCACATACTTGCCATAGAACGGATGCTTCGTTATCCTCTCTATAGATACGGTAACGGTCTTCTGCATCTTTCCGCCCGAGAGAACGTTACCTACAAGGGTCTTTCTATTGACTATAACCTGTTCTTCTGCCATCTTAACCCTTCCTTTCCTTCTCAGCGATTATCGTCTTTACCTGAGCGACTTCCCTGCGAAGGAAGCGCAACTTAAGCGGATTCTCGAGCTGATTAGCCGTATGACGCATACGGAGACTGAAAAGCTCTTTGCGAAGCTCGGCCTCTTTTGCCTTGAGTTCGGCTCCTGACATCTCTCTTATCTGTGACGTTTTCATCAGATTACTTCCTTCTGAATTTATTAACAGGCTGATTATATGCGCCTTGCTTGAACAATACAACACAATTCAGCGTTGCGCCTGAACCTTAGAATATTTCGCGCTCAATGAACTTTGTCGGTATGGAAATCTTGTGAGCCGCAAGCCTGAATGCCTCTCTTGCCGTCTCTTCGGTCACGCCTTCCATCTCGTAGAGAATCCTGCCCGGCTTGATTACCGCCACCCAATCCTCTGGGCCTCCCTTTCCGCTACCCATCCTTGTCTCAGCCGGTTTCTTTGTAACAGGCTTGTCAGGGAACACACGAATCCATATCTTACCGCCCCTCTTGATGTGACGGGTCATCGCTATACGCGCCGCTTCAATCTCTCTTGTAGAGAGCCAACCGCACTCAATAGCCTGAAGGCCGTAATTACCAAAGCTCAAAGTAGAGCCGGTCTGTGCAAGACCGCGCCTCTTGCCTCTCTGCTGTTTTCTAAACTTTACTTTTTTTGGCATCAACATGATGACTTACCCCTGATAACCTTGATAACTGCCTATATCTTTATTTAACGCGCGTCCAATGCGCATAACGCACAGTTCGCCGTCGTCATCGTTTTTATGACTTCACAACCAGCGACTTGTCATCAACCGCAGCTCCCAACGTCGGCACCTCGCCTCTGTATATGAGCACCTTGACGCCGATTAAGCCGAATGTAGTCGTTGATTCAGCCACGCCGTAGTCTATGTCTGCACGCAAGGTATGAAGCGGAACCCTGCCCTCTCTGTACCACTCTGACCTTGCTATTTCAGCGCCGCCGAGCCTGCCTGCGCACATAATCTTAATACCCTTTGCGCCCATGCGCATCGAAGAGGTAACAGCCTTCTTCATTGCGCGTCTGAACGATACCCTGCGCTCAAGCTGCAAGGCGACGTTTTCAGCCACAAGCTGCGCGTCGGTATCCGGCTTTCTGACCTCTATTATTTCAAGGTCGACCGGTCTTGTGGTAAGAACCGCAAGCTGTTTCTTCAAAACGTCTATTTCAGCTCCACGCTTGCCGATAACGATACCCGGGCGAGCAGTGCGAATGATTACCTTGACGTTGTTAGCGGTTCTTTCAATCTCTATCTTCGAGATGCCGGCGTGAAAGAGCTTCTTCTTGACGAATTTGCGGAGCTTTAAATCCTCATGGATAAACTCTGCGTAATGCCTCACGCTGTACCAGCGCGAATCCCAGCCGCGAGATATGCCCAGCCTAAAACCTATTGGATTAACTTTCTGGCCCAAAAACGACCTCCGTCCTACAGAAGTTGATGGTTAAAAATTCATTGCGTTTAAACGCGCTGCTTTGCCTATATCTAACAGATGGGAACCAACCCCAACGCCTAAAAAACTCTTACTTCTCTTGCACTACGATGGTAACGTGACTTGACCTTTTGCGAATGATAGCGCCTCTTCCCATAGCCTTGGAATACGTGCGCTTCATTACCGGACCAGGATCGACAAAGGCCGTCTTTATAAAGAGTTTATCGACATCAAGCTCTTTGGTGTTCTCTGCGTTTGCGATTGCGCTCTTGACAACCTTAGCGATGTCCTTGCTTACCGCCTTCTGAGTAAAAGCAAGGATGCTAAGCGCGTCGTTGATCCTCTTGCCTCTAATAAGGTCTACGACGAGCCGCGCCTTCTGCGGCGAGACCTTCATATATTTGGATGTGGCCCTTGCTTCCATATTAAACCTTAGCCCCCGTAAACTTAGCATTCATCATTCATAAGGCCGAGCCGGCCAATAAACCAGACCAACGGCCTGTTGCATTTAAACTATCGCCCGCTCGCCTATCTGCCGTGCAGAATAACTTATCTGCCGACAATAATTGTCCATCGGCGCAATCAGCGCTTAAAACTAATTATCCCTTTGCGCCCGGACCTTTAGCCTTCTTTATACCCGCGTGCCCGTGAAACGTGCGCGTTGGAGAGAATTCGCCGAGCTTATGCCCGACCATATTCTCTGTCACAAATACAGGAATAAACTTCTTGCCGTTATGCACGGCCATAGTAAAGCCGACCATATCCGGTATAATCATCGACCTGCGCGACCACGTCTTGATGACCTTCTTGGCGCGCACATCGCCAGCTGACTGAACCTTCTTAAGGAGATGCCCATCCACAAATGGACCTTTTTTTACAGACCTCACCGCGACTTCCTCCTGGTTATAATATACTTGTCAGTGGCCTTGCGCCTTCTGGTCTTAAATCCCTTTGTGGGCACGCCCCAAGGATTAGTTGGGTGATTTCCGCCCTTGCTCTTACCTTCGCCGCCGCCATGCGGATGATCGACCGGGTTCATGGCCACGCCTCTGACCTTAGGACTCCTGCCGAGCCAACGCGACCTTCCGGCCTTTCCAAGGGTGACGTTCTCATGGTCAAGGTTGCCTATCTGGCCGATAGTGGCGTAGCATTCCTGCTGTATAGTCCTC
>Ga0156145_1015_pt1 | contig 10881 bp, 9 predicted proteins | sample RifCSPlowO2_02_FD_107798 | JGI IMG/M metagenome (GOLD analysis project Ga0156145, IMG submission 107798) | Deltaproteobacteria bacterium RIFCSPLOWO2_02_FULL_53_8 | reverse complement strand
AAGAAGTTCTACAACATCGGCGTCGCCGTTGACACGCCTGACGGCCTGATGGTCTCGGTCGTAAAAGAGACGGATAAGAAGACGATACTTGAGATTGCCGGAGAGCTGCAGGAGTTGAGCGCAAAGGCGAAAGAGAGGAAGATAACCCTTGACGAGCTTAAAGGCTCCACCTTTACGATAAGCAACTACGGGAGTTACGGCGGCACCTTTGCAACGCCGGTTATTAACTATCCGGACATTGCCATACTTGGCACGGGTAAGATAGTCGACCGTCCCTGGATTTACGAAGGCAGGATGAGTATAAGGAAGATACTTCACCTCTCCCTTACATTCGACCATCGCGCCCTTGACGGCAGCGAGGCCGCGAAGTTCCTTACAAGGGTCGTCCAGTATCTTGAAGACCCGGCGCGGATTTTTATCGAGAGCGCTTGAGGAGTTATGGAAGCTCTGATTTATTATTAGAAGTGTCATTCCGAAGCGAAGCGAGGAATCTCAGGCCTTTATAAATCAACAAGTAACGAGATTCCTCGTCGCAAAAGCGCTCCGTCGGAATGACAAAAAGTGAATTAATCAGAGCTTCCTTATCGGTAATCCGTTATTCTCCACGAGGCTTTATTCGTGTCTCTGACTTTCAAGCCCTGCTTGGGAGAGGATTTGCATTAAAAGCGGAACTTCAAGATAATCTCGTTACCAAGCGGAGCTTGGTAACGAGATTACACTATCACTCTTGTAGAATTATTCTACTACCACCTCTTTGGCGGCCTTTCTCTTCCCACTTTTCGCAAGCTCGGAGAAGTTGCATGACTTAAGCACGTCAAGGAAACCCTTTTGCGCCTCCCCCCAGACGTCGTGGACAGGACAGGTAGTGTCCCTGTTGCAATAACCCTCGCGTATCAGGCAGACGTTCATAAAGACAGGGCCTTCCATTGCCTCGACAACCTCAAGCACGGTTATATCCAAAGGGCTCTTCGACAGGACAAAACCGCCCACAGGCCCTCTGGCCGACTTTATAAAACCCTTCTTTGCCAACTGCTGAAAGAGCTTTGACAGGTAAGCCTTGGGCACATCCTGCGCCTTTGAGATGGCGTCTATGTCCTGAGGCCCTTTACCCTCCATGATGGTGAGTTGCAGCAGTCCTCTGATTGAATATTCGGCAGCCTTGCTTAATCTAAACATAATGCACCAACGATATCCCTTGTTGAATTTCTATGGAATGGAGACGGCAGGCTTGTAAAACGAGAGCGTACCCTCAACTTTATAAGACCATTTTTATCCTATTACGCCTGTCCTGTCAAGTCTTTTAAATACAAGGAAAGGCATACTTTATTTCAATAGAGTCAATGAGATACAACGCCTGAAGTAAGATAAAATTTCTATTGCAAGACGTTGGACAGGCTTTCTTGACAGGTTTGAATAATGCGATAGACTTAAAATAATATAGTGTGATTACGTTATTTGCGGGAGGGGTCTATGTAACGCGACAAGTGTTGGCAAGACTTAGAGAGGTGGTTATGAACGATGCCGGCGGAAAAGGCTTCTATGGTCTCCATATCACAAGGACATCGCTGATAATCGGCATTGTGCTTGCAACACTCTGGTGGGTGGGAGAGAGCCTCATTCATTGCTTCGTCTTCGGTGACGGCGCTGTCCTGCATTGCCTCCTCTCGATGGACGCTAACGAACTCTGGATGCGCTCTCTGGTAGCCGGCATGGTCTGTATCGGCTATTGTTACGTGGCGTCGGAACGCGTATATAAGAAAAAGGCGTATGCAATCATAACCAGTCAACGGGCAAGGATGCTCAACGGCTTGCTGCCTATCTGCTCCTATTGCAAGAAGATACGCGGGCAGGATAATCGTTGGCACAGGATAGAGACCTTCCTGACCATGCGCACGGGGGTGGATTTTACGCACGGGATATGTCCCGACTGCGCGGACAAAACGCAAATATGATATAGATAGAGTAGAACAGCGCAATACTCAGGCAGGGTCATGGGCCGGCGGGCGCGTTAAACGGTTCAGGGTTCTTTAATTCCAAGCAATACAAGGAGAAGAAATATGGCACATCAACCTAAAAAGTTCGACTTTAAAGGGCTTGTCGGCATCTCTGAAAATCAAATAAGCCAGCATAGAGACATTCTCTATCTCGGGTACGTCAATAAACTCAATGAGATAGAGGAGAGGCTGAAAACGGTAGACATAACAAAGGCAAACCAGATATACAGCGACCTTCGCGGCCTTAAATCCGACGAGACCTTCGCCCTTAACGGGGTGGTGCTTCATGAGCTCTATTTTGAGAATCTCGGCGGCAAGGGCAACAGACCCAAAGGCAAGCTCGCCGACCTTATTGCAACCGAATTCGGCTCTCACGAAAGATTGGAAGACAATCTCAAGGCCTGCGGCATGGCGGCGCGGGGCTGGGTCATCCTCGGCCTTTGCGCTTACGACGGCAAGCTCCATAACTACTGTCTCGACAGTCACAATTCAAACTTTCCCGCAAACACCATACCGATTCTTGTGATGGACGTATACGAGCATGCGTATGTAATCGACTATGGCGTAAAGCGGCCGCCGTATATAGACGCCTTTATAAAAAATATCGACTGGAGCGTTGCCGAGCGCAGGCTTGAAAAGATAGACCTTGCGTCGATTGCAAAGATTGCCGCAAGTTGATAAAGCGCCCAATAACAGGACGCGGCCGGATGTATAGAGTAAGACCAGTCTGGCGCGCCTGATAAAGAGACGCCCGCTCTTAAACCTTAGAGCGGGCGTCTTAGCCTTGTCGAACGGGAGCGGCCGATGGGTTTTTCTTTGCTTCGCTCAGGGCATCGGCTCATGCGCGGAGACCATCCTGCATCTCGATGCAAAAGCCTCTTTATAAACGGGGCGGGATACCAACGCCAATGGGCGTGAGGCGTTTGATTTTGACTGTATATCAAACGCGGCAGAGTCGACGGCTTAAAACATATTATAGAAACGCCATATCTTCTTGTGCAGCGCCACATCCAATACAGCCTCTATATCAAAAGAGCCGTTGCTTCCTACCCAGATACCGCCGCCGTTTGTGCGCTTGTCGGTAAAGAGGGCTTGATGTTTGTATAGCGAGAACGGCTGGTGATATATACGTCTGTTCGCGTCGTGCAGCACGACGACGCCCCTGTCGCCGATATAATCCCGCGCCTTTATCAGCGCGTCCTTGCGCGCCCGTCCGTCCACCAGAATAAAGTCTATATTTTTATACTTTGCCGGAGCCGCCAGATACCCCGCAAAGTCCGCATAAGCCCCGTCTTTATCGGTCTGTTCCCAATCAGGCCGCTCTGGCTGGGCAAGGCACAACTCGATTCTACTATCATGGATAATCTCGACAACGCGCTTCATCCAGTCTTTATTATGCTCGATTGCAATCCACTTGGCGTCTTTAGTGAGAAACTTGGAAAAATACAGGGTGCTGTAGCCAGAGCCCCATTCAAGACAGACCTTCGGCTTGAGGTTGATCAGGATCTCTTCAACTATCCGTATCTCCCTGTATTTCATAAAGGGTTTGATTGTGGTTTGCTTCAAGACCTTATGCAGGATCTTATCCTTCTTCTCGTAGTAGATTTGATTAAAGAGGGCGCTAATAAGCCCTTTTTTTGCGGTTCTATTGGTCATTTTAACGGCACCCCGTCCATGAAATGCGTTTAATATAAGAGGAGAATTGAAAGAGAGTTGACTTGTACGGCTTAAAAGAGGCAGATTGCTGAGGGTGATATGATATTCTATGCAATTCAATAGCCATCCGAATATGCCTTATTCATCCTGTTTTCATAAGACGATATTACACAGGGTCAGCTCTGTCAAGGTAATTAAATCTTACTTTCTTTTTCGAGAAAAAGAAAGTAAGCAAAGAAAAAGCAATGGAAAACCGCTTCAAGTTGCCCATCATGACACAAGATACTTGACAATACCAAATCGACGGGTTTGACAAAATTGCGGCGACGCGGTATCATAATATTAGAGGCATACCGGGCAGTTTGTAGATGAGCTACAGTAGGTAAAATTTGGGGTCCTTCCATTTGACGGGGTGCGCAGGCCAGCCGGCGCCGTAATGGCCGATGCAGGAAGCCTTAACCGTCATAACAGGGCCGCCACCTTACCAGAAGTCTCTTCTTCAAGCCTGATATGCCCCTTTTTTTTATTTATTACTTCATCCTGTTTACCGTCAAAACGCCGCTTGACATATCTTTTGAAACTTATTATTATCCAGTTATGAAAATACGCAAAGCGGTCTTTCCAGCAGCCGGTTTCGGCACCAGATTCCTGCCAGCCACAAAAGCCATTCCAAAAGAGATGTTGACGCTTGTGGATAAGCCTCTTATTCAATATGCGGTAGAAGAGGCGAAGGCAAGCGGCCTTGAAGAGATTATCATCGTCACCGGCATGGGTAAGACCGCGATCGAAGATCACTTTGACACCTCGTTTGAGCTTGAAATTCTCCTCAAGGAGCGGGGAAAGAACGAAATCCTCAAGAAGATAGAAGAGGTCTCGGAACTCGTCCATTTTGCCTATACACGTCAAAAAAAGCCGCTTGGCCTCGGGCATGCCATCGGCATAACTCGAAACCTGATTAATAACGAGCCGTTTGCCGTTTTTCTCGGCGATGATATAATAGACTCAAGGGTGCCTGCCATGAAGCAGATGCTCGACGTCTATAAAAGATACGGCACCAGCGTGCTTGCCGTGCAGAAGGTTCCGCGCAGTCAGACGCACATGTACGGCGTGATATGCGGAAAGAAGGTTGCCCCCGGCGTCTACAGGGTAACCGACCTTGTTGAAAAGCCTAAATCAAATCCACCGTCCAACCTTGCCATCATCGGCAGGTATATACTATCGCCGGAGATATTCAACTCTCTTGACAAGACGTCGCCCGGTAAAGGCGGAGAGATTCAACTTACCGACGCCCTTCGCATCCTCTTAAAGACGCAGGAGATATATGCCTGCGAGTTTGAAGGGGTGCGTTATGACGCAGGCGATAAGATCGGATTTCTCAAGGCGAATATCGCCTTCGGTCTTAAAAATGCCGAGACAAGTATAGAGATAAGAAAGTTTCTCAAGAGCATAAAGATTTAGTCGAGGCGCGCTAATTCGCTTGGCATGACGGCCAGTCATCTGCGCAGGAGACTATCTATGTTCCGGTTGGCCAGACCGTTTTCGGAATAGGCGCCTCAGCGGCCGCGTCCGGCCTGTTTATGCGACCATGGAGAGTAGTAGATGGCCAAGATATCAAAGAAGGCTCATAGCTCCCAGTCAGCGATAGGAAGCGACGAGTTAAGCCAGTTTATCCTTGAAGGGCTTAGGGAGGCCGGACTCGTCACCGCCATCGAACAGACATCTCACACCCCGTGCGTAGATATCTTCTCGACGCCCTCAGAGCTCGTCATGGAAATAGAGGTGCCGGGAGTAAGGCGCACCGACATAGAAGTAACGATGCTTAAAGACACTATTACGATAAAGGCCGTAAAGACGGAGCGTTTTGAAGAGTCGAAGGTCAATTACGTATGTATGGAGCGCTCCTTCGGCAGGGTCTTTCGTCAGATAGAGATCCCGTTTGCAGTGGACGCGGCAAAGATCAAGGCCGTCTATAAGAGCGGCGTGCTGACGATAACGCTGCCGCGTGTCGTCGATAAACGCGCCATGTCGCGCCGCGTAACAGTAGACATCGATTAACGGCTTGAAACGGCTCAATCAAACGTGCAATCGGGACGTTAGTAATAAATAACCCTGAACAAGTGACAAAGGATAAAATAATGGCCGAAGACGTAAAGAGACCAGACGAGAAGATAGTCGAGAAGCCGGATGACGAGCAGCTCTTTATCCCTGACCTGCTGCCGCTTCTGCCCGTGCGCGACGTGGTCATATTTCCTTTTATGATAGTCCCTTTATTTGTCGGCAGGGAACGCAGCATAAACGCCGTAGACGCCGCGCTGACAAAAGACCGGCTCATATTCGCGGCGACGCAAAAAGACGTGTCAAAGGAAGACCCGGAGCCTGCCGACCTCTACACCACCGGCACCGTCTGCATGATAATGCGCATGCTCAAGCTGCCGGACGGCAGGGTGAAGATACTCGTTCAGGGGCTTACAAGGTCGATAATCGACAAGTTCGCGCAGGTGCGTCCGTCTTATACCGTTCAAATTTCCAAGATTGTCGAGCCGGCCTCGATAACCCCGACGCTTGAGGTCGAAGCGCTCATGCGCAACGTCAAGGAGCAGATTGAGCGTCTCTCAACGCTCGGCAAGGTTGTCTTTCAGGAAGTCTTGATGGTGCTCGACAATATTACGGACCCGGGACGCATGGCGGACCTCGTTGCCGCCAACCTCGGACTCAAGATAGAAGAGAGTCAGGTGATTCTGGAGATACTCGACCCTGTAAAGCGTCTTGAAAAGGTGGGCGAGTTTCTTGTCAAGGAGCTGCAGGTTGCGCAGATGCAGGTCAAGATACAGTCGCAAGCCAAAGAAGAGATGGACAAGAGCCAGAGGGAGTACTTCCTGCGCGAGCAGATGCGCGCGATAAAGAACGAGCTTGGCGACATCGAGGAAGGCGGCGAAGAGATGGATGAGCTTCGCGAGAAGATAAAAAAGGCAAAGATGTCGGCCGAGGTCGAAAAAGAGGCGTATAAGCAGCTTGACCGCCTTGAGATGATGCACCCCGACGCTGCCGAGGCCGCGCTCATTCGCACGTATCTTGAATGGCTTATCGATCTGCCGTGGTCAATATCCACCAAGGACACCATCGATATTGACAAGGCAAAGGACGTCCTTGATTCAGACCATTACGACCTTCAAAAGATAAAAGAGCGCATACTCGAATATCTGGCCGTTCGTAAGCTCCAGAAGAAGACAAAAGGGCCTATCCTTTGTTTTGTCGGGCCTCCCGGCGTGGGCAAGACGTCGCTTGGACGTTCGATTGCAAGGGCGATGGGCAGAAAGTTCGTCAGGATATCGCTTGGCGGAATAAAAGACGAGGCCGAGATACGCGGTCATAGGCGCACCTATGTCGGCGCGCTCCCCGGCAGAATCATTCAAGGCATGAAGCAGGCCGGAGCAACAAATCCGGTCTTTATGATGGATGAAATCGACAAGATAGGGTCGGATTTTCGCGGAGACCCGTCCTCAGCGCTCCTTGAAGTCCTTGACCCGGAGCAGAACTACGCCTTCAGCGATCACTATCTGAATGTGCCTTATGACCTGTCAAAGGTCATGTTTATCATGACGGCGAACATGGCCGACCCAATCCCTGAGGCCCTGCTCGACAGGATGGAGGTGTTGAATCTTCCGGGCTATACGGAAGAAGAGAAGGTTCAGATTGCCAAAAAGTTCATTGTTCCGCGCCAGATAACCGAGCATGGCCTCTCGGATAAGTTGATTAAGATACCTGACGACACCATACATGCCGTAGCCTCGGAATACACGCGCGAGGCCGGTCTGCGTAACCTTGAGCGCGAGATCGCGTCGCTGTGCAGAAAGGTCGCAAAGAAGGTGGCCTCCAAGAAGGGCAAGAAAGACCTTACAACCATCAACCGCGAGCAGTTGCACGAGTTCCTTGGCGCGCCTAAGTATCTGCCGGACGCCGAGCAGGAGAAGGACGAAATAGGCGTTGTAACAGGGCTTGCTTGGACGCCTGTCGGCGGCGAGATGCTTCACATAGAAGCCTCCATTATGAACGGCAAGGGGCAGCTTACGCTAACGGGGCATCTTGGAGACGTAATGAAGGAGAGCGCTCAGGCCGCCTTGAGTTACGCGCGCAGCCGCGCCGCCGAGTTCAATCTGCCGGTGGACTTTTACAAGAACCTTGACTTGCATATTCATGTCCCGTCCGGTGCCATACCGAAAGACGGCCCGTCGGCTGGTATTACTATGGCAACGGCGCTTATATCGGCCTTGACCAAGCGTCCTGTCAGCAGAGACATTGCAATGACCGGAGAGATAACGCTTCGCGGCAGGGTCTTGCCAATAGGCGGCCTTAAAGAAAAGGCCTTGGCCGCCTTGCGTGCCAAGATAAAGACCGTAATAATTCCCGACCGCAATAAAAGAGACCTTGAAGAGATACCTAAGGAAGTCCTTGCCGAGCTTACCTTCATACCGGTAAAACACATGGATGACGTTTTGAATATCGTCTTTCCAAAAAAGTCCGGCAGCGCAAAAGGCTCGCCGATACGCAAAAAAACAAAGGGCGCGAAGAAGAGCGCGGGCGCAAGGACAAGGATATAATCAGGCTTTCCTTAATAGATTCTCGTATGCGTTATTCCCGCATGTCAGCCTTCGAATGCTTTAATCGGGGGCTTCTATAGAAAATTCAGTCTTTTGGACGCTATGAATTCGTTCAAGGATGTATTACTCCCGGATTTAAACATTCGGGGCAGGCCTCGGGAATGACAATTCAATTGAATTAATCAGGACTTCTCTAACTACTCTTCCCTTTTATACATGTCATGACCAAGACCATCAGCTCTGTTGGTGAAGACGCCCTTGTAGCCGCGATAGCCGGAAGCTGCTCTCGCATTGCTCCCCGTCTTATAAAGGGTATGGGTGACGACACGAGCGTTACGGTTCAAAAGAGCGGGATGGCTCTGCTTGCAACGACAGACTCCCTCATTGAAGGCATACATTTTGTCAGGGCGCATACAACGCCGTATCTCCTGGGTAGGCGATGTCTGAGCGTGTCTCTATCGGATATAGCGGCAATGGGCGGCAGGCCGCTATTTCATCTCATATCCATTGCCATGCCGCCGGATACTCCAAAGGCGTTCATTAGCGGGCTCTATAAGGGCATTGACGCATGCGGCCTTGAATACGGCTCATGCCTTGCCGGTGGAAATACCGCCAGTCTGCCTGACAGGCTCGTTATCTCTTCAACCGTCTTCGGCGAGATGGATAAGAGACGCGTTGTATACAGGAGCGGGGCAAGACACGGCGACGTAATATATGTCTCAGGACGCCTCGGCGACTCTGCGCTTGGGCTTAAAATCCTGCAAGAAGACGGGCCGGCCGCGCTGACCGGCAGGTACAAGGATGCCGTTGCCAAGCACCTTAATCCGGCTCCGCGCCTCGCGCTTGGCGCAGAGCTGGCAAAAGGCAGGCTTGCAAGCGCTATGATGGACTTAAGCGACGGTCTTGGCATAGACCTTGGCAGGCTCTGCGAGGCAAGCGGCGCAGCGGGCCGTATAGAACTTGCAAAGATACCGGTGTCTCCTCAACTTACTCATTACGCAAAGGGTGGCTTGTTAGGCGCAGCGGCCTTTGCAGCAGGCGGCGGCGAGGACTACGAGTTGCTCTTTACGTCTCCGGTCAGCCGCGCAAAAGGGATTGCGGCGGCGGCAAGGCGTAGCAGCACATCCATAACGCCGATAGGTATCATCACCGAAAGGAAGAGGGGCCGTCAAACCGTAACCTTTCTAAGCGAGGACGGCAGGGAGGTTGACCTGCCTGTCCGGGGGTTTCAGCACTTTTAAGCAAAGAAAAAGCAATGGAAAACCGCTTCAAGTTGCCCATCATGACACAAAATACTTGACAATACCCACTTTACAAACACTGTTGACATTTTTTATAAAAAAGCTCTATAATATGCGTCAAACAAACCGTCACGCAGCGCATCCTAACTGCTTATAATGCTGACATACTAAGATGTGACCGACATTCAGATGACTTTGCCGTATGTTAACGGCATTGCTGCCAAGTTTACAACTGCTTTTCGATATTGGATTCGTGTAAATGTTAGTATAAACACATAGAACCATTAACGACCGATGCTATATATCCATAAGTGTAATATGGGGCTGTATTTGACGCGCCTAATCTTGTTTAAAGATGGCAATGCTTAATAACGTAACATAAAGGTGAAAAAATGAACATTCGTGTGCCTATAGGTTATAAATTCATCTTTGGCTTCATTGCCGTCGTTGCCGCAGCCGCCTTCATCCCCGACTTAGTCGATAAATTCAACATACCGGACTGGACCCGCAAGCCTATATCGATGTTGGCCGCGATGGTCGTCGGACTCATCATCGGTTCATTCTTCACAAAGAGCTTTACGAGACACTTCCGTTATATTGCAGACCTTGCCCAGAGGATAAGTCACGGCAATCTCGCGCGCAACGATAGCCATAGACGTCCGTCCACGACATTATTTTTAGACGAGACCGCAGAGCTTGAAGACTCTATAATTGCGATGTCTGACAATTTGCGCAGTCTCGTTGAGAACCTCAAAGAGACGGTCGAGAACATCTCTGCGGCACAGGAGACCTTTGCTGCCGTTATCGTCAAGGGCCAGGATACTTCCAGAGACGTAAGCGACGGCGCATCGGCCATATTCGACGGCGCGCTTCAACAGTCTAATCATATCGGCAACGCCTCTCAGGCCATAAAAAACATGGCTGAGATTGCCGACGAGGTGGCAAGCAAGGTTACTGAAAACGCAAACGCCTCGCAAAAAGTCAATTCAATGGTTCAGCGCGGCTCGACAACCGCGACAAGCGCTATGGAAAAGATGGAGACCATCTTCAAAGGCATTGAAAATACCGAGACGGTCGCCGGACGTTTGCGTGAAAAACTCAACGATATTCCCAAGATACTCGACGTTATCACCCACATCTCCCGCCAAACAGACCTTTTGGCCCTTAACGCAACGATAGAGGCATCCAAGGCCGGCGAGCATGGCAGGGGTTTTGCAATGGTCGCCGAAGAGGTGCGCAGGTTTGCAGACAACACGAACGCCAGCGTTCAGGACGTGGCGTTGATAGTAAAAGAACTCAGGCTTGAAGTTGAAAGGGTCGTCCAGTCGGCGAGCGAAGGCACGTCGAACCTGCGGGGCGGCAGAGACGATCTGCGCAAGATTCGTGATATAC
>Ga0156145_1002_pt2 | contig 11017 bp, 9 predicted proteins | sample RifCSPlowO2_02_FD_107798 | JGI IMG/M metagenome (GOLD analysis project Ga0156145, IMG submission 107798) | Deltaproteobacteria bacterium RIFCSPLOWO2_02_FULL_53_8 | reverse complement strand
TATGATGGCTCTTTATCATGGCTGAAGGCCCTTTGTGCGAGACGCTCTCGATGACGTCGGGGTATAAAGTGCCCTGAGCAAGAAAACCGGCGCCCTTTATCTTCTTTGCCTCTTCTTCAAAGACGCGGACAAACTCCGCGCCTATCGTCTTACGTTTGCGCTCAGGGTCTGTAACGCCTTTGAGCTTTTTCAGAAATCGCGCCCCGGCGTTGACATGGCGTATCCGCATATTAAAACTCTTCGTAAGGGTTGCGTAGACCTTGTCGGCCTCGCCCTTGCGAAGCACGCCGTTATCGACGAATATACAGGTCAGGTTATCGCCTATTGCTCTGTGAACAAGCACGGCCGCAACCGCAGAGTCAACCCCGCCGCTGATTCCGCAGATGACTTTTCCGTCTCCGACCTTTGCGCGAATGTCCGCTGCCGCGGTGTCAATGAACGCGGACATGGTCCACGTCGGCTCGCAGCCGCAGACATTAAAGATAAAATTGTTGAGTATCTGACCGCCCTGCGGCGTATGCGCTACCTCCGGGTGAAACTGGACGCCGTAGATTTTGCGCGCTGTATCCGCCATTGCACAGATAGCGGCGTTGCCAGACTTGGCCGTAGACTTGAAACCAGTCGGCAAATTAACGACCTTATCGCCGTGACTCATCCAAACGTTAATCGGTTCGGGTGTAATAAAATCTATTGTATTTATAAATGGCGCCACATCGGGAGCGTGTAAGTCAAACAACCCTCCGTCCTTTGCCTCCTCCAGTTTTGCCGCCCCGTACTCCCGCGCCTTACTGCGCTCTACCTTGCCGCCAAGCAACTTGGCCGTAAGCTGCATACCGTAGCAGATGCCGAGTATGGGTATGCCCATATCGAATATCTTCTTGGGCAGCGTTGGCGCGCCTTTGTCATATACAGAAGACGGACCGCCTGAGAGGATTATGCCCTTGGGGTTAAATCCCCCCCGTCCCCCCGTGTGCGCTACGTTTGTCTTTAGCGCCTTTTTCAAAGGGGGGAGAAGCAGATCAACTCCCTTATCAAACGGGTGTATCTCGCAGTAAACCTTTGCCTCGCGCACGCGGCGGGCGATAAGCTGGGTGTATTGAGAGCCAAAATCGAGTATAAGTATCTTCTGTGCGTGGATGTCCATTTGCCCCTGTCTTTTTTTGCCTGTGCGTCGAGAGGAAACTCCCGACGCCACAAAAATTCCGTTATCAATCGTTGCGAAGCGCTTGCTGCTGATGCGTCAGGAGTTTCCTCTTGACGCCATACTACATGCCGTCGGGAGGTAACTCCCGACTGCACAAAAAATATCTGCGCTACGCAGGTTACACTGGCTGCCAATGCGTCTGCCTGTGCCGTCAGGAGTTTCCTCCTGACGCCATATTACATGCCGTCGGGAGGTAACTCCCGACTGCACAAAACTACTTCTTCAACTCTTCAAGCACCCTGTCCACGTCAAGCGGAAGCAGGATGATTTCTATTCTTCTATTGGCCGACCTGCCTTCCAGCGTATCGTTTGAAGCTACCGGCTTGTTATCCGCCATGCCAGCAACCGACAGCAGCTTACGGTCCAAGCCGACCTTATCTTCAAGAAAGCGCACGACGTTGGCCGCGCGCGCCGTTGAAAGCTCCCAGTTGGTAGGGTACTTCCCTCTTAGCCTGCCGCCTATCGCCTTATTATCCGTGTGCCCCTCTACCCTTATCTGCCTGTCGGTAACGGATTTAAGGACCTTGCCGACCCTGTCAAGCACCTTAAGACCATCGCTCTTTACATCAGCCCTTCCTGAGTCGAAGAGTATCTTCTCCACCATATTCACGGAGAGCCTGTCAACGGCCTGCGTAATCTTTATATCACCCTTCTCTATCTCTTTTTCCATCTCTTTTACGAGACTTTCGTAAGTCGTCTTGACCCTTGCAAGCTCCTGCTCCTTCTGAGCGCTTATCTCGCCGGACTTCATCTGGAGCCTGTCAACCTCGCGCTTGAGATAGTCGTTCTCCTTCGTAAGGTTTATAAGCGTGGCGTTAAGAAGGGCGATTTCGTCGGACTTCGTCTGCAAAGAGCCGGTAAGGCCGGTCTTATCCTGTTTAAGCGCATCTATCTCTTTCATCAACGCATTGGAGCCTGCAGTCTGCTCGTCGAGCTTGACCTTCAAGGCATCCAACTCGCCTTGTTTGGCGATAAGCTGCTCATCGAGCGACTTTCTTAGCGATGCAAGCTCCTTGCCCTTTGCCAGATCAGACACATCAAGCCTGTCCTTTTCCGTCTTGAGGTCTTCTATCTCCTTAGAGGTCATTATTCCTTTATTGGAGAGTTCGTCCAACTGCGCTTTAAGACGGTCTACCTCGGCCTGCTTCGTTGCGGCCAGCGAAGATAGCTCTCTCTTGAGCTTTTCGTTCTCACCCTTAGCCGTCTCAACGTCTTTGCTTAACTCGTCAACCTTGACCCTGCGCGCCTCTGACTGACTGACAACCTCTTCATGTGTGCCTGAGCTGACGCAACCCGCAAACAGAATAACCGCTGCAGCCGACAACAGAAATAACCTCTTCATCTTCTTTCCTCCTCGTTTCGTAGCGAAGTCCACGCAACCTGTGCCACATGGCGTTAATAACCGATAGTTATTGGAAAGATGGCATCGAAGCCTAATATATCTCTACTCCTGCTTATAATTGGGCGCTTCTTTTGTAATAGTTACGTCATGAACATGGCTCTCACGAAGACCTGAAGACGTTATCTTTAAAAAACGCGCGGTCTTATGAAGTTCAGGGATATCCAACGCGCCGCAATACCCCATTCCGGCGCGCAACCCGCCGATTAACTGATATATGGTTGACGTTATAGGCCCCTTATGAGGAACCCTGCCTTCAATACCTTCAGGGACGAGCTTCAGCTCGCTCTCAACATCCTCTTGGAAGTATCTGTCTTTACTGCCTTTTTTCATAGCCTCTATAGAGCCCATTCCGCGATAGACCTTAAATGTCCTGCCCTGAAAGAGTATGGTCTCTCCCGGACTTTCGTCAGTGCCTGCAAAGAGTCCGCCTATCATGACGCTGTCTGCTCCGGCTGCAATGGCCTTGGTAACGTCGCCTGAATATTTAATACCGCCGTCAGAGATGACCGGGATATTCTTCTTGCGCGCCACCCTCACAACGTCGCCGACCGCCGTAATCTGCGGCACGCCGATACCCGTTACTATACGGGTAGTGCAGATTGAACCTGGCCCTACGCCAACCTTCAGCGCATCGACACCGGCCTTCATAAGGGCCTCGGCAGCCTCGGCAGTCGCAATATTACCGGCGATAAGCTGGCACTTGAAGTTCTTCTTCGTTGCCTTTACAGCCTCAAGCACACCCTTGCTATGCCCGTGAGCGGTATCGACGATGATACAATCGGCCCCCGCCTTTAAAAGGGCGTCGACCCGCGCCTCCCTGTCAAACGATACGCCTACTGCCGCGCCGACGCGCAGACGGCCAAGGCCGTCCTTACAAGAGTTCGGGTAGAGTTTTCTCTTCTCGATGTCCGTAACCGTGATAAGGCCCTTGAGATGATTCTTCTTATCTACTATCGGGAGCTTTTCAATCCTGTGCTTATGGAGTATCCTCTTTGCGTCGTCGATTGAGATGCCGAGAGGCGCAGTAACGACCGACTTGGTCATTATATCGGCGATTCTCTGACCGGGGTCTGTCTCAAAACGCAGGTCTCTATTGGTGAGCATGCCGACCAGGACGCCGTCTTGAACGATGGGAAAGCCGGATATCTGCTCTTTCTTCATAATTTCAAGGGCGTCGGCAACGAGCTGAAACGGACTGAGCGTCCTCGGATTCTTGATAATCACGGACTCATACTTCTTCACCTTATCAACCATAGCCGCCTGCTCATCGATGGTAAGATTCTTGTGTATGATGCCGATGCCGCCCTCCTGTGCAATTGCAATGGCCATGCGCGACTCGGTTACGGTATCCATCGCAGCGCTCAATAACGGCGTGTTCAGGCGTATCTCGTTGGTAAGCCTTGTCGATATATCGACGTCCCTCGGCAACACGGCTGAAAAAGCCGGCTCGAGCAGCACGTCGTCAAACGTAAGGGCTGTCCTTATCTTTAGGTTATCTTCCATTACCCCTCCATTGTCTTCTGTGCAACGGCGCCTCGGCGGCACCTGTCGATGATTATGCCCTCAAGGAGTCCTGCGTCGCTCACCAGTATTTCATCAAAGCCGAACGCCTCCATCGTCTTCAAGGTAATAGCCGCCCCGGGGATAATGAGGTCTTCCCTGCCCTTCTCAAGGCTCAATATGCGTCCCCGCTCCGAGAGCGTAAGGCTCAGCAGATGGCCGTACATCTGCTCTATGGCGGCCTTTGACAACCTTGTTCCGTTTATCATGTCGCGGTCATATACCTCAAGGTTCAATTCGAGCGCGGCAAGCGTCGTTATAGTGCCTGCAGTGCCCACAAAGACCGCGCCTTGCTCTGCTGAAAACGCTGCAACGTCGATGCCGCCTGCCTCTGCGCGCTCTTTAAGCCGCGATATGACGGCAGTAACCGCAGCTTCAAGGGCGCCGATCTGCGCTCTGTCCGGCGGGTCGCTGAACAGATGCGCTTCGGTCAGGTGGACGACGCCCATCTCCATGCTCCACGCGCCGGTTAGCCGCCCTTTATCCGTAAATATGAACTCGGTCGAGCCGCCGCCGATATCTATAACAAGGTCGCGTCCCTGCCTTGTATCTATTACGGACATGACGCCGGTGAGCGCAAGCCGCGCCTCTTCGTCTCCCGATATGACGGCTATCTTTATGCCAGTCCTCTTCTCGACCTCGCCGACGAACCAGTCGCGGTTACGCGCCCTTCTGACGACGCTTGTGGCAAAGGCGTATACTGCCTCGACGCCGCAGTCCGCTATGGTTCTGCTGAACTCGACCAAGGCGTCGAAAGTGCGCCCGGCGCTGGCAGGGGCTATGCCGGTATCTTCTGCATAATCGCCGCCAAGGCGGGTTATCTTTCTCTTGTAGACCTCGTGCCTTACGGCCCCTTGCGCGTCGACCGAAGCGATAAGCAGCCGGAGCGTGTTGGTGCCTATATCTATGGATGCGTATCTGGTCAAGCGTTTCAATCCACGCTCCCATGCTGGGAGCGACTCCTTAAAAGGCCTTTTTAGCTTCCGGCTCCGTTGCAATGGAGAGCCTCTCGGCGCCCGCAAGCTTTGCGACATCCAGCACCTTTATGACGACGCGGTGCATGGCTGAGCCGTCGGCCTTGATAACTACGAATTTATCATGCGTGCGCTCAAACTCACGCGCCAACTCGGCGCGCAGTCCTTCCACTGGAACCTCCCTGCCGTTAAGGGAGATAAGCCCCGTTGCGCTTACAAAAAGCACGGGGCCTGAGCCCTTTTCAGGCGTTGACGCCGCTGCCTTAGGCAAGGCAACCTTGAAGGACTCGGCCATGATAAGCGGCGTCGTTACCATAAAAATGACGAGCAGAACGAGCATAACGTCGGTAAAAGGCGTTACGTTTATCTCGGCCATGAGCCGCTCTTCGTTAACCTTCGTATTCCATGCCATCAGTAGTTATCGGGTATAAGTTATCGTTTTTTTTATATCAAGCGGACCGGCCCCACTCTATAGTCCTGAGCCGCTGTTATCCTTATCTTTTGCCTCAACGCTTAACGCGTCTACAAACTCCATACTCATACGCTCAAGATGCAACGCTGTCCTGCTTGCGGAACGGACAAAGTAATTGTATGCGATAACGGCCGGAACTGCAACGAAGAGTCCGGCTGCCGTAGCAACGAGCGCCTCGGCAATGCCGTCGGCAACCGCCGCAGGAGAGGCGCCCTGACCTGCGGCAAGGCCGCTGAATGCGCGTATAATACCCAGAACCGTGCCAAAAAGGCCGATAAACGGCGCTGTAGACCCGATGGTTCCAAGAAAACCGACATAGCTGTCGAGACGCGAAAGCTCAGCCCTGCCGGCCAGCTCCATTGCGGCCATTACATCGGACCGGCCTCTGCCTGCCCTCGCATAACCGGCCATAAAGACGACTGCCAGAGGGGACGGCGACGCGCTGCATACCACTGCCGCCGTATCGATACCGCTGTCAGCCACCGACGCTTTAAGAGTATCGGAGAAGAGGCGCATCCCCTTCCTGAACTTATAATGCGCCCATGCGCGCTCGATCATAAACGCAACCGATACGACGGAAAGAAGCATGAGTATGATTACCGTAACGCCGCCCTGCTTAATAAGCTCGAATAACGAATATGATGTCATTAAGATATATCCTTTATGAATAAAAGAATCGTAGGATGGATGAAGCGAAGCGCACCCAAAAGGCAGTGACGTAGTGGATAGTGGTTTTACTAATCACTATCCACTAATCACTTGTCACGGTTTTCCGGGTCTGCTGCGCTTGCCCAACTACAGGCTTTAGCGCCTGAAAAAGATGCCGTCATCGTGGCGTCAGGAGTTTCCTCCTGACGACTGCCCTACGCTACGGTATCTACAACTTCCCACTCTCTATCTTCTCTCGATAATCCTGCCGGAGTCCTTGCGATATTCGTCGGCATAAGCTATATAGTTTTGAGCGGACTGTAGTATCCGCGCCTTCTCTTCAGGCTTGACCTGCCTTGCAACCTTGCCCGGCGAACCAAAGACGACGCTGCCTGCGGGTATACGCGCTCCCTCGGTGACAAGCGCGCCTGCGCCGATGATACAGTCTTCACCCACCTCTGCGTTGTCGAGTATGATTGCGCCCATGCCGATAAGGCACCTGTCCTTTACGACGCAGCCATGCAACGTGACGTTGTGTCCGATGGTAATGTCGCTTCCGATGATTAGCGGATAGACGTCTTTGGTAACATGAAGCGTGCAGTTGTCCTGAACGCTGGTGCGGCTGCCTATGCGGATGTAGTTGACGTCGCCCCTGATGACCGCGCCGAACCAGACGCTTGAGTATTCGCCTATCTCAACGTCGCCGATTATCTGCGCGCTCTCTACGACAAAGACCGTATCATGAAGCCTTGGTGCGATGCCTTTATAAGTCATTATCATAAGGTATCTACCTCTATCGATTTAATATTAAAAGATAACAGAATAAACGAAAAACCACAATCGCAAAAATGCATATTCAGAGCTATAAAGCCGTTCTCCTATATTCAACCCTCAACACGCGCTTAGTCTGCCTTGTTACCTTGAACATATCGGACCTCTTTACGCCCGCCGCCCATATAACCGCATCATTACACAACAGAAGCGGTATGGCCGGCCTTATCGAGGCAGGCAGATGGGCGTCAATATATATATCCTTAATCTTCTTATGTCCCTTCATGCCGATAGGCCGCATCCTGTCGCCCGGCCTATACGGCCTGACGACAATCGCCCCTGTGACGGCCTCATAATCAAAGAACGCAATATCAGGCCCGGCGTCAAGGGAAGCCGGGGGCATCTTCATGATGACTGCCTTTAAGATAAACCCTGCGTCTTTGGCCTTGACGATGCCCGGCGTCTTGAGCGCAAAACAGAAACCGTCCGGCCTTGAGATTGGCGCGGACGAGATAATAACGCCGTCATACTCCCTTGTAATCCATACGCCTGCGGCCTTTACTAGCATATTCGGCCTTTTGGATGAGACAAGTTCAACAAACGCCTCTACGTCGTGGCTGTATGCGTCACTATCTATTGAGAGCGCGGCATGCGCCTTTAGAAATATCCTTGACAAGATGGCAGACGGATTGACACGGAGTTTTGCGCGGCTGAAGGTTTGAGCATTGGCGTTTGTATGCGTCAACGCATCCGCGTATGCCTGCGATGCAACTGCCTCAAGAAATGCGTTGTCTTCACGCATGAGTCCGGCGGCGCGGCCGATGGTCTCTTTGATATTAGGATTGTAACCGCTCTCGATGACGGGTATGAGATTATGCCGGATTGAGTTACGCAGATATTTATCGGTAAGGTTGGATGAGTCGGTTACGGATGCAATCTTGTTGGCGGCCGCATAAGCCTCAACCTGCGCCCTTGTAACGTCGATTATCGGGCGGATGAAGAGGCCGCGCTTAGGCGGGATGCCGCCAAGACCGGCCGTTGACGCGCCTTTTAAGAACCTGAACAAGACCGTCTCAGCCTGATCATCGAGCGTATGGCCGGTTGCAACCCTTTGCGCCTTTACGCGCCGCGCAACGTCCGCAAAAAATGCGTAACGGCGCTGGCGCGCCGCATCCTGTAGAGACTCGCCCTTTGCATCCAACTCGCCTTTAACGAGCCTTCGTGAGACAAAACGCAGACCAAGCGCTCTGGCGGCCTCCTTAACGAACGCGCAGTCTCTTAAAGCCTCCGGCCCGCGCAGATTATGGTTAAGATGCGCCACGACAAGCTTTAAGCCGAACTCGGCCTTGATGGCATAGAGCAGGCGGAGCATGACCATAGAGTCAGGGCCGCCGGAGACGGCGCATACGACCGTATCTCCCTTCTCAAGCATCCGGCTCTGCTTTATTCTATGCCTGACCTTATCTATCAGACTGGAACGTCTCGCTTTATCATGGTTCATCAGGGAAAGTGGTTAAAGGCGCCGGGTGGCACAACTCACCCACACCCTACCCGCCAAGCTCCTTAACAATCGCCGCGCCCATCTGGCTGCAACTGACGCGCGCCTCGCCTGCCGTCGCGATATCCGCCGTGCGAAGGCCGCTGTTGATAACAGATTCGACCGCGCGCTCGATCTCGACTGCGGCATCTTCCATGTCAAAAGAGTATCTAAGCATCATTGCAACCGACAGTATCGTTGCGATTGGGTTGGCAATGCCCTTGCCCGCGATGTCCGGCGCGCTGCCGTGTATCGGCTCATACATAGCGGCCCGCTTTGTCGTGCCAAGGGACGCGGACGGCAGCATACCGATGGAGCCTGTCAGCATAGAGGCCTCGTCAGAGAGTATGTCGCCGAAGGTGTTCTCCGTCACTATTACGTCGAACTGCTTCGGGTTTCTTACAAGCTGCATGGCGCAGTTATCGACATACATGTGGCTCAGCTCGACGTCTGGATAGTCTTTGCCGACCTTTACAACCACTCTTCTCCAAAGCTCGGTCGTCTCAAGGACGTTTGCCTTATCGACGCTAAGAAGCCTCTTGTTCCTCTTTCTGGCGACCTCGAAGCCGACACGCGCGATGCGCTCGATTTCAGGGGTCGTATATACCAAAGTATTGACGCCGCGCTCCGTGCCGTCTGGCAGCGTCTCGACGCCTCTTGGCGCTCCGAAGTAGAGGCCGCCGGTAAGCTCCCTTATGACGATAAGGTCTACGCCGTCGATAACCTCCGGCTTGAGAGTCGAGGCTCCAATAAGACATTTATATATTCTGGCCGGACGCAGATTTGCAAAGAGGCCAAGCTCTTTTCGCAGGGCAAGGAGCGCGCGCTCCGGCCTTATGGAAAAATCCAACGCCTCCCACTTCGGCCCGCCAACTGCGCCAAGAAGCACTGCGTCGCTTGAAAGGGCAAGTTTTAGCACGTCGTCGGTCAAGGGCTTGCCATAAGCGTCGATGGATGCGCCGCCAACGAGCGCCTCTTTCAGATTGAATTGAGTATTAAAGCGCTTTCCAACGACCCCAAGCGCCTTTGCGGCCTCCGCTACTATTTCCGGGCCGATGCCGTCGCCCGGCAGGACTGCTATGTTGAATGCGTTCACAGTGTACTCCCCTCTCTATTGATAGAGATTTCAATTGAGTTAATCAAAGATTCCACAAGACAGCAACCTACCCCACCGCATAACGCTTCTTTATAGACTCCATCAAACCGCCGTCGGCGATAAGCTCCTGCATGAACGGAGGGATAGGACTGGCTTTAAACGTTGTAGACTTTGTAAGATTTTTTATCTCGCCGTTCGACATGTCCACCTCGATTGTATCGCCGGACTCGGCGCTGTCAACGGCCTCGGAAGACTCGAATATCGGCAGACCCATGTTAAACGAGTTTCTATAGAATATCCTCGCAAAACTCTTTGCGATGACGCATGAGACGCCAGCCGCCTTGATGGCAATAGGCGCGTGCTCGCGTGACGAGCCGCAGCCGAAGTTCTTCTCAGCGACGATGATGTCGCCCTGCGCAACCTTCGACGCAAACGTCGCATCCGCGTCTTCCATGCAATGCTTTGCAAGCTCCGCTGGGTCGGACGTATTCAGATACCTTGCGGGAATTATCCTGTCCGTGTCTATATCCGCGCCAAACTTCCATACCAGGCCTTTTAACTTCATAAAAAATCTCCTTGTAGAATAGTTGTGGAAACTCTAATTTATTCGATGGTTGTCGTTGCGAGGGGGCAGATTTCAGTAATATCAGACTCCTATATACGTCATTCCCGCGTGTCTCTTAGCGGGAATCCAGTCTTTTGATGGGTGCGCTGCGCTTCACCCATCCTACAGGCTACAGGCTTCTGGATGTCGGTTATTGATGTGGCGGCAAGAGTTTGCTTCTGCCGCCCGCGAGGCTAATGCCGTCAGGAGGAAACTCCTGACGGCACGCAACCCCGTTTAAAATCTTACTTCACCACGTCGTCCGGGTGGACTATAAAACCCTTTACAGCCGAGGCAGCGGCAACAGCCGGATTCGAGAGATATACGTTGCTCTTTACGTCCCCCATGCGTCCGATAAAGTTCCTATTGGTGGTTGCAAGGGCGGTCTCTCCTGCGGCAAGTATGCCCATGTGGCCTCCGAGGCACGGGCCGCATGTCGGCGGACTGATAACGGCTCCTGCCTTGAGGAATATATCGAACCACCCCTTCTTCATGGCTTCAGAGTAGATATGAGGCGTAGCCGGTATGATAATAAGCCTTACGTCTTTCGAGGCTTTTCTGCCTTTGAGTATCCGCGCGGCGACGGCAAGGTCTTCAAGCCTGCCGTTTGTGCATGAGCCGATGACGACCTGATCAAGCCTGACCTTGCCGACGTCGCGGACGTTCTTCGTATTTTCAGGCAGATGCGGACAGGCGACCTGCGGCTCTATGTCGGCGCAGTCGTACTCCCTGACGTCGCAGTAGACGGC
>Ga0156145_1278_pt4 | contig 11222 bp, 11 predicted proteins | sample RifCSPlowO2_02_FD_107798 | JGI IMG/M metagenome (GOLD analysis project Ga0156145, IMG submission 107798) | Deltaproteobacteria bacterium RIFCSPLOWO2_02_FULL_53_8 | reverse complement strand
TTGCCAATTGATGGAACCCATCTTTCTTCTGCTCACTGAGGTCGTTGAAATCCATTGCGACCAGATTATGAGATACGGTGGAAGTCCGGGTATCCGCGATGTCGAATTGTTGCAATCTGCCGTTGGTATGCCAACCGCAGGATTTTCTGAGGATTATCTTCATTCTGACATCTTTGAGATGGCTGCGGCATATCTCTTTCATATCATACGCAACCATCCTTTTATAGACGGCAATAAGCGAACCGGCGCAGTAACGGCCTTGGTCTTTCTTATGATGAATGGAATAGAAATTGTTGCTAAGGAAGATAAGTTCGAGGCTATGGTGCGCTCGGTTGCAGAGGGAAAGATGGACAAGGTTTCAGTTGCCGTTTTTTTCAGAAAAAACGCTGGTGAATGAAATGACAGGCTCAGCTCCTAATCATTCCCACAGAGAGCGTCGTGATTCGAAATACGTAAGAAGCCGATAATACCGCAACGCTAACTTATGGTTATTCTCTTTCACAAATCTTTCATGCTCGCCCTTCACGAAGGTGTATGCCTTCATAGAAAAGTCGTGGTAGTAAGTTTTTAGATATTTTTTTAAAGTCTCTCCGAGAAAATCAAGCATATAGTGGCCGTCATTATCTTGAATAATCATTTCCTGACATGTTTTAGCAAGCGATATATTGTTTTCTCCAATTGGAAAAGAGGGCTTATGGTTTTCAACCGTTTTAAGATAACTTCTTAATCCATTTCCTATTACGAATCTTGGATACTCCGCTAATTTATTTTCAATATGGTGTGCCGATGCAACAGCCCATCCGTAGATTTCATTTGTTTCAATTCGGGTTGCCATGCTCACATCCAATCCACCTCGAATAGCTATTTTTTTAGAAAGCATTGCTAATCCAAGTCCGCAAGTAGCCATTAAAGTAGCAAAGACGCCGTAAATTGCAGTTGGGTTTTGTTCTGTTCCTAACGGCACCGCAATTATCAAAGAATCGGATATGCCATAAAAAATTATCTCTGCTCTTTGATATCCAAGAGCAGTCTGTAAAGGGCTGATAGGTTTCTTCATGTGAGCGTCAACAAAATTTGCGAAAAGGTTTTTTGCATATATTACTTTCTCAAGCGTTTCACTTGATAACGTTTTGAATCTTTCTCTTTCATTCTCATTTGTAGGGTATTCTGCCATTTGACGTAATAGTTCCTTCTGGCCTAATATGTCAAGAAAAATAATTAGATAGGGCTGATATTCTACATTTATTTTATCTTCTGACATTCAAACACCTCCGTGTTAATATCGCGCTGCTACATTTTAATTCTGTAAATTGTTATTTTAATCTCATAGTCACCTGATATTTTTAGATACGAGATTCCTCGCTGCGCTCGGAATGACATTTTTTATAAAATAATCAGTTTTGTATGGCTGGCGATGCCCATTATTTATAAGAGTCGCGTAGGATGGGTTGAGCAAAGCGAAGCCCATCAGATGCAGAATTATTGATGGGCTTCGTGCCTCAGCCCATCCTACGAGTTAAAGCATTTATCTTCAAGCTCATTTCTTTCCCGTGTCACATGATTTATCACACTTACAGGCAACGCTTTTTGTTTCTGCCTTTTCAAATGCCTCTCTGCCTTCCCGATAACTCAATCCCGCTATTACAAGGGCGCCAACAGAGTCGATGCCGCTTATGTGCGTCAGCTCGTACCCCGCGCTTGCGATTAGAAGGACTACTGACAGCTGGATACAGACGCGGGTGCAGGCGGCGTCGGAGAGGATGGCCTGTGAGTTGAGCTCTCTGCCTACCTTGTTTTTATAATGTATAAGCAGCCACATCGTAGCGATGGAGACGACGGAGATTACGATACCCCAGAACGTGGTATCCGGTTTATGCCCTTGATAAAGATTGAGAGCCGCGGTAATCGAGAGGCCGATTGCGAGGATGTAGAAGCCGGTTCCGGTAATCTTTAGCGCGGTCTCTTCAAAATGGTCGAGGTCTTCCTCGCCGTTATTTTTTACCCTTCGCACCAGATGCCAGATGCCTATGCCGGATAAGACCTCCACAAAAGAGTCCACTCCAAAACCAAAGAGCGCAAGGGTTTCGTCCTGATAACCGAAGAAGACCGAGACCAGCCCCTCGAACGTATTGTAGAAGACGGTTATTATTGCCAGGGCAGAGGCGATGGCATAGAGTCTCTTGTTTTTTTCAGTCGAATCTATAAAGCTCATAGTCAATCATTACCATAACATAGTTCTTTGCGTGTCTCTTGGCATAAGCAGATTATAACGTGAATCCAGCCGCCATAGCGCGATATTGTTTGCTTAAACTCCCTTTGCTAAGATACTCATGGCAAGATAGACGATATAGGCGATATAGCTCGCCAGCAAGAGGCCGCCCCCAAACCGGCTGATGCGGCCGTGTCCCTTGAACCCGTAACCAGAGATAAAAAGGGAGACGGTCAGGATACTCATTATTGGTATGTCGCGTGAGACGACCTCCGGGCCGACGGTTAAGGGGCTTATTATTCCGGCTATGCCAACAACCAATAGAGTGTTAAAGAGGTTTGAGCCGATTATGTTGCCAACGGCAATGTCGTGTTCTCCTTTGCGGGCCGCGGCTATAGACGATGCCAGCTCCGGCAGCGAGGTGCCTGCGGCTACAATAGTCAGGCCGATAATCAGGTCGCTTATGCCCAGGTTGCGTGCGACTTTAACCGCGCCCCAGACCATGCCGCGTGAGCTTATTATAAGCAGCGCGAGGCCGAAGACTATCCAGAAGACGGCCCTGCCAAGGGAGATTGGATGCGCCTTGAGCTCGCTCTCGAGCTCGTCGCTAAAGGCGTCGGCCCTGCGTCGCAGTCCCTGCCTGACGGTCCAGACCATCAGGGCTGTAAAGACGCCGATTAAAACCAGAGCGTCGAGCCGAGTCAGCTCGCCGTCCCAGAGTTGAAAGGCCGCGAGGCCGGTAACGGCTGTCAGAATTGGCAGTTCCTTGCGAAGCGCTTGTGAGTGAACGACGACGGGGCTGATAAGCGCTGTTACGCCGAGTATAAAGGCTATGTTGAAGGTGTTGGAGCCATAAGCGTTGCCAAGGGCGATGCCGGGGTTTCCTTGAAAGGCGGCTATGGCCGAGACCATCATTTCAGGGGCCGAAGTCCCGAACCCGACGACAATCATGCCGATAAGCAAGGGCGGTATGCCGAGATAGCTGGCTGCGATAGCGGAGCCGTCTACAAATTTGTCTGCGCTCCAGACGAGCAGGGCAAGGCTGAAGACAAGAACGATAATAGCCAGCGTCATAAAGACCATCACTTTTTTGTGCTGACAAATCTGTGCCGGACGGCATAAGCCTGAATCTAACAAGGTAGCGTATGAAAACGCGACGTTGGGTAGCGAAGAACGCGGCGGCGCCGATACATGCGCCGACTCTCGTTAATTATATAGAGACTATACCATTATTGGCTAAGCGTAACAAACCAACCGGCGGTTTTCGCGCAAAAACCTTTTCTTGACAAGAGAGCTGATTTTCGGTATCTTATCTTAATTCGGCACGCGCCTGTAGCTCAGTGGATAGAGCATCGGCCTCCGAAGCCGAGGGTCGGAGGTTCAAATCCTCTCAGGCGCACCATGAAAGGGTTTGTATTGACGGTCATCGGCGTCCGGTATGTGCTTGAGTTAAGCGGCTGCGCAAAAAGGCGGCGGCTGGTTGGTGCAGTCTTGAAGCAGGCAGCTTTTATGAAGCAAGACCGAGAAGTGCGAGAGCATAAGTAGACGGGCCGCTAGCTCAGTTGGTAGAGCAGCTGACTCTTAATCAGCGGGTCGCTGGTTCGATCCCAGCGCGGCCCACCAAGAATATCAAGGGGTTACGGAGCAATCCGTAACCCCTTTTGCCATTTCCGGGGCCGACTGTGCTGAAGATGTGCTTATTCTATCCAGCACGGCAACCCCGCTTCTCAGGCTCTCAGGGCAATGATGCGCGTAACGCTGGCTCATCTTAATGTCCTTGTGGCCGAGTAGTTTTGACACGGTATAGAGGTCAACGCCCGCCTGAACGAGCCGCGTTGCGAAGGTATGGCGGAGGTCGTGGAACTTGAAGTCCGCGATACCCGACCTTTCGAGGGCGTTAAAAAAGGCCCTCCTGAGATTACGGTCATGTATCTTGGTCCCGGCCTCACTGGCGAAGACAAGGTCGCTCCGGATATTTCTCACCCGCGCCTTTTCCTTGAGGAGCTCGAAGACCCGTTGGCTCATGGGGATGGTCCGCTTTTCGCCGTTTTTCGACCTGATGATTGCGACCGTCTTTCTGAAGAGGTCAACGTCGGGCCAGCGAAGCGAGAGGATCTCGTCCTGCCTCATGCCTGTATTCAAAGCGACGATGACTATCTCCTGCGCCCAATAATGCGGGATCTTGACGTTCTTCTCGCCGGTCGCGTATAAGACCGAGGCGTTCAGGAGCCGCTCTTCCTCCTCGATGGTGAGCCATCTATCCCTGGCGTTATCCACCTTGTCCTTGCTCACCCTGGTTGCCGGATTATCCTTGACCCATTCCCATTCTCGAATCGCCAGATTGAAGGCGTGCCTCAGAACGCAAAGCCTGTACCTGACGGAAGACGGCGCAAGACCCTTTGCTCTGCAAACAGACTTATACGAAGATATGCGGTTGGGCGTGACTTCCTTCAGGGGGATGTCCCCGAAATAGGCAAGGATGTCTTTTACTATCGCCCTGTCCAGCCGCACTGTACTCGGAGCCTTGTTAGGAACCGAGTGGTCGCTAACGTAGCGCTCGAGCAGGTCTCCAAGGGTCTTATCCTCGCCCGGAAGACGCTCAAACCACTTGCCCTCGGCAATCTGCGTCGTGACCTTCGCGTGAATCTTCCCGGCAAGCTTTTTGTCCGATACCTCGGTAGACTTTCTTACAAGCCTGCCTTGATATGTAAATTGCATCCACCAGACCTGACCTCGTTTATACAGTCCCATCAGCACCTCCTTTCCGAGGCCTTGACTCAGGGCTGGTTTCCCGTTTGGGTGGATCATAACTTCTTCCCCGCGTGCTTGCAACTGCCCTCTTGACGATGGCGTTTATATCCAAGTTCGCCGCTTTTTTAAAGGAAGCTGGAGGCAAGGACGGCATAGGTTTCGAGCCTTCGACCCACTTTGTTATCTCGTCCATATCAAAGCGCAGAAGGCCGTTGAGTTTGATAAAAGGTATCGTCCCGTTATGCACCCACGAATAGATGGTGGACGGTTTGACTTTAAGAAATCCCGATAGTTCTTTTATGGTGACAAGGTTCATGGCTGCTACTTATTCTCTGCCTTATCCGTCTTTGTATAGAATCTGGTGCGCGTAAGCTCTTCGCAGGCAAGCCGAATCTCGGCGCTTATCAGTCTGTGTATCTCAAGGCTATCGCTCATGGCCGCCAGTATAGGAGATATCCTGTCAGGGATGTTCATCAGCCTGTCCCGCGTGATACGGGCGATGTTGAAGGCATCGACTCTTACCTCGGCCGCACTGACGAGCTTGCCTATCTTTACTTCATATTCGAGCTTCGCAAGTCTTGCCACATAAGCCTCCCTTACGGCGCGGCTCTGGGCAAAAGGCGGCAAGCCGCTTGCCGGAGCGGTTGCGGCGGCCTCTGTGTCGGCTCCAGCGATATTCGGCGAACTACGGTGTTTGGAGTTGCCGGAGGCCGAGCTTAACGTTTTTGCCGGGTCTGTATTTTCCAGCCACTGTTGGTCTGCCTTCTTAGGGTCTATCTTTCCGTCTGCATCAACGGTAATCCTTCCCGTCTTAACGGCCTTGCTCACGGCCTCAGGGGAGACACCCCTATAGCGTGCGTATGCGCGATACGAGATGGAAGAAGACTGCCCATGACTCTTTGTTTTGCCCATTTACCTGTTCCCCGTAAGTGTCAACCGTCAACCTGTCAACCCAAAAAAATGCCTGCACGCTACCGGAGGCCAGCGCATCGAAGCACCCGCAACCCCATGTCCGGGGAGGGACCCATGAATCGGGGAGGCAGCCCCGCCCGCGATGAACACCGCACCACGGGCGGGTGGTGTCGCCTCCTTCCCGGCGGAGATCACCGGGAGTCGTTAGTCACGAGACAAGGCGCTTTTAATCCGGATCAGGTCTTGCCGGGTGAGACGATACTTGTCCGGCGCCACCTCGACCAGCGGATGGTGGAGGCCGTTTACGCACTCCGCCAGAGTACTTTCCACGAGGCCTCTTGAGACCCCATATTTAGCAACCAGTCCCGATACCGTAACTTCAAACCGTTCTGCGTCCCTATCATGTGTGTCGAGTGCCATCGTCAACTTCCTCCTTATTGTGTTGTTTGTGGTTATAACCCAGCCGTCCGGCCCGATTAGGCTTCGTTCTTCCTTATTCAAATCAGTGTTTCCATGATCGCACCTCCTTTTCCGTTGTCTCGACGCTCTGCCCGCCGTTCCAGTAATGAAAGCGCGGGTCTGAGGCGAAGGGTATGACCAGCGAGTCGTCAATATCGAAGTGGGGCACTATGGTTTTTATCCTGCCCTGCTCTAATAAATTCTTTGCCATATCTTCGGGCAGGGCTACCAGGTCACCGGACTTCAGCTCTCTGACCCCGGACTTGGTGCGGACCTTGATGGTGCCAATGACCTGATATTTCATTCGAGGACCTCCAAAATCTCCCCTGCGTCGGTTTCGTTAGTTTCGTCAGTTCCCGTAACCGACGCAACCCCCGCAACTGACGAATCGGCCTGCGTCGGTTTCGTCAGTTCGACGCACGGGGTATAAGGGGTATATGTGTGCGCAGCGCAACCAACGCAGAACCGCTGTCTGACGTTCCTCGCCGCCGTCGTGTATTCCTCTGTCGTTAATTGACCTTCTCGATGTAGGGCGGTCAGGGCGCCATAAAAGAGTTCGCGCCCGTTACGCCCCCTCAGGTGGCCGGGCAAGTCAGGATACCTCTCCAATACGTTTTGCGTAGTTTTGGGACCAGTCCGCGCGGTAGGGACGCTTTCACCGTCATCAATGGCCTTTTGAATCGCCGCCAATACAGCGGCCTTGTCCATGTCCTCCTGTCTTTCGGTCTCCATCGCTTCAAAGGTGCCTCCGGCAGGCATCAGGACGCCCTCGTGCCAGGTCAGGGAGACTGCCCTGTCGAGCCTCTTTCCGACGTTCAGCTTTTCTTGGACAAACTCAACGCAACCGTCTTTCTCGGTCAAGGCAAGGCGACTACGGACGCTGTTATGCCAGGCGGTCGAGCCGCTGTAGGTGTTGCCGTTCGCCCCATATCGGGCGGCCGTTTTGTCAATGTGTGCGAGCAGAAGAAGCCCCGCGTTATTTTCGCGGGCAAGGGAACGTAATTCTCGAATGAAACGCCGGACCTGTCTTCTGCTGTTTTCGTCAGCCCCATAGGCGTCGGAGGCGTTATCAATAATAATCAGCCCGCAGCCTTTCACGGCTGCTTTGACTTCCTCGAAAAGAGGGGTCATCACAACGGACCGGACGCCGTACTCGTTTGTCTCGACGCAAAGAGCGCCGTCCGCCTCGCTGCCGTCGAGGATCGTCAGATTCTCGATAACGCTGCTTAAGGGCAGGTCATAGGCTTCGCAGACCTTTTTGAGACGGTAAATAATGAGTGGTCCGGGGTCTTCAAGCGAAATGTAGGTTACACGGCCTCCCCTGACATCAAAGCCGGACCACGAAGCCCCGGCGGCATAATGCGCGCCTTGTGCCAATGCCAAGATAGATTTCCCGGCTCCGCCGTGCCCGCCCAGGAGCGTTACCTCGCGTTCAGGGACGAGTTGCGTGACGGCGTAAGTAGGGGCCTGGAGTTCAGCGTCACGAATATTTTCTATGGAAATTTTTTCAAGAGAGCGTTGGATAAGCCCCGGTACCGGGAGCGGTTCCGGTTCATACTTCGCTACACTTCTGGCTATCTGCTCGACTTCTCTGTCTTCGAGTGGAGGACAGCAACGCCGGTTCTCCTCCCGAAGCGCGGCCAGGATTGCACCCTCGCTCATATTTCGACGCCTCATGGAACCAGCAAGGCTTGTAAAGCGCGAATTGCGCTCCCCCTCCATGATAGTCCCGCCAACTGGCGGGGCTGGCATCCTGTTTTTTTCGGCCGGGGGGATGTGCCTTGCGATGTGTTCTAATGGATATGGCAGTCCTCCATCCTCAGAGATGATTCTTACAAGGTGAGGCTTTAAGGGGTTTTTGAGATGGTAGAATCCCGCCAGCCTTAAAACCCGGGCGCGGTCTTTTGCGTTCGGGTCGCTGCCGTAGGTCGCCACCATTTGGGACATTATCCTGTCCCAGGTGTCGAAGTCCTCGGTCGGCTCGATAAGTAGATATTCGTGGCGCTTACCCGGCGAAGTCTGGATTATGAAATGCGGGGATAGCGGCAGCTGCGGAAGGTCCGGGGCATCTGCTTCCCTGAAAACAGCGCGCGCATGCGTTATGTCAACAGCCTTTCGTCTGCCGTTCTTCGAGATGTTGACGAGAAAGAATACCCCGGCCCCCTTCTGATTAAGGTCGGTTAACTCCGCTGCGTATTCGTCGAGGGTTCCGTAAAGGACACGGGCCAGCGACGGGTCGTTCCGTTTCGAGTCATCGAACGTCTGGAAGACGAAGCTCGCGGCGTCCTCATCCAGCAATGTCAGATGACGCCGGGCTTGGTCGAGATCAGGGCATGGGACAATAGGCGTTTTCATTCGGATGGTTCTCCTCTATTACCTGACGTTCCCTGTTGCGACAAAGGCCATGGACTTTAAACTCCTCCATTCGTCGAAAAGACTCCGAGGCTCGATGCGAAGCTCCCGGTTGAAAAACTTGGTCGAGATCTCATCGAGTTGGGCGGTTTCTTTAAAGACGAAAACTGCGCGAGGGCCGGAGCTCTCCAGCCGCGCTATGGGTATGCCGGAGGATTTCAAAACCACGGCAAGGTATAGATCACGGGTCTTAAATTCACCGCTGGGTTGCTGGCAGGTTGGTTTCATCCTATTGCCTCCTTTGATTTCTGCTTCTATCCTATAGCGCCACCAAAGTACCGAAATGTTTCATTCTCTAAGGCATACATACGACGTTTTTTAGAAAAGTGTCGGGTTTTTTTGATCCCTTGAGATGTATATTCCGGGAAATTTTAAAAACTGTCGGAAGTTTTTCCCCCTAAGATAGATATACGACGTTTAATCCTAAAACTGGCGGGACTTCATAATCTCCCAAGACGTATATTCCGAAAATCCCCTGAAACTGTTGCGTCAATATCCCCCTGTCGTATAAAGGGGGTAGTTCGAGGCTTTTGGGGACATGGAAATCGTATCCCGTCTCGTATTTACGACGTTTGTCCTGAAACCGTGCACTACCCATACTGTATAAAGGCCCCTCTGAGGGGGTTTTCGGGACATTTTTCTTAAATTTTTTTCTGAGGTATATATACGACGTTTTCCCGAAAAGTGCCTTCAATCCAAAAAACAAAGGCCCGCAACCGCCGTCCGAACGGTTACGGGCCTTTGAAGATGCTCCCCGGTTCATGAGGCCAAGGAGCTTAACTTACATATATTTTACAAGCTACCGGGTAAACAGTAAATCCGGCATAAATATTAATATGGACACATACGGACATTTTTTTACGGCGCAAAACTCCACCTTGCTATGCTGGCGACGGTTACGTGCCCTATAAGACCGTGAAGTTGTATTGCATCTATTTTAGCTTGTTAGCATGATAATTGATACGGACGGATGCCCACGGATGTCCACGGATGTCCAGTGATTTTTGAAGGGAACAAGTTGCATGAGGTAATAGGGCACTATGCAACCGGTAAGCTTTGGAAGGAATTAGAAAAGACGGTAACGCATACTGTGCCATAAGTATGGCTGCCAAAATAGCTGTCTCAAAAGAGTATTTTGTGATATACAGATAGATGTTCTCAAAGGAAAAACAGCCCACTAAATTTTATGGATAGCAGAGCATGCTTAACGAAGCGGATACCTGCCGTAAATTCGTCATGCCCAAGCTTGTTGAAGCCGGTTGGGACAACGACCCGCACTCCTTTACGGAGCAGAGGACTTTTACCGACGGCCGTATCGTTGTCGCCGGTAGCAAGGTAAAGCGTCGCTCGCAAAAGCGGGCCGACTATCTCTTGCGTTATACACGTGACTTCCCGATAGCGGTTGTTGAAGCAAAGGCTTTTTATAAGTCAGCGGCAGACGGTTTGCAACAGGCCAAGGAATACGCCGAAGTGCTCGGATTGAAGTTTGCCTATTCCACAAACGGCCATGGCATACTTGAATTCGACTATCTCACCGGCAAAGAACAGCAGATAGAAGTTTTCCCTACCCCGACTGAACTCTGGAAGCGTCTTCGTCTCGCTCAGGGACTTAAAGACGACACAGCCGCTGACCGGCTCCTCTCTCCATACTACCATCTAAGCGGCAAGAGTCCGCGCTATTACCAAGAGATCGCCATCAACAGGTCGGTGCAAGCAATCTTGCAGGATAAACGGCGAGTCCTTTTGACCATGGCGACCGGCACAGGTAAAACGGTCGTTGCCTTTCAGATATGCTGGAAGCTCTGGAACGCGCGCTGGAACCGCGCAGGGGAATACCGCCGCCCGAAAATTTTGTATCTCGCAGACCGGAATATCCTGGTTGACGACCCCAAGGACAAGATATTCACCCCCTTCGGCGATGCCAGATGGAAGATAGAAAACGGCGAGACAAACAAATCGCGGGAGATGTACTTTGCCATCTATCAGTCCATTGCAAGGGACGAGCGGAGGCCCGGGCTTTACAGAGAGTATTCACCGGACTTTTTTGACCTGATTATCGTGGACGAGTGCCACCGCGGCAGCGCAAGCGACGAGAGCAACTGGCGGGAGATACTTGAATACTTCACCCCGGCATATCAATTGGGCATGACGGCCACGCCTCTTTGTGACGATAACCGCGACACCTACGCCTACTTCGGCAACCCTATCTATCAATACAGCCTGAAACAAGGGATAGAGGACGGTTTCCTTGCCCCTTACCGCGTTCATCGCGTCATAACGACTTACGATGCGGCAGGGTGGCGCCCCAGTCAAGGCGAGCTCGACAGATACGGCCGCGAGATACCGGACGACGAATATCAAACCAAGGATTTTGAGCGGGTTGTGGCTCTGCGTGCGCGCACCGAGGCCATGGCAGGGCATTTAACCGAGTTTTTGAGAAAGACAGACCGCTTCGCCAAGACCATAGTCTTCTGCGTCA
>Ga0156145_1281_pt2 | contig 11345 bp, 11 predicted proteins | sample RifCSPlowO2_02_FD_107798 | JGI IMG/M metagenome (GOLD analysis project Ga0156145, IMG submission 107798) | Deltaproteobacteria bacterium RIFCSPLOWO2_02_FULL_53_8 | reverse complement strand
GCGCCATCCTGCTCACCATCCGCTCGACCGCCTCTTTCTCGCCCATAGTCACACCCTGAAATACAGTTTCGTTTAGCGGCCTATCCCCACCAAAACGCAGTTAGTTTCGTAGGGTGGGCTGTGCCCACCAAACCCAGTTAGCCGTCAACCGTTATCGATTTATTGCATTAAGCAAAACTTCCTTAATAGAAAAATCTGATTTCATCTTCGCTATTTTTTTTAAAATTTGGAGGGACCAGAAGGTCCCTCCAAAAACCCGGCACGGCAGTTACTCGTGCTTGGTCACTATCTTTACCCCGCCGCTTGCGCCGGAGTTCACGCATCCATGACCATAAACGGCCGTCACGATTATCTCCGTTGCGCGAAGCGACGCATCCCTTTGAAACTCGGTCTTTGCCGTCGTCTTCATGACATAAGCAAGACCCGACTGATTGCCTATCGGCATCATCACGCCCTGCCTGTCCGCGTTGGCGTTGACAGAGGCGCAGTTGACAGACTGCACGATGTCCACGCCATAAAGAGAGCCGAGCGCTCCCACGTCGGCCGTCGGCGCGGCAAGTCCGCCCCATACCGCGCCTGTGGAGCCTGCAATCGCCGAGCGAAGATTATTTACCTGATACGGATGGAGCACCGCCACATACGGCCCCTTTGCAGCCCCAAGCTCCAGCGTATAGAGCGCCGACAGAAAGTTCGACTCTGTAAGGTTCGCGCCGGACGTGCCGACAGAATTGGTAAAGTTAGAGACGGACCCAAGAAGGTCGGCGTCAATCTTGTTGGCCAAGGCCTTGCCAAGCTCCATTGCAAACGGCTCAAGTCCGCCAAGACTCGTGCCGTTGCCGAGCATATCCGTAACGGTTATCATGATGCCGGCCTCGTCTGCCGTAACGAGCGTGGAGGTCGTATTGACGGCCGTGTTCGACATATCCGCCGCCTCCGTGAGGTCGGCTGCCGCAAGAAGCGGCCACTTCGGAAACTCGACGGTAAGCGTGGATTCGCCGCTGATGTCGGCAACCCTCACAAGGGACGGCATAAGGGCGCGCCCGTAGGCCGCGTCGATTACAAGCCTTGATACTATTTCTGCGGCTAAAAGCTCGCCTGAACTCCCTGCCGTGCTGGTAACTTCGTTTGCCATTTATCTTCTCCTTTTCTTTGCGTGACTGTCCCGTCTATTACCCTCTACCCGGCGCCTTGTGTCTGCGCGCGTCAAGAAATGGGTTCTTTACATCCTTGAACGTATACGTCTGTCCGGCAGCGCCCTGCACCTTTACGCCTTCCTTCAGCAGCCTGTCGAGGTCTTCCCTCGGCATATTGCGCCACGAGACCGGGTCTGCCGTGTTATAGCCTCGGCTTGAGCCGCCCGCGGAGCGAGCCGGATGAGAGCCTGCCCCTGCAAGGCCGGACGGCCTCAGGTGATGCGGCCTCTCCCTGAGCCAAAGGCCGACATATTCATCCACGCTTATCGGCGCGCCGAGGCTGTTTATCATCACGCCGCCGGAGTCGCCGGACACGCTCAAGGTTCCGTCCTCCTCCACCTTTATCTTTCCCCTGAGAAGTTCCGTTACCTCGTCGGCCGCGACGACGTTATGCCTTGTTACAGCCCTTAGCAGGGCGTTCATCTTCCTCTCTTCCTTGAGCTTATCCACCTCGACCTTGAGCCTTTCGACCTCATCCGACGTCCCGACCGACTTCTGCGCCTTCGAGTACGCCTTCTTGAAGGCGTTATCTATAAGCTCCTGCACCTTTGCCTGTTGCTCAGGCGCAAATTGCACCCGTGCGTTATCCCCGCCGTTTTTGCCGGCGTCGCCGGTCCCATCCGTTTTAAGTTCGTCAACCTGCATAAAGCCTCCTTAAAGATTTTACTGAACCCCGGGCCTGCCCTCTATTTCCGACTCAATCAGCCTCATTACTCCCGGCCCCGCCTTAGGAAGAAGCGTTGCGGCAACCTTCTTCTCCAACTCCTTTCTGAACGTTGCCGAGCTGACCTTTGAAGCTAAGGCGTCAAACGCGTTCTTCAGCTCCCTGTCTATGTCCTTGACTGAAAAATCGTCCGGGTAGTCTATCTTCCCGTCAAAGACCATGCCCTCCCATCGCGCCCACAGCTCCATGACCCGCGTCTCGGCCAACTCTATATTGTCAGCCTTCTCGCTTAGCGCGGCGTAGAGCTGTTGGAACTCAAGGTCTATGGCCACACCGGAGCGCGCCGCCGCAAAGTCCTCGGTTGTGCGCACCCCGCCCATCCGCGCCATCCTGTATATTTCCGCTATGTCCTGCCTTACCCATTCGCGGATCTCGGTAAGCGACGAATGCGGCGGCTCAAGCCAATACGGCCGCGCGTTCGGCTCAGAAGGGTCAAACTGGATGATATTATGCGGCCCGACCTCGCGCTCGTCCCTGCCCTCGGCCCTTGTATATGGCATGGCAAGCATCGGAAAGGCGGTGTTCTCTATAATCTCCTTGGCGTCGCTGCACAGATAATAGATGTTCTTATTTATGTCGGCGATGTCGCGTATGTCGGATATACCCTGCATACGCGCGCCCGTGCGCTTGTTATAGAGGTTTACGAGCGGCACCTCGCCGAGGCCGTGATAATCGCCGTCGATGAACTCAACCCCGCCGCCGTCGTTGCCGGTGCGCCACAACTCCCAGCTCTCGGCCGTCCATATTCGATATAGGCCGTCGGCCTCGCGTATCTTTACCATATCAAGCGTCTCGCGGCCTGAGCTAAGCCTCACATAAGACCAGTCCAAAAGGTTTTCAGGCGTCACAAGCGAGACATACGGCCTTATTGAGCCGTCTATCGCTTCTTTAAGCGTTGCAGTATCCGAGCGCGGCTTGTCCACCACGATTGAGACCCTGCCGTATATGGCCGCGTAACGCGCCGCGTCTCTCATAAAATGACGCAGGCTGTTGCCTTCAAAATCCGCGTCGCGCAAAAAGTCTGCGAAGAGCGCATTATTGGCAACTGAGCCGTAATCACGCACAGCATCCTTGCGGAATATATGCGAGACGAAGATGTCTACCAACGGGCCGCAATAGTTATAGTAGTAACTTATCTCTCTCCTGCGCCTGTAATTGGCCGCGCTCTCGAACGGGTGCGCGATAAGATAGTCTCCGTCCTTATACATCCTGCCCCCGAAGTAGGAGGCCAGATGAAACCTCCACTCGTCAATGGCGGCGGCATAGTCTTTATGCGTCTTTTCAAGCTCTTCGCGTGTCATCTATACTCTCCTTACGTAACGGACATACATATTCATCCGCCTACTTGTAGAACCTTCTTGCAGGATCGGGTCTTGCAAGCCTGAGCCCGTACTCGCTCTCGATGAAATAACCCAGCGCATCCGAGGCATGGGTCTTTATCCGCTCTCGTTTGTCTATCTCCGCCCCTGACTCTGTCCAGACCACAGTCTCAAGGTCCCTGCGAAGCGCCTTACATATCGGATGATGCTTGAGCCTGACCTCGCCCTTCGTATTTACAAGCATCGCGTTTACCGCATTTACCCTGTCCTTAACCGCCGGGTTCGCCCTCTTGATACGCTGATTAGTGAAACCCAGCTCGCTTAATATCGCATAGTCGCTCAGACCGGCCGTTGTCCTGCTGTTACCGGCGCTGTCTCCATAGACGACAACCCCGGCCGGATGCCCGCCATACCTTGCCTTTGCGGCCTTTCCCATCTCAACCGTATTGGTGTTTGAAAAATTTATCTCATCGAACACCCTGACCGTCTTCCCGTCGGTCTGGCACGCCTCCCAGATACACGGGTCAACGTTAAAATCACAGCTCAGGATTATCGGCAGCCTCATATCCAACTCTATGCCCGCGTCTTCGTGTTGCTCTGCCGCGTATGCGTAATAGACCCTGCCGGACGCCCCTTCAAAACTCCCCTCGTATTCTTGCCGAAACGTCCTGTTGTCAAGCTGTCTTCTTGCCGCTTCAAGCTCTTCATTTGGCAGGATGTCCGCAGACGGCCAAGTGTAATGTCCCCACTCCGGGTCAAGTCCCGACTTCGCATAATCAACGAGGTCTTTATAATGATTAAGCCCTTCAGGCACGCCTATGAGCCAGCACCAGCCGCGCCTGTCCGAAAGCGCCGGACGAACATGCTCTGTCCATGCCTGCGGCTTCATATTTGCGTATTCGTCAAGGACGCCGCCGTCCCATGCAACTCCCTCGATACGCTCGGGCTTATCAAGTCCGACCACCCAAAGCTCGCTGCCGAAGCGGGTGGTCAGACAAAGGTCGGACTCATATATCCTTTTAACCCATCCCTTAGGCGTCAACGCCTTTATATCCGCCCAGAATATCCTCTTTGCCTGATCTCTCGTGGGGGCGGACGCAAAGTATCGCGGGTCAGGCCAAGCCTTTCGCATAGCAAGGCTTATAACGAGCCGCCGCTTTGCGAGTTCCGTCTTTCCGCTTCTTCTGCCGGCCGGCACAACCGCGAAACGCCTATTCTCCGTCCACAACCTCGCCTGTTCCGCATGACGCAGTAGCGGCCTCCATCTCTGCGGTATCCCCATCAGTAACGCTCACCTCGTCGTATTCGCCGCCCGCAAGACCCATCGCAAGCCTCTCTCCCTTTATAACGCTCGTCAGCACCTCGCCGGCCAGCTTTGCCACCTTTAACTCATCAAGCCCGGCCTTCACGTCCCTTGTCTCAAGCCCGCGAACAAGCCTCTTTTTAACCCCTTGCCACAGAATCTGGTGATCGCTTGATGCCGTCTGCGGCGGCGCGTCAGAGTCAACAGCCTGCTTCCCGTCTTCAGCCTCCCGCAGCCCCTCCGCCTTCGCCTTCGTAAGAGCGTCTATGGGCGCTGTCTCAAACGCGCCGACCGCATCTACCGTTATCAACCCGGCCTTCTTCCAGCCCTCTTTCGCCGCCCTTCTTCTTATCGTGCTTGCATGACAGCCGTATATCTTTGCAAGCTCTGCCGGGGTCGAGGCGTTTAACTCGAATCCTCTCTTAACACCTCTCCAATCGATAGCCACTTTAGAGCCCTCTATAATTCAATATTCCATCCGCGTCGCTGACTCAAATCTCATCCAGACCCTCATGTTCAGCGCAGAACTTTACAGGATAGAGCCCGAGAAAGACCCTATTGCACTCGCTGCACCTCTCCGGCTCGCGCAACAGAACACGAGACCTTCTGAAACCAACGCGCTGCGCCCATGCCACCGTCCCTGATTCGTTTACGTTAAAGTCGATTTCCATTGTAGTCACCTCGCCTTTTGTTTGACGTAATACTGAAACGGTTACCGCCGGCTCAATTCGGCTTAATTCTCAAAAAGAGCTTGTGAATATACACTATGCGGTCTTTCTTCTACCCCAGTCTTTTCATCTCTCTGTATTTATTGAAAAAAAACAGGATAATAATTCTACCCTGACCCGCTGCCGGCCTTTTTATCGCGTTATCTTCTACGGAATATTCATAGAAAATCACCTTAATCCGGCTTGACCAGCAGACGGCAACGCCAAGTAGTTTGTGTCGTGATGGGCAACTTGAAGCGGTTTTTCATTGCTTTTTCTTTGCTTACTTTCTTTTTCTCGACGCGCTAAAAGCATAACGTAGCGCACGTGAAAGAAAGTAAGCAGACAAGACCCTTGACATTATCTACCCGCGTTGATAAATTATAAAATGGTCTGAAATGCCGATATGCGCTTTAAAGACAGAATATCCGTCTGTAAAAAACGGAGTGCGAACTTCTGCAAAATCGAAGGGTCATGGACATAAACTCAGAGCGCCATAAGTCGATACTGACTGCCGTAGTGCGCGATTACATTCGCACTGCCGCGCCCGTAGGCTCAAAAGGCCTGACGCTCAACTATTGTCTCAACATCAGCCCTGCCACAGCTCGCAGCATCATGGCTGAGCTCGAAGAAAGCGGGTATCTCGCTCAGCCGCACAGATCCGCAGGCAGGATTCCGACTGAAAAGGGGTTCCGTTTTTATATCGACTCCCTGCTTGAGTTCGACGACATCTCTTTGAACGAAAAGAGTTTTCTTAGGCGCAACCTGAGCGGCCCTGTGCCGGTCGATGAAGTCTTCACCAAGACCGCTATGGCGCTTGCCTCGATGACGCTGTGCGCAGGCATCATGTTCGTTCCCAAAAGGGACAACTACACCATTAAGCGCATAAGTCTCTTAAAGACCGACCAGACCGGCGTCATGGTCGTAATCGTCCCGTGTGCGGGGCCGGTCACAACCCGGCTCGTAAGGATGGGCGTAGAGGTATCGGCACACGACCTTGAACGGATAACCGGCTATCTGAATACTATCGCCAACGGCATGACATTCGACAATCTACGCGAAAAGATAGTCGAAGAGATGCGCAAAGAGAAGAACCTCTATGACAATCTTGTTTCAAAGGCCCTGTCCATCGGCGCTATGGCCGTCTCGGCAAACGAATCAGCCACAACCGGCGCCGAAGGGCTTCGCGTTGAAGGCAAGCTCAACGTGCTCGACCAGCCTGAGTTCAGGGCGGACCTCGACAGGATGAAGGCGCTCTTTAAGGCATTTGAAGAAAAAGGGCTTCTCCTTAAGATACTCGATAAAAGTCTGGAAGAGTCCGGCATGCGCATATACCTCGGCTCTGAAAGCAGTATCAAGGAGTTTGAGGGACTCGGACTGGTCACCGCACCTTACAGCCGTGACGGCGAGGTGCTCGGCGCCATCGGCGTCATTGGCCCGCTTAGGATGAACTACTCAAGAATCATTCCGCTTGTCAACTACACCGCCGGACTTCTGAACAAGGTCTTTTGATCCCCCAAAAAGTCCAGCTACGAATTAAGACGCCGCGCTTGCGCCGCATCTTATCAATATAATAATAAAGAGGCAGAGTAACCATGAAAGAAGAGAACGATGAAATAAGACCCGAAGATACGCCTGAACAGAACGTCGGCGATACCGGAGCGATTGCCGAGACCCTCGAAGAAGAGATAACCCGACTGAAGGCCGAGCTTGCGGCCAAGACTGGAGAGGCGGCGGATAACTACGACAAGTATCTACGCTCCTGCGCGGACTTTGAAAACTACAAGAAGCGGGCTGAGCGCGAAAAGGCCGACTGCATCGCCTTTGCCAACGAAAACCTCCTGTCGGAAATCCTGCCGGTCGTCGACAACTTCGTGCGCAGCCTCGACCACGCCAACGACGATACGACTCTCGCCTCTCTTAAAGAGGGCGTCGGCCTGATTATTGAACAGACATGGGGCGTATTAAAAAAATACGGCCTCGTCGAGGTTGCCGCTCTTGGCGAAAAGTTCGACCCGTCGCTGCATCATGCGATAAGCCATGAAGAGACGACGGACTCAGCCCCGGGAACGGTGGTTAAGGAGTTCCAGAAGGGCTACATACTTAAAGGAAGGCTCCTGCGCCCTTCTATGGTATCCGTTGCCAAAGAGCCCGAGGCGTAAAGAAGCTCTCTGCCCACGCTGACAAGCGGCAGGATAAAACATCATATTCATACGGGCGCATGCCCTAAGAACAACTAAACCCAACGCCACAGTCGAAGGGGCATAGCTACTCCTTGTCTCTCGCGGGCCATAAAACGGACAATGGACGAAAAAGACTACTACAAGATACTCAACGTTGAAAGGACCGCAAGCGACGAAGAGATTAAGCGCGCATACAGAAAACTTGCCCAAGAGGTTCATCCTGACAAGCACCCGGGCAATCACGCAATGGAAGAGCGCTTCAAGGTTATAAACGAGGCGTACGAGCATCTTAAAGACCCTGACAAACGCGCGCACTATGACCGCTTCGGCCACGCCGCAGCAGGCACAGGCGGCTTTCGTGACGCCGGATTCGGCAACGACTTTCAAGACCTCTTCGGAGAGGTCTTCTCCGACTTTTTCAGCCCGGGCAAACGGCGCGGCCCGGAGCGCGGCGATGACCTCAGGTTCGACCTTGAGATAACATTTGACGAGGCCGCCTTCGGCGCTGAAAAGTCCATAAAAGTGCCTAAGATAGTCAACTGTTCCTCTTGCTCAGGCAGCGGCGCAAAGTCCGGCACGCAGCCGACTATATGCAGCGCATGCAGAGGGGCGGGTCAGGTTCGTTATCAACAAGGGTTTTTCAGCGTCGCCAGACCTTGCGGCACTTGCTCCGGCACAGGCCGCATCATAAAAGACCCATGCCATGAATGCAAGGGCGGCGGCAGGGTGCGCGTAATAAACACCCTTACGGTAAAGATTCCGCCCGGCGTTGACACCGGCTCGCGCCTTCGCATCACCAACGAGGGCGAGCAGGGCCCAAGAGGAGGCCCTTCCGGCGACCTATACATCTTTCTAACGGTAGCGCCGCATCCGATATTTACAAGGGAAGAAGACGATATAATCTGCGAGGTGCCGATAAGTTTCACGCAAGCAGCCCTCGGCGCAGAGATCGACGTGCCGACCATCGGAGAGTCGGTTAAGCTGAAGATACCGGCTGGGACACAGTCGGGCAAGACGTTTCGCATTAAGAACAAAGGGATTGCCTCGGTGCATACCGGCAGGCGCGGAGACGCGCGCGTAATCGTCAAGGTAGAGACGCCTACCAAGCTCAACAAACGCCAGCGCGAGATACTTGAAGAGTTCGCCGCCTTAAGCGGAGACGAGAGCAGCCCGATAAAGAAAGACTTCTTCTCCAAGGTGAAGAATATCTTCGAATAACGCCGCGCTGTTGCAAAAAACCCGAGCGCGGCAGACCGGCAGAGAAGGCAATTTATGATACGCGCCATCGCGGTACGCCTTCCGCGCCCATCACTTAACCATGGAAGGTCGGATGCGCACTCGATTTATCATTCTTATCTCCTTATGCCTCATCTTGACTTCATACTCGGCGTATGCCGACGACAACTCATCCGGCGCCGCTGACGAAGCGCAGGCGCTTGTATCTATCTTTGAAGCCATTGATACTCATCCGGGCGACGCGGCTCCTGTAGAGGCCCTGTCAAGATACGTAAAGAGCGAGAGAAAGGCCGCGCTTAATTTCACAGACGAAGCGCTCCTGCGCCTCGGGCGTTTGCGCGCCGCAGAAAAGGATTTTGCGGCCGCGTCAGCGGCGCTTCAACGCCTGCTTACCGACTACCCGGGCTCGCGGGTCAAGTTCGACGCGCTCTTTGAGCTTGCAAACGTCCGGCGCAAGCAAGGCTTTGACTCAGACGCAAGGTCTATGCTCGAGGCCATCGCCAATAGCACAGATGCGACCATTGCGCTGCGCTCACGCGCTCGCCTCCTTTTAAGACCGCTCAAGAGCGCCGCTGACAATCAAGCTCCGGCGCAGCCGCTTGCGCCTGTCAGCGGCCTGACTCCGGCCATCGGCGCCCTGCTGCCTTTAAAGGGCAGCTATGCCAACTACGGCAACGACGCCCTTAAAGGCATACTCCTTGCCGCTAACACCTTTGACAAGTCCGGCCAGCCTATCGAAGTAATCACGCGAGACGTCGTTCAGGGTGGCGCCCCTGCCATCTCAACCGTCGAAGAACTTGCCGCGAACCAGCGCATAGCCGGACTCATAGGGCCGCTCCTCAGCGCAAGCGCGCTTGATGCCGCCATTGCCGCGCAGGGAATGAAGCTGCCTATAATCACGCTCTCTCAACGCGAGGGGCTCCTCGGCGCAGGCGACTATATCTATAGAAACTTCCTGACCCTTCAGATGCAAGCCGCTTATATAGCTGAGCACGCCTGCAAGGTCATGGGACGCAAAAACTTCGCAGTCATATATCCGCAGAACAGCTACGGCATAGAGCTTGCCAAATACTTCACGGCTGAGGTCTTGCGCAGCGGCTGCTCGATAGCCGCCGAGGCCTCGTACCCGCCCGGCTCTACCGACTTCAGCCACGTCCTTCGTCAGGCCTTCGACATCAAGGTCAAAGAATCGAAGATCGGGCGCAAGGTTATAAAAGAATATACATCCAAGGTCTCGGCAGACGCCCTTTACATGCCCGACTCGTTTGAGGCAGCCTCGTTGCTCGCGCCGTATCTGGAATATTACAACATAACCGGAGTCCAGCTATTAGGCTCGAACGCTTGGAACTCGACCGAACCCGCTGAATCCGCAAATAAGCATCTGGAAGGCGCGGTCTTTGTCGACGGCTTCTTCGCCAACAGCAGCAGGCCTGAGACAATGGCCTTCACAGCGCGGTACCGCGAGGCATACGGCGCATCTCCCGGCATGATTGAGGCTTACTCGTACGACGCGGCCATGATGCTTATAGCGTCGATGACCGCCAATGGCGCAGACGCTGACAGGGCTGCGCTGAACAGCCGCCTGCGGGCCATAAGGGCATTTAAAGGGGCTACAGGCGACCTCTCGCTGGAGTCCAACGGGGAGATAAAGAGACAACTCTTCATACTAACCCTGAAAAACGGGGTCATAACCGAAGCAGGCCTTGATAAGCAGCCTGAACCTGCAAAATAAACGCAAGTCAAATAAGGATATACTCATGACGCTTACTCACATTGATGAACGCGGAAAGGCACGGATGGTCGACGTCACCGACAAGGCGCCTACCGAGCGCGTTGCTGTCGCAAAAGGCAGGGTTGTAATGAAATCCCAGACCCTTGAGCTTATCCTCGCAAACGAGGTAAAAAAAGGCGACGTTCTCGGCGTGGCGCGAGTAGCGGGCATCATGGCTGCAAAACGCACAAGCGAGCTTATTCCGCTCTGCCACCCTCTCAACATAACCAGCATCGAGCTTGACTTTGCCCCTGAAGCGGGTCTACCCGGCATCGAGATAACCGCTACCGCTAAGATAGCCTCGCAAACAGGCGTCGAAATGGAGGCCTTGACGGCCGCCTCCGTCGCTGCGCTTACCATCTACGACATGTGCAAGGCAGCCGACAAAGGTATGCGAATCACGGATATAAGGCTTGTTAAGAAGACGGGCGGCAAGAGCGGCACGTTTGTCGCCGAATAATCGTCAAACTGTTTCGCTTACCGGGCGGCCCAAAAAAACGCATTTTTATGCCCAAATGCCTTGCAATTGTGTATACTTACATCAGCATCGGGCTGTGAGCGACAAAAAAAGAACTTCGCTATAATAACGATGAGCATTGTTGAAGACATAGATATACTCGAGACCAAGATATCCAAACTCAAGGTCGAGTATGAGCAGTACTTTCTGCGCGTAATCAAGAAGCAGCCCATACAGTTGCGTGAAGAGATCGACCGCCTTGTCAACACGTATCATGGGCGCAATATCAACAACAGCTCACAGAAGTTCCGGCTCAACAACCTCATCGCAAAGTACAATACCTACAGAACATACTGGAACAGAACTTTGCGGGCTATTGAAGAGGGCACCTACCATCGCCAGTCAGAGGGCGGCGGCATAGGCGGGAGCATTACCTCTCAAACTCCTTTAAC
>Ga0156145_1280_pt1 | contig 11476 bp, 10 predicted proteins | sample RifCSPlowO2_02_FD_107798 | JGI IMG/M metagenome (GOLD analysis project Ga0156145, IMG submission 107798) | Deltaproteobacteria bacterium RIFCSPLOWO2_02_FULL_53_8 | reverse complement strand
GAACTTCCTGAGCCTGAAAAACTCATAATCGCATATAAGCATCTGGAAAATCTCCGGCAGTTAAACGGCGGGTATATCGCCTCCGACTATGCAGGGGAAAAGGGCGGGGACAAGTATAACGTATTCTGGCTCCGCGACATCATGTATGCGACTTATGCAAACGAGTATGTAGGCTCGTATGACAGGATGATAGAGTCATACAGGCTCATAATCCGCGTATTTCAGAAGTATCGGCACAAGATAACGAGCGGTGCGCGCAAGCGCCTTTATCTGGGCAGCTGCACGAACGAGGTCATCCATGCGCGCTTTCATCCGGTTACGCTTGAAGAGATAACAAGCGAGTGGGGGCATCATCAGCTCGACATCTTCGGGCTTTTTTTATACAAGACCGGAGACCTCATAAAGAAGGGGCATAACGTAATCGGCACGGATCAGGCCGAGACCCTTATCCTCTTGCGCGACATGGTCTTATATCTTACTACCGTTGGCTGGCATTCGCGCCCGGACTTCGGCGTCTGGGAAGAAGGCCCTGAGATGCACTCGTCGTCTATCGGCGCGGTGCTGGCCGGTCTAACGATGTGGCATGACGACGGCCATTATCACTCGAAGTATCATTCGCAGACGCCTATAAGCAGCCTGCTGCCCGTGCCTCAAGAGTTTATCGAGGCCGGGCGCGACGCGCTGGCAAGCCTATTGCCGGCGGAGTCGGCGTCCCGCAAGTATGACTTTGCCCAGTTGAGTCTTATCTGGCCGTATAATATAGTCACCGACGAGCAGGCGGCCGGCATACTCGCCAATATCGAGAATAATCTCGTCAGGAAAAAAGGCGTGGTCAGATATTCCGGCGACCTCTATTTTAACGCCAACAGGGAACAGCCGGTCGGCAACGAGGCCGAGTGGCCGCTCGGTTTCGCGTGGCTCTCCATAGTCTATTCAAAGCTGGCCTTGAAGGCCGTGCGCATGGGCGGCCTGCTGGAGACGCCTGAAGAGATGGTTGAAAAGTCGGAGATGTATCTGCAGATGACAGAGTCCGTTATGAGCGACGACGGCCGCGTGCCGGAGCTTTACACGGCAGGCTCACCCAACTGGAACCTGCCGCTTGCATGGGCGCAGAGTTTTTATATAGTCGCCCGCCAGAGCCTTGCAAGGGTCTATGAGAAGATGCCTGCAAAAAGATAAATAGGGTCACTTCCCTATTTATTTGCTGCTAACTTACATATCACTATGAACAAAGACCCCTTCCAATGAAACCAGTCGCCTTCAGGGCAACGCTCCTTAACATCATCGGCAATACGCTGCTCTTTGCGTTAAAACTCGCGGCCGGAGTCATGTCCGGTTCTATTGCGCTCATATCCGACGCGCTCAACTCGCTTCAGGACATCGCCGCGTCAATAGCGACGTTTATATGCGTAAAGCTGTCGAACACTCAGGCTGACGAGGGCCATCCCTTCGGGCACAGCCGCGCCGAGCCGATAGCAGGCCTTATAATCGCCGTGCTTGCGGGCATACTCGGCTTTGAGGTCTTGCGAGCGGCCATAGAGCGGCTTATTCACGGCAACGGGATGGAGATAACCGTCTTTTCGCTCGTCGTTCCGGTCGTCACCATGATTGTCAAGGGTTGGATGGGCTGGCACTTCAGGAAGGTCGGTAAAGATATCGGCAGTCCGGCGCTTGCCGCCACGGCGACCGACTCGTTTATGGACGTCTACGTCTCTCTTGCCGTGCTTATCGGTGTCGTAGGCGCGAGGCTCGGGTATGCCTTTTTAGACCCGGTTGCCGCGCTTGTCATCAGTTTTTGGATAATGCGCGCCGGATACGCAATCGGCATGGAGAACATCGCCTATCTGATGGGGCAGGCGCCGCCACCTGAATTGATGAAGAGGATAAAAGACGCGGCAATGTCGGTCGAAGGCGTAAAGGCTATTAACACGGTCCGCGCTCATTACGTCGGCAACTTCATCCACGTCGAGATTCATACTGAAGTCGATAAAGACCTCTCAACCTATCACTCGCACGCGATAGGCAAACGGGTCGAGCGCAGCATAGAGGCGATAGGCGCAATAGAGAAGGCCTTTGTGCATATAGACCCGGTTTGAAAGGGGAGAAGATTAAAGACCCCCTTTAGCAAAGGCGCCATCGTTTGTCTTTGGCGCCTTTGGCACCTGTTACAAAGGGGGACGCTTTTAAATCCTCGCCATTACCCCCCTGTTAACCTCTTCAACCTTCTCCTTTCCGTATAACGCCTCCACGAGCTTGAACGCAAACTCCATTGCAGTGCCCGGCCCCTGGGACGTGATGATATTGCCGTCAGCGACGACGCGCTCATCTGAGATTGTCGCTGCCTTCAGCTCTGAGCGGACGCTTGGGTGAGAGGTGATAGTCCTGTCTTTTGTCAAGCCGGCGGCGGACAATACGGTTGGCGCCGCGCATATCGCCGTAACGAATCTGCCCTGAGCGTTCATGGCGGTAATCAGCCTCTTTACGCGCCCGTCTTTTAAAAGATTCTCTGTTCCGGCTGCGCCGCCGGGCAGGACGACCATTGCGTAGTCGCCGCCGCCGGCCTCGTCAAGCGTGGCGTCCGGCATGACATGAATATTGTTTCTGCCCGTTATCAGGCCTTTGATAGTGCCAGCAAGCACGACCTCTGCCCCGGCCCTTCTCAGGATGTCTACGACAGCAAGCGCCTCGACCTCTTCAAAGCCCGGGGCGAGCGGTATGATGACCTTTTTCATTGAGCCTCCGTTATAAAATGCTTGTGCTGCTTTGCGTCATCGTCTTTTTATTGTATGATTATATATCATTTATAACCGAGGAGTCGCGGTATGTCAAAAACAATATCAGGCGGTTTTAATCATCTCAAGGATGAGAAGAGTCCGTATCTGCAACAGCACGCGCGTAATCCTGTTGACTGGCGGCCATGGTCTGACGAGGCTTTCAGCGAGGCGCGTAAGACCGACAAGCCTGTGATAATAAGCATAGGCTATTCGTCGTGCCACTGGTGTCACGTAATGGAGGCCGAATCCTTCGAAGACGCGCAGACGGCAGAGTTGATGAACGATAACTTTATCTGTATCAAAGTAGACCGTGAAGAGCGGCCTGACCTTGACAGTCTTTACATGAAGGCCGTGCAGGCAATGACGGGCTCCGGCGGCTGGCCGCTTACTGTCTTTGCCACGCCGCAAGGAGAGCCGTTTTATGGCGGCACTTATTTCCCGCCGGTCGAGTCTCACGGGCTGCCGTCTTTCAAGCAACTACTTATTGGCGTTGCCAAACTCTATCGAGAGAAGAAAGGTAAGGTAGCCACAGCCGCAAGCGATCTGATACGCATGCTTGCGGCGCAGGGTGAAGCAGGCGAGGCAACAGCCATTGACGAGGAGCTTGTTGCGGATGCGTTTGAGGCGTCAACTGCATTTTATGACCCGGTGTATGGCGGTTTTGGAAAGGGAACAAAGTTTCCGCATGCCATGTTCTTGATGTTCCTGCTCAAGCATTACGAAAGGACAGGCAGTGAAGCGGCAATGGAGATGCTCGATAAGACGCTTGTTGCAATGGCAGATGGCGGGATATACGATCAGGCGGGCGGGGGTTTTCACAGGTACTCGGTCGACGATAAGTGGGCGGCTGCGCATTTTGAAAAGATGCTTTACGATAACGCTCTATTGATAGACCTGTATTCTTGCGCTCATGTTGCAACCGGCAGGCAGCTTTTTAAGGATTTAGCCATTGATACCATCGGATGGATGCTAAGAGAGATGCAATCGCCGCAGTCAGGTTTTTATTCGGCAATGGACGCAGATTCTGACGGGCGCGAGGGCGCATATTATCTGTGGGACTATGAAGAGTTTAAGCGGGTTTTAGAAGACGTGGAGGCGCTTGAATATATAAGCTGCTATGCAGTCAGCCCGGAAGGCAATCTGGACGGACTAAACACCTTGCGCATAAATCATGACTCAAAACCGTTAATGCCCGTTGATATGGCGGCAAGGATAAAGGCTGCGCTATTTAATGCGCGGTCTGTTAGAAACAGGCCGGACACGGATAAAAAGATTATAACCGCGTGGAACGGCCTTGCAATAACCGCGCTTGCTCATGCAGGCAGGGCTTTTGACAGGCCGGACTTTGTGGCGCAGGCAGAACGCTGCGCAGGATTTGTCCTCTCGTCAACGGTTGATTCGTCAGGCAGGCTTATGCGTTATTACCTTGACGGCCGGACAAATATAAAGGCAGGGCTTGAAGATTATGCCGTCTTTGCGTCGTCGCTATTTGCGCTTTATGAAGCAGGCGGCAAAAAGCGCAAATGGCTCAATGAGGCGTCAAGGCTTGCCGAGGCCATGATAGAAATCTTCTACAACTCCGCCGATGGACGCTTCTACGACACAGGCGCGGATCAGGAAGCGCTTTTTTTAAGAGAGCGCGATCTTTTTGATAATGACGTGCCGTCAGGCAACTCTGCTGCGGCAGAGTTGCTGTTGCAGTTGTCAAAGACAAAGGTTGCCGGAACGATTGATTACGCAAGGCTCAGCAAGGAAATAATTCGTAGTGCGGATGGCATTAGAGACGTGCCGCTTGGATACGGCAACCTTCTCTGCGTTGTCGAAGATATGCTTGCAGCGGGAATTGAGCCGTAGACGGCATGATGCGGCTGCTTCGTGCGGGCTGCCAAGGCGTTTCGCTCTTCTTTATCATATTGACATGATAGAGGCAAGCGTTTAGAATATCAATAATAGGTTGTTGAAAAAGTCTCATCTGTGTCGTTGTCTTCGTCGCTCGTCACTGCGGCGTAGAGAAACTACGCCTCATTCCTCACTCCTCGACGCCTAACATCTGTGACTTTTTGAACAACCTGAATGAATTTTGAATTTTTCGGCCACCTGATAATGATGCGAAGACTCTACATACTTGCGGTTATAATCTTCCTTGGATGCCCGTCTGCTTACGGCCTTGGGCCTGAACAGACTGGTATGCTTCATGCCGGAGTCACGCCTTATGTCGTCGTCATAGACCCGGGGCACGGCGGTGTTGATACCGGCGCCGTCGGTAAAAACGGCGCAAAGGAGAAGACCGTAAATCTTGACGTGGCCTTGCGGGTTGCCGAGAGGCTCCGCGCTAATCCTGAAATAAAGGTTGTTATGACGCGCATCGACGACACGTTTGTTCCGCTTGCCGAGCGCGCGGCCTTTGCCAACGCAAGCATGGCCGACGTCTTTATAAGCATCCACTCGAACGCCGCGTCGTCAAGGGTTGCTAACGGGGTGGAGACGTTCTTCTTGAGCGTGGATGCAACCGACAGCGACGCGAGTGAGGTTGCCGCCGTCGAGAACGCGGTCGTTATGGCTGATGGCGGCCAGACGCCCGTTCAGAACGACGAGATAAAGGCGATACTTTTCGACCTTACGAGGACGGAGTCTCATCACGAGAGTTCGGCGCTTGCCGAGTCGGTGCAGACGAGTCTTTACAAGGCCCGGCGTAAAGAGAATCGCGGCGTTAAGCAGGCGCCGTTTGCGGTGCTGAGCGGCGCAATGATGCCTGCGGCGCTTGTCGAAATCGGTTTTATATCCAATGTGGCGGAAGAGAAGCGTCTGTCGTCGAAAGAAGAGCAGACAAAGATAGCCGACTCCATTACGGAAGGCATACTGGACTTTAAAAAGATAACATCAAGGGGAAGGCGCATTGTCAACGAAACAGCCAAGAAGGATTGACGGCAGGGCGCACGACGAGCTTCGCCCTGTTACTATCACAAGAAATTATCTCAAGTTCGCAGAAGGCGCGGTCCTTATAGAGATGGGCGATACAAAGGTGCTTTGCACAGCCACGTCCGAAGAGAAGGTTCCGCCGTTTCTTAAAGGTTCTGGCAAGGGCTGGCTGACGGCAGAGTACTCAATGCTCCCTCGCTCCACCAAAAAGCGCGTTCAGCGCGAATCTTCCACTGGCAAGGTAGGCGGCCGGACTCACGAGATACAACGCCTGATAGGCAGGAGCCTGCGCTCCGTATTCGACCTCTCGCTCTTTGGCGAGCGCACGATATACGTTGACTGCGACGTTATTCAAGCGGACGGCGGCACGCGCACCGCCTCGATTACAGGGGCTTATCTGGCCGTGCATGACACGCTTGCAATGCTTCAGGCCGATGGCGTCATGACCGCGATGGCTGAGAAAGACACCATTGCCGCTATAAGCGTCGGCATTGTGAACGGCAGCCCGTGCCTTGACCTCAACTATGACGAAGACTCGCGCGCTGACGTGGATATGAATATCATCATGACCGGAAGCGGCAGGTTCGTTGAGGTTCAGGGCACCGCCGAGATGTCGGCCTTCAGCAGGGACGAGCTTAACGCGCTATTAGACCTTGCCTCAAAGGGCATAGGCGAGCTTACCGCGCTTCAACAAGGGCTTATAACGAGGCGGCCGTAAGCGGGTTGAGTTGAAAGGGCTGCGCACATCAAAATAGCCGATTGGCAGCTCACGGCATAAGGTGGGCACAGCCCACCCTACGAGTAGCGCCAGTCATTCCCGTATGTTTTTAGCGGGAATCCATTTCTGTAGGGTGGGCTGTGCCCACCCTTGTATCGTGACAACCAAGACTGTACTACAAGGTTTATGTATGCCTGACAAAGGACTTGGCCGCAAGGACATAGAAGACATCCTGCATGAGTTGAAGGCAGGGCTTCGCGCATTATACGGCGAGCGGCTCGTCTCGGTAATCCTGTATGGCTCTTATGCAAGGGGCGAGGCTACGGATGACTCTGACATAGACGTTGCGGTTGTATTGAAAGGCGAGGTAGCTCCGGGCAGGGAAATAGACAGGATGCTGGACGTGACGACCGATCTTAGCCTTGAGCACAATACGCTCGTGGGGGTTATTCCGGTATCTGTTGATGCGTTGGAAAAGCGCAACAGCCCCTTGTTGATGAATCTTCGCAGGGAGGGGATGAGCTTATGAATGAATCAAAATCGCTTCTTGCCAGATCTGAGAGGTATATTAAATCTGCCAAGTTGCTTATGAAGGATGGGGACTATGAATCTGCCGCTTCACGTGCCTACTACGCCATGTTCTTTGCTGCCGAGGCATTGCTTCTAACAAAGGGTTATTCCACTTCCACGCACAAGGGTGTCTTCTCCGCATTTGGAGAGCATTTCGTGAAACCCGGTCTTTTTAAAAGAGATTTTAGCAAGATGCTTATGCGAGCATTTGAGATAAGACAGGCTGGTGACTACGAATATACATTTACTGTAACGCGCGACGAGGCAGACGTCATCATAGAAGATGCTGAAAGATTTTTAGAGGCCACTGTGCAATATTTCAACCATTCAGATTCGGAATCCGATAACCAATGCTAAAACTCTACGACACAACCCTGCGCGACGGCACGCAGGCCGAGGACATCGCATTCTCGGTCGAGGACAAGGTGCGCATTGCGCGCAGGCTCGACGATATCGGCGTTCATTACATCGAGGGCGGCTGGCCCGGGTCAAACCCGCGCGACATTGAGTTCTTTTACGCCATGAGCGGCGCAGCCCTGCGTCATGCAAGGCTTGCGAGCTTCGGCTCGACGAGGCGGCACGGGGTTGCGGCGCCGGACGACGCAAATGTTAAGGCGCTCCTTGCCTCCGGCACGCCGGTCGTTACGATATTCGGTAAGTGCTGGAAGCTGCACGTCGAGCGCGCCCTGCGCGTCTCCCTTGCCGAGAATCTCGACATGATAAGCGAGACAGTCGCGTATCTCAAAAAGCGCGTCGCAGAGGTCTTCTTCGATGCCGAGCATTTCTTCGACGGGTACAAAGACGACCCGGCATACGCGCTCAAGGCCGTCAAGGCTGCGCTTGATGCGGGGGCGGATTATATCGTCCTTTGCGATACCAACGGCGGTACCATGCCGTTTGAGGTCTCGCGTATAATGGCTGACGTGGCAGGTCTTTTAAAGACAAAAAATATCGGCATCCACGCTCATAACGACTCTGAATGCGGGGTTGCAAACAGCCTTATGGCAGTAGAGGCCGGGGCAACTATGGTTCAGGGCACAATCAATGGGTTCGGCGAAAGATGCGGCAACGCAAATCTGTGCTCGATTATTCCGGCCTTGCAACTGAAGATGGGCATAGCGTGCCTTACTCCTGCTCGTCTGACTAAGTTGCGCGACCTCTCGCGTTTTGTATACGAACTGGCAAACATGCCGCACTTTAAGCATCAGCCTTACGTCGGCGACAGCGCCTTTGCCCATAAGGGCGGCATTCACGTCAGCGCCGTCGTGCGCAGCCCACAGACGTATGAGCATATCAAGCCGGAGCTTGTCGGCAACCGGCAGCGCGTTCTTGTATCCGACCTTTCAGGCAGGTCGAACCTGATATATAAGGCCGCTGAATACGGGGTTGACCTTGAGTCCAAGTCAGACCTTGTGCAGGAGGTCTTGCATCGCTTAAAGGCCCTTGAGCATCAGGGTTTCCAGTATGAAGGGGCTGAGGCGTCTTTTGAGCTGCTCATGCAGAAGGCGCTGCATAAGCGCGAGCGTTACTTCAAGCTCATAGGCTTTACGGTCATAGACGAGAAGACCAGCGACGACGACGCCCCGCGCTCCGAGGCGACGATAAAGATAGAGGTGGGCGGAGAGGTTGAGCATACTGCGGCCATAGGCAACGGCCCGGTCAACGCCCTTGACGCTGCCTTGCGTAAGGCGCTCTACAGGTTTTATCCTGCGCTCAGCAGCGTTAAACTCATCGATTTTAAGGTTCGGGTCGTTGCAGGCGCTCAGGGGACGTCGTCTAAGGTCAGGGTTCTTGTAGAGTCCGGCGACGGCAAGGACAAGTGGGGCACGGTCGGCGTATCGGATAATGTCATAGAGGCCTCGTGGCAGGCGCTCGTAGACAGCCTTGAGTACAAGCTTTTTAAGGATAAGAAGAAGGCGCTGAAGGCAAAGGCGGGAACGAAGAAGGCGTAGAAGGCAAGGGCGGGCTGTGCCCACCTTTTCCATGCAAGCCGGTAGATACTGGATTCCCGCTAAGAACATGCGGGAATGACGAGTTTGTAGTTTGGGCCAAGCGCAGCGGACCCATAAAGCACTGATGAGTGATTAGTAAAACCACTAACCACTGCCTACTGTCCACTACGTCACTGCCTTTTGGGTGCGTTTTGCTTCACCCATCCTACGGTCTAATCACGGGTCCCATTATGGAGCGCGACAACAGATACGGCGCATTCCTTCTTTTGGCCATCGTCTTTGTCGGCGTATTTTTTGTCTCCCACTTTGTCAGATACGGGGTTAGGGGGGAGGCAGATAGTATGACCGTTCAAATCCCCCCCCAGCCCCCCCTTTTTCAAAGTGGGGGAGGGCAAATCCCCCTTAGCCCCCCTTTTTCAAAGCGGGGAGAGCAAACCCTCTATAGCATATCCCCGTCTATCCAATCGAATAATTCCGTTAATCCGGTTTCTATCAAGGCGAGCCGCGCAACCGTTCTTCAGCATAAGATAGACTTCCCGGGTTTTCCAATCGATATAAATACTGCAGACGCCGATGAGCTAATGAAGGTGCCGGGGATTGGCCCTAAGACCGCTCGCAATATTATTGAAAAAAGGGTGCAAATCGGTGGTTTCAGCTCGATAAACCAATTGACAGAAGTTAAAAGGATTGGTAGAGTCAGATTAGACAGAATTCGCAGGTATATTGCAATAAAGGCCGTTAAACCGGTTGACGGATAGGTCTGCGCGGCAGACCCAAAAGGCTGTGACGTAGTGGACAGAGGACAGTGGTTTTTGACTCGAAGAAAAGAGTCTTTTTGAGGCGGATATGGCTGAAGATCTGATAGACAGGTTAAAGAGAAAGGAAGACGAGTTTGAAGCGCTCATAACCGACGCAAAGAGGTCTGCTGCGGCTATCAAGGACGACGCTATTAAACGAGTTAAAGAAATGAAGGCCGTGCGCCGCAGCGCCATAGAAGATGCGATAAGAGCCGAAGCAGCGACAATGCAGGAGCAGACGAGGCTTGAAGCAGCCCATATCGAGCATGAGGCGCGGTTGCAGGCAGACCGTATACGCAGTAGAGGCAGGGCTCAGCTTGATGCGGCTGTAAACGAAGTGCTTATTCGCGTCGTGGAGGGCATCGGTGATAAAGGAGATGCGAAAGATCCAGATAATCGGGCCAAAAGGGTTGTTGGATGAGTGTATCAAGACCCTTCATGCCACCTCTGTCCTTCATATAGAGGCGGCAGACGTTGCGATTGGCGAAGATTTTTTTCTGCAAAGACTGCCTATAGAGAAAGATAAGCTCCTTGAGAAGGAGTCTCTTGAGCGCTCGAGAGAGACGCTTCGCAACCTCTTATTCCTCCTAAAGACGCCGGATGACATCCGGCCTTCGCGTATTTCAAGCGCAGACCTGCGGCCCCGCATAGATTCGATAGAGCCTGTCGTCGAGCGCGTCAAGACTATTCGCGCCCAGCTTGACTCGCTTGCCGAGGAACTCTCCGCAGTAAACAGGTATGAAAAACTGATTATAGGGTTTGCTCCGGTCGTCTCGCGGCTTGGCGGCTTGAAAAACTTCGAGATCGCCGGACTCACGCTTGAGAAGAGCCGCGCAAGCGTGGTAGACCTCCTTGCCTCTGAAATCAATAGAATAACCGAAGGACAGTTTGAGCTTCATACAACCGACATAGACGAGGCCACGCTTGGCGTTGTGGTTGCGTATCCAAAAAAGTATGACTCTCAGATACGGTATCTGCTCACGGGCAAGTCCATAAACGAGATACGGCTGCCTGACGACTATGCCGACCTCTCGCTCCTTAACGCCTTGAAATTGATGCGTATACGCAAAGAAGAGCTCCCGCGCCTTGCCAGCGAGTATGACAAGGAGCTTGGCCGTATCTCAATCGAATGGTATGGCCTTGTAAAGGGGATGCTCACGGCTATTGACGACGCAATAGACGAGATAGGAGTCTTGAGTTACGCGGGCCAGACCCGCTTTACGTTCGTAATCGAGGGCTGGGCTCCGGCTGACCTGCTTGAGGAGTTACGCCGGAGGTTTTCTGCGCAATATGCCGGTTCGGTCATCCTGCGCGAGCTTCCAATAAGCCATAAAGAGACGCATCGCGTGCCGGTGTGCATAGTCAACCCGCGCTCGCTCAGGCCTTTTGAGGTCTTTCTCGGCGCCCTGCCGCCGCCGAAGTACGGCTCTGTTGATCCGACCCCTTATGTTGCAATCTTCTTCCCCATCTTCTTCGGGCTTATGGTCGGAGACATCGGTTACGGCCTTGTTATACTCGCCATAGGACTTATTCTAAGGAGCAGGTTGCGCTCAAACGAGAAGATGCGCGACATCGCAACCGTGGTCTCCATATCAAGCGTAAGCGCGATAATATTCGGCATCCTCTTCGGAGAGTTCTTCGGCGACCTCGGCACGCGCATGCACCTGCTGCATCCGATACTCCTGCACAGGGCAGAGGCGTTAAAAACGATGATGGGGATAACCCTCGTTATCGGCGCGGCTCACG
>Ga0156145_1247_pt5 | contig 11693 bp, 10 predicted proteins | sample RifCSPlowO2_02_FD_107798 | JGI IMG/M metagenome (GOLD analysis project Ga0156145, IMG submission 107798) | Deltaproteobacteria bacterium RIFCSPLOWO2_02_FULL_53_8 | reverse complement strand
CGGCGGCTCGTGTGATTAAGCGGGCTTCTGATTAAGGAAGCTCGGATTGATAGACAGAAGACCATTTAGTGGCGTCAGGAGGAAACTCCTGACGCCACTGAAAAATCATCCCTTGATTGGCGACCTTGAATCTCCCCTCCCTCTATGGGAGGGGAATAAGGGGAGGGTGAAATGTTGGCGTTCCATACTGCCCCCTCTCCTTACCGTCGTGTGCGCTACGCTTGTCTTCAGAGCCTTTAGCGCCGTGTGCGCCATCGTTTGTCTTTGGCGCCTCCCACAATGTGAGAGGGGGATTACGCTTTCTTAATTCTGATTACGAAGCGAAAATTGGCTTGATAATCAAGATAGTATCTATAATCTGATAACTCTTCTTTGTCTTTGCGGGAGCAGTCCTTTATATGGAATGAAATAAGGGCGCAGTTTGCGGGGCATTAAAGTGGAGGATGGCATATGACCTTCGTGTATATCATTATAGTAGGACTTGCCGCTGGCGCGCTTAGCGGCCTTGTGGGCGTAGGCGGCGGCATTGTTGTGGTTCCGGCGCTCGTCTTTCTGCTTGGTTTTACTCAACATCAGGCGCAGGGCACGACGCTTGCAATGATGGTTCCGCCAATAGGCATACTTGCGGCGTGGCAGTACTACAAACACGGCCACGTCGATATAAAGATTGCCGCCCTATTGTGCGGAGGGTTTATCGTAGGCGGCCTTATAGGCGGGCGGTTTGCAAATACAATTTCGAGCGCGGCTCTTGAAAAGGCGTTTGGATTTGTGTTACTCTTAATCTCCTTAAAGATGATATTTGCAAGATGAAAGGGGTGAGTTCGCGTCGTTGCAAAACCGTCGGACAATGATTTTGTAAAACATAAAAAGAGGGGGTACCGTCCATGTCTATCAGGAAGATTACGTTGGCATCGGTTTTAACAGCTTCAACGCTTGCGTTTGCGCTGAGTTTTGCGCCGTTGCAACAGGCGCAGGCAAGCGAAAAGGGACATCAGCCGCATTGGGGTTACGAAGGCGAGTACGGCCCCAAGCATTGGGGAGCCATGTCCAAGGAGAACGCCGTCTGCTCTCAGGGCAAGACCCAGTCGCCGATAGACATAACGGGCGCCTCGCATGAGCCTTTGCCGGACATCGGCTTCGCGTACAAGCCCTCCAAGCTCAACATACTCAACAACGGTCATACCGTACAGGTTAATTACGACGAGGGAAGCTCCATTACCCTCGATAACGTCAAGTATAACCTCCTGCAGTTTCATTTTCACGACCCGAGCGAGCATACCGTCGGTGGAAAGTCCTTCGGCATGGAGGTTCACCTTGTGCATAAGAACGCAAAGGGCGAGCTTGCGGTCGTCGGCCTCTTGATAAATGAGGGCAAGGAGAACGCGGTTCTTGCCGAGACATGGAAGAACATGCCTGCGAAGGCCGACGAGAAGAAGGCCCTTAGCTCAAAGATAAACGCGCAAGACCTCCTTCCGTCCGACCACTCCTATTACCGCTATACCGGCTCCCTTACCACGCCGCCGTGTTCAGAGGGCGTGAACTGGCTTGTCTTTACGACGCCGATAGAGATGTCAAAGGCGCAGATAGCGGCGTTCAAGAAGATAATCAACAAGAACGCAAGGCCTGTTCAGCCGATTAACGCCCGCAAGGTGCGCGTTAAGTAAGCGCGAGCGTGATTGCGAGAGGTCAAGCCTGAAACATACCGCCCGTGTTCCGGAGCCGCTGATGCGCCGGCATGGGCGGTTGTTATTTATGGCGCTATGAATCCGCGCATTGCGTCCGGTCTTATTCTTTGGTGTATCATTTCGACGATTAATTTGTTGTTTACAGAAAGGGCTTACTTCGGTTATAATTTAAATTATGGAAAGAGAGAGGACTGAAAAATTCCGCGAACTTTTAAACGGCAAACTGGCAGAGCTTCTGAGCGAGGCCGATAAGGCCGTCGTCGACATGAGCGGCACAAACGAAGAGAACTTTCCCGACCCTACGGACAGGGCTGCCCTCGAGACCGACAGAAATTTTCTGCTGCGCGTTAAAGACCGCGAGCGCAAACTCATTACAAAGATACGGGAAGCCATAAAGAGGCTCGATGACGGCGAATTCGGCATCTGCGAGACCTGCGGCGAAGAGATATCGGAGAAGCGTTTGATAGCCCGTCCGGTTACTACGTCCTGTATCGAATGTAAGAAGGAAGAAGAAGAGCAGGAAAAGGGACGCAATTCATAGCCATTCAGCCATCCTCCTTGACTTAGGGAAACTCTGATAAAATTAAATGAGGCGTCGCCTCGGCCGTGTGAGCCTTCGCCATGAGCGTTCGCTTCTTGTCGTTCCGGGCGCGTGAGCCTTCAGCCCTTAGCCCTCGGTCTTGGGCGAGCGAATGTCGAAGAATCTGCTTTATGCCCGGTGTAGACTCCGCTAACGGGAAAAATCCGGTTGCGTTCCGAAGTCTTAGGGTCTGCTTATATTGCGCCGTGCGGCTGCAAAAGCGCTTGTCGGAATAATATATGATAGAATTAATCAGAGAGTAATTAAGCGCAGATTGCTAAAACATAATTTTATCAGGCGGGCGGTCTATACGCCTGTTCCGTTAATAAGGCCCAAGGCCGGGCCGGGAAGGTGCAAATGCCGGAGTTTCGTAAAGACCCTATCATCGGCAGGTGGGTTATTATCTCGACAGAGCGCGGTAAGCGTCCATCTGAATTCGAGAACAATCAGGTAACGCCCAAGGCCGGATTCTGTCCTTTCTGTTCAGGCAACGAACTCAAGACGCCGCATGAGGTGCTGGCTTACCGCAAAAATAACAGCGGCCCTAACACGTCAGGCTGGCACATACGCGTTGTCCCTAATAAGTTTCCGGCCTTGAAGGTCGAAGGCGACATCTCCAGAGAAGGCGACGGCGTCTACGACAAGATGAACGGCATAGGCGCTCATGAGGTAATCATCGAGTCGCCTGACCATAAGGACACGCTTGCCAGCGTCTCTACGCGCCAGTTCGAGGAGATACTCTGGGCATACAGGGACCGCATCATAGACCTCAAGAGGGACCTGAGGCTACGCTACATCCTTATATTCAAGAATCACGGAGAGGCCGCCGGCGCCACGCTTGAGCACTCGCACTCTCAGCTTATAGCCCTGCCCATCATCCCCAAGCGCGTTGCCGAAGAGATAGACGGCTCGCTTGAATACTACAACTTCAAGGAGCGCTGCATCTTCTGCGACATCATCCGTCAGGAGATCATGCAGGGCGCGCGCGTCATCGCAGAAAATATGGACTTTATAGCGGTTACGCCGTATGCGCCAAAGGCGCCTTTCGAGATCTGGCTATTGCCGAAGGCGCATGAGTCGAGTTTCGAGAACTGTCAGAAGCACCATTACGAGAACCTTGCCGTCATCTTCTCCGAGGTTCTCAAGAGAATGAATAAGGTCTTGAACAACCCGCCTTACAACTTCATACTTCACACAGCTCCGTTAAAAGACGGGGCGACTCAGCATTATCATTGGCACTTTGAAATAATGCCTAAGCTGACCAAGGTCGCGGGTTTTGAGTGGGGCTCGGGTTTCTATATAAACCCTACCCCGCCGGAAGAGGCCGCGCAGTTTTTGAGGACGGTAAAGTTATAACATTTGTAGCAGCCGCACAACAGACGCAACCAAGCCAAGTCAATAGCGCGAGCAGGCCAAGATGAGCGGGTATGCTATAATTGAAGAACTCAGCGGATGCGCAGTCGGGGAGAACGCGCTTGCAGAAAAGCTCAAGTGCGCCTGCAACCTGCTCCTTGAAGCCGTCTCGTTCGACCAATGCGCGATATATCTCTGGGACAAGGTTAAGCGTAGATTTACGCTTGAGGCTTCGGTCGGCATGTGCGTCGGACTGCCGAAGCAGTATGAAGAAGGTATGGGTGTGCCGGATGCGGTAAAACAGTCGGAAGACAGGTTTTGCGCGTTCAAGAAAGACCTTGCCGATTCGACGATAGCCGGAGTTATTGACGAGGGGATGCGCGGTTTCAGGTTTGCCCTTGCCTTGCCCATAGCCGACAGAACCGCTGTGCGCGGCGTGCTCTACCTTAAGGCCATCAAGCGCGCGCGAGTCAGCGGGCCGCATCTATCGATGCTTACTGCGGCGGCGTCAATCCTCGTTATGTTTATAAAGTACGCGGAGGCCTGCGAGCAGCGCCGCAGCAGTCAGGCCGAGCTTGAACAGGCGCATAAGCAGCTGCAAAACTTCGAGCAGATAATGGCCCTTGCGGATATGGCGGCCAATATTGTTCACGAGATTAAAAGTCCGCTCCTCTCCATCGGCGGATTCGCCAACAGGCTTAAGAAACATCTGGCGGCCGGCGCGCCGGGGCGCCTTTACCTTGACCAGATAACCAAAGAGGCCGCGCGCATAGAGAAGGTCGTCGACGGCATGCTCAGAAGCCTTAAAGAGAACGCGCCTGTGCTGGAGTCCGACGATATGAACGACATCGTCTCCGAGTCAGTCGACCTCTTCCGTGAAGAGGCGGAGCAGCGCGGGATAAATATAGTCAGCAATCTATCCGCCGGCGTTCTGGCCGTCAGGGCCGACCGCGAGCAGATGAAGATAGCGTTTGACAACCTTATCGCCAATGCATTACAGTCTATGGAAAATACCGGCACGCTTACAGTCTCCACCTTTCAGGATAAAGATACGGTCGTAGTGAAGGTTGCCGACAGCGGCGGCGGCATAGACCCGCGTTACGAGAGCTACATCTTCAACCCGTTCTTTACCACGAAGAAGCACGGCACAGGACTTGGGCTGCCGATAGCAAACGCCATCGTTATGAGACATCATGGAGTCATAGAGGTAAATAATAATATCGGAGTAGGCGTGACCTTTATCGTAAAGCTGCATACGGACAGCAGCGGTAAGGCGGCGTAAGCGGCATGCGCCGCAAGGGTAAGGGTTTCTGACGCGTCCTCCATTCTTTAATGTCATGCCTAACAGGCGCTGCGGATAGCAGCTCGTGCCGGATAACGTTGAAGGCGGCCTTTAAGCCATAGTAATGGGGTCCTTTATGAAGAAGCATATACTGGTGGTCGATGACGAAGAGGGTCTGCGTCTGCTCTACAAGGAAGAGCTTGAAGAGGCCGGGTGGTCTGTAACTCTTGCGTCGTCCGGCGAGGAATCGCTTAAAAAGATTGAAGAGGGCGAGGTGGATCTGGTCTTGCTCGACATAAAGATGCCGGGAATGGACGGCGTAGAGGTGCTGCGGCGCGTAAAGGAGCGCTGGAAAGACCTTCCGGTGATACTGTGCAGCGCGTATCCCCATTACAAGCACGACTTCGGGACGTGGGCATCGGATGCCTACGTTATAAAATCCTCCGACCTGAGCGAACTAAAACAGTCTGTAAAGGATATACTCGGTAAAAAAAGATGATATTCGTTACCGGAGCGACAGGCTTCGTTGGCGCAAATCTCTTGGAACGGCTCATCAATGACGGACATCGGGTGCGCGCGCTGATTAGACGTCCACAGGCCGCTGGATCAGTCGAATCCAAGGGCTGTGAGTCTGTCATAGGCGACGTGCGCGATGCGCAATCCCTCCTAACTGCAATCACCCCTCCCGTAGACACGGTAATCCATCTGGTAGGCGTGCTCTTTGAGACAAAGGGCGCTTCGTTCAATGAGATGCACCTGCGCTCTACTGTCAACGTCATCAACGCATGCCTTAAAAAAGGCGTGAAGCGTTATATCCATATCAGCGCGCTTGGAACGCGCAAGGACGCGCGAAGCAGTTATCACAGGACCAAATGGGCTGCTGAGGAGGCGGTCCGCTCATCCGGCCTTGACTATACGATATTCAGGCCGTCAGTCATCTTCGGAAGGCAGGATAAGTTTACCAATCTCTTCGCCAATATAATAAAAAACTCACCGGTGGTCTTTGTGCCGGGCAGCGGACGCAACAAGATGCAGCCAGTCTTTATCGACGACGTCGTTAGCGCGATTGCGGCGTCGGTTAAGGCGGACTGGGCGAGCGGTATGACTTATGAGATAGGCGGTAAAGAGGCGTATGCCTTTGACGAAATAATCGACCTTATTGCGGCCGCCATTAACAGGACGCGGCTTAAAGTGCACGTCCCGATGCCGCTTATGCGCGTCGCCGCCGGTATTCTTGAGGGATTTTTATCAAGGCCTCCGATAACGCGAGATCAACTCCTGATGCTCGAAGAAGACAACGTGACGGACGCACATATTCTCTCAAGCGTCTTCGGCATAACCCCGCGTTCATTTGCGGATGGAATGAAGACCTATCTAACGTAAGCGGTTACTTTATAAGGGTAACGTCAAGTATTTTGTGTCATGATGGGCAACTTGAAGCGGTTTTCCATTGCTTTTTCTTTGCTTACTTACTTTTTCTCGACGCGCTAAAAGCATAACGTAGCGCACGTGAAAGAAAGTAAGAAGATACCGCTTGCATCCGTCTTTCTTTTCTGATATTTTTACTATTCGGTTCTGTGGACGGCTTATTGCCTGCCGCATCCGCTTAAAACTACATACGGGGGGTTAGCTCAGCTGGGAGAGCGGCTGGTTCGCAATCAGCAGGCCACCGGTTCGATCCCGGTACCCTCCACCAGTTCTATCAAGGGGTTTCGGCGGATAGGCCGGAACCCCTTTTTTTTGGAGGCCGTTGCATAAGACGGGTAACTGTAGCTCAGACCCGGCTGGCCTGATGTCATTTGTCCAAAGACCGTTATCAGGGCTGTATAGCCCTGAGCTACAGTTATACAAAGGTCTCGTACTAAAAATCCTTAAAAAGATATTTAGGGATGCAAGAGGCGCATGGTTGTTTGGTAAACGGCCGTTAGGTGCGTTCTAAAAGTGGGTTGCACGCAGGGTGTTTATTATAAGAGTTTGATGAAGTCGTCGATGGAAAGGCCTGCGGATTTAAGAATAGCGTGAAGCAGACCTTTTTTAAGCGAGCGATGGAGAGGAACGGATACTTGGCAGAAAGGAAGTGAACGGCGCATATAGTGATGCGAACCTTCGATACGCACGAGTTTGAAGCCGGCACGCTCAAGCGCTTTGATACACTGTTTGCCGGAGACGTCCGGTAGCTTCGTCATACGGCGAGCTTAAGTATTTCAGATTCAACCTCGCAGGGCACGGGCAGGCCGTCCTGCTCAAGCGCGGCGATATAGCCCTTGATGGCCTCCGTTATGTTCTTGATAGTCTCCTCGCGCGTCTCGCCTTGACTTATGCAGCCCGGTAGCGAAGGACACTCAGCGACAAAGCCGCCATCTTCGTCCGGCGTAATGACCACAAGTCTCATCTTCATCACCTCCTATTCAACTTTTCAAGTATATCATAGTGAATGTCTCGCGGTAAAGCCTTTACTCAAAAAAGCAAGTTATGACCGATGTGTCTATTGAGACGTTAAAGGTCGTAAAGAGATGTCGTGTACTTGTAGAGTAGAAATTCTGGTCTGCGTCTTTGCACAGGCATTGACGAAAGACATGGCTGAAGCCCTGAGCTACAGTTATACAAAGGTCTCGCAGCGAAGACTGGCTGGTTGCTTGACTTGGCCTTGATGTGTGGTAAGCTCATAAAAGGTTAAGATAAGCGCCGGTTTATTCTCATTATTTATCATACCTACTCCTCGATTTATAGACCAGTTGACGCTTAAATCCCTCATCTGAGATAAAAGTCTCCCGCAAATTCAGACGAACACCCTTCGATGCGTCGTCGTCCGATTTCGCGTTATGCTCGCCAATCAGGCAGGCCTTTTGCGTCTCACTCGTTAAAATTAAAGATGAGAATCGGACGCAAAAGGATTGACTGAGCGCATTAATAGGCGATGCTCAGAGGAAATAGAAGATATTGGAGTTTAAAAAGAAGATTATCTCTCTGAAAGCGAGGATAAAAGGGCTTGAAACAATCGGTATGTGGGAGTGATTATCCGGCGATGCTTAATAATGTGGCCATAAAAAATGATAATAACCAGCAGGATGCCGCGCTGCTTCAGGACGAGCGTGAGCGTGAGCTCAGAGACTTCCGCAAGGCCATGCTCTACGTTATGGAGGACCTTGACAAGACCGTAGAGGAACTCAAGAAGCGCTCGATGGCCATTGAACAGAGCGTAAACATTATAATTATAGCCAATAGGAACGGGTGCATAGAGTATATGAACCCGATATTCGAGAAGATAGCGGGGCACGAAAAGAACGACCTCGTCGGACGGCAGATAAGAGAGCATATATTTGCAGAACTCTCGGATGAAGAGTATGGAGGACTGATTGCCGAAGTCTTTTCGGAGAAGACGTGGCGCGGAACGGTTAAGAACAGGAGAAAGACCGGCGGATATTATCAGTGCGATACGAACGTTAGCCCTGTAAAGGACTCAAGCGGAGAGATAACGCACTTTTTGATCGTTCAAGAGGATATAAGCGAGAAGGTGCGCTCAGAGGAGCGCATCAGACATCTCGTTAAATACGATGAGCTGACGGGTCTCTTTAACAGGTCACGTTTTATCGAAACTTTGAACGAGTGGATGGCATCTTCGTCAACAGGAAACGGCAGAGGCGTCCTGCTCTTGTCTAATATGGATCAGTTTAAGTATTTCAACGAGACATACGGACACGGCACCGGTGATTACATGTTGAAGTGCATGGCGAACCTCATCAACAGCGTCGTGGAGAGCGCTTATGGCGAGGCTGGCGCAAAAACCGGATGCAGACCTTATGTTGGAAGGGTCGGTGGGGATGAATTCGCGGTCTTCCTGCCTTCGGTCGACAGGGAGCGGGGCATGGAGGTGGCCGAACGTATCAGGTCGACGGTCGAGGGATTTCGTTTCGAGGATCTTGATGTCTCTTCGACAATAAGCGTGGGCGTCGCCGTGTACCCGGAAGATGGTAAAGAGGTGAAGGGGCTTTTTACAAAGGTTGACGCCGCAAGGTTCCGCGCCAAGGAGATGGGGCGCAACCGATGCCATGTTTACAGCCCGGAGGATAAGGACATCGAGAAGATGCAATCTAAACTCCTTTGGAAGGAGAAGATATTCGCGGCCGTGAAAGAAGGGCGTTTCGAGCCGTGGTTTCAGCCCATCATGGGAATCATAGAGAATAGCGTCAGCCATTATGAAGTTCTTGCGCGGATGGTTGAAAATGACGGAAGCATAGTGCTTCCGGGCTCGTTCGTGGATGTGGCCGAGTGGTTCGGGATTATTACGGTTATCGACAAGGTCATTATCGAGAAGGCGCTCAAGCATCAAGTAAACCTTGGCAAGGGAACGAACTTGAGCATAAATCTTTCGGGAAAGGAGCTTGGGGATAAAGAGCTGCTTGCGTTCCTTGAGTCGCAGTTGTCGGAGACAGGCGCGAACCCGCAGCGCGTTATCTTCGAGATAACCGAGACCGCCGCCATATCCAATATCGAGCAGGCCGTGACGTTTGTAAAGGCTTTGAAGTCCATTGGGTGCAGGTTCGCTCTTGACGATTTCGGCGTGGGTTTCACGTCGTTTACCTACCTGAAGAAACTCATGGTCGATTATATCAAGATAGACGGCGCGTTCATACGCAGACTGCATGAGAACGCTGACGATCAGGTCTTTGTAAAGGCGATTATAGACGTTGCAAAAGGCCTTAACATAAAGACGATTGCCGAATTCGTAGAATATGAGGAGGCATTGACGGTTCTTAAGACGCTCGGGGCCGATTATGCGCAAGGGTATCTTATCGGCAAGCCCGTGCCGGTTGGAAACATCATCATATAATATAGCAGCGTATCTGTATCTAATCCGCAGCCTTGCAATAGCGCATTGAGCGCTCAAATGAGGATTTAAAGGTTTAATCCTGACACTTTACAGTAGTTTTCTTAAGGGCTTGGGCAAGCGCCAAGCCCTTTTTCATTCTCTCTTAGGGTCTTATACCCCGCAGCTTGCCGCGAGGTAGTTTATTTTAGATAAAGTCAATTATAGGAGGGGGAGAAAGATAAAGGATATTAATGTGATTAAAAGCTGTGCATAAGTCATAGACTTGGGCATGCTTATGGACGGTCAAAACCACCGAAGGCAGGGCGGCCTATTTTGGCTTTACAAGAACATTACTGATTCTTGACATATAAGATATAACCATGTTAGCATACCTTAATAAAAAATTGATTTTAAATGCCATAAGCAGACCCTGTCTTTCTGCATAGCCGTCTCGAAGCTCGGTTTCAAAACCAACAAGGATGCGGCTATTCGCGCACTTCGTTTTTGTCATGAATTCGTCATAGCAAGACCCTTCCGAAAATGGAGGTCTTTTTTTCAGATTTGCCTTGTTGCGGCAAACTTTCCGGGGTACGGGAACGTGAGGCTGACAAGATGGGTCTGAGCTTTCATAGGGGTGTTTATTAATGAAGTTATATACGGTAGTGGTATTATGCGGCGGGCAGACCACTCGACTCAGCCCTCTGCTCAGGAATACGCCTATATGCATGTTGCCGGTGTTCAACAGGGCTATCATAGGCCATAATATAGATTATCTGATAAAGAAAGGCTTCAGGAAGATTCTTGTTTCAGCCTCTAAGAACGATCTGAGTCTGATTGAATTTGTAAACGGACTTGGGGCGCGTTATGCAAATGTCCATATTGAATGCGTTCAAGAGGTGGCTCCGCGCGGAACAGCAGGGGCGATCGGTGACCTCAAGACTCATATAGGAGAAGAGAGTTTTCTGGCGCTCAACGGCAGTATCTTTTTACGCGATATGGATTTTACTGACCTTTCATCTGACCATTACAAGAGGGATTCCGCCATTACCATCGGCGTAAAGAAGAGGGCATGGCTGCCTTCCGAAGAGGGGATCTCCGTTAATGAAGACGGGTCTGTGAATGGATTTTCGATCATTCATTCGTCAAGGGTTAAAAGGTCTCCTTACATGGCTACGGGCGTCTATGTCTTCAGACCGGTGGTGTTTGACTTCATCAAGACGAACGGTTTTTTCGACATCAAGGAACAACTCATTCCGGCTCTCATGCAGCAGGCGCTGCCTGTGCATGCTTGCGAGATAGAAGGCGTTTACAAAGCCATAAGCACGGTGGAAGAATATTATGACACGCACAGGGAATGTCTCATAAGGGGCAACATGCCGCTTGACGGCATGCAGGAGATAGCTGAAGACGTTTACGTCGCTGAAAGGGTCTTGATATCGCCGAAGGCCTATATCATCGGGCCCGTGTATATAGGGTCGAATACAGAAATAGGCGACGACGCTCAGATCATCGGCCCGGCCGTCATCGGTGACAACTGCATAATAGGCGAGGGTACGATGATAAGGGAGAGCATCGTCTGGAATAATAGCGTAATGGAGGGCAGGTCTAAGCTTACACATTGCATCGCGACAAGCGGACTGCGCGTGAAGCAGATGGTTCTGAGCGATAAAATCCTCGTTGACAACCTCAGGCACAGCGACTTGAACCTTGCGTCGTTTAATAATGTCTTTAACGGCATGGTGGAGACATCCGTGCTTGGTTTCGGCAGACTCAAGTATCTCTTCTTTCTTGGGACAAAACGGTCTGTCGACATTATGGCGTCGTTCACGCTTCTTGTTCTATTAGCCCCGTTACTGCTTTTGATAGCCGCGCTTATAAAGGCGGAGTCGAGCGGGCCTGTCATCTTCAGGCAGAAGAGGTGCGGCAAGGACGGCCATGACTTTGAGATGCTCAAGTTCAGGTCGATGGAGAAGGATGCGGACG
>Ga0156145_1247_pt4 | contig 13907 bp, 12 predicted proteins | sample RifCSPlowO2_02_FD_107798 | JGI IMG/M metagenome (GOLD analysis project Ga0156145, IMG submission 107798) | Deltaproteobacteria bacterium RIFCSPLOWO2_02_FULL_53_8 | reverse complement strand
GCTTGTCATGGATGAGATGAAGTTCTCCCCGAGTTGGAGGTCTATAAGGCTCAAGGTAAAACCGGGGGTGACCGGGATGTGGCAGGTGGAGGGCAGGGGAGGGGTTTCATTCCATGACTGGATAAGATACGATGTATATTACGTGAAGAATCAGTCGTTGCTGCTTGACGTTAAGATACTCTTTAAGACCCTTAAATTGGTTCGTTCAGCCACAGGAGCGTGATTATGACGTTAAAAAGGTTTGCTTATGTCCCGGCGCTTGTTCTGATGGTCTTTCTGACATTCGGATGCGGCGCCGGCAATACGATCAAGGTTGCTGACAACGCTGACCCTGCGGCAAAGGACAAGGCGGCGTCCGATACAACCGGGGCGGCGGAGGCGGCGGCGATAGACGAGGCGCCGTTGGCTGCTCCTCAACTCGTTCTTGGTCCGGGCGATAAAGTGGATATATCGGTCTATCGAAATGACGACTTCAAGATGACCCGCGTTATCGACGTCACAGGAAAGATAATGCTGCCGCTGCTTGGCGACGTGCAGGCGGCAGGCCTTACCCAGTTTCAGTTGAGAGATTCCATACGCGACGGTTTGTCGAAATTTCTTGTGGACCCTCAGGTGTATGTGGGAACGAGTTCGACCATAAGCCAGAAGGTAATAGTGATGGGCGAAGTAACCACCCCTGTGGTCGTTCAGATAAGCGGGCCGATGAATGTCTTAGAGGCGTTGACAAGGGCCGGGGGCGTCAAGGCCGTTGGAAAGAGCAGCAGCATAATCCTTGTGAGAGGCGGGTTGCAGAAGCCGACGGTAATGGCTCTTAATCTTGAGGATGTGTCTTCCGGGAGAGGTTTCAGGGATAATATAAACCTTCAGTCAGGCGACATCGTCTATGTGCCGAGGACGTTTATCGCGGACGTTGACAGCTTCTTCAGTCATTTCGCCACGATAGTCGGCCCGTTGTTGTCGGTTGAGACCGGATACTTCATAGGCTCAAGCATAGAGTCTTCAAATCCGGGTAATGCGGCGGTAAGCACAAGGTAAACGTTAAAAACTGCGAAAAGCGTAATGACACTGATAGAGATGCTGGACAATTGCATAGCGGCTCAACCGGACAAGGCCGCGGTAATCTGCAATGGAAGGGCTGTGAGCTATGTCGGCCTTGGACGAATGGTCAACAGGGCCGCAAACGCCATGCTCGATCTCGGCCTTCAGAAGGGCGACAGGGTGGGAGTGATGGTGCCCAGAGGCGTTGATCTGGTTACCGGCTTTCTTGCTGCTGCAAGGGCCGGAGGCGTTGCCATGCCGGTAAATTTCGAGCTTTCGGCTCAAAGCGTTCGTAAGGTTGTCAAGGCGGCCGGCCCGCGTTTCATATTGGTCAATAGCGCCTTTTATGGGCTTCTTGAAGAGGCGTTGGCAGGGATCTCCGGCATAACGGTTATCGTGTCGGGAGAATGTGACACGGGTTGCGTTAAATGGGACGACCTCGTAAGAGACGGCAGGCCTGAGCCGCCGGACGTGGGGATAAAGGCGCATGAATCCGTTTATTTGAATTATACGTCCGGCTCAACCGGCGACTCGAAAGGGGCGATAACGACTCATTATAACATCTATTCAAACACCGTGGCAGCCGTAGAGGCGCTTGGGCTTACGTCCGACGACGTGCATCTGTGCATGTTTGCGCCGTTTGCCCATCCTCATGAGATATTCGCGCGCGCGCTTTATCTTGGCGGCACTGCCGTCATTGTGGATTCCGTTTACCCAAAGGCGATTGCCGAGGCCATCTCGAAGCACAAGGTTACTTGCATGATGGGGCTTGCGCCTATGTATGAAAACCTGCTCGACCTTGTCGCGCATCATAAGGGGTACGACCTTTCATCGTTGAGGATTCCGGAAAGCGGCGGCATGTATACGCGTCCCGATCTTATTGACCGGTTCAAGGAAAGGCTCGGTGTTTCTATAATTCCGGTCTGGGGAAGCACGGAAACTACGGGTATCGCGCTTGCAAACCGTCCGGGTAAAGGTCAGAAACAAGGTTCGGTGGGCATGCCGTGCCGGGACTATGAAGTCAAGATAGTCGGCGACGACGGCGCCCAACTGCCGGTTGGCGCGGTTGGAGAGATGGCCTTTAAGGGCCCGGCCGTGGTTGACGGGTATTTTGAGGATGACGGCATCAAGAGCCGTTGTTTTAACGACGGCTGGTATTATAGCGGCGATTTGGGAAAAAAGGACGAAGAAGGGAACTATTATTTTGTTGAAAGAAAATCCGGCATGATGAAGGTTGCCGGACACAAGGTATATCCCACAGAAATAGAAATCGCGCTGCTTGAACATCCGGCTATTAAAGAGGTATCCGTGCTGTCCGTGCATGACAGGCTCAGGGGAGAGGTGCCAAAGGCAATAATCGTGACAAGAGACAGCGGCTTGACGTCCAGAGAAGTATTAAAATACTGCAAAGGAAAGCTCGCAAATTATAAGGTCCCGAGGATTGTCGAATTCAGGGACGCTCTCCCCAAAACAGGCAGCGGAAAGATAAATAAGAAATTGTTGCAATTGGAACACGCATGAAGGCTCTCATAGCTGACGGGAAATGGCGTCCGGCCAATGGTTATCTGCCGAGCGAGCAGGAAAGCAGGCTCAAGCGGGCGTTGGTAGGCAGTCGTGTCTGGAAGGATACGTTCTTTGAGATCAAGGACGTTCCAATACCGGAGGTGCGCAACGACGAGGTGCTTATCAAGGTCAATGCCTGCGGCATCTGCGGCTCGGATACGCACCTGTATGAGAAGAACAGCGAAGGTTACATCATATTTTCAGGGCTTACGAAACTGCCCTGTGTCATAGGGCACGAGTTCGCCGGTGTCGTAGTCGAGACCGGCAGCGGAGTGCAATGTTTCAAAGAAGGAGACAGGGTCGCCGTAGAGAGCATAATGTGGTGCGGCGTCTGTCATTGCTGCCGCAGCGGCAATCCCAACCAGTGCAAGAATATCGAACTCTTAGGGCTTAGCCGTGACGGTGCGCTTGCCGAGTATGTGGCGGTCAGCGAGAGGTTCTGCTGGGATATAAGCCCGCTTGCCGACGTTTGCAACGAGGATGAACTCTTTGAGATAGGCGCGCTTATCGAGCCGATCGGTTGCGCGTATAACGGCATTTTTGTCGCAGGCGGCGGCTTCGCCCCGGGCGCCATCGTGGCCGTATACGGCGCAGGCCCGATCGGGCTTGGGGCGGTTGCGCTTGCAAGGACGGCCGGCGCAAGCCGCGTCATAGCGTTTGACGTGGTTGACGCAAGGCTTGATGTCGCTAAGCGGCTTGGCGCTGATTTTGCCTTTAATATAAACGGACTTAACGGCAGGTGCGCTGAAAAGGTTATGGAGCTTACAAAAGGCTGGGGGGCTGATATTCAGGTAGAGGCCGCCGGCGCCGCTCCGGTTACAATACCTGAGATGGAAAAATCTTTGGCAGCGCAGGGAAAGATAATATATCTTGGCAGAGCGGCGACCAGCACTGCCGCGAACCTTGACGGACTCGTAACAGGCGCAAACAGCATCATCGGCGCAAGAGGACACGCCGGCTATGGTATATTTCCAAATATAATAAAACTTATCGGAAGTGGAAGGCTGAAGGTCGGCGGCATGATTACAAGCAAGTACCGGTTTCAGGATGCGTTGGACGCGATTGGGGCTTCGGCTATGAGAAAAGACGCAAAAATCATTGTAAAGTTTTAGGAGAGAAGAGTGGAAATCAGAAGATACTGGGAGATACTTCTTAAAAGGAAAATAATCTTTTTAATCATTTTTCTCTCATTCCCTTTGTTTGCCTTCGTGTTGATGAAGGTTGTCACGCCGGTTTACTTCAGTCAGGCCAAGGTTTGGATAAGGACTAACGCCTTGCAGCAGGGGTTCCTGGCCGATATGCCGTCAAGCATCGGAAAGTTGGAGTTTCTGGATACGGACAACGCTATGGGGAGCATAGAGGAACTGCTTGAGAGCAGGCAGGTCGTTGGAGCCGTTGTCGCGGACATGGGGCTTAAGAACTCTAAAGGCACACTATACAAAAACGATGAGTTCATTGACGTCGGGGCTTTCAAGCTCTTAAAGCAGAAACAAGGCGTTGACATTGAGAACTTAGCCGACTCAGAGGTATTTAGCATCGTGGGCTATTCAGACAAGCCTGACGAGGCAAGAGAGATCGCGGAGCGCGTCGTAAAGAACTTCAAGGTTGAGCTTGCAAAGGTTTACAAAAACGCCTCCAGCATGGCGCTGGAAACGTCCAGAAAGAGATTAAAAGAGATGAATGAAGAGCTTGTCTTGGCAGAGAAAGCGGTTGCTGATTTCAAAGTCAATAATGGCGCTTATGTTGTTTCAAGTCAGATTACCACGTTGTTATCTGAAAAAAGCGGTCTTGAAATAGAGTTGGCTTCGCAAGAAAGAAGCCTTGAGTCGGCAAGGTCGAGCCTTGCAGCTTTGAAGAAGGCCCTTGACCTTCAGCCGGAATATAAAAGGGCTCAGATAACCTTAGCGGCCAATCCTATCATAGTCACGGCTAAGCAGGCGATCCTTACGCTGGAAACGGATAGGGCTAAAACCTTAGCCGAGCGCACTCCCGAACATCCTGACGTTAAGAATAATCTTAACGCGATAGAGGCGTTAAAAAACATTATAGCGAAAGAGGTTGAAACCACCTTATCCTCGCAGGTAGAACAGAGAAACACCTATTACGAGACGCTTGTCACCAAACTCAGCGATGCCGAGATACAGATAATCACTGTCACTGCCGTTTGCGGCGTCCTAAAAAGTCAGATTGACGATAAAAGCAAGAAACTAAAGGACCTGCCTTCAAAGGACCAAGAGTTGAATGTGCTCAGCAGAAAGGCCGACAACCTAAGGTCGGCTTACAATAAGATGGATCAGGCCGCGCATTTTATGCAGACGGCGATAGATATTAACCTCGAAAACGGCGTGACGATAGATCCGCCGGCGCTCTCGTCTAATCTGAAAGCAAACACATATTTTCCCACGAACAAGAAGGTTCTGTATTATATCGGGGCGTTATTTGCCGGCTGCTTCTTCGGGTTGACGACGGTCTTCTTTTTAGATTATGTAGACGATACGGTATCGGGCGCGGATGACGTCAAAAGAAGTCTTGGTGAAAAGGTTCTGGTGGCGTTGCCAGAGGTTAAGAAAGGACAGTTTGGAAACGTCAATAACTTCATCCCGCAGGCCTTTTACTCCGGCGTGCATGACATGATCGCAAATCTCAAGTTGACGAAAGACGCTCCTATAAAAGTGGTTTCCATAGTAGGCTCAGGAAAAGAAAACGGCAAGACCGTGCTCGCCGGTCTAACGGCGGTTGCTTTTGCTTCTAACGGGAAGAAGACGCTTGTCGTGGATGCCATCTTCAGGAACCCCGCCATGCATAATCTTTTAGGCGTTGCAGGTTCAACGGGACTTGCCGACATCCTTGAGGACAACCTCCCGAGCCGTGACGCAATCAAAGCGACGATGATAAAAAACCTTGCGATATTGCCGGCGGGAAAACCGGTCAAGGACCCGCTTAGACTTCTTGCGTCCGAGAGCTTGGAGGCGGTTATTAAAGCCGTTTCATCCGACTTTGACGTGGTTATAATCGATACTGCTTCTATGGATGCAGGCTCTGACGGTCTTATATTGTCAAAGTACGCCGATGCCGCTGTTTTTGTGGTAACGCAGGGTAAGACAGTGCGAAAGAAGGCCAAAGATTGCCTTGAACTGATGAAGGCTGCCAAGCTTCAGGTTAGCGGCGTAGCCGTTAATAGAGAGAAGTCCGTATACAGTTGGCGGTAAAAGAGATAAAAAAGCTCTATATGTTTGGGCGCGGAAGATATGCGGCGCCCCTGCATGCTCATTTGTCTTCTCGCTTTTCATCTGAGAAACTCCAACGGGCCGCAGGAAAGCGTAATAGACGAGTCGATGGCGCTTGCGCGCGTGGGTAACGAGGGGGCGGATATGAAGACCGGTGCACGGAAAACTACAGTGACATCAGAACGTCATGTTTATAGTCATCCAGAGCTTTACGCAAGGGTTTGCTATATAGGCAAAATGACGTTTTTGTCTGGAATGAAAGGGGAATGAGAATCCTATTATTACAATCGAATCTGGGAAGACCGGAACCTCTCGGGCTGATATTCCCGATAGGGCTATGCTACATCGCCAGTTCTTTGACGGATGCGCATGAGGTGTCTGTAGTTGACCTCAATCTTTGCAAAGACGCTTATAAGGAACTTGACGAGACTCTAAGGAGTTTTAAACCTGATTGCGTCGGTATCTCTTTGCGTAATATTGATACCACGCAAAAGAAGGACGTCTTTTACTATTTTAAAACAGTAGCCCCGACCGCGCAGGCCATAAAAAAAGTCCTTCCCGATGTCAAGCTCATGATAGGCGGCGCCGGTTTTTCCATGTTTGCCGAGCAGATAATGCGCAAGGTGCCTGAGCTGGACTTCGGCATCTACCTTGAAGGCGAGGAATCCACGCCTGAGCTGATGAGAAACCTCTCAAGGCCGGAGGCGGTAAAAGGCGTGTTTTATCGCAAAAACGGTAAGGTCGTCTTCACAGGGCCAAGGGAGCTGCCGGACTTTGCCGCTATCGCATATCCGAAAAGGCATTTTGTCAACGTGAAAGAGTATCTCAGGTTGAGCTCCAATAACATCGGGATACAGACAAAGCGCGGATGCCCCTTGAAGTGCAGTTATTGCAGTTATCCGTTCCTCAACGGCGCTAAGACGAGGCTCAGGACAGCCAAGAGCGTCGTAGACGAAATAGAGTATCTTATAAAAGAATTCGACATCAAAGGCTTTACCTTTGTTGACAGCATATTCAACGTTCCGAACGGGCACGCGGAATCTATCTGCCGCGAGATAATAAAAAGAGGAATCAAGATAAGATGGGATGCTTGGTTTGAGATGAGAAATTTCACGGCTGAACTTGCATCTCTGGCTTCGGATGCGGGTTGTGTCAACGTGGGTTTTTCGCCTGACGCCGCGTCCAACGAGTCGCTTAAGGCGTTGGGCAAGGGGTTGACTGAAGAGGATATCTACAGAGTCATCGGCATTGCCCGAAGAGCAAAGAATATCTCATTCGGTTTCGGGTTCTTCTGCACGCCCCCAAAACAGGACTTTATCGGGTTTCTCAAGATGATAAAGCTCTATTTTATAATTCCTATCCTGCTCTTCGGCAGGGGCAGCGTAAGCGTAGGCTGGGTGCGTATCGAGCCGGAGACCCGTATGCGCCGGATTGCAATTGATGATGGATTCATTAAAGAAGAGGACAATCTTCTGCCGGAAGACGAAGAGGGGCTTAAACGGCTCTTCTATAGCAGTCCTAAGACAAGGGCGTATGCAGACCCGTTCTTCAGCGCGCTTGTGGCGTTTAAAGCCTTTGCCAGAGTTTACGTGAGAAAAATATTAAGGAGAAATACGGGACGCAGGAGCGATTGAAAGGTCTCTGATTAAACTTATGCTAATTAACGAAGGTTTATCACGGGACTTTATCAGGCTTGTAGTTTGGTATCCTTTGAGATGGCTAATATCAATACTTCCCGTCAGGACGAGCTACAAGGTCTTTAATCTCATGGGAGATATGCACTTTTTTCTCTCAAAGGGTAAAAAAGAGCGTCTCAGCGAACATATAAATTCGGCGCTGCCCGCTCTTTCGCAGGCAGAGACAGGCAAGGTTATAAGGGGTTATTTCAGGATACATTATGCGAACCAGATGCAGGTATTCCTTTTCCCACGGTTCACGCTCAAAAGCATTGCAAAGATACATTCCTTTAAAGGTCTTGAAAATCTTGACGCCGCATTAAGAAAGGGCAGGGGATGCGTGCTTGTGCACCCGCACTTTGGTCCCGCTCAACTGCCGCTTTGTCATCTGGGACTGCTCGGCTATCCCGTTATGCAGCTTGGGCTGCCGACCGGCGACGGGTTGAGCTATATAGGCAAAAACGTCGCATTCAGATTGCGTTTGAAGTATGAAGCGGCAATTCCGGCAAAAATAATATCCGCAGACACCTTTCTGCGGCCGGTAGTCGAGTGCGTCAAGAACAACGGCGTATTAATGACTACGGGAGACGGCGCCGGAGGAGGCAAGCTCGTCGGAAAGTTCATGTTTGTGGATTTCTTGGGTAATTCAACGCGCTTTCCTATCGGCGCCGGCACGTTGGCCTATAATACTGGCGCGTCATTACTTGCGATGTTCACGGTTTTAAAGGACGACGGCGCTTACGAGAGCATAATTCATCCGGTCTTTGAAAGTCGCGGAACCGGCAGGCGTCAGATAGTCGAGGCGTATACAATCGCTTTTGCGGCTAAGATGGAAGAATATCTAAAAAAACAACCGTATTTGTGGCACTTCTGGGATGAATGGTCAGATAGGCTTGCGGAAGAATCGAGTTAATGGAAAAAGCAAAAAAAATTGTTAGAAATTCCGCATGGGCGTTAAGCGCAAGGGTAATCGACATACTATCGAACCTGCTTTTGCTGGCAATCGTAGCTCGTTATCTCGGGGTTGAGGATTTCGGGCATTATTCGCTTATTATGGCGATTTACTGGGTGGTATTTCCTTTTCTCCTCATGGCCACAAGGATTTTGTCGCGGGACATAGCGCAGGATAACAGCAAGGCTGACTCGCTTTTGGGCAGCGCAATGAACATCCTGGCGCTTTCAGCCGCGTTGGGTTTTGTGGTTATAGCGCTCTACGGCTTAATAGTAAGACCTCCGGGCCAAGACCTTATAATCGCCTTCATAGTGCTTGTCACGATGTTTTTCATGGCGGCGTCAAGGACATTAACCGCGGTCTTCTATGCCTTTGAGAAGATGCGCTATGACATGATTATTTCTATATGCAGTTCTTTAATCGGTCTGATATTTACAGTGGTCGTAGCATATCTTGACCTCGGTTTCGCGTATCTATTTGTCAGCATGATGTTTGCGTATTTGATGAGTCTTGTCGTGAGCGCGTATATAATGATGAGCCGTTTCAGCTTCAGACCGAGTTTTAGATTCGACAAAGAGAAGGCGGCATATCTGCTTAAAGAGTCTTATCACATCGCCGTTTATACGCTGCTTATTCAATTGTATTTTAATGTCGGGGTTTTTGCGTTAAAACTGCTTGGCACGACTTTTGACGTGGGTATATATCAGGCGCCTTACAGGGTGCTCAACAGGATGATGATTATACCTATCACGCTTTCAATAGCGACTATGCCGATGCTCTCTCAGTTGGCCGCGAGCGAGGATTCGAGGGAGGAGTTCAGATATAAGATAGCGTTCATATTAAAGATACTGGTTATGCTCTGTCTTCCGATAACGATGCTTGTCTTCGTCTTATCAGACAAGATAGTCTTCATACTTTTCGGAAGCGCGTTCAAGGCTTCAATCGCAGCCATGCAGATCCAGATACTGGCTCTCGGGTTTTTCTTTGTCAACGTATTGTTTGAGACTACCTTGGTTTGTTTGAAGAGGCAGAGATTCCTAAACATGATAGGCGGGCTTGGGCTTGTTACAGCGGTTGCCTTAAACGTATATCTCATTCCCGGATACGGTTACGTGGGCTCGTCCATTGCCGTGCCGCTCTCTCAAACCGTGATGTTCCTGATGGGTGTTTTTTATCTGTCTGACGTAATGAAGGCCGGTCTGCTCGTAAATATATTTTTAAAGCCGCTTATTATAGCCGTTATAACAGGTCTTGCCTTGTATCTCGTCTCGGGGCTTAACAGCTATCTGTTGGCTGCGGCCGGGCTTGCGATATACGTTGCGTTGCTTGTGGCGTTCAGGGTATTTTCTCTTGCAGAGGTAAGGCAGTTCAGGACGCTTATCGGCAAGCCTCAGAAGCTCGCAAGCCCGCTTTCTTGAAGAGCTGCGCTAAGCGTTTGGATGCTTATCAATAAATCAAACTGCCTCTATCGTTGCAGTGCGCGACCAATGATGAAAAATAAAGAAAAAGTTATCGTAATCGGCTTTGATGGAATCACCTTTAATCTTGTCAAGCCGTGGGTCAAGGCGGGTAAGCTGCCTGCGTTTGCAAGGCTCATGGAAGAAGGGTGCTATGGTGATCTGAAATCAACCCCGGACATGATGAGCCCGTCGGCATGGACGTCTTTTGCAACCGGGACGAACGCCGGAAAGCACAGGATATATAATTTCTTAGACCTTGTGCCGAACACGTTGCAGATGAGGTATCTGAATTCAACGCACAGGGCATCAAAGGCGTTGTGGACTCTTTTGAACGAGTGCGGCAAGAAGACAGGGGTGTTGGGCGTTCCGATGACGTACCCGGCGGATAAGGTCGACGGGTTCATGACGTCCGGGTGGAACGCGCCGACTATCAACAGCGCGGGATACAGCCATCCCCCTGAATTGATAGACGAGTTGGTGAAGATCTACGGGGATTATCCATTATTCCCGATGGTAAAGAAGCATATTGTCGAAGGCAGGCCCAACCTTGCCATCGAGTCGATACGCACAGGCCTTGAGATACACGCGAAGGCGTCGAAGCATCTGATGAAGACACGGGAGTGGGACCTGCTCATAGCGTTCTTCATTGCCACGGATCAGGTTCAGCATTACTTCTGGCATTATATGGACCCGCTCCATCCCGCCCATAAGAAGGACGCTCCGGCCGAGTGTCGCGACGCCATCTTTAACGTGTATAAGCGTTGCGACGAGATTATCGCCGACCTTACGGATAACTTTACGAACGACGCCACCGTTATAGTAATGTCGGATCACGGCAACGGCAGGAATCACGGGGCTGTTCAATATCTTCCGAACTGGCTTACGGCTATGGGGTTTGCAAAGGATAAGAGCGTATCAGGTTCTACTAATCCGCTTAAAATCCCGCTTGTGTGGGTAAAAAAGTCGATAGCCGGAGTATTGAAGGCCGTTTATAACCAGATGAACAAGCGCCTGAGCATGAAGATGAAGGGGCAGTTGAATAAACTCCTGCCCGGACTCAGGGACAAGGTGGAATCAACGTGGAGGTTCTCTGCCCTCGACTGGCCAAAGACAAAGATATTTTTTCATTATGAGCCGCGTATAAATCTCAAAGGCAGGGAGCCTTTCGGCATAGTCTCTCCGGGACAGGAATACGAAGAGCTGAGGGATCTGCTGATAAAAAAACTCTACGAATGCACAGACCCTAAAACGGGCGACAAGGTGGTAGAGCGGGTCTACAAGAGAGAAGAGGTCTATAGCGGCGACCATATTGGAGAAGGGCCGGATATCGTTATCTGGTGGAAAGAAGGCGTTGTCCTTTCAGGACTCAGATGCACAAGGCCTGACGGGACAGTAGTGACCGTTACCGAAAAACATATCCCTGACGCAAGGACAGGCAATCACCTGCCTTACGGGGTAATGCTTGCAAGGGGCAGGCATATAAGGAAGGGGGTAGAGGTAAAAGGCGCAGAGCTTATCGACCTTGCCCCTACTATTCTTCATCTTATGGGCGCGCCTGTGCCGGATGAGATGGATGGAAAGGTGCTTACTGGTCTTTTAACCGATGGTTTTCTTAAAGACAATCCGGTAAAACATAGCCGGAACAAGATTGACAAGAGCGGCGGCGACGGCGACTATACGGAATCCGACGGTGACAAGGTAAAGGAACATCTCAAGGCGCTTGGATACATGGAATGAGTTTGAAGGATATTGCAGCGTTGATAGTTTGGTTCGTTTTGCGGCCGGTTGTAAAGCTCGTCCCTCTCAGGGCGCTTTATAAGATTGCCGGACTCTATTCTATTGTTTCTTATGTGTTGAATCCGGGCAAGAAAAGGGAGATAAAAGAAGAACTAAAAAGGTTATTGCCGGATAAAGGCGCGGATGAGCTTGACGCAATTGTCAGAAAAGGTTTTGATATATACTTCAAGAGAATGAGCGAGAAACTCGTATTTAACGATATATCAAAAGAGTTTATAGACGCGAATGTTTCTATTGAAGGCATTGAACATGTAGACGCGGCGTTAAGTAAAGGCAAGGGGGCTGTCATACTTGTTTCGCATTTCGGCTCATTCTTATTCGTGCCGCTTGTGCTGACTTTTAAGGATTATAAGATAACTCAGCTTGCGGGCGGCCCTACTGCGGCTGCCCTATCTCCGGCATACAAGATTATAGGAGATAGCAAACATAAAGAGACCGAAAAACAGCCGCTAAGATTCTGTAGAGCGGATGTGGCGTTAACTGAGGTATATAAGGTACTAAAGAGGAATGAACTGTTAGCGGTTGCGCTTGACGGACGGGTTGGAAAGAATTGGGTTGAAGTGGAGATGTTTGGAAGAAAGGCGATGTTGTTGCCGGGTCCGGTCAGGATAGCTATGAAGTCCCGCGCCCCGATAATCATGGCCTTCATGATACGGAACGAAGACGATACTCAAAGACTTGTCTTAGAGCCTTCGATTGAGATGCACACCGGCGGGAATTACGATGAAAATGTCTTGATAAATATGCGCAGGGTTGCTGAAGTTTTTGAGCGATACGTTAAAAAATACCCCGGCCATTACGCGCTGGTGCTCCAAGTGATGAGGTTAAAGCATAAACGGGGCATAATAGATTATCCGTTGGTTCCTTAGATGTTTGTTTCGAGGGTTGATTACAGGAGTTCTATATGAAAAGAATCTTTATAGCGTCTGTAATCATGCTTCTTGCTTCTGGCCTGTCCGTTTCAGCGCAGGACAAGGGAGACTTGATGGAGCTTGTGTCAAACTTCCAAACGCTTAAGAGAGAGGCTGCTGATAAAGGTAAAGATATAACCGAGGCGTTGGAGTTAGACAAGAAATCGAGAGACGCGTTGAACTCCGGAGACCGCGACGGGGCCGTAAGGTTTCTGAAAGAGGCGATATCAGCGCTTGAGGGGGACGGGCTGAGCGTTTCATCCGGCAGACCTGTCAGCGCGGCGGGCAAATCACAGAATAAAGGCGGCGTAGGAATAAAAGAGCTTATCGTTGAGTACCAATCGCTTTTAAATGAGGCTCAATCAAGCGGAAGAGATACGACCCGGGCCCGCGCTCTTAATGAGCAGTCAATGAAAGCCGGGAAATCAGGCAATCGCAGCGACGCTGAGAAATACTTGAAGGAAGCCGTTGCGTCGTTAAAGGGCGTGTCAAAGGATCCGTCAGGAACGAGGCAAAATGACGGAAAGCCGAGGCCTGACGTTATGACCGCGCTTAAAGACAATCGTAAGATAGGCGACTCGCCATTCGGTATGCATGAGATGGGTTTTTCAAACCCTGATGAGGTTGACGCTATCATAGACCTTGGCGCAACCTCGGCGCGTTTGGCGCCGCAGGGTAGTTTTATATGGGATCTGATAGAACAAAAGCGGGGCAGATATGATTGGAGTCTTTCCGACAAGGTCATAAGCGCCGGTTACGGCGCAGGGCTGAAGATATTCGTTAATGTCGCCGCTCACAACAGGCTTGACAGGCCAGAGCTTGGCCCGGGTAAGGGCGGGCTTAAACTGCCTAAGGATATGGATTGGTATCTTGAATTTCTGAAGAAGGCGGCTGAGCGTTACGACGGTGACGGGATAGATGACGCCCCGGGCTCTCCTAAGATTGATGTTATACAGATTGGAAATGAGATAGATATACCGATAGCGTGGCAGGATACGCCTGAGAATTATGCGGTGTTGCTTAAAAGGTCATATCAGGCCATAAAAAAGGCCGCGCCGCAGATGAAGATAGCTTGTGCCGGCCTTGCAACCCCGGGTAGATTCGAAACGTTCTTCAGGCCGTTGCTCAGAGAGTTGAATAATCTGAAGGACAGGCCTGAAGACCGGTACTTTGACATATTCGACTTCCACTGGTCAGGACAGTTCGAGGGCGATAACGACTATGCGTCGATAAAGCTGCGCGACGGGGTTTATGAATTGAAGACCGTAGTCGCTTCGATAAAA
>Ga0156145_1250_pt1 | contig 13954 bp, 21 predicted proteins | sample RifCSPlowO2_02_FD_107798 | JGI IMG/M metagenome (GOLD analysis project Ga0156145, IMG submission 107798) | Deltaproteobacteria bacterium RIFCSPLOWO2_02_FULL_53_8 | reverse complement strand
GGGATCAAGTATCGGCCAGTCATGCAGTCGGTTTATGTGATCGACCCAGCCAATACCGATTTCTTTGACCTGGCATTTGAGCCGCTGGATGCCGAATCCGTAGCCACCGTCTTCTCCCTCGCATTTTCCATCGTCGTGCTTTGCTTTATCGCTGGGCGCGGCCTTGGGTCCGTATTGAGTCTTATCCGCCGTGGATAGGCCAAACCGTGGTGGGCGGTTCCCACTATTTACTGGAGTTTGCATTATGAAAAACCTGAAAGCCCCTGTTGTTATCACCCTTCTTCTGGCCTTGGTCAGCTCCGCCCATGCTGCTATCGACCTGACCGCCATTACCGGCGCATTTACTGCAACCGATGTCATCACCGCCGTGATGGCTGTTGCTGGTGTGCTGGCCACAATCTACGCCACCATGACCGCAGCCCGCATGGCCCTGCGCTGGATTCGTGGCGGTTAATCGCGTCTGACAACCATGCATGGTTCGGCGGGGTAGGCCACCTCGCCACTTTCAATATCTGGAGGCTTCGCAATGGCAATCGATCTGTCCGCAATCACTTCGCAATTTGTACCGACCAACATTATTTCCACGCTTCTGGTTGTCGTCGGCACCGTAGCTGCGTTGATTATCTGGTCCCGCGCGATGGGTTACACGCTGGCAGCAATTCGTGGCGACCTCGGACAAGTTGACAGAAAGCTTCAATCCATCAGAAACGGGTTCTCCAACATTGAACGGGAGCGTGATTTTTCCCGACGCTATGCCAGGGAAAAACGTAACCGCGAATACCGCGCCTGGAAACGCGCCCAGGGCATGCTGTGACTAGCACCCAGCTTTGGTATCTCTTCACCTTCGCTTGGGGTATCGCTTGCGCTTGGGCATTAATCAAGGGCTTGGAATGAACCTCTGCCAACATTTTGTCGCTATCGCTGTCTGCTCGCTCATAACAACCAATTTTGTGTTTGCGTCGACCAATCTGGTTTTTGATACCCGTGGCAACATCATCGGTAGTTACGTGTCCGGCAACACTGCGTCATACAACAAGATGCAATCCACGCTTTCTGGCGTCTACTACAAGAAAGCTGGAGATTTGGGATATACGCCGGTCTCACAGAAGGATGGAACAACAGGCTGGTCACCTAAAGTGACATCTACGATTGATGCTGTATCCGGTGTTGCTGGCACCGCTGCGACAACCGTCTCCGGTGTTCTCCTTGCCGGCGCAACAGCACCTGGTTGGGTTGGTCTGGCAATTACCGTCGGCATTTCTACTGCGCTTGGATATGTCGTGAACCTGGGCATTAACTCTCTCGCTAAATGGCTATTTCGCTCAGATAATCAAATTGAAGAGAGCGGTGAACCCACCACCGTTCCCACAACTTCTGCAATGAATGCAGGAGGCGCATTTTGGAAGGTCAGTTTTCATTCGGGAGGGGTCAACATTGACCTTGCAGGCGGCGATGGCGAAGCAGTAGCTCGTCAAGGGTATTACGAATACAGAGCACAAACAAATCAGAACACCAGCACCTCACCAACCTGCTCGGTAGGGGGTTCTTCGGTTATTTGCTCCCCAATCAATGCCACTCTACAGCCTACTGGAGCTCCTTCCAGTTGCGGTCCTGGCACGCTGTATGACTACGCAAAAGGCACCTGCGGCGGTTACACGTTTACTGCACCGGCATCTGTCCCATCAAAAACGACCAGTTTGCAGACGGCGATTGCCGACTTGCCCGCCGCAGATAAGTCAAAACCATTGAATCCGGCGATTGTGGCTGCTGTAGCAAATCAATTGTGGATAAAGGCTGCCAGTGAGCCAGGCTATCAAGGAATGCCCTATAGCTATGCAAACCCAATTACTGAAAGCGATGTCTCGACATGGCAACAAAGCAATCCGAGCGAATATCCAACCGTTGAGGAATTTACGAATCCGATGCCCTCAGGATCAACAACCGGTAGCCCTTGGTCTCTGCCGATCAGCGGCCAGCCAGTCGGAACTCAAAATGGTTCCCAGACTACCCCAACGGGCACCACCAATGCCTCAACCCAGCCGCTGGCAAATCTTGGCCCTGATCCGGGAATCGGCTCGCCAACGCTAGAAGCCACGCCAACAGCCCAGCAGATTTTGGCTCCAATTCTTAATCTTGTTCCGAGTCTTCGTAGCTTCTCGGCTACCGCGCATGTCGGCACTTGCCCACGGCCGTCCTTCTCATTGTTTGGTCAATCGCACGTAATGGAAGCTCAATGCACGTTGATTGAGGCTCAGAAACCGACGATACAAGCAGCGATGGCATTTGCCTGGGCGGCTATTGCACTGTTCATCATCTTGTCCGCATAGAGATAGCCATGTTCGGTATTTTCCTTTCTGCGCTGAATAGCGTTCTCGCCTGGGTGTTCCGTTCGCTCCTGGTCAAGTTCGTCATTTTCTTCGCGCTGTACTTCATCACTACAGAATTTGTCAGCTTGATCGTCAATCTGCTGCCCGATGGCAGTTCCATCAATAGCACTCTTGCTGGCATCGGATCGGCGACGTGGTTTTTCCTCGACACGTTCAAGATCGAGAGCGGAATCTCGGTTGTGGTGTCTGCCTACGCAACCCGCTTCATCATTCGCCGAATTCCGGTTATCGGCTGATTTTCGCGCCCGCGAAAAAGTCCAATATGCCAATTAACGCCTACACCGGCCTCATGGGGTCGGGCAAATCATACGAATGCGTGTCTTCGGTCATCATTCCGGCCATCAAGAGTGGCCGACGCGTTGTGACCAACGTAGATGGAATTGATAGCGATGCCATCCGCGCCTATTGCCAAGAGAAGTTTGATAGCGACATCGACAAGCTTGGTCACGTTGTTCATTGCAAAAACGAAGATGTCCATGAACGTGACTTTCTTCCCAATGGCGAAGACGTGGATACCTTCTGCAAGCCAGGTGACATCATCTGCATCGATGAAGCTTGGCGCTTCTGGGGAACAGACTGCAAGCTACTTCCCCAACATAAAATTTTCTTCCGCGAGCATCGACACTTCGTCGATCCAAATACCAAGGTTTCCTGCGACCTAGTTTTGATGGTGCAGGACATCAGCGATTTACACCGCGTTCTGAAAGTCGTGGTCGAGGTCAGCTTTCGCACCACCAAGATCAAGACTCTTGGCTGGGATAGAACATATCGCGTTGAAATGTGGGAGGGCTACAAACAGACAGCCCGCGGCCGTGTCGCAGTCGAGAACAAACGATATTCCAAGGAAATCTTCCCGCTCTATTCATCCTACCAAGGTGGCACTGGCAAGGAACTGCGCGTTGACGATCGGCAAAACATCCTCAAAAACCCGAAGATTTGGATCATCGCCATCCTGACCATCGTCATTTTCTGCGTCAGCATCTACTCCGTTCTGAGTTTCTTTAACGGCTCGAAATTCAAGGACAAAAACAAGTCCCCGGCGGGCGATGCTGCCAATACGCAAAAAATGGTGACTGGCAATCCCTCGGCCAAGGCCGGCGCCGGCAGTTCACTGTCACCAACGGTTTCCGATACCTGGCGGTTGCTCGGCACCTACCAAGTCGGCAATTCGGCGTTTGTCGCATTGGCCAATGACACCGGCCGCATCCGTCTTGAACACCCATCGGCATTCCAAAACTCCGGCCTCACGATGGTGGGCGATGTCGATGGTCAGCGCGTACTCACCTGGACCGGCCCCGCCGCAATACCTCCAACTATGGGAGGTCAGAAATGACCCGTATCGTAGTCTTGCTGTGCGCGTGCCTGATCTGGTGCCATGCAGAAGCCGAAACTTTACCAAAGCCGGTCAAGTTCGATATGCGCTCAGCCAATGTGGCACAAGTAGTTCAACTGATTTACAGCGAAGCAATCGCAACACCGTATGTACTCGATCCCGAGATTCTGACGGACGCGCGCTCGGTGTCATTCCGCTATGCCTCGGACAAGGGTGATATTCGAATCTTCGTAAAAGCCTTTTTGGACTCTCTCGGCTATGTCATCCAGTCGAGAAATGGGATTGATTTCATCACCAAGCGTAGCGAGCAAGAAAAGCCTGAGCCGGAGGTCGAGGGTTACGTTTACCGGCCCATGTATCGAGACGTGAACTATCTTGCTCGATTGCTTTCCCCGATGTTTCGTGGCTCATTCTCAGTGAACCGCTCTATTTCATCGCCAGGCGGCACCAAGACAGATAAGCCGGTTCCCGACGGGTCGGCGGCGGCGCTTGTCGATCAGAACGCTGATGCACTCGTATTCAGTGGCTCCGTGAAGGAAATCGACAAGCTCAAGAAGTTGTTGCCACAGGTCGATTTCGCGCTGGGCGAAGTCGCCGTCCGGGGAGTTGTGTACGAAGTGGGCACATCTGATAAAGACGGATCAGCCTTCGGCGTCCTGGCCTCACTACTCGGCGGAAAGCTCTCTCTTGGCATTGGTACCACCGACCCCATAGGCAGCTTCATTCGCTTCAAGAACGTCACTCTCGATGCTGTCTATTCGATTCTGAGCCAGGACAGCCGATTCAAAGTCATGTCCAGTCCATCATTGCGAATTCGCTCAGGCGGCAATGGCACATTCTCGGTCGGCCAAGATGTGCCTGTCTTGGGGGCCGTGAGTTATCCGAACAATGGTCAGGCAGTGCAGAGCGTCGAGTATCGATCCAGTGGCGTGATATTCAATATCCAGCCGACAGTCCGCGAAGGCGTCATCGACCTGAATATTGACCAGCAGCTTTCCAACTTCGTGGCTACCACGACCGGCGTCAATAACTCACCAACGCTGACCAAGCGAGCCTTGAAGACCTCCATCGGAATGCAGGACGGTGACTTGATCGTCCTGGGTGGTCTGACGGAAAACAAGGAAAGCGATTCACGTGATGGCGTGTCATTTCTGCCGAACTTCATGAAAACCACCGGCAAGGAAAATAGTCGTTCAGAAATCATGCTGGTGCTGCAAGTTCAGCGCCTTTGATCGCCAGGAGAGAAAATGCTTCGAGAATATATGATCGATGGTTCCCGTATCGCTGTCGCCATCGGTGCCGTTCTGTGGTTCGTTCAGTTGCTGGCAACCAAGCTTGGCTGAAAACAAACAAACGAACAAAGAAACAAACAAACTAACTCGTCACTTTGAGATTTTCGCGCCCGCGAAAATGTTTCATCAAAGGAAAGCCATGCAAGCCCGATATCAGATCTACCTCTATTTCGATGGAAACCAGTACGTTGCGAATGTTCCTGAACTGGATGGCTGCAGCGGAACTGGCCAAAGCTATGCGGAAGCGTTGGCCTGCGCGGAAAAGGCCATGGCTACTTGGGTATTCGATGCAATCAATACCGGCCGAATCCCTCCTGAACCATCCAAGGACTTTGTCCTAAAACCCCCTTCCAAGCCCATCAGCAAAAGCGCTTCAACACCGATTATGCGTCGCCTCCATCAGAAATTTGGGAATCTGACCAATCGGCAGCTTATGGAGAAGATTGGCATTGAAGGGGTTTCACCAACCACCTTCTCCGGCGCAGCAGGAGGACACGGGAAACGCTGGGTGCGTTTAGCCATCGCGATTTCCTTAGGCGAAATGCCTTCGTCCCTTTGGCCACACCTATCGAAAACCACCCGTGACCGCGACGATCTCTGCATGCCAACAGATCAGCCATGATTTTCGCGCCCGCGAAAACCCCATCCCGAAAACAGCAATCGTGATTGTTGAGGACTCGAAATGAAAAATACCAAGTACGAACTGCTTGGCGAAATGCAGCGCCGATACCACCAGAACCACCCTTGGCGCTTGTCTCAGGGCGGGCTTTTTATCCCACATTCCTACGCGGAGATGAACCCGAAAAGCCTTTCCTGGTGGGACGATGTTGGCTTCATCTTGAATGGGCGGCGGGTTATCGTCTGGTGGCAGCATCCACGTCACGTATATGCAGAAGCGCTTGACGCACAGTCCTGGCAAGAAGCAGGGGATGGGCCGCAAGGTGACTGGCTTACTGAAGGCAGAACGAAAAACTATCGGAAAGTTGGCGCATCACGCAAAAAAATCGTGAGTTACACCGTTCACCAACCTTCAGCGGAACAAAGGCTGCATCACGACCTGCTGCGAGATATTCGTAACCGCCTGACGACTGTTGGCATTGAATTGGATGTCTTTACCTCGTGGAAACGTGAGCGCCTGACATGGGCAACGGGCCTAAGCCTAGTAGCCCCCTTGGAAGTTCACAATGAGGACGAATTGGCTACGATTGCTCTACTGGCTCGCCGTTTGATTCTTGGACAAACCACGCTGGAGGCTGAATTTCCCCAGTATCTCTATAGTCGAGCAAACTGGCTTGGTGAGCAGGAAAAGAGACTTGATTCCTGCAGACTCTAAAGGCACCCGCACGGCGCACAGGTGTATGCTATCGATATATACCTAAGAAATAATTTTTGGGTTGCAATGACTGGTAAGGGGTGAAAGCAATGGAGCTTTACAAAAATCTCGGGGGTGACTCTGGGGTAAGTGCGTATGAGCTTGGCAATGGCTCAATAACCGTCCAGTTCGGAGACAACTCAGTTTACCTTTACACGAATCAAAGCTCTGGAGCTTCCAACATTGCCGAGATGCAGCGTTTAGCCGTTGCAGGGCAAGGTCTCAACAGTTTTATCGGTCGCGTAGTTCGCAAAAACTACGCTCAAAAATTGCGTTAACCATCAATTTATTTCCATTCTCAAAGAATCCGGAGCAATCAAATGGCAGCTAAAAAGAGGGTTTTTATCAGTTTCGATTATGACAATGATGAAGGTGTAAAAATCATGCTGGCCGGGCAAGCGAAGCTTCCGGATAGCCCGTTTGACTTTACGGATGCATCTGTTAAAGAGCACCTAACTGGTGATTGGAAAGACAAAGTCAAACGCCGAATGGACAACATCGATGTCGTGGTAGTTCTGTGCGGCACAAAAACTGACAAGGCGGCGGGAGTAGCCGCAGAACTTACGATTGCAAAGGAAAAAAATAAGGAATACTTTTTGCTGGCCGCATATTCCGACAAAACCTGCGTCAAGCCGACCTCAGCCAGCTCAAGTGACAAGATGTACAAATGGACATGGGACAACTTGAAGAGCTTGATAGGTGGTGGGAGATAACTTTTGAGCACACGAAAAGGGCTTATTGTTGGCATTGACTATTACAGTCAGCTAACGCCGCTATATGGTTGTGTGAATGATGCCCACACTGTTAAGGCTGCTCTAGATCGCAATAGTGATGGCACTGTTAACTTCAGCAATAAACTACTGACAGGAACAGGACCTACAGACCAGGTAACTCGTAGTCAACTCAGAGAACACATAAAGGATCTGTTCCTTGGCGAGTGCGAAATAGCACTTTTTTATTTCGCAGGCCATGGGCATATCGAGAGCACGGGTGGATATTTGATATCTTCCGATGCAAGTGGTGACGAAGGAATTCCACTTAGCGATGTAATTACGTTCGCCAACCAGTCATCAGCTCAAAACAGAATCATTATTCTCGATAGCTGCCACTCAGGGATTGCCGGTGCATTAGCATCGTCACCATCAAGTGCAGAGCTAAAAGAAGGAACGACAATTCTTACCGCCTCCACGGCAGAGCAATACGCATCTGAAGAAAATGGCGCAGGAATTTTCACCACCCTACTCGTTGATGCACTTAACGGCGCAGCAGGAAATCTTGTTGGCGACGTCACTCCTGGCAGCGTATACGCGCATATTGACCAGTCGTTAGGTCCATGGGACCAACGCCCTGTTTTCAAAACCAATGTAAAAAGATTCGTTTCGCTCCGAAAGGTACAGCCCCCTATCGGTTTAAACGAATTACAACGAATTACAGAATTTTTCCCTCAGCCGGGCTTTGAACTTGCGCTAGATCCAACATATGAACCCGAACGACAAGGGGAAGACGTAACGATTCCGGCGCCCAATCCAATCAATACAGCAAAATTTGCAATCCTTCAGAAATACAACAGGGTTGGATTGTTGATTCCTGTAGATGCCCCTCACATGTGGCATGCCGCAGTAGGCAGCAAATCATGCAAGCTGACCGTACTCGGTGAACATTATCGCCGCCTCGTTTCTGAAGGGCGAATTTAGTGGGTTAGTACTCGCCCTTCCTCACCGAATGTATTTATGAACGAAGATCAGTTATTTCAATTTTACGAAAAGCTTTATTTTCAAGAGCTCGATAGAAGAGAGAAGTTAAGCGCCCGGCTCAACGTACCACTCGCGGTATTAGTTGCTGCAATCGGCTTTTTATCCTTCATGCTGAACAACGCACCAAGCAATTTAGATAGCCCAGCAAAGATTGCTTTCTGGTGCTTATTCATCAGCTCGTGCTTAACCTTGGCCATTGGATCATGGTTCTTCAAATCATCGTGGTTCGGCCATACGGACAAGCTCCTTCCAACCGCCAATGAAACAGAAACCTATCGTGAAACGCTAATCGATCTATACAAAGAATATGACGAGAAAGATAGCTTGGTAGAAGGCGCTCTTAAAAAATATCTTTATGACTACTACAAGCAGTTCTCTAGCGAAAACACCATCAATAATGATGCCCGTGCATATCATCTATATCGTGCAACCTCCGCAATAACAGTTGCAGTTTTGCTCGCATTCGTTGCGTTTATTCCATATTTTTTGGTCAAACCAGAAGGGGTAAAGAATGACAAACAAGCCGCCACCACCTCCGCCACCACCTCCTCCGAGAAGTGTGAGGGGGAGCGTTCCAAGGTCAACTCCGCCGCCTCCACCAAGCCCGAATCCGAAACCAAGCCGCTGAAATCTGATCCCATTGCGGATGGAGCGTCCCGAGCCCCGTCTTTGGGTTCTCCATCTCGTACTACATCAATAGTCCCCCTTCCTCGCAAATAGCCTTGTCAAGGGCACGCACGGAAGCCGCATGCGGAGCACAGACAAGGAGCTTTTCCCTTGTCGAGCACCGAACGGGTGAGTACGTGGCGAAGCGAACCCTTGACGAGGTTGGACTGTCATACGCTACAGGCAGGGGTCTGAAGTGAAGCGTAGCGTAATGCCAGACCCCTTGCCACGTGGCGAACGCCGCCGGAGGCTTTGTTATTCTTGACTTTTTCTCCACCGAACTGTACTTTTATACAGTATCTAACAAACCCGTAACTGGGCGATAATTGGTCACTATGTCACTCGCACCACTATTTGACGAACGCAGAACGGCAGAGGCAGCAGCTTTCTTGCTCTACCGCGGCGGCGGTTCGTTACCCCTGATCAAGCTAGTCAAGCTCTTGTACTTGGCTGAACGCTTGTCGCTCCAGCGTTATGGCGAGCCGATCACGGGTGATAAGTTGGTGTCGATGCCCCACGGCCCGGTTCTATCGATGACATATGACCACATCAAGGGAGGTCTACCATCTATCGAAGGGGGCTGGGACTCTTGGATTGCAGACCGTGCAGACAATGTTCTCGCCTTGAGGGATGAAAGTCGCATTCGCTCGCCTGAACAAGACTTGCTAAGATTAAGCGATAGCGACCTAGAAATATTGGGTGAGATTTGGACCCAGTTTGGTCATTGGGATCGCTGGGCCCTAGTTGATTACACCCATTCTGATGCCTGCCCAGAATGGGAAGACCCCGATGGCTCTAGCAAGCCCATCCATTACGACGTTCTATTTACAAAGCTGGGCTACTCTCCTGAGCAATCTTCAGCCCTTGTCGACCGACTTTCTGAGCAGCGACAACTGAACGCTGCTGTACGACAAAATCCAGCCACCGTTTGATGTAACGATGGCTGCGCCTGGCGACACGCTTCTTATTCCTTCTGGTCCCCAAGGGTTACACCTATTTGTTTTAGTTCTGGGACCAATCACTTTGCCGTCATATGGGACTCAACCACAAGTTGCCATGGTAAGTGCTACCAGTATCAAGCCGGGAATCCCACACGATACTGCATGCATCTTGGAACCAGGTGACCATCCGTTTATTCAGCATCCTAGCTATGTAGCCTACCGCCACTTGCGCATTGATTCCCTACTGCATGTAAACCAGATGGTAGGTTCATCCTGGCAACAACATCAACAGTGCACCCCTGAACTATTGCAAAGGATTATTCAGGGTGTTTGCCTTTCACGCCTTACGCCTCGGGAATTCAAGGCGATATTTGGGTGCCTCTAAAAGGGCTCAACAAAGGTTCAACGGCATTGCAGTCCAGTGACGTTGAACGAGGCAAAACCTATCAAAAATCATCGATTTGGTGTCTAATGATGGGTTCTGCGGTCCAATCATAGGGACTCATAATCCTTTGGTCCAGGGTTCAAGTCCCTGCGGGCCCACCATTAATAAAAGCCATCCTTCGGGGTGGCTTTTTGCTTGCTGGAGTACTGAATTGCATTCAGCGGATCGCTGACGGCATTGATCTGCGCCGCTTTGGCGCAGGCCGTGGCAGCATCGTGAGCCCAACAGCCACGGCCGTTTCCGGCACTTCGCCAGTCCATTTTAGGAGCGTCCAGTCTACATCTGGTCCATTTTTTCGGGACGGCTGCCTATTTTTTGTGCTAAAATGCCTCTCCTTTTCAGGGCCTTAGACTGAAGAGCAAAGGATTATCTGGCCGTTTTTGACGGGCTCATAAGCCTTTGGTCCACGGTTCAAACCCGTGCGGGCCCACCAAAAAAGCAGGGGGCCACCCTTCAGGGTGGCTTTTTGCTTGACGAAGACCATGTAGGCGCTGTGTAGGTTTTTCCGGTCCCCGGACCGGCACCAGAAAGCAACATGAGACGGCAACCCAATCTCAACAGAGGCTATCAATATGTCCACCGACTCAATTCTCTTGCATCTGAAAAAACATGGACAGCTCCGCGATTTCGAGATCGCGGCGGGAACGGGCGTGGCGCTGCCTGACGTGCGCACCTCGCTCAAGGAGCTATCGGTCAGAGGCGATATTTCCCTGTGCAGCATGACCGTTTTCGAAAACGGCAAGCCGACCGAAGGATTGTTCAGCCGGATTTCCGGTTATTTCCCCAAGCCGGCCCCGGGCCGCAAGCCGGGCGTCAAGAGCTAGCCTCTTCTCCACTGCCGCAACCCGATGCGAGACTTGTTCTCCGAAGCGGCGAGCCAGCTTTGGCTCTCGGCCAATCGGGTTGCCGGCCATGCCCTGCTGAACCTGCTGGACGACCCGGCCATTCTGGCCATGGCCTTCTGCTGATCTGCCGCAGGGATAGCGCGCGCTGGCCGCCGCTTGATCGTGCTCGATCCGCCACCGGCAACACAGCGGATTACTGAAGGACGCCCTTGGTCATTCGGCCGATGGAAATCGCCGGTTTTTCCGGTCGACCGTAGCGCTCCTGCAACCCGCCCCCCGCATTGCTGTCAAAGAAGTATCGGTAGCATGACAAGGAGGCAGATCATGTCATACGCAAACTATCCCGGAATGCTCTTTTCCGACACCACCGGATGGACGGAAATCGACCGCTCGCACCATGACCATCGCTGGTTCCTCAGCCACTTGGTCATGCCGATGTCGCTACTCCCGCCGGCCCTTTACGCCTATGCCGAGATGGTGCATCCGGGCGCCATCTTTCCGCTGTCGGTACCGGCATTCAGCCCCTTGCAGCTATTCGTTTCGGGGGCCATTTTCTATCTCGTGCAAGTGCTGATGGTTTCCTACATGGCGATGCTGATCCAGCGCATGTCCATGGCGCGCGACCATGACCCCGGCTACGACGGCGCCTATGCCTTGGCCGCCATCGCACCGATGCCGCTATGGATCGGCTCGCTGGCGATGCTGGTGCCGAGCATGGGCTTCAATGTGGCAGTAGGCGGCACGGCCTTGCTGGCGTCGATTGCCCTGATCCGGCATGGCGTGCGGCCCTTGCTGCACATCGGCGACGACAAGATTGCCCACTACGTTTCCAACATGGTGACGATGGCGGCAATCGGTGCGTGGATCGTCCTGATGATCATGGCGGCAATGATCCTGAGCATCCTGCTCGGCGTCGCCGCAGTGATGCTGTAGCTTGGCTGGCTGCCGGCCAGGACTGGTTGGCATCATCAAGTAGCGGCCTGCGGGAAATCGCAGGCCTTCTGCTTGCCGCCTTGCCGGCAAGCTTATTTCGCTTCGAGCTGGTCGTAAACCGCCGTCGCCACCTTGGCCAGCTCGCCCTTGGCAATACCGGCCGACAGCGCGTAACCGAACTTGCCTTCGACCCAGTAGAAGACGTTGACCTGCCCCTCGCGGGCGAAGCGGAAGCCGGTTTCCGGCTTGCCGGCGTTTTCGGTGGTGACGTACAGCGTCATGCGCTGGCCGCTGCCGTCCTGATACATGAACTGGGCGACCGGCCCGGCATGGCCGGGGAGCAGGCGGCCGCCGACCAGTTCGTAGCCGAGCGCGCCGAGCTTGGGCGGATGGACCGGCGTGCCGAGGCGCTTGGATAGCCATTTGACCAGCGCCTCTTCCTGATCGGCCGTGACCTCGACCGGGCGCCGGGCGTCCGGGCTGTAAACGACATGGGCGACGGCCGCCTGGCGCGACAAGGGCACCGCCAGGGCCAGGCGTTCGCTGCTCTGATACTGGCCGTGCGCCAGCCAGCCACCGATGCCGCCGACCATGGCGACCAGCAGGCCGGCGGCCAGCCGCTGCAGGGGCAAAAGTTTCAATATTGGCCGTTTTTTCGCGTCGACCGTAGCCTTCATCGGTTGCACCGTCAGGGCGTGCAGATTGTCCGGCAAGGGCTCGTCGAGCACCGGATCGAACAGCGTCCGGATGGCCAGATTCTGGGCTTGATAGGCGCGAACGCGTTCGGCGTCCTCGGGATGCCCGGCCAGCCAGGCTTCGACCCCGGCCCGGCGCTCCGCCGTCAAGGCGCCATCGACGTAGGCGTGCAGATCGTCGTCGGTAATGTTGAGCGGGTTCATCGGACGACCCTCAGGTTGGCGGTTGGCGGGCGGCCTTCCATGATCAGGCGCAGACGCTCCCTGCCGCGCGCCAGGCGGGACATCACGGTGCCGAGCGGAATGCCCAGCGCGGCCGCGACTTCGGCATAGCTCATCTCCTCCAGGGCGACGCAGAGCAGCACTTCGCGCTGCTCGTCGGGGAGCTGACGCAGGGCGGATTCGATGTCCATCACTTCCAGCCGGTCAGCCTGGGTGGCGCGCGTCGGCACCTCGCCGGCCTCCTCATCGAGCGAGTGCGTGGACAGCCCGCCACGGCGCAACTGGTCGACCCGCAGATTGTGCATGATGCCGAACAGCCAGGCCCGCAGGTCGCTGCCCGGCCGCCACTGGGCGAAGCGGGACCAGGCGCGTTCGAGGGTGTCCTGCACGAGATCGTCCGCCGCCGCACGGTCGCCGAGCATCGCCCGCGCATAGCGGCGCAGGCGGGGCAGTTCGGCAAGGATCGTGCGGCTGTCCACGTTATCGGCTTATGGTTTGGCGACGTGCCAGACCTTGTTGAACCCGTCGCCGGTCTTGTCGCCCGGCTTCTGGTCCTTGGCCCAGTGGTACAGCGGCTTGCCCTTGAAGGCCCACTGTTTCTTGCCGTCGTCGCGCATGATGATGCTGTAGTCGCCGCTGGCGCTGTCGCCGTCCATCGCCATCAGCGGCGGCCAGTTGGTGGCGCAGGGGCCGTTGCACATACTTTTGCCGCTGCCGGCCGCATCCTTGTCGAACACATAAAGCGTCATCCCGTTGCTGCCGGTCAGCAGGTCGCCAGACACCATGGCCGGGGCGGCGGCACGCGTGCCGTAGCCGGAACAGGCGGCCAGCGTGGCCGAGACGAGCAGCGCGAGAAGCAGGTTATTCGTTTTCATGATGATCTCCGTTGGTTTCAGGGTGCTACACCCGGGTATACGGAAAGCCTGTTCAATTTATTCCATCGGCGCGCGCCAGTCGCCACAAGGAAGTCACTTCGGCCGCCCGGGCGGCGTGCAGCGGATCGCTGGCATCCTGCGCCTTCGGGTGTTTCGGCCGGGTATCGAGGCGGTCGACGACCTTCAGTCCGGCC
>Ga0156145_1284_pt4 | contig 14220 bp, 13 predicted proteins | sample RifCSPlowO2_02_FD_107798 | JGI IMG/M metagenome (GOLD analysis project Ga0156145, IMG submission 107798) | Deltaproteobacteria bacterium RIFCSPLOWO2_02_FULL_53_8 | reverse complement strand
TTGAAGCTCGCGTCGCAGACTTCCTTGGCCTGCCCCTCTTCGACGACTCCAGTCGCCTCTGGGCTGTTCGTTCCATTGCAAGCCTCGGTTTCGAGCACGCACAGAGCCTCAAGTACCTGACCGCTGCGGGCCTCTGCACTTCGGCAGCCGCACTATTGCGTGTGCAGTACGAGTCCCTGGTGCGCGCGATCTGGATGCACCATTGCGCAAGCGATCAGGAGGTCGAGCTCATGCTCGCCGAGCTGACACGCGAAACGGCTAAGCAAGCGAGCAAGATACCTATGCTGAGCCGCATGCTCGATGAGATCGAAGAGAAAGCCCCACACGTGCCTGTTGCTGGTCTACGCGAGTTCAAGCACTACTCTTGGAAGCCTTTGAGCTCTTATGTGCATGGCGGCATCCACGCAGTGCACAGGCATGGACGGGGCTTTCCGATGGAGCTGGCCCTCATGCAAATCCGGCACTCCAATGGACTGCTGGGGCTGGCGGGCAACCTGCTTTTGATCATCGCAGGCGTCCCTGCTGAAGCAGGAGTCATGGGGAGGATTTATCAGGAGTTCGCAGATTGTTTGCCGCCTGTGGAGCCGCCTTGCGCGGCTCAGAGTGAGCCTGCGCATTAGCAACAACGACCATCACCAGTATCGAAACCTTACCTGCGCGAGGCAGGCTTCGAGCGGAGAATCAAAAAAGAAAAGCCCGACTAGCGCCGGGCCTTTCTATTGGGTGTGCTGGACAAGCAACACTTTGAGTCCCGATAAGTATTCTCGGTTATGGCCGAGATACTCGGATGGTCAAGGCAGGCAGGTTGTTGACGTAGAAGGCTGTTGATGCGTTTGCCATGAAACTTATCAACGTTTTAAAAATTACTGTCTTCATACGCCCATCTCCTTCTTGTCCAGGTTGTTGAGTTGCTTTTGGTGTATCGATGAGTGCTTGCAGAAACCACATAGAAATTGCCAGCGCTCCCAGCATCAACAACCCGCCTCCCCAGAAGCCGCAGCTTCCTGCTCTGGAGCCAAAGCAACATTCGCTGCTATGACGAGATAGCGGAATATTCGCATAGATAGAAGCATGATGTCAACTAGCCACCAGCATAAAGCCCGGAGTCCAATTGAATCGCCCTTGGTGGGTCGCCGATTGTGATAGGCAGTAATCGGCCGATTCTGTTGAAAAAGTCCCGTCGCGATTTTGGCCCCTGAAAGAGCGTTAGCGATGTTGAAATCTGGTTCGCTCAGAAGACAGAGCTGTCTTGTTTTTTACGTAGCAACGCCGAAATCGAGTGATTTTTGAGCTACCGAATAGCAGCGCTCTCAAAAATCGACTTTTTCAACAGAATCGGCCAAAAGCGGCCTGTCGTTACCAGCTGAAATCGACCCGAAGCTGCCGCCTGTGTTCTGACACCACACATTACTGAGTTTCCTCGCACTCACAGAAACCGTCGTCTATTGGGGCAATGTAGAACCAAGCAGTTGAAGCTTGCCTGGTGGCATAATCGCAGTTGGTTCATAACGGTTGTGCATAAATGGCCACTGAAAGCTACGACCAGCTCGCGATCTTTGCAGCCGTGGCGCAGGAGCGCAGCTTCACCCGCGCCGCCGCCAAGCTCGGCATGTCACAGCCGGCCTTGAGTCGGGCCATGCGCCAGTTGGAAGAGCGCCTCGGCGTCAGGCTACTGGCGCGCACCACTCGCAGCGTTGCCCCCACAGAGGCGGGAGAACATCTGCTGCGGGTGGTCGCACCCAGGTTTGAAGAAATCAACAGCGAGCTGGGATTGCTCAGCGAGTTTCGTGACAAGCCGGCAGGCAAGCTGCGCATCACGGCTGGCGAGCATGCGGCGATCACCCGCCTGCAACCCGTACTGGCAAGACTGCTACCGGATAATCCGAATCTGAGCATCGAGGTCATCGTCGACTACGGCCTGACCGACATCGTGGCGGAGGGCTACGACGCCGGCGTACGCCTGGGTCAGCAGGTGGCCAAGGACATGATCGCGATACGCATTGGCCCCGATATGCGCATGGCGGTGGTCGGCTCCCCAGCGTATTTCGCTAGGCATACGCAACCAATAATTCCACGAGATCTGATGCAGCACAATTGCATCAACATCCGCATGCCCACCTACGGCGGCATCTTCCCTTGGGAGTTCGAAAAGCAAGGAGAAGAACTGAAAGTGCGCGTCGAGGGCCAGCTGGTGTTCAACAACATTGCCATGCGCCTGGAGGCTGCCCTCCAAGGGTTGGGTTTGGCTTACATGGCCGAAGACCTGGTGCAGGCGCATATCGACGAAGGCCGACTGATTCGTGTGTTGGCGGACTGGTGCGAACCCTTCTCGGGCTACCACCTGTATTACCCAAGCCGGCGGCAGAGTTCACCGGCTTTTACCTTGCTGCGCGATGCCCTGCGTTATCCGGCCTGACCCGAAAGCATCACTGCTCTGGGGCTTCGACCCCGCTATAGGCGAGCACAACCGGTGGTAGCCGTTCACCCTGGATGCTGATTTCCGCCAGGGCCGCATTGAGTTCCGCAAGCTCCTGATTGCCGAAGGTCACTTGTGCCGCTGCGCTGTTTTCGAGCATATGCGCCATCTGTGTCGTACCTGGGATGGGCACAATCCAGTTCTTTTGCGCCATCAGCCAGGCCAAGGCGAGCTGGGAGGGTGTCACGCTCTTGCGTTCGGCCCAGGCTTGCACTAGGCGCACGAGCTTCAGGTTATTGAGTCGATTCTCCGGCGCAAATCGGGCTTCGATACCGCGGATATCACCCTCGGCAAAACGTGTTCTTTCGTCGATGGCCCCGCTGAGGAAACCGACCCCGAGCGGGCTCCAGGGGACGAAGCCGATGCCCAATTCCTCGCATAGGGGAATCACTTCCTTTTCCGGGCCTCGCCATAGCAGCGAATACTCGTTCTGCACTGCGCTAACGGGCAGTTCGGCATGTGCTCGGCGCAATGTCTTCAGCCCCATTTCGGACAAGCCCCAATGCAGCACCTTGCCTTCGACCATCAAGTCTTTGACTGCACCCGCCACGTCCTCAATCGGTATCTGCGGGTCGACGCGGTGCTGATAAAGAAGATCGATGCGATCCGTACGCAGGCGCTTGAGCATGCCTTCAACGACTAACTTGATGTGCTCCGGGCGACTATTGAGCCCTGGGCGGCGCTCACCGGTTTGCTGATCGATGTTCCAGCCGAACTTGGTGGCGATCACCACCTCATTGCGGAACGGGGCCACGCCTTCGCCGAGAATCCGCTCCACCTCATGGGGGCCATACGCCTCAGCCGCATCATAGAAAGTGACGCCATGATCGAAGGCGGTGCGAATGATGTTGTGCATTTCCGCCCGGTTAGGGATCGTCGTCTGGTAGGTGCGGCTCATGTTCTGCACGCCCAGGCCCACACTCGATACTTCCAGGGAGCCGAGCTTGCGCCGGCCGACCAAAGCAGTGGTCTTCGTCGGTTTTGCAGAGCCAGCAGTTTCACTGGCGCTCGCCGTCATTCCCGGGATCAGTGGGGCTAGGGTTAGCGCCGCTGCGCCGATCAGCAGGTTGCGTCGGCTGCTATCAGTTGGATTACTGTCCACGTTGCTCTCCTTGACGTGTCGAAGTGCTTTTGGGGGCTGGCGTCATCGCCAGCGCTTGCGCCAATGCCTCACTGGCGCGCTTGGCGGCCTGTTCATCGCCGTGCTTTTCCAGCACCTGAATCAGTTGGCGCAGCTGTGACTCGGTCAGACCAACCCTGATGCTGGCAGCCATATGCGAACGTAGTTGCGCCTCCACACCAGGGGTGGCAGCCAGTGCTCCGACGGTGGCCAGTTCGCGGCTTTGCCAATCCAGGTTGTCACGTTCAAAGATGGCACCGAACAGGTGCCCTTGCAGGTACTGGTTGATCACCGGAGCGAAATCGAACAGCGGCCCCTGAACGGGCGCACCGGCAATCTGGGTCTGGTTGGCTTTACCCACTGCGAGCAATGCATCGCCGCTGGGTATGGCGCGGCTGGGTTCGCGACCCGCTGCATCCTGGATGCCGCGCTGCTTGCGTGCTTCCACGACCTTCATCAGCTCGCCCAGTGCGTTCAGGCTGCGGGGAAAACCGCTGTAGGCGTAGAGCTACACCAGAATCTCCTTCGCCTCGCTAATGCTCAGACCTGCGTCCAACCCTTGATTCAAGGTTGCGCTGAGCCTGGGCATATCGCTTGAGGCCATGGCGGCGGCAATTAACGGAATCGTCTGCTGCCTGGCGGACAGCGTCTCCGAGGCTGTGGGATTGGCCTGCAACGCCAAGGGGCTCTGAGCTGCGCTGTAATGCTCATCGCTTACGTGCTCAAGCCATTCGACACTCTTGCCATCCACTGCGCCACTCATCGCCAGGTGGGTCATTGCGGTTGTCGCTGCGGCACCGTGCCAATGTTTAATACCCGGTGGGCAGATGACCACGTCTCCAGGGTGAATGTGCTGTACGGGTTTGTCCCATTCCTGGGTCAGGCCAACACCGGACACCACAACCAGCCGCTGCCCGGCCGGATGGGTGTGCCAGGCCGAGCGTGCGCCAGGCTCGAAGGTGACATAGGCAGCCGATGCATTGATCTCATTGCTTGCGGGAAACAAGGGATCGACGCGTACCTGCCCGGTGAAATAGTCCGCTGATCCGATCACCGATGTCTGAGTGCCGGCGCGATTGATCTGCTGGCTGGCCACAGACTCACCGGCCTGGCTGGCAGCGTTGGCGAAGGGCATCGCAGCGCATAGCGCGACCCCAAGCAAAGTGTTGTTCACGGATGCTGATCCTTGCTTAAAGGGTTCTGGCGTAGAACGTCGTCAACTTGCCCATGGCGGCGTCCACATACTGCGGCACCCAGTAGGTTTCGATATGGGTAGCACCCTCGATCTTGAACAGCTCTTTGTCCTGGGTGCCGGTCGCCTTGGCGAAGGCATCCTCTGTCATATACAGGCTGTCCGCCTCGGTGCCCGCGATCATCAGCAACGGCTGCTGGATCAGTTCGATTTGGTTGGTGGCATCGAAGCGCATCAAGTCCAGCAGGCTACTGGTGGTGTACTTGAAGGTCGAGTTGGGGTGCGCGTGGGTCTTCCAGTAATACTCGTAGCCCTGCCGATACAGCGCGAATGGCAACTTGGCGATCTGCTCATCGGTCAGGTTGGCATCCCCTGAATAGACCACCTCGCCGCCGGCTGCTTGCTGGGCGCGGGCATTGGATGCCTGCTGCAAACGCTCGGCAATAGTATCCAGTTGCGAATCCACGTAGCCATTACGACGAACCCGACCTGAGTTGAACATGCTCAAGGTCGCGACCGACTGGAAGCGTTTGTCGGTCTGCGCGGCGGCCAATGAGTAGCCGCCACCACCGCAGAGGCCGAGCAGGCCTAAACGCTGCTGGTCGACGCCAGCATACTGAGTGAGGAAGTCCGCCATGCCATGGATATCTTCGATGCGGTACGCAGGCTTGTCCACGTTGCGCGGCTGGCCACCACTGGCACCTTGATAAGCCGCATCGGCGGCAACGGTGATATAGCCTTGCTCCGCCAAACGCTGGGCATACAGGCCCGCGACCTGCTCCTTCACCCCGCCATTAGGGTGCGCTACGACTACTGCGGGATATTTCTTCGCAGGATCGTAGTTCGCCGGGGTGTAGACGTTGGCAGAAATATCCAGGCCATTGAGCGTGTAGGTGACCGGATGGATGTTGACCTTGCCCGGCTCGTTCTTCGCAATTGCACCATCATAGGCCAAGGTGAAGGGGTTCTGCTGGTAATCGGCGGCCCCGACCTCGGCAGCAGAAAGCCCAACAATAGCGGCCATAAGCGTGGCCTTGATCGTTTTACGTTGCGTACGGACAGAAATGATGTGCTGGGTCATGGCTTGCTCTCAACTTGAAAACGCTGAGTAGCAACTTACGCTACGAGTATTGATTGATAAATGGCATCAATTAGATAGCAGTCATGCCTATTTCGCATAAATGCAGTGCTGCTGTTGCAGCCGACTTCAATCTGCATCGGCATTAGCGGGCCGATTCAAAGTTGCGCAGACCGACCGCTTTTGGCCGAGTCCTGCCTGTCTGCCGGGCCCCTCGATCCTGAGCGGGCACAAGCAAAAGGCCGGCATTTGCCGGCCTTTTAGTTAGTCGTACTTGACTAGGTTGAGAGTAGGGAAGGGGCCGCCGGGGAACTGCGCAAGGCGACCGTTCTCAATACTGCCCAAATCGATACCGAAGAAGCCAAGCTTGGCGATTAGATTCGCCACCTGGCGCTTAGCACCTGTGTCCTCTCCTGAAATGAACAGAACACGCTTACCGCCTTCTGCATCTGGATTGGCTAGTAAGTGCGGCGCGAGATGATTGAATGCCTTTACTACGCGGGCGTCAGGGAGCATCTCTGCGATCACTTGAGTGGACGCTTTACCTCCCAGGTCGAATGGCTTGAACTCGGGGGCCTCGATAGGGTTGTTGGTATCCACAACAATGCGTCCGCCCCAAGGTTTCAGGCTCTTCACCGCAGTCGGTATCTTCGACCAAGGTACTGCGAGGAAAACCAGATCGGCCCGACTTGCCTCCTCTGCTGTTACAGCACGCACCTTTGAGCCCAGTTGGGCGATCAAAGGGGCCAAGCTGTCGGGGCTGCGGCTATTGGCGATACTCACATCTATCTCGGCTGCTGCCAGTAATCGGGCAAGTGCGGTGCCAATGGAACCGGCTCCAATAATGCTAATGCTCATAGCTTGCTCCTTAGGCAGTAAAGCCGCCGTCGACCATCAGTTCAGCACCGCTGACGAATGACGCTTCGGGGCTAGCCAGATAAGCAACGGCGCTGGCGATGTCCTGACCGGTGCCATAGCGGCCTACGGCGATTTTGGGACGAACAAAATCTGCCACCGGGCCATCGGCTGGATTCATGTCGCTGTCGGTCGGGCCGGGATGTACGGTATTGACGGTGATGCCGCGTGGGCCGAGGTCGCGTACCAGGCCACGGCTAAAACCAGCCACTGCACCCTTGGTCAGGGTGTAGGCAGATGCGGTGCCGAATGCCGCGTGCTGCACCATCGAACTACCAATGTGGATGATCCGACCGCCTTGGCCCATGTGTTTGAGCGCTTCCTGGGTGGCGACGAACACGCCAGTGACATTCACGGCGAGGATGCGTTGGAAATCTTCGAACGCAATTTCCTCTGGTGCACCAAGGACACTGACACCTGCGTTGTTGACCAGGATATCGACTGCCCCGAAGGTGCTTGCCACGTCCTGTATAGCTGCCCGAACTGCGTCGGGATTACCTGCGTCGGCGGCGATGGCGATAGCGTGGCCACCCGCTGCGATGATCTCTTCGACCACTGCTGCGGCACGCTCCGGAGAGGCGTTGTAGGTGATGGCGACAGTGGCACCATCAGCGGCCAGACGTTTGGCAATTGCTGCACCAATACTGCGGGAACCGCCAGTAACGATGGCGATTTTGTCGGTAAGTGGGCGGGGAGCGTTGTTCATGATGTAAGCCTCTGTTGTGTGGTGAGTGAGGCTATGAAGCGCCTTTTCTTTTCACTCAAGTAGTGGGTAATGTCTAGAATCACTTTCAACATCTACTTGAAGGTTGACCCGTGGAAACATTAGCCAATTTGCATTCCTTCGTTCGCAGTGCGGAAGCCGGCAGCTTTTCCGCTGCGGCACGGCGACTGGGACTCACGCCCGCAGCAGTCAGTAGAAATATCGCCCAGCTGGAAGCCAATCTAGGTATTAGGCTGTTCCAGCGTAGTACCCGGCGATTGACCCTGACGGAAGCCGGTGAGCGTTTTCTTCGTAACATCGAAGGTGGACTGGAGAGCATTGAGGCCGCTATCGCGGATGTAACCAGTACGGTTGGTGAGCCCAGTGGCGTACTTCGGCTGTCGGCTGCACCTGCTTTTGGTCTCGAATACCTGCTGCCACTGATGCCGCAGTTTATGAATCGATACCCTGCGGTCGTTCCGGAGTGGCACTTCGACAACCGCCAGGTTGAGCTGATCGCAGATGGTTACGATGCCGCGATTGGGGGCGGTATTGAGTTGTCCTCTGGAGTGGTTGTCCGCGAGCTTGCTCCGGCCCATCTGGTGTTGGTGGCATCGCCAGCCTATCTCGGGGACAAGGCGCTACCGCGTAAGCCACAACAGTTGGAGGCGTTCAAGCATTTAGCTATGCGTTCGCAGCGCAGCGGGAAAGTGCGCAATTGGATACTTCAGGGCCCCAAGGAGCAGCGCATCACGCTGGAGCTACGACCGCACCTGCTGGTCAACGACCCGCAAGCACTCTGTCAGAGCGCACTGATGGGGCTTGGAGTGGCACTGCTGGCGATACCAGATGTGTTGAGTCACCTAGAAAGTGGCGCGTTGAAACGGGTACTACCGGATTGGTACGTCGATGCGGGGCAAATCTCATTGTATTTCGCAAGCAAGAAGCTGTTGCCGGCCAAGACTCGCGCCTTTGTTGATGCGCTGGTTGACCATGCGCGCGAGCAACAGTGGGCCCGGCGCTTTGATGGCAGACCGTGATCTTGGTTCATGCATGATTAATGCACTGGCTAAAGCTGCTTCCAGGATGGTCGCATCTCGCTTTAGTCAATTTGAGAAAACCGCTCCACCAGCCAGTCGATGAATACCCGTATGGAGAGGCTAGTAGTAGCTCTGCTCCAGCGTTCCTTCTAACCCAAGGTTAAGCCTGAGAGGTTAGGATAGTCCGCACATTGACTCCAAGCCGAGACGGCATTTGGTAGCTGGGGCGATGCTCATGAAGAGTTCAGGAGTGGATCATGGGAAAACAACAAACGGCGACCAGGTTCGCTCGGCCTAATCCGAAAGATTTCCTTCGAGCAAGACGCCCGGAGCAGTTTTCCGATTCCGTAAAACTGCATGAGTCAGCCATCGACCGCTCCATGCTGGAGTATCATTTTGAGAGTCTGAACAATCGAAGCCAAGAGCTTCAATTTGAGACCTTTGTCAGGAAGCTCTGCGAGCGAGAAATCTGTCCCAACCTAGTTCCTCAGACTGGGCCGACTGCGGGTGGCGACGGTAAAACTGATACCGAAACATATCCTGTTGCGAATCAGATCGCTTTTTTCTGGGGCCTGAACGATGCTCCTGCGGAAAAACGCTGGGCATTCGGTGTCAGCACTCAGAAAGCCTGGAAGGCCAAATGCATCAAAGATGTCGAGAGCATCATGTCGACGGGGCGTGGCTACGTACAAATCTTCTGTGTCAGCAGCCGTTACATAAAGAACAGTCTAAGGGTAGAGCTTCAGGACGATCTCTCGGAAAAGCATGGCGTCAAGGTCACCATACTCGACCGATCCTGGCTGCTAGATAAGACGCTGCACCCAAAAAATCAGCATCTGGCCATCGATCATTTGGGTCTAACAGGCAATATTGAAACCAAAGTTCAGCTCGGCCCCTACGATGCGGACAAGCAGATCCAGCTAGCGGATATTGAACGTCAGATCGACCAAATTGAAGACCCCGGTCATTTGACTATTCCGCAGGTTGACCTCTACACAAAGCGCGCCATTATCTACAAAGAGCTTGAACGCGACGCTTATGCCGTGCAGCAGCAGTTTGATATCGCCGTACGAACTGCAAAGAAATTTGGATCCCAAAGGCAGTTATTCGATGCTACTTACGATTTCGCATGGGCCGCCTATTGGTGGCTAGCGGACGCCGAACTTTTTGAGGCTAATTTTGAAAAAGCACTTTGCTTAGCCGAAGATACTGATAATGTTGAAGTCTGGGAAAAAATAGCAACGCTGTTTAACTTGGTGGTTACAAGTCATCGAGAAGGGACATGCACTCTTGATGTTGTTTCCTATGAATCCAAAATTCGCACTAAGTTGGACGCATTAGCCAGTGACGCTGATATGATTAGCGGAGCTCTTCAGGCTAAAACCTCCTTGCTAATGCTGGATCTGTTGAGTGCTAAAAGTGAAGAGCAAGTCAGCCATATTTTTCGATCTTTGTCCTCAATAGCCGATAGCGCTAATAAGCTCATTGGATACCCTATAGCTCGGCTCATCAACTGGCTTGAAGAGCTCGATGTAGCGTTTGGAGACTTTCAAGCCTACGAAGAGCTTATGGATAAGCTTATTGGCGATGCTAGTGTTCGAGAGGGTAGTCGACTAATAGCGGAGAAGTACCTTCGGCGCGGTGCAGTAAGTCTTGATAAAAAGGACTACTACAGAGCAATCAAGTGCTTGGGATTGTCCCTCTATGGCTTGTATAACAACGAGAGTAAAACAGACGTTTTCTCAGCTCTGTACATGTTGTCCCATGCTTATGAGAGGCAGGGGCTACTATGGGCTGCGCGTGGGGCCGCGCGGATGGCTGCTCATATTATTACCAATGACGCTCTCAAAGAGCAGCGAGTCAGTAGCAAGCAGGTAGCCATCTATCACCGACTGATGTGGGTTGAGGCACAGCTCGGGCGCTTAAGTCAGTCCTTGCACTGGTACTCCCTTTCTAACCTAATTGCTCCGATGCTGGCTGAGGATCCTTGGAGTGACGACCAGAAAATTAGTTTCGAATGCTTGATCGGCCAATTATTGCTAAATGCCAAGTTTTCAGACATTGAAAAAATTGCTTGGTTGCCAGATGCGCTGAATCAAATGGGTTTGACTGCAAGCGCGGACGCACTCTTGGTATGTCTGGGGCATGAAGACAAGGCCGCTCCAGAAGGCGAGTCGATTGATATTGAGTTTATCAATATCTGGCGAAGCATAGATCTGGGATCTCCAGTTGCACAGCTCGATCTTTATTCGGAGCGTTGGACGACTATTGAATCAAACATTCTCGGCTGTAAGGTCTCGGTTTCATTCCCCATTAAGTCGCCATGTGTCGAGTTGGCACAGCAGTTAATGGCTGTTTTGGAAAGCTTTTGTGCTCCAATGATGGCGGATAATATGTTCGCTACACTTCCCCGCGTGAACATCGATATTTCACTGGTGGACGAAGATGACATGGTCTTGCACCATTCGTTCGACATTGGGGCCGAAGTGACTTCCGCTGAGATTCTGTGCAATCACTTCGATATTGCGAAGCTGGATGATGATCAGAGGGGGGCTATCCAAAATTTTTATACCGAATTCTGCCTACATTTCGTTGCAGTCATTTGCCCCCAAATTGGCTTGTCACAACTGGAGTTGATGCTTCGGGATGATAAGGCCTTGGAGCGCGCTGTTATTTTTAACTGCAATCTAGGTCTGGAAGGCCTCATATTGGGGCACGATACTGCCCCAGGAGTAGAGTCTCACCGAAAGCAGGCTTTCGAACTGTACAAGCCAACTCGAAAAGTAACCTGGTTCGAGCATCACAAGATTGAGAGGATGATTTGCCAACCTAAAGCTGGGGTCAGTGAAGAACGGAAAAATCCTCAATACCAATTGGCTTCCTTGAAACATAGGGATCTGAAGGTGACGTCCTTGATTCAGGTTAACTTGTGGGATCAGGCGCGATGGAAAATCATGGGCTTCCAAACATGCGAAGGTGAAATTCCTGTCTTGATGTTCGGCTTCGAACAGGCGGCAATTGGGGAGAAAATATTCGAAAACATGGCAAAAACACTAGGAGCCAAGGATCCTGAGAATATATTGCGCATCGTATTGATTCGCGGGATCTGCAAGCATAATCTCACGCACTACCGCGTTGTGGTTACAAATAACATAGATATTTCAGATGCAGGATCAATGAAAGTTCAAACCTGTCTTTCCAGAATTAATACTATGACTCCGGAATCGACTGTTAACCTTGAAAGATTTTTAAAGGACTACGAAATTCATAAAAAGTGCCATGTTGCCACACCAAACGCCCAAGGCAAGCTCGTGAAGCATCTGCTAATCTCTGGCGTTATCACAAAGTATGCTTGGGAAATCGATGAAAACGATCAAGAAATTTCAGCAGTTAATCTTGATGATGATGTGTTCATTCCGGAAGGAATTAACGAGCCACCTATAATCCGGACGATGTCGAAGATTCGCTCACTGAGAAAGAACTAGACCGATAGCCATCTAGGGTTAGACATTACCTTGAGATCTTTATAGACGGTAGTTTTGCGATAGGCATGCGCAGATAGACCCAATAATTGGGGCGATTCAGCAAAGTGGATGTCCATCGCAAATGAACTGCACTCTTTGCTGGCTACAAACAACTGCCATCTGAAGAATATAAAGCATAATGTACTTCTCGTTCAGTCGAAGCAATGCGGAGAGTTAGATGGCAAACATAGATATATTGTTGTGTGAGGCTCTCCGTAAGGTTTCTGAAGGGACAATGTCCTTCAGTCCAAACGGATCATCACCTACCGACTTAAAAAAATTTCAAGGCATTGCTAAAACGATAGTCTATGCGCGTGACCAAGGATATATAGAAAGGGTTATTGCAAGTAAGGACTCTACATCCGGTGATCTACAGTATGCTGAAGTTCTTGTTATCGGAGGGTTAACCCACAAGGGTGAAAGATTTTTAGAAAGCATCTCAGGCTCCCCGACACCACTTAGTGAAGCTTTTGCTGAAATTCTTGACAGATTTTCAAGTCACAGCATCCAGGAAAAATGGGAGAAAGCCCTCAATCGCCGTATTACAGACCCCAGCGGGGCTATTACAGCTGCAAGAGCCCTGCTTGAAACGACGCTGAAGTGGATCATTGAGCAGCGGGGCGGAAAGCTGACTGATAATAATAAAGAGCTATTCAACAAGGCCATTGGTGCTCTCGGGTTAGAGGTAAAGGGAAAGCCCATTGAGAAAACCATTGAGGGTTTAAACTCAATCATCTGGGGGATAGGTGAAATGCGAAACAAGCATGGTGATGCTCATGGAGCGGCATCAGACGCCATCCCTCCGACAAAGCGTGAGGCTGGTTTATGCGTGAACCTTGCAGGCGCAGCGGCTTTTTATCTTTTGGAAGAATTTGAGTCTGCTGATAGAGCCTAGATGAAGGCCTAAGGTTGGTCAGGAAGAGGGCTCAGTGCAGCCGATGTCGGCGCAGTAACAACTTGGCTTGCCCTAAGCATTGAACTGAATCAGCGAGTGCCATCCAATAGAGTCATTGTGGCTATAAGCGCAACCCACTCCTTGACTGGCGTAGATATATTTATCTATAAGGCATCCGGTTACAGGCCATGAAAAATTAGTGCTCTGTGATATTACAAGGCGTAGCTTGTTACGTCTCGACAACTCGTTTATAGCATCAAAAAATGCGTCCGACAGTTTCAAGATAGGCTCTTTTGCGGATGCCATTACCGATGAGAACATAAATGCCATTTAGTGTATGAAACATGAAGCCGTCTTCGAATTTATGAAGGAAGCTTGTGCGCACGAAATCGCCGACATCCCACCGGCGACGACTATCGTAGATCACGGTATGGGCGTATATAACTACTGGCTTTCGATGTGTCCTAGCTAGCTCTTGGAGCTGCTCTGGGCTTGCATCTAAATCAATCCATTGCCACTCAGATACAATGCAATAATCACTGTAGGGATATCGCTCTCGAACAATACTTAAAGCCTCATCCTGTCTAACCTGCGCGCCAGACATAGGAATGCCATGACCATAAAGCAGATCCAGGGTTTCATTCAATTCACTCATGGTTGGCGCTCTTCATATCTGCTTGTTTCGGACGCTGACCTATAGAGTGAGGTGAGTGTGCACTGCTCCAGCTGATTAGTCAGAAGATTGAGCTGGCCGTCTATTTGAGTCGCTCCAAATTTAGTCTGTAGACGATAAAAGACTATATTGCCATCGAGTTTTGCCTCCACGAAATCCAATACTTCCGCAGCAGACACTCCGCTACTGGAGGGGGCTACAATATGCATTGCTTTAATGAAGATACTATCTATGGGTGATGAAATAGACTCCTTAACTTTCTCTATGTCATTCGTGTCGATTGTACCTACAACTGTTTGGTTGTCAGAGCGCGCAATAGTCAGGCACATCCAAGGCTGAACGCCACGTCTGGTCAGACACCAGGTGTCGGGAGCTGAAGATGTAAATAAGACCATTTCTGTTTGTTGTTTCATACTCATGCAGTTCATGCCTCGATTTAACTTTCCGCTATCCCGTAGAGCGACGCCAAGCAGCTGATCACGGCTCTGCTAGCTACCTCTCTAGGGGTCGACTTGGGGCATGAATCTCAACCGGCTGCACCATGCCATGACATTTCAATTGGTATGTATTGACAGGTTTTGCTGATATGATTGGCCGCGCCACA
>Ga0156145_1234_pt5 | contig 14601 bp, 16 predicted proteins | sample RifCSPlowO2_02_FD_107798 | JGI IMG/M metagenome (GOLD analysis project Ga0156145, IMG submission 107798) | Deltaproteobacteria bacterium RIFCSPLOWO2_02_FULL_53_8 | reverse complement strand
TGGCAAAGCTCCATAGCCCTCGCATGGCGGCCCAGCTTATGTCAAACGCGCCTGCTGAAACCTCAGAGACCTGCTGAGCCGATGCTATAACCTTAAACAACTCATCCGGCGTCTCAACGGGACGTATGCCCGCATTGCGATTTATAAGAGAGACCGGGCTGTCCGGCTTCCACTCGCTCATCATGCCTTCAATGCGGCTCATCTCGGCCACTACGGCCGTAAAGGCAGGCTCGACAATCGAGACGTCGGTTACGTTAACCGTCACCTCAAGCTCTGTGCCCATGACCGTCGCTGTCTTGGTCACGTTAACGGCATGGACAGGCCGGCCAAAAACAAGACATAGAAAGACGCCACAAAAGAAGACGCAATAAGATATGTTTCTAAAGGTGCGGTTCATCTGAAGAGTATAACAGAAAGGGCTGCGCGCTTTGAAGGGAAAACGTAAGAATGACAATAATGGAATGATTTAGAGCTATACCATACAAATGCCTATCCAAAAATCACATCCCTCCGCTACTTTCTAAAGACGCCGCCCTCGATTTATGATAAAGTCCTCGCATGGACACGATTGAGCGAGAGGTCGCAAAGGAAGGCTATCGCCTCGTTGCCGGAGTCGACGAGGCCGGGCGCGGGCCGCTTGCAGGGCCGGTTGTAGCCGCAAGCGTCATCTTCCCTGCCCCTGCGCCAATCGGCCTTGGCATCAACGACTCAAAAAAGCTTACCCCGCAGACCAGAGAGCGGCTTGTGCCTGTCATCAACAGGCACGCGATAGCCGTAGGCATCGGCGTCGTATGGACGCCAACCATAGACGCCATAAATATCCGGCAGGCGGCCCTGCTTGCCATGGTTCGCGCAGTAGAGGCCATGACCGTTCAGCCGGATATTCTTTTAATCGACGGAAACGCCACGATAAACACAAGACTGCCACAAAGGGCGATTATTAAAGGAGACGGCCTGTCCGTGAGCATCGCGGCGGCGTCGATTATTGCCAAGACGACACGTGACGCTATAATGGACGCATACCACGAGCTGCACCCTCAATACAATTTTAAAAACAACAAGGGCTACGGCACGCAAGAACATCTAAAGGCGTTGCGCCTGCACGGCCCAACACCGATACACAGGGTTACGTTTCACGGGGTCTTGGCGGAATAATCAAAGGAAGCCCTGCTTCCGCTTCATTTATCCGCTATATTTGAAAGCGGAGCTTTCAAGACAAATACGTTCCCAAACTGGAGCTTGGGAACGAGATGAAGACAATCACAAGACAGCCCCCTCATCCCGTCCTTCGTGTGCGCCATCGTTTTGTCTTTGGCGCCTCCCCAGAGGGGAGAAGGGGCAAGACATCCTCTCCATTTGTTTTAAGAGAAATGGCTAAATATCCTCTCCCATCTGGGGAGAGGATTAAAAGGAAGATTATAAAAATGCCTATCGATAAGATAGCAATAGGCCGCATGGGTGAAGAGGCCGCGGTAAGACTCTTAAAAAAGAACGGCTGTAAGATTATCACCCGGAACTTCAGGTGCCGCTGGGGTGAGCTTGATATAATAGCCATTGACAACGGCGCGCTCGTATTCATCGAGGTCAAGACACGCGGAAGCGACGCCTTCGGCAGGCCCGGCGCAAGCGTGGACGCCAGAAAACAACAGCGCATGATAACCGCCTCGTCGATATACATGAGCGAGAAGAAGATAGCGGTCGATGATACGCCTGTAAGGTTTGACGTGGTTGAGGTAGACACAAGCAGAGGAAAGGTCGACAAGGTGACGATTATAAAAGACGCATTCAGGCCGTAAGGATATATATAGAGAGCTTCTGATTTATTCCATTATATGTCATTTCGATGCTACCCAAAGGCTCAATAGACTGGATTCCCGCTAAAGACATGCGGGAATGACGCACAGGAATATCTGTCTTTGAAGTGTCATTTCGAGCGCTGCGAGAAATCTTAAAACCGTCCCATGCTTAAATCCCGCCGGAAGGCCGGAAGATTTCTCCCTTCGGTCGAAATGACAGACTTTCGCGGGAATGGCGCCAAAGACAAACGATGGCGCACACGACGGTATTAATCAGAAGCTCTCCTTAAAAGTCTTAGTCAGCTATCTGTCCCAGATGGTTGCGCCGCCCTCTGGAGGCCTCTCGCCGCGCGGCTGGTCGGTTGCTGGAACAGGCGTTTCGCGTTTTATGTCCGGTACCTCGCTCTTGAGGGATTCTTCAAGGAGTTTCAACTTTGCCGCCTTTATAACGGCAAGACGGGCTACAACCTCTTCAAGACGCGCCTTTTCATCGAGGTTAAGCCCCGCCCCCTTGCTTTTAAGCGACGCTATAAGGGCCTCCATATAAGGCTCTACAATCAAATAGACGCGGCGGTAACGTTTGCGGCCGGGCGCGACCGACCATTGAAGAGATTGCAACTCTTTTACAGACTCCCCTCGCCTGCCGTCAGACGCCTTTATAATGTTGGATGCGTCAACGGACATTGGCAGGCCTTTGAGACCGGCTTGCGCCTCGACATGAAAAGCATCTACGATGCCGATGCCGGTCGTCACGCTGTCGGCTGTTACGCCGCTCCAAGCCGTAACAGGCGCAACAATGAGTAGAATCAACAGCATTATAAGCCGAGCGGTCCAAGCGCGATATGTCATATATCGAGTATATAAGGACAGCCGGATACTGTCAACAGGAGCATGATTAAATGACCGGAAAAAGACCCACTCTTATTATCATAGACGGAAGCTCGGTTATCTACAGGGCCTTTCACGCAATACCGCTCACCATCACCAATCAGTCCGGCATGCCGACGAACGCAATCTACGGCTTTACCCAGACGCTTAAAAAGATAATCGCCGACTGGAGGCCGGACTACATAGGCGTTGCCTTCGACATGAAAGGCCCGTCATTCAGACAAGAGCTCTTCACGGAGTACAAGGCCACCAGGCCGCCCATGCCCGACGCGCTACAGCCGCAGATACCGTTTATCAAACGTATCGTTGCGGCCTACGGGATACCTGTCATGGAAAAGGCCGGGTACGAGGCGGACGACATCATCGCCACGCTCGTAAAACGCTTTGGCAACGAGGTAAAGGCCATGATAGTCACCGGCGACAAGGACATGTACCAACTTGTTGACGAGAACGTCGTCATACTCGACTATGCCGCAAACAAGGAATACGGCAGGGCCGAGGCTGAGGCAAAGTTCGGCGTTCCTCCCGGCCTGTTAAAAGACCTCCTCGGCCTTGCAGGCGACTCGTCGGATAATATCCCGGGGGTTGCGGGCATCGGCCCTAAGACGGCGGTAAAGCTCATTCAAGAGTTCGGCTCCATCGAAGAGATATACGCAAATATCGAGAAGGTCTCCTCGGAGAAACTGCGCGAGAAACTACACGCCAATAAGGCGCAGGCCGAGATGTCTAAAGAACTTGCCACGCTGCATCCTGACGTTGATTTTCCAACAACCCTCTATGACCTGACCTCGACTGCGCCTGATACGGACAGGCTCATACCGCTCTTGCAGGAACTCGGATTTAAAAAACTCCTCGCGGAGCTTACCACTGTTGCGGCTGCGCCCGCGAAAGAGCCGGCCATAATCGCCGAGGTCATAACCAACCTATCCAACCTTGCCGCGGAGACAGAAAGACTCAAGGCCGCCGGCCGCTTTGCCTTAACGCTTATAACGGATGCCGGCGGCGCAACAGGCCTTGCCGTCTGCGCTGATATAGAAAGACCCGTCTTTATACCGGATGGCAAAGAGGCTGTCCAAGAGCTGAAAGGGATACTCGAAGACGACACAATTATAAAAGACACGGACGACTCAAAAGCCCTATACGTCTTCTTTAAGGGCTTCGGCGTCAAGCTATCCGGCGTCGGCATCGATACGTCTCTTGCGTCATATATCATCAATCCATCTGGAAGCGACCATTCCCTTAGCGCGCTGAGCGCACAGATACTCAACGACACTGCGCAAGACATTCATCAATCTATACATAAAAAAGCTATTAATATTAAGCTATTAACAGAAATACTTACCAAAACACTCGACAATGACGGGCTTAGCGGCATTTATAAAAACCTTGAGCTTCCGACCTCCGAGGTTCTCGCGGATATGGAGCTTGCGGGCATAATGGTGGACGGCTCAATCCTGACGGAGCTGTCAAAAGAAATGGAACATGACCTTAGCGTAATGGAGGCAAGCATCTACAAGGCGGCCGGAGCAGAGTTTAATATAAACTCGCCGAAGCAGCTCTCCGAGGTCTTGTTCGAGCGGCTCGGACTAAAGCCGGTAAAAAAGACCAAGTCCGGTTTCTCAACCGATGAAGAGGTCTTGCGCCAGCTCTCGGATAAGCACGAGGTGCCGGCCCTTATCTTGAGCTTTCGTCAGGTAAGCAAGCTCAAGTCGACTTACGTTGACGCCATCCTTGAACTCATAGACCCGTCCGACGGGCGCGTGCATACGTCATTTAACCAGACGGTTACGTCTACCGGAAGGCTCTCAAGCTCAAGGCCGAACCTTCAGAACATTCCGACGCGCAGCGCATCTGCCCTGCGCATACGCGAGGCCTTTGTTGCGCCCAAGGGGTCTGTCTTTGTCTCGGCCGACTACTCTCAGATCGAGCTTCGCATCGTCGCGCATCTGTCTCAAGACCCGGCGCTCATGGCGGCCTTTATCAAAGACGAGGACGTCCATACGGCAACGGCGAGCGAGGTCTTCGGCGTGCTGCCCGGGCTTGTGACGCCGGAGTTGCGGCGACGCGCAAAGGCCATCAACTTCGGCATCATATACGGCATGGGGGCTTACGGACTCTCATCCGAGCTTGGTTGCAGCGTTAAAGAGGCCGAGTCTTACATAGCGGGCTATTTTGCGCATTATAAGGCGGTCAAGGCCTTTATCGACCGCACAATAGAAGAGACAAAAGTCAACGGATACACCACAACCCTTTTCGGCCGCAGGCGCTACATCCCCGAGCTTAAAAGTCCGGTAGAGGCGGTTGCGCGTTTCGGCAGCCGCATGGCCGTTAATACGCCCATACAGGGCGCTGCCGCCGACATGATTAAGGCGGCAATGATACCCATCCACAAAAGACTTGCCGAAGGGACAGGACGCTCGCGCATGCTCTTGCAGATACACGACGAGCTTATCATCGAGACACCGGTAGAAGAGGCCGCCTCTGTCGCAGAGCTTGTCAAAGACGAGATGGAGGGCGCGATAAAACTTCTTGTGCCTATTAAGGTGAATATCAAACAAGGGGCGAACTGGCGGGTGGTGGAGTAGAGGCGGCTTAATACGAGATTCTAATTTATGCCATATCTATCTATGTTCCATCTTATAAGTGTGAGTTCAAGAACTGCTATGCAAGGCCGTCTCAAGAAGCCTTTGTTTTAAGTTGTTTCACCTCTCCAGAGGTCTCAAGCAACGCATCGCCTAAGGCATGGATGGTAGATTTTACCACTGACATATCGCCTTCGAGGTTGTCCATCCTGCCTTCGAGCTTATCCATCCTGCCGTCAAGTTTATCCATCCTGCCATCAAACTTATCCATCCGTATTTCAAGCCTAACCAGTCCTTGCTTGAGCTCTCCGACGTCCTTCTTCAAACCGCCTATATCAGATTTGATATCTAAAAGAATATTTATGACCCTATCTTCCATAACATTTCCTTATAACAGATCGTAATATCGAAGCCTCAGAAGGTCTTGATTCTTTTGCTCTTATACCCTGTCTCGAAATATCAGTCAAGCCCTGAAAACAACGCGCCTTGAACAAATCTGATTATATCCCTGTTTGTCATCCAGACCAACGCTTACTCCCTTTGTTATCGGTCTTCCTTTTAAATTTTAATATTACGCGGCAGGATGAACGTGGTCTTCACATCACAACCCGTTCGTGCTGACTTTGCCCAAAGAGACCAGTCCGACTTCAGGCAATGCGCCATTTGGCGGCAGCGTCACAACGGTAACGCTCTTAACTTGACCGAGCAGCGGCCACAACCCTGCCTTGTCTTTCCCATAGCCAAGCCCGCTTACAACGACCCTGTCAACTAAATGCTTCTTGCCGTTATGAGTATAACCGTGCGCTTGATGAATGACATAAGGCGCGCCTGACGAGCCCTTTCCAAGATAGAGCATGACGTGAGTCGAAGTGACAAGCAAGGTTATGCCTTGCTTTGCCCTTGAATCCGTCAGCACGGCCTCTATGGTCTGCGGCGTATCGGCTGCGCCGCCTTCCGGCAGCAATACCCCTGCCGACAACTGCTGCTGCGAGTTGCGCGGCAGACGCACGCCTACGGTCGCAAACGCATCGCGCAAGAACTCGGAACAGTCGCGCCTGCCAGCGTCCCCGCCCCAGCCATACCTCTCGCCGAGCATCTTAAAGGCCTGCGTGATAATAGCGGCGGGCGTATACGGCAAAAAACCCTCGTGCGCGTCAGCCTTTTTACCGGCGTAAGCGTTTGCCCACGCAAGCTCGCCGCTGGAACCCTTTGTTGGCAGACGCACCTGCCATGTCAGAGCGTCTTGGGAGACTATATCCAATACCGTTCCCATCGGCAGCGATATGAGCGGCTTCGTCAAACCTGCGTCAACATAGACCTCAACGCTGCTGCCGGTAATGACGAGCGGCTCGGTTGAAAGACTAACCGAATCTTCGCGCGTTGCAAAGGCAACCTTATCAAGCCTCATCCATCCGCGCGTGAACGGGGTCTGAAAAAACCCCCACATCCCGTTCTTGCTTGTATGAAGCAGCGCAACCGATGACGGAGGAAAGATGCTTGAATACTGAAGCGTGTCGAATGCCGTCTCGCCCGGACGGCGCAAGAAGGGCTCATCCGTTGGAAAGCCCCTGATGTCGGCGCGAAAGAGAACCCTGCCGAAACGCACCGGATTAGAAGCCGCCACCCCGTCGAGATTTATCATCGCCATAAGGGCGTCCATGTCTCTCTTCTTCAGTTTCGCGCCCTTTGCATCATATCTATCGACGACTGCAATATCAGGCACAGGGTCATAGAGCAGCCACTCCCTGAGCCTGTCGCCGGCAATGGCGTCCGGCATCTTGTAGATATCGGCCATCTGGTCGACACGAGCGAGTATTTGACTATTTAACGCTCCAATCCCGGTTTGGTCGAGCACAACCGCGTAAGGAGCAGGCTGCCGCTCAATCCAATAGGCAGGCGTATTCATATCCGCCGCGCAGAGCGCGGAAGAAGAAATAGATGCAATAAGAAACATGATGACAACCAGCAGGTTACGCAAAGAGGGCTCTCTCGTTTTTTTTAAGCCTGAAGCCTCAAATGTGCTTCCTTGATGCTTATGCTTTAAAGCCTGTAGATACGAGGTTGTGTCAAGCATAGCAGACCCAACACAACCGTGAAAGGGATTTTTGCACGAGCAACGGCTCACGACTCTACAAGATCTTTTGATGGGTGCGCTGCGCTTCACCCATCCTACTTCCTTCATTAATTCTTATGCTTTAAAGTCGGAGGAAAGTATCCTTCTCCCTTCCATCTCTTAAGCGTCGGCATAAAGGTGACGAGCATCGGCCTGGCCTGTCCCTTAGGAATGTCGGCGTGATTCTCCATGTAACCAACGACCTTGTCTATCATCTCTTCCATGGTAATGTCGGGCTCGGTAAACCTTCCGGCAACCAGGCAGTGACACCAGTAATCGTTGTCTATCCCGCCGTCGCTGCCTGTGCCGTGGTCCCCGGGGTTTTCGAGCGGCATGCCGCAACTCTGGCAAAAATCCACATCATGCGAATGTTCGGTCATTTCAATCGTCTCCTTGATGGTTTTGATAAGATTAACTGCTTGTTGCCGTTGCGACAGCAGCCTTCTTTTGACGCTCAATACCGCGCGTCGTAATGGGTTTTCTTCTGACGACACGTTATAAATCAAGAAAGTTATGACTTATATTGCCTACTGCGAGGCAGGTTTAAGGCCTGTCTGTCCGTCTATCCAATCGAGGTATGGCTTGAATGCGTCGCTTACCTCCACTGCGATAATCTCAGGGCACTCATAAGAATGAAGCGCCTTTATCCTTTCGGCCAATCTGTCGAATAACACCGCCCTTGTCTTGAAGAGACACAACACCTCTGACTCGTCACATAACCTGCCCTTCCACCGGTATATGGAACGGAGTCCTGGTATTATATTGCAACACGCGGCCAGCCCTTCTTCGACGACGATTCTTCCGATTACGGCTCCGGAATCTTTGTCCGGCACGGTTACGTAGACTATTATGTGTCCGCTATCCACAATCGACCTCCTCACTCATACGACTACGCCCGCCGCCTAAGAGCGGCGTCATCCGTTCAGCAGCCTGTCAACCTCTCTCTTCATCGTATCTATATGCGTGCCCGCCCAGTAGATACGTCCGCAGCTATGACACCTTGAAAAACTCTCCTGCGTATCGTAGACAAAGGCCGGAACAGAGCGCATAGCCGCCTCTTTAGGCATCTCTTCAAGCGGCGTATTGCAGCGCAAACAGCGAGTAAGAAGACCTGCCGCGTCGATTACAAAGGCCTCTTTGACCTCCCTCACCTGTTCATCCAAACCGTTAGCCCTTATGAGCAGCGTCCTGCCCCTTGCAACGCGGCGCGCGGCAAGCCGGGTATCACGGGTAAGTATCACGCGGTCGTCTTTATTCGCGCGGGCAATAAGCGCGTCATCTTCTATGCGCGAGTCATACTCGCAGTCATAACCCATCGTTCGAAGCCACCTTGCAAGCCTTCCAAGCATGGCATCGGCAATGAAACGCTTTGCGGCGGTGCCTGTCATAAAAATCCGGCGAGGCCCACTCTTTCATAAGCGGCGTTGACAACCTTCCATAAGCCGTCTTCCTTCTTTAATATCAATTCGAACTTGAAGGCGTCTGCCGAGTCACGCGGGATGTCCTTGATGCTCTTGACCGGTCTGCCGCGCGTAATTACGGCGCGCAGATGCGCGGCCGCCTTGTTGCCGGCCACCTCTACTTCTACCCCTCTTATGAAGACGCTTATGGAGTCTTCGTTCAAAAGCTGGCCCACAAGTATGCCTTTTACGTTATTTCTGTCACTGCCGTCGTCCCCGCGAAAGTCAACGGAGACATACTTCATCGCGCCTTTGACGTCCTTGGCCTCGACCGCCTCGGCAATCTTCGTTATGGACTCGGCAACGAGGTCAGCCTCGGTCTTAGGTTTTGAGCAGGCAAAAAAAGCGCCTGTGCAAAGAAGAAGCAGGATTACCCGTAGGGCCGTCGTCTTTAGAGTAAACATACTCATATCTTAACCTTTTCCAAGACAATAATCTCTACCCGCAAGGTCGTTTTATAAGCCTCTTTTGCCTCATCAAGCGTAATCTCAGCCCAATCATCGGGATACCGCACTGCCACGGCATAATCTTCCAGTCTTTCAAGCGTTTCATAAAGTTCATCTGGAACAGGATCTTTTTCATTTATCAGGTCGAGAAGATAACCAAGATTATGTTTTCTTTCAAACTCAACGTCCAGCCAGACAAGGTATGCCTTCAGATATTTCTCAACCGCCTGCTGACAATGGAAACATATAGCATCAGTGTAATCAGGCCTGTTTTCAAGCGCCAGTTCAACCATGCCGATGTCGCGTTTGGCCTTGTGCATCCACTCCTTTGCCAGCGCCGCTCTATCCATAAAGGACCTTACCTTTCTCCATCACCGTCGTTATAAAGGCCGGCCTTACGCCCTTCCATCTTTGCACCTCTTCGTTCGTATAGACGACAATATCAACAGCAAGCTTCATGCCACGCAGATATTTTCTTACCTCTGCGCCCCTGTGATGCCTCGGAAGAGCGCTGCTCTTGATTATCAGCAGGTCCAAGTCGCTCTCTTCCGTAGGGATGCCGTAAGCATAAGACCCGAAAAGAATTATCTTCTCAGGATGATAATTCTCTACAACCCGATAGACGACTTCATTTATCTGCTCTGTCGTGACCATATCAATATCCTTACGAACTACAAGGCTCGTCATTCCCGCATTCTTTAAGCGGGAATCCAGCAACACAGGAAGGGCTGTGCCACGTTTTACATGATGAATTAATCAACGGTTTGGTGGGCAATGCCCACCCTACGTTACTCGTCATTCCTGCATTCTTTAAGCGGGAATCCAGTCTTGCAAAATCTACGGCTTGTAGATTTCCGCTACAAACATGCGGGAATGACGGACACAGTATTTACGAACTACCCGAAGAATATCTCCGCAATCCTGTATGTCTCCGGGTCAACCGTCCTGGTCTTGCTCGTGGCGTCGGCAAGGGAAACGTCAACGATATCGTTGCCGCGAAGCGCGACCATCCTGCCGAACTTGCCGTCGTGGACAAGCTCTATTGCGCGGACACCGTAGCGCGTGGCAAGGATTCTGTCGTAAGCCGTCGGCGTGCCGCCTCGCTGAAGATGCCCAAGAACGACGTGCCTTGATTCTATACCGGTGCGTCTTTCGACTTCTTTGGCAAGAAACTCGCCAATGCCGCCAAGTTTGACGTGACCGAAGGCGTCGAGCTCTTTGTCTTTGGTTATCAGGCCTGAAACGTCTTTCGGGTACGCGCCTTCGGCAGCCACGACGAGACTGAAGTTCTTTCCGTTATTGCGCCTGTGGCTCACCACCCGGCATACCTCGTCGATGTCAAAAGGTTTCTCCGGTATAAGTATGATGTCGGCGCCTCCTGCAAGGCCGCCGTGCACTGCTATCCATCCCGCGTGCCTGCCCATGCCCTCCACGACCATCACGCGATGATGCGCCTCCGTCGTCGAGTGAAGCCTATCGAGCGCCCATGTCACTATGCTTACCGCCGTATCAAAACCGAATGTCGCGTCCGTGCCGGACAGATCGTTGTCTATGGTCTTTGGCACGCCTATCATCTTAATACCCTTGGCAGAGAGCTTCGTTGCCACGCCAAGCGTATCGTCGCCGCCGATTGCAATGACGACGTCAAGCCCGAGCGCCTTGATATTCTTGATTACGGCCTCGGTGTCCTTCTCAGACTTCATCGGGTTGGTCCGGGACGTGCCGAGTATGGTGCCGCCGGCAGGAAGCAGGCCGGATACCGCGTCGGCGGTCAGCTTTATTGTCATAGACTCCACAAGCCCCTTCCAGCCGTCGCGTATACCGGTAAACTCGTAACCGAACTGATGGCCCCTCTTTACCACAGCCCTGATAACCGCGTTAAGGCCAGGACAATCTCCGCCTCCGGTAAGTATGCCAATATTCATAACAACGCCTCCTTTGAGTAATCGGTTATCAATTATCGGTATTTGGTGTTGGATCGTTAAGCAAGCAGGCTATGTAGATACTACATAGATTGCAAGCCGGTGGTAGGGATAGAAGTTAGCATGAGAGCCAATATTCAACCCTCCCCTTAATCCCCACCCATAAAGGGATGGGAAATTTTGCTCGCATGGGCGCAGACCACCCGACAAAATACTCACGCAAGCGGCAGTCTCACCGTAAATACAGCGCCTGCGCCTGCCGTGCTCGCCGCATCGATCGTTCCGCCGTGCGCCATGACAATCTCTTTGCAGATGGACAGGCCAAGCCCTGCGCCGCCGACCTCCCTCGTGCGCGCCTTATCCACGCGATAGAACCTGTCGAATATATACGGCAGGTCCTCAGCGGCGATGCCGACGCCTGTGTCGCTGAGCCTTACCACCGCTTGACTTCCTTCCGCTGAGACAGATATATCCACCCTGCCCTGTGCCGGCGTATATTTTATCGCGTTGTCGATTAGATTATATATCAACTGGCCGATACGCACGCTGTCGCCTTGGACGGTTGCGCTCTCGTTCTTCAGGATAACAAGCTCTACGCGGCCGTCCAAGGCAAACCTTCTGAAATGCTCGAATCGCTCAGTGACGATCTTATCAAGCCTCACCGGCTCTCTAATGGCGGCCTTGCCCTCTGCGTCCATTCTGGCAAGGTCAAGGAGGTTTCTTACTATATAACTCATCCTGTCTATCTCTTCAAGGCTCGACGCGATGACGCCTCGCATATACTCCATGTCGTCTTTGGAGCGGAGCGCCATCTCCATCTCGCCCTTTAATATCGTCAGCGGCGTCTTGAGCTCGTGCGACGCGTCGCCGGTAAACTGCCTTATCTGCCTAAACGAGCCTTCAAGCCGCGCAATCATCTCGTTTATAGTAATGGCAAGCCTGCCTATCTCGTCATTCGGAACCGTAATGTTGAGCCGCTCGCCAAGATTTTCAGCGCTTATCTTACGGGCAAGCACGGTTAAATCGCTCACCGGCTTCAGCGCCTTCTTAGCAAGAAACCACCCGATGACCGACGCTATTACAACGGAAGCTGCAATGCCGAGGACGAAGATATAGGCAAATGAATGGAAGATCGCGTCAAGCCCCTCAAGCGACGTGCCGACCTGCACGATAGCGACAAGCCCCTGCTCCTTAAAGACTATCGGTCTGGTCAGCACCCGTACGGGGTAACGGAAGACGCCGCTGATATTCTCAAAGCTCGTCTCACCGGCCTGCGCGAGCCTGTATGACTTGACGGTAAGCGTCAAGCTGCGGTCTTCGAGCGTAGACGACTTGGCAATGATACGGCCATCCGGGGCCAACACCTGAATGTAGTTGCCCTCCGTCCTTACGCCGAAGAACCTGCCCAAGATAATATCAAAGTCCTTGGGCAGCAGCAACTCGCCAGACGGTCTGATGACGGTATGCACCATCATGTTTGCGACCGAGCTTATCTGCTCGTCGGTACGGTCTATGAATATCCTGAAGAGAGAGTACGAAAACGCAGTGCCGAACGCCAGAAGACTGATGGTCAGCAGGGTTCCGTACCAGAAGGTGAGCCGTGTTCTAATGGAAAATGCCATAACTCAGTTATCGGTTATCGATGAAGGGAATAAGATAATTATCCTTAAAACGAACACCTATTAAAGATGGGTGCGCGGAGTTTACCCTGAGCGAAGCGAATGGGCTTCACCCATCTACAGGCTAATTTGGCGATACAGCGTCATTCCCGCAACCTTTTAGCGGGAATCCAGTCCCACAGGAAGGACTTGCCACGTTTTGCGTGATGAATTAATCAACGGTTTGCTGGACAATACCCACCCTGCGTTACTACAGCCCTGCGCTGCAAATCTACTCGCCAATCTCTTTCAGTCTGCCGGGCGACTTTATGATAATCTCCTTCCTCTTTATCTCGATAATACCCTCTTCTTTAAAGGATTTAAGAAGCCTTATTGACGTCTCCTGCGTGATGCCGAGCAGTTCGGCTATCTCAAGGCGCGAGAGCGTCAGGTTGAGTTTTACGCCGCCCTCGCTCTTTACTCCATACTCGCTGGCAAGCGTGTAGAGCAGGTGCGCGAGTTTTTCGCGGGCGTTAAGAAGGCCGAGGTTGCCTATGCGCTCATAAGCGTGATTAAGCTCGGACCCCAGGGCTATGATGAGCTTGCTTGCTATCTGCGGCTCCTTCTCAATGATGCTGAAGAACGCCGCCCTCGACACAAAACACAGCTCGCTGTCTTCCATCACCACAGCAGAGTTCTTATAGTGCTTGGCGTCATAAAAGACCTCGAAGCCAAGTAAGTCGCCCGGATTAAGTATCTTTATTATCTGCTCCTTGCCTGCGCTTGACGCCCGGACTATCTTAACCCTGCCTGCGCGGATGATATAAAGACCGGCACAGGCGTCTCCATCCATAAAAACGAACTCACGTTTCTTGTGTTGTGAGATGACAACGACGTCTTTAAAAGCGTCAATCTGACTATCGCTCAGCCCCGTAAAGAGGGCGTTTTCTTTTATATGACACTGGCACAGCGCGCATATCGAATCCTTATGCGCCTTATCTATTGTATGCGGCATCGGTATTAACCTCTGTATAGAGATAGTAATCTTAATATTATAATCCACGCTTGGATTAAAGGCAACGCTATAAAGGATTGGGGTTGGAAGGCGGGGGGCTTATTGTTCTATGCTATATATTTTGAATTATCAACGCAGCGCAGGCCTTCGGCCTGCCTTTATCAGGACTATGAGCGCTGAGCTGCATCAAACCTTGAAGTCACCCTGATAGGGGGTAAATGGATTGCTTTCATGGCTAAAACCCTGAACTACTTTAATACGAACCTATCCCCAAGCTCCTGAAACGGAAAATCCTGCCTATACGGCACGACCGCTATGCTTACGCCCGGCCTGCCCTTCATCTTTCTGATAAGGTCTATAACCTCGCTTACCGGCACGGCCTCGCCTGTCTTCCAATCGATGGTCTGAAGTTTTATGAGCACCTTGCCCGGGTCTGCGGTAATAACGACGGCATCCAAGGCCATCTTCTCTATCATGCCCGCTACTTCGGCAGGACTCGAGCCAAGCTCTTCGCCCATCTGCCTGTGATAAGCCATGATGGAATAATAGTCGAACCCCATATCTGCGGCAGCAGGAAAGCTCTGAGAGAGCCACGCAAGCGCATAAGCCGGATTCGTCAGCGCTTCATACATCAAATTTATGGCAAAACGCGCCTGCGGCCTCTTCTTTGCTACCGTATCGCGCAGCCTTGCGGCAACGTTAAGAAGGCGTCTGTTCTTCCATGCCGCCCACTCCCAAAAAAGCGGCGTGTAACGCACCTGCAAGCCGCCTTCGTTATAAT
>Ga0156145_1237_pt15 | contig 14796 bp, 12 predicted proteins | sample RifCSPlowO2_02_FD_107798 | JGI IMG/M metagenome (GOLD analysis project Ga0156145, IMG submission 107798) | Deltaproteobacteria bacterium RIFCSPLOWO2_02_FULL_53_8 | reverse complement strand
ACGGCACGCACGTCAGAGACGACCTCGCGGAGCTTATCGACCATATTCTTCATCGACAACTGCAACTGGCCTATCTCGTCCTTGCCCGCGACCTCAACGTCTATCGTAAGGTCTCCGTCCGCAAGTCTATTTGCAACGTTGGCCGTAACATAGGATAACGGCACGGCTATCGCCCTTGTAAGGATAATTATAAATACGATTGCGATGATAACGGCAATCAACGCGACAACTATAACGGTATTACGCATAAAGACATAGTCGGTCTCGGCCTCGTGATATATGCCGACGGCGCCCTTGTTCTGCTCCTCCATAAGTTGCGTTACAAGGGTGTCCATTATCTTGTACTTGGCGCCGGCATCGGTCGCGGCATTGAGCTTGGACTTTTCAAACTCGCCCTCAAGCGCCCATCTGTAGGTTCTGGTGCGCGACTCGTTGTAACTCATCCACGCCTTCTCCAGCTCGTCGTAAGCCTTCTTCTCTTCGCTTGTAAACATGGCGCTGGACGACATTATCTTGGAGAGCGTCTTATTCACCTCTTCTTCGTCGATCTTGGAGTCGTTGAATATCACCTGCCTCTTGGCCGCGTCAGGCTCGTGCGCTATCCGCAGAGCGCCTATCCTTAAAGACCCGACAGCGTCGTTGATGTGAGCCAGATCCGAGAACTGACTGTACATGTCGGCATACAGGTTCTCGACCATGTCCTTCATCTCTGCAAACCGGTTTACTGCAACTCCGCCAAGAATTATTATACAAAAGATAACGACGGTGAAACTAAGAACAAGTTTTGCGCTGGTCTTCATATTTCTGAAAGAATTCATAAGTCGTCTCCCCCCTTACGGATTCATCTTCCAATACAATAAAACCGGTTAACCTGCCGCCCTTGCCTCTAAGTCTATGTAGATTCGCCGCACGCAACAATCCATCTTGCTCTGAACGACACAATGAGCCGCATCAAATCATATCATTGAATCAATTAGCGCACTCATACGCGTATTTGACGACCGTCTCGACAAGCGTCGGGATGTCAAGTATCAACGCTACCGTGCCGTTGCCCATGATAGTAGCGCCGGATATGCCGTGAACGTTCTTATATACGGCCCCAAGCGTCTTTATAACCGTCTGAACCTCGCCTTGAAGAAAATCGACCACAAGCCCCACCTTCTGCTCGCCGTATTTTACGATGACGATGCTCTCGTAGAGGTCTCCTTCCGAAGGCTCGCCGAAGAAAGTCCTAAGACGTATATACGGCAACACGTCGCCGCGCAGGTTTATATAACCGCGCTCCCTTACCGCCCTGCGTTCCGCGTCCGGCATCTCCACGCATTCTACGACCATCTCAAGCGGGATGACGTAGGACGCAGAGTTTACCTCAACCATGAACCCGTCGATAATCGCAAGCGTCAGAGGCAGGCGTATACGCACGGTAGTGCCCATGCCGTCCACGCTGTCTATTGCCACCGAGCCGCGAAGGGCGTCGATGTTGCGGCGCACGACGTCCATGCCCACGCCGCGCCCCGATAGTTTTGTTACCTCTGATGCGGTCGAAAAACCCGGCTCGAAGATGAGCGAATAGATGTCCGAGTCCGTAAGCGTCTGGCCTGACTCGGCTAAGCCAAGCGATACTGCCTTATCAAGTATCCTGTCGCGGCTGAGCCCCCTGCCGTCATCCGTTATCTCTATGACTATGCTGCCTGCGTCGTGATACGCGTGCAGACGGATGCGCCCCTTTGCCGGTTTGCCGTTTGCAGTTCTTACGTCCGGCTTTTCAATGCCATGGTCTGCGGCATTTCTTACCAGATGCATCAGGGGGTCGGTAATCTTCTCTATTACGGTCTTGTCAAGCTCGGTCTCCGCGCCTGTAATAACAAGGTCGATGTCCTTGCCGAAGTCGCGGCTTATGTCTCGCACCACGCGGTTAAACCTGCTGAAGGTCTCGCCTATCGGCACCATGCGCGTGCGCATCGTGGTGTCGCGCACGTCCTCGACAAGACGCATCATGATGGCCGCGCTCTCCATAAGGGCCGCGTCTTGCAGCCGCTCAACGTGCTGATTTATGTTTGCGTTGGCTATGACAAGCTCGCCGACCATATTCATAAGCGCGTCGAGCCTTGCCGCGTCTATGCGTATCGTGAGAGCCTCTTTTGACTTACTGGTGCGGTTGTCGCTCTGCTTCTCAAGCGCGGCATCGACAACCTCATGCGCAACCATGCCTTTATTGACGAGTATCTCTCCTAAGAATTTTTTGCCTTCCCTCGAATCCGCCGGAACGTCTGAGCCGGACTGAAGCCGGAGCGCTTCGTCGAGCTCGGACTGCGTAAGCGCCCCGCCCTTGACAAGAAGCTCGCCAAGCAAGGCAGGGTCTTCAGGCAGCGCCTTTATCAACGCAACATACGAGCTGATAAGGCTGTGGGGCGGCAATATATGTATCTGACAGTCCTCGCGTATGAACTCGAAGACGTCTTCAATGGCCTTCTTATCGAAGTCGGTCTTAAAGCCGATTTCGACGCCAAGGTAACAAGACTCTGGATCCATCTCGGCGGCCCTTGGCATGGAATCAAAGACCGTATCGAGGGAGACTATCGTGCCGAGCTTTGAGAGATAGTTGATAAACGACATCGGATCCATGCCATTTCTGAGAAGGTCCTTCCCGAAACGCAAAGATATGTGCCATGCATCCGTTGAAACGGACTGGCCGATTGCGCCGACGGCGGCGGAGCCATCAACCGCAGCCGCAACATGCTTATCCGGTTTTATTTCAATATAAGCGTCAAACCTCTCAAGCAAGGCGGCCTGCCGCTCAGCGACGTCCGGAGTCAGGGACGCGACCTCGCCTACGGAGAGGTCTACGAGAACGGCTATATGGTCTCTCGACTCAAGTAGAAGCTCGATTAACGAGTTGGTTACGGGTATCTCGCCGTCGCGCACCTTCGTAAGCAGGTTCTCGGCGAAATGGGTAAACCCCTCGACGATATCCATGCCCACGATGCCCGACGACCCCTTTATCGTATGAACGGCGCGAAAGAGGGTGTTTACCGTCTCGTCGTCATGAGGGTTCTTCTCAAGGCGCAAAAGAGAGTTCTCAATCTCCTGCAACAGCTCCTTCGCCTCTGTTATAAATGTCTGCCGCGCAAGACTGAGATCGATATCCATCACGATAATACTCTTCCCTGATTACGATTTATGCGTCTTAAACACAGGCGAGAGGCTTATCAGGACTACAGCCTCTGAGCTGCGCCCTAAGATAAGACCATGCGTCGGGAGAAAACTCCCGACGGCACAAACCTGACGCCCTGTCTCGCCCCGTCGGGAACAAACTCCCGACGGCACAAATTACCTGTGGCGTCAGGAGTTTCCTCCTGACGCCCTGTCGGCACAAAGGTTTCGTAGATACCGGCTTGACAGTCAAGACCGTATCTACGCCTGAGCTACTGTATACGGAAAAAATCTTTTAGATTATAGAGCGTCATGGCAGAGCCGACAGAATCGCCGCAAGCGCTCAACCGGAAGTCTTTGCCGAGCATATCGGCCTCTCTCTTCGCAAGCAGGAGCAGTTGAACGCCGCTGGTGTCGATTTCAATGACGCCTTCGAGGTCAAGCTCCATCTTGTGACATTCGCTCAACAGCTCCATAAGGCGCGCCTTAATATCGGCGGCGGAATATATGTTGAATTCGCCGGTAACCTTCAGGCGTATAACGCCGCCGTCTTTTGTAACGTTAATATCCATAAAGCTCCCACGCTGGCGCCGTCTTTTGTAGCTCAGGGCTTTGGCCCTGAGCGGGAGGTTGCGTTTGACACATTATGCATAAGGCCTGCGAGGCCTGAACTGCTTCTACTGGATAATGAGTTTGGATACGGCCTCAAGCATCTGCTCAGGCTTAAAAGGCTTAACGACCCATGCCCTTGCCCCGGCGGCCCTGCCCTCCTGCTTCTTTGCCTCCTGAGACTCGGTTGTAAGCATTATAACGGGGACATATTTGTAATCAGGCATAGCCTTTAAAGACCGCACAAGCGATATACCGTCCATATTAGGCATATTTACGTCGCATATCAGCAGGTTTACTTTTACGTTTGCAAGTTTTTTAAGCGCGTCCTGGCCGTCGACAGCCTCAATGACGTCATAACCGACCTTACGAAGCGTCAGATTGACGACCTGACGTATCGAGGCAGAGTCGTCAACTATCATAACTATCTTTGCCATAAGCAAACCCTCTCCTTATGTTACCGCTTAAAAGAACGTAACGTCGCCTTCAGCGAGTTTTTTTGTATCCTTATACTTCAGATGCTTATTATTCTTATCGGTCTTATCGTTGATAACCTTTAGGTGCGCGTCGCGTTGTTTTTCCATGACATAGTATTTAAAGATGCCTTCTGTGGAAAAATCGACCGTGGCGCACTCGGGCGCAGAGCAGTCCGGCGTGCACGGCTCCACCCTGTTGACGCACATTTTGAGATGCTGGAGATAGATATTGGTATCGTTAAGCGTGCGCATAACAAGCTCAATCTGCTGGCGCAAAATGTCCTGAAATTGCACGTTGGCAAGCAGCTCAAGCACCTGACCGGAGACCTTTTTGCTTGAAGTCCTCACCTGATCTAAAATCTGTGTGTTAAGGGCGTCCAATTGATTGTACCCGGCGCCGAGATTTGCGAGCTGAGACTCAAGGTTCTTCAGAAGCGTTGACTCCTGATTATTCGTCTGCTGATTGAGTTTATTGGAGAATTGATTCTCTATTTCGTTGGCCATAGCAACCATAGCCTGACCAATCTTGCTCGCCGCCGCCTCCGACTGGCCGGATAACTTGCGAACTTCCGTTGCCACGATTGCAAACCCCCTGCCGTGCTCGCCTGCGCGCGCAGCCTCGATGGCCGCGTTCAGTGCCAATAGGTTCGTCTGGTCGCTTATCTCTTTAAGGAGGTCGACCAGCTTGGTCATGCTGCGCGCCTTCTCTGCAAGGCCCATGACTATATGATAGTCCCTCTCTACGTCGACAAGACGTCTGTCGATATAAGCGCGAAGCCCGCCGATGGTGTCTTCGTTCGCGGATATCGTGGCCCCGGACTGCGCCGCAAGCGTCTCACTCTGCTTATCGAGCGCGTTGAGCGTCTCGTGCATCCACGTCATGGACTGGTCTATCTCTTGCGTCTTGTTGATGATGCGCTGCGCGTCCTCGCTCGTATGGGCAACGATGTCTTCCAAGTGCGCTCTGGTAAGCAGATTAAGCTCATGCTGCGTGTCGAAGTAACGCTCGAGCTTGTTCTTGCGAATGGTATAGGAGTCGTCGTACTCGTCAAGCTCCCTCATTATTTTCTGTTCCTGCTCGGCAATGGAGCGCAGCGGCTTGAGCGCGAGCGTAAGGGCGACGCCCATGACCATAGCTATGCCGAACATGACCCAGAAGGCGTCCTCGACCCATCGCTGGTACTCGGTAAATTGGCTTGGGATAACGGCGCGGAAGACGGCATAGATATATTCGCTAAGAAATATTTCAACTACGCCGGGCAGAAAAAGAGAGACAAGGATGGTTACAATGATAATACTCTTATAATTGTTAAGGTAAAGAAAGAGAAGTTTATCCTGATTTTTACGGTCGCGTGACGGCATTCATTTACCTCCTTGCAACAATTGGAGTATAGCATAAAAACTATAGCAAAAATATAATGATATGAATAGCCCTATTTTTTCAGGTCTTTGACAGACCAGATATAGAGACCGACAACCTGCTCCGGCAAGCCTATAAACTTCAGGCTGAAACAGGCTGACGGCCTGCCGCGCCGATTGCATATAAGACCGCGGCCATCTTGAATCAAACAAAAAAAATAGAGCGCTCTACTTCGCGCTCTATTGCATGACACCTTCTTTGACCGCTTGCCATACACGGATAATAGCAGAATCTTCCCTGATAATCAAAGGCAAGGTCGGCTTTAGTTTCGGCTTTAGCTCATGATATACGGAAGCAAAAGAACGGATTTATGCGGAATCTGCATCTGCGCATCAACGCATAATGGCAGAACAGCAAACCGGGGATTATGCAGGCTCGAACTTTTACAAACGACTAATTCGGCATGACGAGTTTTGACACGGCCTCAAGCATGGTCTCCGGCTTGAAAGGTTTTACAAACCAGGCCTTTGCCCCGGCCTGCCTGCCTTCGTCCTTCCTCGAAGCCGACGATTCCGTAGTAAGCATTATAACAGGCGTAAACTTGTGGGTCTGAGACGTCTTCATGGTCCTTACAAAGGTTATGCCGTCCATGTTCGGCATATTGACGTCGCAGATTACAAGGCTGACCTTCCTGCCGCAGAGCTTGTGCATGGCGTCCACGCCGTCGCTTGCTTCAATGACATCATATCCGCTATTTTTCAGGATTATATTCACCACCTGTCTTACCGATGCCGAATCATCCACAACCATTATTGTCTTCATCATTCTTGCCTCCCGCGCCTATCGGTTCAGACGCTTAATACGCTTGTTAGCCTTCCCTACCACTCATGTCACGCTTATATACTACCTCGCAATCCAATATAAGTAAATCGGGCAGGGGGCGGATTTTAAGCGACTATTAGGGTTGACGCATGTCTACACCCAAAGGTTGACACAACGCATCATCCTTTGTGATGACGCATAATCTAAGAAGCCATGATTAACTTCGATGCTTGTCGTTGCGATGGACTCAAACTTGATTGTTGCGGCATACGGCATTGCTATTTGCAGTTGACCATCCTTATACCGTTCGGCCTCCATGAAGGGGCTATGACGCCCTTATGAATACCGTCCCGCTCGTCGTCTTCAAGCAGAGTCGCCCATGTAAGTTTGCCTGAGCCAAAGACCGAGTTTATGGAATCTATAGCGTCAAGCAGCCTGCGCCGCTTCACGTCGTCTTCAAATAACGGCAGCTGAGCCATGCCCTTGACCGTATCGGTTATGCTAACGCCAATAAGCCTTACCGATAACCTGAGGCGTTCAGAGTCGAGTATTGCGCAGGCCGCGCCGTATATCTCACGCGTATCGTTGGTCGGTCCGGCCATAGCCTTGCGCCGCGTAAAAGTGTAGAAATCAGCGTATCGAAGAGTCAGCGTAACCCTGCTCGCGGCAACGCCGTAACGCCGCGCCCGCGCCCCTACCATCTCGGAGAGTTGCAGTATATGCCTCTTCATCTCTCTCTTGTCGGATACGTCCTCCGGGAGCGTCATGGAATGACCGACGCTCTTGGCCAGAGGGCCGTCCTCATGCGCCCAAGCTACAGGGGTGTCGTCGATACCCCTGCCCATAAGGCTGAGCCGAGCGCCTATTATACCGAAACGCCCGCGCAGCAGGCCTGCCGGATACCTGCCGAGTTGACCGCAAGTGTTTATGCCGAGGGCGGCCAAGTGGACCGTAAGCATCGGGCCTATGCCGCACAGCTCGCTTGCCGGAAGGTCTTCAAGCAGGCCGGAGACGTCTTCATCGCGCACTATCACCAGCCCGTCAGGTTTTTGCATATCAGAAGCGAGCTTTGCAAGGAGCTTATTCGGCGCAATACCGATAGAGCAGGTAAGACCGACCTCTTCGCGTATCCTCTCTTTTATAAGCAGGGCAACGGAGCGCGGAGGGCCGAATAGACCGGCAGTGCCTGATATGTCAAGATAAGCCTCGTCAATGGAGGCCGCTTCCACTCTCGGCGAAAACTGCAAAAGTATGGCGTTGATGCGCTCCGAGGCATCCATGTATTTACGGTTATCGCCGACGACGAGGATAAGCTCAGGACAGACGGCCAGGGCCTCATACTTGTTCATACCGGTCTTTACGCCGAAGGCACGCGCCTCATAAGAGGCCGTAGTAACCACAGTCCGCTTGGCAGAACCTATAACCGCGATAGGCCTCCCACGCAGCGCAGGGTTACAACGCTGCTCCACCGAAGCGAAGAAGGCGTTCATGTCTATGTGCATTATGGAAGGCTCTGTCATGGGAAGCATGGGGTGCGGGATGCGGAAATAGGACGCGGCGAATATGGAGACCTTTGCATAACTGGTTGCATCTTGATTACAGTAGAAACCTTATGCGTCGTGTGCGCTAACGTTATGTCTTTGGCGCCATTCCCGCATGTTTTTAGCGGGAATCCAGTCTTTTGGAGATAATGGATTCCCGACTAAAGCCTCGGGAATGACTCTCTTTTTTTATGACTTATGCAAAGGTCTCCTTTCTAAAGGAGAGATTACTCTTAATGCGGCTCAAACATCACCCACTGCTTCTTCGGAAGAAGGCTGTCAGCTTACTATTATCCATCCACGCCTTCAAGCGTCCACCTCATGGAGACGGTGTTGTATGCAATATCAAAAAGCGTGGCGCCGTCGCTGACGGCAAAGTGCAAAGAACGGACAGAGCCGCTGCGCGAGCTCCATCTGTGCGTTATCTCCTTTACCGGATAGACCCTGCCGTGCCACTTGAACTTCACCGGCCTTATATCACGGTCGAATACGGCCATCACCTTTATAGACTCGCGTATTTCGGTCGGCATAATGGGCTTGAATCAATTAAGGCCGCATACAACGGCTATGAGCACGCGCCCGTCCCTGAGGACATAATGGACAACCGGACTCTGCGTCCCGCCGAAGATAAACGCAGTAAAGCGCGGCGGCAGACCGGAGCCCTCTTCCATAATCGAACTATATACCAACGCTGACATAGACATGGTTGACACCTTTTACCTTTAGAATGGATTTGAGACGATTATGAAGACCCTACCTCTCGATCTGCTTTATAACGGAGACTACCTTACCCGCTATTGAAAAATCCTGCCCGTCGTCCATTACGATAACCGGCCTGTAAGCGGGGTTTGCCGGATTAAGCGTAATAGAGCCGCCGCCTACGAAAAGCCTTTTAACGGTCGCCTCGCCGCCTATGACGGCAACGACTATGTCGCCGTTTTCAGCGTCCTTTTGCGGCCTTACAAGGACGTAGTCGCCGTCGTCAATGCCCGCTTCTATCATGCTGTCGCCAACGACCTTGAGGATAAAAGCGCCCGCGCACTTAAAAAAACCAACGTCAAGCGCGACGTGGCCGACGACATCCTCGACCGCAAGATGGGGGACGCCCGCCCTGACGTGGCCTGCGATAGGCACGGAGACCACGCCGCGCCCCATGCCGTCCAATACATCTATGCCGCGCGATAGCACGGCAGACCTCTTTATGAAACCCTTGCGCTCGATGGCATCGAGGTGTTTGGCAACGTTCTTGGGGCTATTTATCCCAAAATGCCGCGCAATATCCCGCAGCGACGGCGGATACCCTGCCGCCGCGATAAACTCTTTGATAAAGTCGAGTATGGCCTGCTGACGTATTGTTAAGCCTTTAGTTATCATAGGGGAACAAGTGTATCCCTATGGTAGCCTGCGCCTGCGATATTGTCAAGTATAATAATTGTCAACAAAGGGCCGCATACAAGCTGAACAGAAAAAAAGGCCATCCGTCATTGACGGATGGCCTTTTCACTTTCGGGGAAGCTCCCCCGCGCATTTAAAATGGCGGGGCCGACGGGACTCGAACCCGCGCCCTCTGGCTTGACAGGCCAGCGTTATAACCGACTTAACTACGGCCCCGTAAAAACATCATTGCTAAAACCGGCATCAGCTTATATATGTCGGGTTACGATATACGCTAAACCAAACCCGTCATCTGCCTAAGGCCGGACTCCAACCGGACATATCAGACAAAAAAGAAGAGAATCAACCCGGTCCTGACGCCAACGTCACACCGCCAGAAGATAATCATGGTGGGCGGAACAGGGATCGAACCTGCGACATCAGCCTTGTAAGGGCTGCGCTCTACCGACTGAGCTATCCGCCCGTGCAACAGACAGCAGACCTGAAATATCGTATTAAGCTAAGAGAGCCTTGTTTCATATCCGGTCGTATCGTGCCGACGCCGTATAACACCGACTACGCGACCAAGATTACTCAATATAACGATTTCCATAATAGATGTCAAGGAATTTTGTCCGGTGTGTCCTACCAAAGTGATAATGTCCTGTTTTAGAGTTGCTATAATTGCCTACTTCTACCAAAATAGAATTTGCCTAAGTTCGAGATGATTGGTCGTTACCCCCTGATAAGGCGCCAAAGGCGCCAAAGACGTGTGCGCTACGTTTGTCTTTAGCGCCAAACATAGCGCACACGGGAGGCAAGGGGGTTTTAACCGACCCGCCTTGCGAATATGTCTTTTACTATAGCCGGATCGAGCGCAAGCGTGGTCTCGCCGATTTGCAAGACAAAGGCCGGACGCTTCTGATGGACGCGCACGACCGAACCCGGCACGATACCGAGCGTGCCGAGCCTGTCAAGCCTTCCGTGAGACTTCGACGCGATAAATATTATCCTCGCGTTTGTGCCGACGGCAAGCTCTTCCAGCGGCACTACGATAGGCCGCAGATCGTCTTTGCTCTTGCCGCAGCATGCGCCCCTCGGAATCGGAAGCCCGTGCGGGCAGTTCGGCGGATGCCCAAGCAGCGCGCAGATGGAATCCGCCACCTCAGGAGACAACGTGTGCTCAAAACTGCATGCGTTCTCCTCAAGGGCGTCGTCGTTCTTCATGGCGAGCACCTCGGTCAAGAGCATCTCGGCGAGCCTGTGCCGCCTTATTGCGGCCTCGGCGAGCCTCTCGCCGGCCTGCGTCAGGGTCACGACGTCGCCGTCAATCTTTATAAGCCCGTCGGAACGCATGCGTTCGAGCGTGCCGGAGTCGGCCTCTTCGCAAACCTCTTTTATACTCAGGAGCGCCTTGACGGAATTCTTACCCTCTTCGCGCTGAGACCATATAAACTCAAGCACCTCTTCAAAAGCCTTATTTCTGTGCACGCTGCCTCCATGCGGTTATCAGTCTTTTGATGGGCTGAGCCCGCGAAACCCATCCTACACTACCGATAACCGGTCTTTTTTACAAAGAGACCTGCAAAAACCTCAACGCATAATTAAGAATGCCGCCGACCAGAAGCGCGAATGGAAATATGAATATTGCCATGATTATAGCGGCCCTAAGCCCAAGTTCCTTTATTATCATGAAAAAGTTGGCTATGCACGGTATAAACAACGTGATGGTGACAAGGCTCACCACCACCTGCACCGGCTCAAGCATCCCGTCCTTCTGCATGGCCAAGAGTCCGGCTGCGCCATAGTCCCTTCTGAGAAAACCGATGATAAACGACTGCGTGGCCTCGACAGGCAGGCCCAGAAAGCCCTTGATGACCGGCGAGGCCGCATACTCAAGCCAGACAAGCGCATGGCTCTTATCGAGCGCAAAGAGCGCAAGGGTGCCGACGATAAAGAGAGGCACGGCCTCTTTAAGATACCACTCCACGCGCACGACGGTCTTTAGCGCGATGTTGGAAAGCTGCGGCACCCGCATGGGCGGGATTTCAAGAATAAAGTCGGATGTCTCGCCGGGCAGGATACGGCTGGCCAGGAGCCCTACGATAAACATCACGCATATCACCACGCCTGCCCAAATGAGCGTCGCCGTAAAAGATACTGCGCCAAGCATACCGAGTATGACGCCAAGCTGGGCCGAGCACGGCACGCCGAGCGCAAGAAGCAGCGTCACTATTATCCTCTCTTTTCTCGTCTCCAGTATGCGCGTCGTCATCGTAGCCATGGTGTCGCAGCCAAGCCCAAGTATCATCGGCAGGACGGCCTTGCCGTTAAGCCCCATGAGCTTAAAGACCCTGTCAACCATGATGGCAAGGCGCGGCAGGTACCCGGAGTCTTCAAGGATACTGAAGAAGATAAAGAAGAAGCTGACGATTGGCAGGATGATGGCTATGGCGTAGGTAAAGGCCATGGTAACGATTCCATACTGGCCCACGATAATATCGTATATAAAACCGGATGGAAATACGTAACCGACCACCCTTGCGGCCCACGGGTTTACGAACTGCTCGAAGATGAACTTCTGCAAGAAATCGACGCTTATGCCCGCGCCGAGCCTGCCTACGAACTCATACATGATAAAGAGGACGGCAAAGAGTATGGGCAGGCCCCACAGCGGGTGCATGGAATAGTTGCCGATGAAGGCAGCCGCCGGATGCGAGCCGCGCTCGCTGACGCTTATGACCGCCTCGCAGATATGGTCGACAGTCTTAAGGCGCGTGCGGTTTATGACGTAACCGACAGACTCGGAAGACCGCGCCTGCACGCGGCTGCGAATGGTTTCTATCAGAGCAGCCTTATCCGGCGCAAGGTTCGCCTTGACCCAGTCGGCAAGCGTTGCGTCGCCGGACAGGAGCATTATGGCCAGAGAACGGGCAGATATGCGGGAGGCGGGCAATACGGCCGCCAACTCGGCTATTCCCTCTTCGATTGCAGGCCCGTAATGAACAAGCGCTGACGAGGTCTTATGCAGATTGAAACAATCCTTGAGCTTATCGACGTTCCAGCGCTGCGTGGCAATGGTAGGCGCCACCGGCAGGCCAAGCATGGTTGAGAGCTTGTCCAGCGCTATGGCTATGCCGCGCTCCCCGGCCTCGTCATACATGTTAACGGCAAGGGTTATGGGCAGACCCATTTCGATAAGCTGGACGGTTATCAGAAGGCTGCGGCGCAGGTTCTTTGCGTCAAGCGCCTGTATGACGGAGCCGATGTCCTCGTTAAGGAGTATGTCGCGCGTCACGCGCTCGTCTTCGGACATCGGGACGAGACTGTTTACGCCCGGGCTGTCTATGACGTCGATGTCGGAGGCGCCCAGCATCGGGCCCCTTGAGACCTCTACGGTCGTGCCCGGGTAGTTTGAGACTGTGGCGTATCTACCGGTCAGAACGCCGAAGATGACGGACTTGCCGACGTTAGGATTGCCGACGAGGACGATACGCCGCGACGCGGCCCTTGTATTTGTCTTTTTCTTATGGTGCATTTATTTAAGGAAATTCTAATTTATTCCGTCGTGTGCGCTAACGTTTGTCTTTGGCGCCGAGTGTGCCATTGATTGTCTTTGGCGCCATTCCCGCGAAAGCGGGAATCCAGTCTTTGAAACATACCGATCACTCGCTTAGAAATGACACTTCTGCGCAATTATCGGAGCCTCCTTAACATCTACGCTCACACAAGATTATGATAATGGTTTTCATTTTCAATAGCAAGGGTTATTTTTAGGGAACCGTCGCATGAGCGCGATTCCCTCGCTTACATACTCGTCCTGCCGTCAACGCGCCGGCTTAGCGCAATCGGAGCAGTAGCCGTATAACTCAAGTTTATGGTTTACGACGGTAAATCCGAGCCGTTGGGCCGTCTCGGCCTGAAGCTGCTCTATCTTCTGGTTCTGAAACTCGGCTATCTTCGAGCACTTGACGCAGATGATATGGTCGTGATGGCCGTCCTCGGGGAGGTTTTCGTAGCGCGTCTGCCCGTCTCCGAACTGACGGGCGATCGCCAGGCCCGACTCGCCAAGGAGCTTCATGGTGCGGTATACGGTGGCATAACCGATATTCTTATGCTTCTTCTTGACCTTGGCAAGGAGCTCTTCAAGGCTTATGTGGGTATTGGTCTTAAAGAAGGTGTCCGCAATGAAGTCGCGCTGAGCCGTAGACTTAAGGCCCTTTGTCTCTATAAAACCCTTGAGCGCCGACATCTTGGCATGATTTGCCATCTTGCCTCTTTATGCGGATAGTTCACAACCTGCCCGACTGCATAAGTAGCCTTCCTAATACAAAAACCTTATTCAATGTGTATTGAATAAGGGACAGATTAATCCTATAATTTATGACGATTATGATAGAAGATACGATACCGGCGTCGAGGAGACCTTACCGGATAGAGAGCCGGCAGAGGCAAAGAACCATGATCAGAACAACCTGTTGCCTATTGCTTTATGGAGGCTGCTGCAGACTGCCTGATTACTGCTTGATATGGAGCGGGAGACGGGGCTCGAACCCGCGACCTCAACCTTGGCAAGGTTGCGCTCTACCAACTGAGCTACTCCCGCATTTGCTGCCGTGCCGACACTCGCCGACGACTTCTTATCGAAATCAATCAAGCCGACAAAGTTTTAAAATATTATCATATCATACGTTTCTGTCAAGAAGAAATTATCGAAAGGCGAAACAAATACGTTTCAACGGCAACGGAAGCCCTTTGCCCGCGCCGGGAATACCGCCAGCCGGCGCGCTGTCGCGCCTCGATTTTTGTATTGACACAACCGCCTCCGTCATAGTAAATTTACGAATTCAGGGATTGCCCTAAAAAAAGCAACGGGAGTTAGAGATGGCCGAGATACTACCATTCAAAGCAGTTATCTACAACAGCGCAAAGGTAGCGGATTTAAGCAAGGTTATGGCTCCGCCTTACGACGTTATCTCGCCGAAGCTGCAAGACGAGCTATACGCAAGAGACGCAAACAACTTCGTAAAGATAGACCTCAACAAGGTTGAATCCGCAGACTCGGACGGCAACGACAGGTATACAAGGGCCGCCGCGCTCCTTGACGAATGGCTCGATAAGGGCGTGCTTGCAAGGGACGAACGCCCAGCCATATACTACTACACGCAGACCTACCGCCTCAAGACCGGCACGTCGCAGACTCGCAAGGGTTTTATCGCGCTGGCAAGGCTTGAAGAGTTCGGCAAAGGCACGATACATCCGCACGAAAAGACCCTCTCAGGCCCGAAGGCCGACCGGCTCAGGCTCATGCAGACCACAGCATCGAACCTCTCCTGCATCTTCACGATATACTCCGAGCCTGAACTCAGCGTCAATAAGCTGCTCGAAGGCGCTATCAAGGGAAACCGCCCCATCATAGACGTCAAGGACGACGACGCCATATCCAACACGGTATGGCGCA
>Ga0156145_1278_pt15 | contig 15320 bp, 11 predicted proteins | sample RifCSPlowO2_02_FD_107798 | JGI IMG/M metagenome (GOLD analysis project Ga0156145, IMG submission 107798) | Deltaproteobacteria bacterium RIFCSPLOWO2_02_FULL_53_8 | reverse complement strand
ATGACACTCTTGATATTAAATCAGAGTTTCCTTAGAGTTTCTTGAAATAAATCCAAGCCGATGATAGCTGAATCGTGTTGTCTTCAGATGCAGTCGTATTAGCAACTTGTTAAAACTCTTCTTCATCGCCTTCATTACGCTCAAGTATACCGAGGCCGGACTCTTCTTCGAAGCGGCCTTTTATCTTCTGCTCTCGCTCTTGTTTAGACTGGCACTCGACGCATACGCGGGTGAAGGGCATGGCGCGCAATCTGTTCTCTGCAATAGGCTCGTTACAGTCTTCGCACTCGCCGTAGGTGTTGTCTCTGAGCCTTTCAAGCGCGTCTTCGATTTCAGCGAGCTTTTCGCGGTCGCGGTCGCCGAACATGAGGGATAGTTCACGCTCGCGCTCGTTGGACGCGATGTCATAGATGTCGCCTATCTCGAACTTGAGCACGTCGCTCTCGTTCTTGACCTTTTGCGTTACCTCTTGGAGTATCTTCGCCTTTGCGGCAACGAGTTTTTGCGTGACCTCTTTTTTAAAGGGCACCTTGCCAGCCGGTTTAATTGGCTTTGCCGCTATTGGAGCGGGTTTTGCCTTTGCAGCCGGTTTTTTAGCGGCTGGCGCCGCTGCCTTCTTTGCGGGCGCGGCCTTCTGTTTTACTTGTGTTGTCTTTTTTGTCTTAGTCTTTGTATTTGGCATAGGGTAGAAGTATACTGATTTTTACAGGATTGTCAATGGAAATATCCTCTTACTTTCTTTTTCGAGAAAAAGAAAGTAAGCAAAGAAAAAGCAATGAAAGACCGCTTCAAGCTGTCCATCATGACACAAGATATTTGACGTTACCATCCTTTAAGGTTTTCAATATGTCGGCGAATCTATTTTCTTCTTCTATCATGTGGTTCGAGACTCTTTGTTGACATGTCTTGAGTTGATACTATAAAATGCCGGATGAGCCGGCTCTTGTTGAAATCGGCAGGCTTACTTCATCAGGCAGCGGGTCGGGGGATTATGTTCGGGTCAAACTCTTATGACGTAATAGTTATCGGCGCTGGTCATGCCGGTTGTGAGGCTGCGTTGGCCGCGGCCCGTATGGGGCTCAGGACATTGCTCGTTACCATGAACCTCGACACCATCGGCCAGATGTCGTGTAATCCTGCGATCGGCGGGGTTGCCAAGGGACATCTTGTAAAGGAGATAGACGCCCTCGGCGGCGAGATGGCCAAGGTTATCGACGCTACGGCCATACAATTTCGCACGTTAAACGCGAGCAAGGGTCCGGCTGTGCGCGCTACAAGGGCGCAGGCCGACAGCCGCTTATATAAAGACAGGATGCGCTGTGTAGTTGAGTCGTGTCCGGGTCTGCATCTGCGCCAAGCTACGGTTGAAGATATAATGATTGATTCCGGCAGCGGTGGCAGGGTTGTCAGCGGCGTGCGTCTACAGACAGGCGAGGGCTTTTCAGCAAGGGCGGTTATCGTCACCACAGGCACCTTCCTTAAAGGCCTTATCCATATCGGACTTGTCAACTATGCGGGCGGCAGGGCAGGGGATCAGGCCAGTTACGGCCTTTCAGACGCGCTGCGCAGGGCCGGTTTGAGCCTTGGCCGCTTAAAGACCGGAACCTGCCCACGGCTTGATTCCCGCACCATCGATTATTCTAAGGTAGAGGAGCAGGAGTTACAAGGGCCCACTGAGTGGCGGCCGTTTTCTTTTTCGTCCGGGCCAATCTTGCGTAGACAGCTTCCGTGCCACTTGACCTATACAAACGACGCAACGCATAAGGTTATACGCGAGAACCTTGCTCGTTCGCCGCTCTATAGCGGCGTTATAGAGGGCACCGGCCCGCGCTACTGCCCCTCTATAGAGGATAAGGTGATGAAGTTCCCTGAGCGGGTTCGTCATCAGGTCTTTCTTGAGCCGGAGGGTTACAATACGGTTGAGGTCTATCCAAACGGTCTTTCGACGTCCCTTCCGGTTGAAGTGCAGTTGCAATTTCTTCATACAATTCAAGGACTTGAAGAGGCTGAGATATTGCGTCCGGGTTATGCTATCGAGTATGATTATGCCGAGCCGACCCAGCTCAAGCCTACGCTTGAGACCAAGGCCGTTAGCGGACTCTTCTTGGCAGGCCAGATAAACGGGACATCCGGTTATGAAGAGGCGGCGGCGCTTGGTTTGATGGCCGGTATCAACGCCGTTATGCTCGTTCGCGGGGATGTGCCGTTTATCCTTGATCGCAGCGAGGCGTATATCGGGGTTATGATAGACGACCTTGTTACCAAAGGCACGCGCGAGCCATACAGGATGTTCACGTCGCGCGCCGAGTATCGGCTCTTGTTGCGTGAGGACAACGCACAGATGCGTCTGCGGGAGAAGGGTTTTAAGATAGGGCTGACCGATGCCGCGACTTATGCCGCCTTTGTCGATAAAAAGCGGCGCATCGAAGAGATTGAGGCTATACTCGATACGACTCGCATAAACCCGAACAACGAGAATAATCTGTCGCTTGTCGGTCTTGGCCTTCAGGAGATAAGAAAGTCCATGACCTTGCGAGAGTTATTGCGCAGGCCCGGCCTGACATTGGCCTCGGTCTTCGGCTTGGCCGGTCTTCCTCTCGATATTTCAGGCGAGATAGCCGAGATGCTTGAGATAGAGACGCGATACGAAGGATATATAAAGAGGCAGGTTGAAGAGGCGCTCAGATTCCAGCGTATAGAGTCATTAAACCTGCCCGAAGGGCTGTCATATAACGATGTGAGCGGTCTATCTACAGAGATACGCGAAAAGCTAAACCGTTTAAGGCCCTTGTCTATTGGTCAGGCCGGACGCATATCAGGCGTGACGCCTGCCGCTATTTCAATGTTGATGATACATCTCAAGAAGACGGGGCGATAAGGGTTATGGATGAAGCGCGGTTAAGGACGATGCTTGAAGAGGGCGCAAAGGCGCTCGGCCTGCCAATGGCCTCGCAGGCCAGCGAACGGTTTATGAGCTATCTTCGTGAGCTAAAGGCTTGGAACGCCAAGATGAACCTGACGGCTATCGAGGCTGATGAAGACGTAATAACGAGGCATTTTTTAGATTCTCTCACCCCGCTTGCCTTTTTAAAGGATACCACGAGGCTGCTTGACGCTGGGGCAGGCGCTGGTTTTCCCGGGATACCCGTTAAGATAATCAGGCCGGATATGGCCGTAACCCTTATCGATTCCGTTACAAAGAAGGTCTTATTCATGCGTCACGTTATCCGCACCCTTGGTCTGGGGCCGGACATCGAGGCTGTTGGGGGGCGTCTTGAGGATAAGGCCATTGTGAAGAGGTATGAAGGTGGCTTTGACGCTGTTATATCAAGGGCATTTACGTCCTTGCCAGCCTTTTTAGAGATGAGCAGGCCCTACCTTGCTGACAATGGTCTTTTACTTGCCATGAAAGGGCCAAAGGCCGGTGAGGAGGCCGCAGTGGTTATGAGTCATCTTATCGGCTTTACTTACGAGGGCCTTCAAGAGGTCGAGGTGCCATTTTTAAATAGACGGACAACGCTCGTGCTCTTCAGGCGTCGTTTATGATAACGGGATGTTCCACGTGGAACATCCGAGAAATCCAGTTAATGTTTTGCGATATTTTATTCGTCATTCTCGAGGCCTTAATCCCCGATTTAGACATTCGGGGACGAATCCAGTCTTACGGATATTTCATTTCAAGCTCAAGCGGAGTCATGCAAAGCTTTCATTGTCATGGGGGGCTGCGCTCTGTTGCTTTGATGCGGATGTTCCACGTGGAACACCAAAGAAAGAAAACCCTTGAAATTCGTCTACGATGTGATTTAATCTCTAAGGGCATGAGTTGAAGGTCGTGTGGCCGTTCAGGCGGAAGATAGAGCCGGTATCTTTTGGTTCTATATCTGTTTCAAGGCGTGTTGGTAGGGGTGGTCTCTGTGGGCAGGGTCATAGCAGTGGCAAATCAGAAGGGCGGGGTAGGCAAGACGACTACTACCGTAAATCTTGCGGCCTCTTTGGCGGCCGCCGAGCGTCGCGTCTTGCTTGTGGACTTCGACCCTCAGAGCAATGCAACGAGCGGACTTGGTCTTGAGAAGAACGGCAGGGGTATCTATGAGGCCATAGCCGGTGACGAGGAGCTGAAAGACCTTATCAGGGATACGGAGCTTGCCTTCTTAAAGGTTGCGCCTTCGTCGAGGGAGCTGACCGGCGCAGAGGTCGAGCTTATCGATTATATAGGACGCGAGTTCAGGCTGAAGGAGTGTCTGCGTCCTCTTATAGATATGTATGATTATATATTGATAGATTGTCCGCCGTCGCTCAGCATATTGACCGTCAACGCCCTTGTTGCCGCCGACTCCGTCCTTATTCCGTTGCAGTGCGAGTATTATGCGATGGAAGGCATCAGCGAGATAATGAAGACCATAGGGATTATAAAGGCGCGGCTCAACTCCGGCCTTGAGGTGGAAGGCGTTCTCTTAACGATGTTTGACTCGCGCAACAGGCTTGCGCATCAGGTAGAGCAGGAGATACGGGCGCATTTCGGGCCAAAGGCCTTTAAGACGATGATACCGCGTAACGTAAGGCTTTCGGAGAGCCCTTCTTTTGGTAAACCCGTAATCCTGTATGATGTTCAATCAACCGGCGCAATAAGTTATATGGAGCTGACAAAAGAGATTGTCGGGGCGCAGAACGGGCGTGTATAGTCGCTTTAAGGATTAGTGCGCCGGGTGTTTCATATAAGAAAATTTAACTTAGAAGGTGGAAGGTTACTAATGTCAGACGTAAAGAAGAAGGTGTTGGGCAGAGGGCTTGGAGCGCTTATTGCTGACGCGCCTGCTGCGGCTTCAGCCGCGGTTCAGTCGCGGTACAGGCTTATGCCCGCTGCTGAGATCAGTCCGAACGCTGGGCAGCCCAGAAAACATTTTGACGAGGCGGCGTTGCGTGAGTTGTCCGACTCGATACGCGAGAACGGCATAATAGAGCCTCTTATAGTCAGGCGCACAACAACCGGTTTTGAGCTTATTGCCGGTGAGAGGCGTTGGCGCGCGGCCCGTATGGCAGGGCTTGCCGAGGTGCCCGTCGTTATTACGGACGCTACAGACGAGGAGAGCCTTGAGCTTGCCATCATCGAGAATATCCAGCGCCAAGACTTGAATGCAATAGAAGAGGCCGAGGCCTATAAGAGCCTGACAGCTTTTGGTCTGTCGCAGGAGGCCGTTGCAAAGAAGGTCGGCAAGGAGCGCGCAACCGTTGCAAATTATCTGCGTCTCTTAAAACTCCCTCACGAGGTTAAGGAAGAGCTTGTGAAGGGGCAGATAAGCATGGGACACGCCAGAGCCCTGCTTGCTATCGATAGCCATGCCGCTCAGACCGAGCTGTGCCGCAAGATAATCGTCAAAGGCCTTTCAGTTCGGGAGACAGAGGCCCTTGTTAATGGCCGAGGCGCGGCAACAGGTAAACCTGTCAAGGCAAAGAAGGCCGAGGGTGCGGTCTTTAGCGCGGTTGAAGACGAGCTGCGCGGTATCTTCGGCACAAAGGTCGGGTTAAAAGAGAAGGCCGGGCGCGGTGCGATTGAGCTCTTCTACTTTTCCGTTGACGAGCGCGAGAGGATAATAGACCTCCTAAGAACGGTTAAGGCCTTTTAAGGAACGAGCCTATCGTTCAACGCGTCTCGCTGTTGTAACCTATTGATTAATATGGCTTTTATGCGTTAATGGGTCTGCGCAGAGGCCGTGTTAGTCGCTTAGGGAAGCTCTGATTAATTCGCTTATTGTCATTCCGACGGAGCGCTTTTGCGACGAGGAATCTCGTAACTTGTCGATTTATAAAGGCCTGAGATTCCTCGCTTCGCTTCGGAATGACACTCCTGATAATAAATCAGAGCTTCCTTAGATAGAAGTTATATTTAGGTCCGCTTTTAAGTATATATAAAATTCATACGCATCAGGAGGGTATAATGTTCGGGTTGAGCAAAGACAAGGGTGAGAGGCCGCAGGAAGGCGACCTCATCGGTTTTATTGGTAAGGGCATGGTTGTCGAAGGCCGCTTGAGTTTTGCGGATACCGTCAGGATAGATGGCGTGTTCAAGGGTGAGATAGACGCGACAGGCACGCTTGTCGTGGGTGAAAGCGGAAGGGTCGAAGGTCAGGTCAGGGTCGGCTCTGCCGTGGTAACCGGAGAGATAAAAGGGACGCTTAGCGCATTGACAAGGGTTGAGCTTAAATCACCCGGCCGTATGCTCGGCGAGATGCACACGCCTAACCTTATAATAGGCGACGGCGCGATATTCGAAGGCACCTGCCACATGCTTGAGCGCGGGTCGATGAGCGTTACCGAATCCGTTAATTATGGGAACGCGGTCTAACTTCTCTAAGGAAGCTTTTATTGTTAGAAATCTATTCTCTTGTGGAAGAGGGTTTGGTGAGGTGTGTTGCTTATGGCAAAGACAATCAAGGCGGCAATCTTAGGCGCAAACGGGTACACGGGGCTTGAGCTTTTAAGGCTTCTTGCGGCCCATCCCGATGTCGAGGTGACGCACGCCGGGTCGCGCCAGTATGCCGGGCAAGCCGTTGGAGCGGTCTTTCCGGCGTTGACCGGCTTCTATGACGGCTTGGTCTTCAGCGATAGTGTGCAGCCTTCGGATATCAACGCTGATTGCGTCTTTTGCTGTCTGCCTCATGGCGCGTCGCAGGACGTCGTGCCGGCGCTTCTTGAGGCCGGAAAGATAGTCATAGACTTGAGTGCTGATTTCAGGCTCCGTAGTCCGGTTGTCTTTAAGCAATGGTATGGCGAGCACAAGGCGCCGGCCCTGCTTACCAGCGCTGTTTATGGTCTGCCGGAACTTAACAGGGCAAAGTTAAAAGGCGCAAAGCTTGTTGCAAATCCGGGTTGTTACCCGACCTCTGTAATCCTTGGGCTTGCGCCGCTTGCAAAGGCGGGTCTTCTGGAGAATGACTCCATCATAGCGGACGCGAAGAGCGGGGTCTCGGGCGCGGGCCGGGCCGCGTCGCTCGATACCGCGTTTGTGGAGGTCTCGGGCGGGTTCAAGGCGTATAAGGTCGGCGGGCACAGGCATACGCCTGAAATGGAGCAGGAGTTATCTCTCCTATGTGATGCGAAGACGTCCATCACGTTTACACCGCACCTGCTGCCCGTGTCAAGAGGTATCTTGTCGACAGTTTACGCCGGCCTGAATAAGCGGATTACAGGAGCCGGCGTCCATAAGTTCTATACTGATTTTTACAAGAACGAGCCTTTTGTGCGGGTTATGCAGTTGGGGAGTCTTCCTGATATCAGTCAAGTGCGCGGCTCAAACTTTTGCGATATAGGCGTCTATGTAGACGAGGTTAAAGACCGGTTGACGGTTGTCTCGGTGATAGACAATCTTGTAAAGGGCGCGTCCGGTCAGGCCGTGCAGAATATGAATATCGTCTGCGGTCTTCCGGAAGACGCCGGTCTTATGAACCCGCCTTCCTTCTTTTAAGAGCCAAATTCCAAAGCCGAATCAAATTCATATTTATGGGCTCTTCAGTTGCGGGCGTCTTTCCCCTCCTCTTGTGTCATTTGTAATATAAAAAGCTCAATTAAGCGTCAATCTCTTGCCAGACCTGTTATATTAACGCAATAAGCCGATTATTTGCGGCCTAATAACAATTATTGCAGTTTATAGGCGGTTGCAATAACCTAAGGTGCGGCAGTGACAATTTTTTAATGCGGGTTGAGGTTGAAAGATTGCTATAATTGATATATTATGATAAAGTGTCAATATTTATGATGCGCTTGTTTGGGTTGCCTCTGTGAGGCGTCTCTTGCTTAGAGATATGATTGCGATATTATCTGTCGAGGATACAACAATGATGCTGTTTACGCGCCTGCAAATTATAGAGACGCTCAAGCGAGATAGGCTCCGGCTCTTTGTTATCTTTGCGTTAATAGTTGCGTCGTTTCTTGTTAATGCCGCTCAAGTCCATGCGTTCGGCGCCACTCAGTGCGCCGCTGACAGGTTTGGCGCGGATCTGGGATGTACTGCTCAAGACGTCTCTATCACGGGAATTGCCGTCGCGGCCGGCAGTCCTACAAAATGCGTAGCAGGCGGCACGGTAAACCTTGACCTTGACGTTACAGTAAACTTTGCAGTTCCTGACCGCTGGGATATCGGAATCTTTCTTGCAACGGACGGTCTGCTTCCTACGGTGCAGGCGGCGTCCGGCGGCTCGGCTAATTGTTCTGTATCCATATTGCCCACGCCGACTGCCGACCCGTTAAGCCCGTTTCTTGACCTTGACGGCCCAACCGACACCTGCGGCGACGGCAACGGCAGTATCGGAGGGGGTTCGGGTTCAGGTGTATTAAGGGTTCCCGGCATCACTCTAAAGTGCCAGTCAGTCCCTTTAAGCAGCGGAAAACTCTTCATCCCTTTCGTAGTCAGTTGGGATAACAGCAGCACCCCGCCGGGCGCGATATGTTACACCAATCTTGACCCGGTGCCCAATACGAAGTCCAAATGTAACTCACCGGACGGAACGGTTGCCACCGAGGTTCAAAACGCCACTATTCCAATGATAGTGCTTCCCACTATCTCTAAGACAGACGGCCTTGCTACGATAACCGCTGGCGACACGGTAAATTATTCCATTGCAATAACGAATAACACCGGGGCCGCGCTGACCGACGTGATATTCAAAGACCCGGCCGTGGCTAATCTTACTGCCAACAGCGTCAGTTGCGCGGTTACATTAGGCACGGCAACCTGCCCTGGAGCGGCGGCCTTGACCGTTGCGTATATGCAGGGAGGCGGCATAACCATTCCAAGCATGGCTGACGGCAGCGTCGTGACCTTTACGGTTAATGCCACCCTTAGCGAATTTGCCCCGGCCGGTACCATTACGAATACCGCGTCCGTTACGACGCAAGGCGAATTCAATGAGGCGAGCGACACTGATAACGTCCTTGCAAAGATAGGCGTCACAAAAGAGTTTACCCCGTTCTCCATTCTTGTTACCGAGACCTCGGTCTTAAGCATAACCCTTACCAATACAAATTTTGTCGCAACAGCGGGAACGGCGTTCACCGATACCTATCCGGCAGGTCTTGTCAATGCGGCCACACCCGGCGTAACCAACACTTGCGGCGGAGTTGTGACTGCGGTTGCAGGCGGCGGCTCGCTCTCGTTAAGCGGCGGGGTGATTCCAGCCACCGGCAGTTGCGTAATAACGGTAAACGTCACTAGTGCGGTAGAGGCCTTTTATACCAACAGCACAGGGGCCATAACGACCACTAACGGATATTCGGGCAACTCGGTTGACGGGTATCTGGCGGTTGGCGTGTCAAGCCTTTTGACCTCGACAAAGACATGGCAAGATTTAAACGGCGGCGAAGCTGACCCCGGTGACGTAATACGTTATACCCTTACCATTAACGAAGTTGCCGGTGTCGACGCAACCGGCGTTACGGTTACCGATACTTTGCCGGCAACGCTTACAAGCCTAACCGTGGTAACCTGCCCGGCAGGCGCGACTTGCGGTTTTGTCGGGCAGCTGCTTACCGTCAGCGGTATTGACATCCCTGCCAATGGCAGCACTACCATAGTTTTTGACACGACGATAGTCGCAGGTACTCCGCCCGGCACAAATATAAACAACTGCGCGCTGATAGTTAATCCCGGCGGCGGCGGAGCCGCGCCATGCGCTTCTACTATTGTCGTCTCGCCTTCAGCCGCGCCGGGTCTCGGGAACAAGCGGCTCTATCTTTATGATGCCACATCCGCCCCTGCGTATAAGCTTTCCCGCACGCCGCCTACCGGTCTTGTCGGCACCCGGACCATAACAAAAGGAAGCTCTCAAACATGGGCATTGAATCCGGCGTTAGCCTCCGGCGTAACTATCAGTCCTACTGTCAGCGAGCCGATACCAGCAAGGATCTATCTGTCTGCTGACGCGGCGAGCGTTTCCAGAACCGTCACCGTATCGCTTGTCTGCTCAGGCGGCGGAACCACCTTCAGCAAGACGTTGATATTTGACGGCGGCGTTAATGAGGCCTTCCTGTTGGTGGGCACTCCGACTTTAGTCACCTTCAATTTGCCGCTAACCGCCGACCAGTTGTGCGCAACAGGACAGACTTGGAATCTAACCGTTGCCAACGCGACAACGGGCGGCGGAACCAAGAATATCGTTGTCTGGCCGATGAGCGGCGTTAACAATTCTTATGTTTCGTTGCCTTCCAAGAATATTATCAACGTGGATAGCGTCGAGGCTTGCACGGTGCCATGCGACGCAACGTGCGCCAACGCCTGTGCTGCCGCGCCGTTCTTAGCAGGCTCTACCGTCTATGTGCGCGCAAAGGTCAGCGACCCGTTCGGCGCTTATGATATAAACGCAAGCCCGCCCGGCACTATTCCGCTTATCAGTATCGTGGATTCGCTTAGCGTTCCGGTAGTTACTTCAGTTGCCATGACCGAAAAAGCGACAGCGGCCACGGCGTCGGCTAAATGGTTCGAGTATACATATACGCCTGTGCCTGCCACAGGCCCAGACGGTTTTTGGACCACAACCGTAACTGCAAAGGAAGGGACGGAAGACACCGTGTCTGACAGCGGCATCGGGGCGTTCGAGGTCTCTTTGATGCCGTCCATAATGATTATGAAGACGGTGCAGATTGTTTCCGACCCGGTTAATCTTGCTGTCAATCCAAAGGCCATACCGGGCGCAGTGATGCTCTATACGGTATACGTGCAAAACAGCGATTATGGCACGGTGGACAGCGGCACAACGGTGATTACCGACCCGATACCGGCAAATACCGAGATGTGCGTCTCAAATACATGCAGCAATCCGCCCGTAACCTTTGCGTGCAGCGCGGCTCCGTCTTGCGGTCTGACGTATGCTTATGGCTCGGCGGTGACGTATTCAAGCGCAGTGGGCGGAGGCGCCCCTTATACCTATACGCCGGTACCCGACGCCGCAGGCTTTGACCCGGCGGTTACGGGCGTGCGCATCAACCCGTCAGGAACGCTGGCAGGTTCAGGCGTAGCGCCATTTCCGAATTTTACGCTATACTTCAAGGTAAGGGTAAAGTAGCGGGTTGTAGAGTCTTGTAGGGCGGGTCACACCCGCCGTTTTCGGCGCGAGTAAGCGAGACGAGTAGTCGCCGCAGTTGATTGCGCCAGACGAGTTGATGAACGAGAGGTTGATAGGGACGTAGCATACAAGATGGAGGCCGTATATGGGTTGAGTGTGTGAGTCTTTAGCCCTGAGCAAAGCGAAGGGAAAGCCCATCGACGACGCTGATATATTTAAAGACTGGATTCCCGCTTGAAGATTGCGGGAATGACGACACATAAGGATGAATTTTTCTCACGCTCCAGCGTCCGGCATATACGAATTGCACCGGCTTAGCGGGTATGAGAAAAATCCCGATATGCGTTATCCCCGATGTTTCCTCCCGTGCCGCTTTGTCCCAGGTATTGTCAAGTATTTTGTGTCATAATGGGTATCTTGAAGCGGTCTTTCATTGCTTTTTCTTTGCTTACTTTCTTTTTCTCGACGCGCTAAAAGCATAACGTAGCGCACGTGAAAGAAAGTAAGCCCATATCATGTTGACTCTCCCGGCCCCCCTGTGGTATTTTAAAATATTGAGATAAGTCAGGCTGCCGTGCCTTGAGTCTGATGGTCTGCGCTCAGTCCCGTCTTGCAAGGCAGAGATTTTTTTGATTGCAAGCAGGGCTAACGCTGCGTAATCCTATAAATTTATCTGGTCTTATGGGTAATAATGAACAGGCGCGTATATACACCTTCCCTTGAAGAGTTCAAGCAAAAGGCAGAGCCGTTAACTGTGGTTCCGGTCTACAGGGACATCCTTGCCGACCTTGACACGCCTGTCTCTGCCTTTATGAAGATTGACGACGGCGGGGACGGTTTCTTGCTTGAGAGCGTCGAGCAGGGCGAAAAATGGGGGCGGTATAGTTTTCTCGGCGTCCGTCCAAAGATGACGGTCAAGGGTACCGACACATCCATTGAGGTAATCGAAGACGGCAAGACGCGGCAGTCTACGGGTTCGCCCCTTCAATTACTGAAAGAAGAGATGAGCCGTTACAGGGCTGTGCACGTAGAGGGCGCGCCGCGTTTTTGCGGCGGGGCCATCGGGTATCTTGGTTACGACATAGTACGGCAGATTGAAAAACTGCCTTCGGATAATCCCAAAGAGCTTGGCCTGTCTGACCTCTATTTTATCTTTACCGATACTTTCATGGTCTTCGATAACGTTGAGCATAAGATAAAGGTCATATCCAACGCCTATATAAACGACGGCGATAATGCCGAGGCAAAGTATAATGAGGCAAAGGCCCGGATAGACGCCCTTGTACACAGGCTTCGCAGCACAAGCCTGTCAAGACGCACGTCAGACGCGGTTGAATATCCCGCGGTTACGTCGAACTTCAAAAAGGCCGACTTTTGCAAGGCCGTAGAGCGCATAAAGGAATATATATCGGACGGCGACGTCTTTCAGACGGTCTTGTCACAACGGTTCAGCAGTCCGCTTGTCACCGAGCCTATTGACATATACAGGGCGCTCCGCGTCGTCAATCCGTCGCCGTATATGTTCTTTCTGCGGCTTGGAGACGCAACGCTTGCAGGCTCGTCGCCTGAAATCCTCGTTCGCGTGGAAGATAACGAGGTTATTGTAAAGCCTATAGCAGGCACGCGCAGGCGCGGCAGGGACGAGGCAGAAGACACGGAGCTTGCGCAAGACCTGCTTGCTGACCCTAAGGAGTGTTCCGAGCATATCATGCTCGTTGACCTCGGCCGCAACGACGTCGGGCGTGTTGCAAAGACAGGCACGGTTAAGGTGGACGAGCTTATGGCGGTTGAGAAGTACTCCCACGTCATGCACATCGTATCGAACGTGGCCGGGACGCTTAAAGACGGGCTTGGCGTATTTGACGCCTTTGCCGCTTGTTTTCCGGCAGGCACGCTTACGGGCGCGCCAAAGGTTCGGGCAATGGAGATTATCGAAGAGCTTGAGCCGTCGCGGCGCGAGGTATACGGCGGCGCGGTGGGTTATGCCGGGTTTGACGGCAATATGGATATGTGCATCGCCATAAGGACTATCGTAATCCACAAGGGCCGTCTCTATATACAGGCAGGCGCAGGCGTGGTGGCGGACTCTGTTCCTGAGAAAGAGTACGAGGAGACCGAGAACAAGGCCGCCGGCATGTGGAAGGCAGTGCAGATGGCTGTAACGGGGATGGATTGACTTGATAGCGCGGCCTTAGGGTATTAGCTCTGAACTTGAAATGGCAGGCCTGAAGGCCTGCGGCACAGTATTTCCTATACGTCATTCCCGCGTGTTCTTAGCGGGAATCCAGTTTTTTGACTTCCGATAATCTGGATTCGTCTCCGAATGTCTTAGTCAGTGACCAAGACATGGGAATAACATAATCTGAACGGTAAGTAACCGGTAAACCTTATGCTTTTAATGATAGACAACTACGATTCCTTTACTTATAACCTCGTCCAGTATCTTCAGGAGCTTGGGACAGAGGTTGAGGTGTATCGTAACGACGCCATAACCATAGCCGAAATCGAGGCAAAAAAACCGCGTTATATTGTCATCTCCCCGGGGCCGTGCGACCCGCCAAAGGCCGGGGTATCCATTGCCGTGATAAAACACTTTGCGGGAAAGATACCGCTCTTAGGCGTATGTCTCGGGCATCAGGCGATAGGCCACGCCTTCGGCGCAAAGGTCGTAAAGGCCGACAGGTTGATGCACGGCAAGACGTCTATGGTCTATCATGACGGACGCACGATATTCGAGGGGCTTGCAAGCCCGTTTGAGGCAAACCGCTATCATTCGCTCATAATAAAGCGGGATACGCTGCCGCAGACCCTTGAGGTGAGCGCATGGACGGACGTGGGCGAGGTAATGGCCGTGCGTCATAAGCAATATTCCATAGAGGGCGTGCAGTTTCATCCAGAATCGATACTGACTCCGTCGGGTAAGGACATATTGAGAAATTTTTTGAGGAAGTATTAAGACAATGATAAAAGAAGCCCTCGCTAAAGTCATAAAAGCCGTCGACCTTTCAGAGGCCGAGATGGTCGGCGTCATGGAAGAGGTCATGACCGGCGGGGCCTCGCCTGCTCAGATAGGCGCGTTCATAACGGCGCTTAGGATGAAGGGCGAGACCGTTGCCGAAATAACCGGTGCCGCGCGCGTCATGCGCGATAAGGCCACCCGTATAACGGTTAAAGGCGATAATATCATAGATACCTGCGGCACGGGCGGCGACGAGTCCATGACGTTTAACATCTCGACGGCCGCGGCCTTTGTCGCTGCCGGAGCCGGGCTAATAGTTGCCAAGCACGGCAACAGGTCTATTTCATCGAAGTGCGGCAGCGCTGACGTACTGCGCGCCCTCGGCGTCAACATCGAGGCGGAGGTCTGCCGCGTCCAAGAGTGTATTGCCGAGGCGGGCATCGGTTTTCTCTTTGCGCCTATGCTGCACGGCGCAATGAAGTATGCTGCGCCCGTCAGGCGCGAGCTCGGCATACGGACCATATTCAACCTGCTTGGGCCTCTGACCAACCCGGCGGGCGCGCACAGACAGCTTATCGGCGTCTATGACCCGCTCCTTACCGATATGCTCGCAAAGGCGCTCTATAATCTTGGTACCCGGGCCGCTTATGTCGTAAGAGGCGAGGACGGGCTTGACGAGATTACGCTGTGCGCAGAGACGCGCGTGACTGAAATAAACGGCGACGCCATCAGGACGTATCATATAAAACCCGAAGACTTCGGCTTTGTGCGGTGCAGTCCGCAGGAGTTGAAGGGCGGCGACGCGCAGTGTAACGCAAATATGGTTTTGGACGCGCTTAAAGGCGCGCATGGCCCGGCATTGGACGTCGTCCTGCTTAATAGCGGAGCGGCAATAACCATAGGCGGGCTTACGAAGACGATAGGCGAAGGCATAGCCGTCGCGCGGGGCGTAATCGAATCTGGCGCGGCTTTGCAACGGCTTGAAAGACTTAAAGAGGTATCTAACAGGAAGTAGATGCGCGGCACAGGCCGATACGGTTTTGTATCAGCAAGAAAGAGCGATAAAAGGATAGAGTGAATATAATGGCCGAGAATCTGCTGGAAGATATACTGGACCACAAGAGAAAGGACGTAGAAAGGTTAAGAAACTATATACCAATCGATAAGCTCAAAGAGAAGATAGAGGTCTCTAAATCGCTTAGGGACTTTCCCGGGGCCATATCCGAGGACGGCTCCGGCAGGATAAAGATAATCGCCGAAATAAAGAAGGCGTCGCCGTCAAAGGGCGTCATCCGCGAGCACTTCAT
>Ga0156145_1047_pt1 | contig 16482 bp, 13 predicted proteins | sample RifCSPlowO2_02_FD_107798 | JGI IMG/M metagenome (GOLD analysis project Ga0156145, IMG submission 107798) | Deltaproteobacteria bacterium RIFCSPLOWO2_02_FULL_53_8 | reverse complement strand
GATTGCTGGCACACACGGACAAGGCCGCGCAAAAGGCCCCTTCACCGCTTTCGGCCCTGGAGGCAATGTTCACGACGCACATCGACTTCATCGCCCAGCACCCGGGCGTTCCAAGGATGATATTCGGAGAGCTTCAAAACCACGAAAACACCCCTACGAAGCGCACGGTGCAAGCGCTCATCAACCGCTATCGCGAGCGCCTTAGCATTATCATAGATAAGGGCAAGTCTCAGGGGGAGTTGGACCCACAGCTCGACACTAAAGCCGCGTCAACGCTTTTCATAGGCTTGATACAGGGCCTGGTCATACAATCGCTGATGGCTGGGGATACTTCACGCCTAAAGAAGGACGCACCAGGGGCGTTTGCCATATACCTCAGCGGCATAAGGAGAAAACAATGAAACGGCTGCCTATAACCGGCCGTACGTTAGCTCTCATCGGCGTGCTCGTGCCATTGATCGGCTTATTCATCTATGTCGCCCTGCGTTCGGGACACCTGGCCCCGGTCCCCGTGACTGTGACCTTGGTCAGAAACCTTTCAATTTCGCCGGCCATCTCCGGCATAGGCGCCGTCGAGGCCCGATACACATACAAAATTGGGCCGACTGTTGCCGGGCGCGTGAAGATTGTGGATGTAAATGTGGGAGACAGGGTCAAGGCAGGTCAGATGCTTGGCGAGATGGACCCGGTGGACCTCGACGACAGGGGCATAGCGCAGGAAGCCACCTTCAAGCGCGCGAACGCCGCAGCGCTCTCCGCCGAGGCACAGGTGCGTGACACCATGGCCAGATACGCCTATGCCGACTCTCAGGCGAAACGATATGAAGAGTTGCTGCGAAGCGAGTTTGTCAGCGTGGTGGACTCAGAGGCAAAACAGCAGGAACGCCTTGCAGCTGAAGCAGGCCTTGCGTCGGCGCGCGCGAACCTGGACGCGGCACGCCATGAACTATCACGCATCCGCGCGGAGAATGAAGGGATAGGCAAACAGCGCGCCAATTTGAGATTGATAGCGCCGGTAGACGGCCTGGTTGTATCCCGTAACGCTAACCCTGGCACCACGGTCATTGCCGGGCAGGCCGTAGTTGAGATAATCGACCCGAAGAGCCTCTGGGTCAATGTACGGTTCAATCAGCTCGACTCCTCAGGCCTGGCCCCGGGGCTGCCCGCCCGCATCGTTCTACGCTCTGACTCTGGACAACAGATAACTGGCACGGTAGAACGGGTGGAGCCGCTGGCTGACGCGGTAACAGAGGAGACTTTGGCCAAGGTAACATTCGATTCAACGCCTGAAGCCGCGCAGGTAATTGGTGAACTAGCCGAAGTCACAGTGGCCCTTCCAGCTGTAGAGGCCGCGCCTGTCGTGCCGAACGCCAGCATCCAGCGCCTCGATGGAAAAATTGGCGTATGGATGATAGACGACGGCCGCCTGAGGTTTACGCAGACAAAGATTGGCGCGACAGACATGGATGGGCTGGTGCAGGTCATCGACGGCGTGAAGACAGGCGAGAAGGTGGTGGTCTACAGCCAGCGCGCGCTCAGCGTGAAAAGCCGCGTCAAGGTCGTAGAGCAACTGCCGGGGATAACGCAATGATAAGCCTCGCCGGACGCGACATACTGCACGCCTGGGGCAAGTTCGTCTTCACCGGAGTAGGCCTCGGGCTCCTCATCGGGGTCACGCTCACAATGGCCGGGGTCTACCGCGGCATGGTGGACGACGCCAAGGCCCTCCTTGATAACAGCGGGGCCGACCTGTGGGTCGTGCAGAAAGACACGCTCGGTCCATATGCTGAGTCGTCGAGCATATACGATGACGTATACCGCGGCATCCGCGGCATGCGTGGCGTGGAGAGGGCTGCAAACGTGACATATCTTACCATGCAGGTGCGCCGCGCAGATACGGACGTGCGTGCGATGGTCGTCGGGGTCGTGCCTGGCGGGCCTGGAGAGCCGGGTCAGCCCGGCCATCTTATTGCCGGAAGGCGAATTATCCGCAGCCACTACGAGGCTGTTGCCGACATCGCCACAGGCTTCAAGCTCAGTGAAAAAATACAAATACGCAGGAACTTTTATACCGTTGTCGGACTGACAAGGCGGATGGTGTCATCCAGCGGCGACCCGATGATATTTATACCGCTCAAAGACGCGCAAGAGGCCCAATTCCTCAAGGACAACGACGTGATCATCGAGCAGAGGAACCGCACGGCTCAAAATCCGGCCTTCAACAGTCCGACATCTCCCGGTCTGCTGGAAGCGCTGAATGCCTCCCAGAGCACAAACCCTTATGTGAACGCCGTGCTCGTGCAGATAAAGCCAGCCTTCTCGCCGGATGAAGTAGCAGAGCCCATCCGCCGTTGGAAAAGACTTCAGGTATACACAAGGGCACAGATGGAAAAGATACTGGTCGGCAAGCTCATCGCGACTTCCGCGAAGCAGATAGGAATGTTCCTCGTCATCCTCGCCATAGTCAGCGCCGCCATAGTCGCCTTCATCATCTATACGCTGACGCTCGGAAAGGTCAGGGAGATTGCCGTCCTCAAGCTCATCGGCACAAGGAACCGCACTATTGCAATAATGATACTCCAGCAGGCGGTGGGACTTGGCATCATCGGCTTCGTCGTGGGCAAGATTGCCGCAACCTTCTGGGCCCCCATATTCCCTAAATATGTTCTCCTTGAGCCGGGAGACGCGGTGCGCGGATTCGCCGCGGTGGTGGTCATCTGCATCCTTGCCAGCATTCTGGCCATACGCGCCGCGCTCAAGGTGGATCCCGCGGAGGCCATAGGCGGCTGACATGCACTCAAAAGGGATAAGGATAAATGGCCTCAGAAAGCGTTACGGCAAGGGGGAGACAGCCGTAGACGCGCTCAAGGACGTGAATATGCAGGTCGCCGCTGGCGAGGTCGTGGGTCTAATAGGACCTTCAGGCTCTGGCAAGAGCACGCTCCTTAAATGCCTTGGGGCTGTCATCGAACCCACCGCCGGCAGTATAACGCTCGGAGAGGATGTCATATATGAAGACAGATGGAAGATAAGGGACCTGCGCGCCTTGCGCCGCGACAAGATAGGATTCGTATTCCAAGCGCCCTATCTCATCCCGTTTCTCAATGTCACCGACAATATCGCCCTGTTGCCGATGCTGGCAGGACGGCCAAACAATGAAGCCCGCCAGAGAGCGCTCGAACTCCTTAAGGCGCTTGACGTGGCGCACCGGGCCAGGGCCATGCCGTCACAACTCTCCGGAGGCGAGCAACAAAGGGTCGCAATAGCGCGGGCCCTGATAAACAAGCCGCCTATAATACTCGCGGACGAGCCGACGGCGCCCCTGGACAGCGAGCGCGCCCTGGCTGTAATCCGCATCTTGAACCAGATGGCCAGTCAGTACGAGACAGCCGTAATAGTAGTCACCCATGACGAGAAGATCGTCCCGACATTCAGGCGCATATACCACATCCGCGACGGCCGCACCCACGAGGAGGCCGGAGAGGGACGGGCTTTCGAATAAGATAAAAAAAATCACTTCAGGAGGCGGAAAAATGAAAACAAAGCAGGTTCTAAAATCAATCTTGGTTGGCGGAATGTTGTTCGTTGCAGCGGCGGACGCGGCCGCGGGTGAGGTGTCCAATGACCTGGCCCTGCGCAAGATAATGAAAGATCTCGGCAGCAACATGCAGACGGTTACCGGAGGCATATCAATGGAGGACTGGCCGTTGATAGAAAAAACAGCCCCGTTGATAGCCGACCATCCGCAGCCGCCCATATCCGAAAAACTTCGCATCATGGCCTTTATCGGCACGGATATGGGCAAGTTCAAGGGTTACGACGGAGAAGTCCACAAGGCCGCGCAAACCCTTGGCGAGGCAGCCAAGGCAAAGGACGGAACTGCCGTCATCGCGGCGTTCCAAACCGTTCAGACGGCCTGCCACAACTGCCATAAGGAATTCCGTCAGCAGTTCTTGCAGCACTTCTACGGGACGCGCTGAACGAGCTTTTCTCGTAAAATCAAGGTGTTCTCGATATATGCCGCGCGGAAGGAACATAAATACGATTCAAATCGTTATATGCTTATGCTGCCAAAGGAAGATGACCGGCTTCTCGTAATACCCGCAGAAGGGAAGAGATGAAGACGCACATCAGGAAATCCGCGATGACCATGACTATCGTTCAGGCGGCCTTCACCCTGACAACCGCCACGGGGCTTGACTCTTCGGGCGCGGCGCTTGGGATTTTGAAAGTGATGCTAATTTTTGGGCTTCGCAAGCGGTTGTTTTTAGAGTGAATATGGTGGCGGTGCGTGGAGTCGAACCACGGACGCGGGGCTTATGAGACCCCTGCTCTGCCAACTGAGCTACACCGCCGTTAGATAGGCTGTTCTTTGCGGACACGCCTTCCATGCCGCGCCTTATGCTATGGAAACATAAGATGAGTTTATGGAATCCGCATCGCAAAAGAGAGAGTATTATATAGCAAGTCGATGAGAAAGTATATAACTTTTTATGCCTCCAAAATACGCGCCCGTGCCTTCGACAATCAGCATGACCAGCTCTTTTACGCCTGTGGCCGCGTCGGTCTCGATATAGAAATCGGCTATATAACCATTGACCTTCTTTGTCTTCCAGTTTTCAAGAAGCGACTCGGCATCCTTGTCCCATGATACGTTTACGACCTCGCCGTCGGTGAAAGAGCTTGGCGTCGCCGAGTACCTGCCGAGTCCGCCTGCAAAATTCCTTTTGACGACAATCTCTGCCTTGCCGTCGTTGTTGAAATCGACTGAAAAGAACCTGCCCTCCACAGGCAACGGCTCCTTCTTCTGCTGGCCTATTACGTCACTGCCGAACTCGATAAGATTAAGCGTTCCGCCGAACCAGTCCTTGCTCTGATAGAGTTGCGCCCATTCGCCTGCGCCGCTCTTTTCGTAAACCCTGAAGTATCCGCGATTATCAAGAACCACTGCCTGAGGCTGGCCGCTGCCAGTCGCATCAAAAAAATCCATCCTGTAAATATCGGCGGCGCTTGGCAGGCCGGCCATAAAGACGCCTGTCTCAACGAGGCCGCCGTTATGTATCTTAAGCGTATGCAACCCGCCATAGAAACCGTCGTGAATCCTAAACGTCTGTCCCACAAGGACGCTCGCCCCTGCCTCGTCTTTAAAGACGCGAACAAACCAAGGGAGCTCGCTTGCAACGACCTTGTATACGCCATCCCTCCACTCTATTACGCTTGCGCTCGGCGCATTATTAAAGGCGCCGGAGACATAGACCTCAATATTGCCGTCATCATCGGAATCTATAGCCGCAACGGACGTATTAACGACGCCGGCAGGCGTCTTTACTTCTTTTATTACATCAAACCCGTCAACCTTCAATCTACCTACGGTTACGCTGCCTGCGCCGAGCAGAAATATCTCTTTCTCGCCGTCCTTATCAAGGTCTGCGGAGATGATGCCCTTATAAAATCCATCCATGCGTTTACTCTTACGCATTGCCGGACGCTCAGTGGCCTCGGTCGTTTTTATGATAAATCCATCGTCAGGCTTCTGCGCCACAGGGGTCGGAGCAACCGGCGCAGGCACCTGAGAAGCAGGCGCATCCGCCTTTACAGGCAGCGGTTTCGGCATGGCAGCGGCTACGGCAGTAAGCACCTGTGCCGAGGCCGCCTCAAGGAGGCTGACTATCGCATCCGATGCAGCAGCAGTCGAGAGCGAGACTATCGAGCCGTCCTTAACAGACAGCAACTTTATATCCATGAACGACGACCGGCCTTCCGTGCGCATGCCGCCGTAAACGACATAATCGACGTTCAACTTTGCGCCTGCAAGCGAGGCGCGTATGTTGGTTATCTCGCCGGATGTCCCTTCTAACGCTGCCCTTACAGCGTCGGCCTTTACCACTTCTACCCCGCCATCCCGGCTTAGCTTAGATTGAAGCATATCGAGCGCAACGCCCTGCAAGAGCGCGGCGTTGTCTCCCGATACCTGTAACGGCAGCACGGCTATGCTTGCCGGCTTGGCATATACGCTGGCAGGCAGGAAGACGGATATTATTCCTATACAACAGACCGCCCATATAACGGCCGACGAAATCTTCTTTCTCATAAACTCCGGTATGTCCTTATAATAAAATTATTCGACTGCTATGCGCCGAATCAGATGGCACAGACCCGTTGCCTTATACTCAAGCAGGAAGCCTGTAATAGAGCAGTCTTTCGACTACCTCGCCTTTAGCGGCATGACGCTCGACAAGCTCGGCCACGTCCGAGGTTGAGACATTCCTGTACCAGACCCCTTGCGGATAGACGACTATGGCCGGTGAATACTCCCCTTCGACCGGCGTCTCTTTGCACATCTTCAGACATCCGCTCTTTGAGACCCGGACGTCTTTAAGCCCCGCCTCTTTAATAGACTTTTTAAGGGCGTCCAACAGCTCCTCTGAACCGTGACCTGCGCACCGCTTGCCAAGACATACAAAAAAATGAAGTCTATAAGGTTTCATTGCCGCCCTCCCGCATAATTAAAAGAAGCCTGCTGACAGTTTCACGCTCTGTATATATTCCGACATCATGAGCGTCAAATCAAGGGAATTCTATTATTTGCCTCAATTTTCACGGCTTGACGCCGCGCGTAGTTATAGGCCTATAGCTCAATACCACTCCACGTTATTGATATATCAGACCAGCGTGCCTGAGCAGTCGTCTTCTATCATGAGCCTGACAGGTAACGTCAAGTATCTTGTGTCAAGATGGGCAACTTGAAGCGGTCTTTCATTGCTTTTTCTTTGCTTACTTTCTTTTTCTCGAAAAAGAAAGTAAGAGGCTGACAAATGAATCTTCCCTAAGGAAGCTCTGATTAATTCGCTTTTTGTCATTCCGACGGAGCGCCTTTGCGACGAGGAATCTCATAACTTGTTGATTTACAAAGGCTTGAGATTCCTCCCCGTTCGCTACGCTCAGGGCTAAAGGCTCACTCGCTTCGGAATGACACTTCTGATAATAAATCAGAGCTTCCCTAATATAAAACTTTTGCTATAATACAGAGCATGTTAAAGAACGAAAGGTGCAGTCTTGTTTATACGGGCAAACTTGACGAACGCGTCGTTATCGACTCCTTGCAGCCAGCCCGCCTTAAAGAGCTTAAAACTGTCGGCAAAACGGGCAACAACGCCAACATGCTTATTCGCGGCGATAACCTGCCCGTGCTGAAGAAACTATTGGCCGATAAAGAAGCCGGACGCCTCGTCAACGCAGACGGCACGAGCGGCGTAAGGCTCATCTACTTAGACCCGCCCTTCGGGACGCGCCTTTCATTCAAGATGGACGCAAAAGACGGCCTCCATGCTTATCATGACCGGCTTACAGGAGCGCATTACATAGATGCGCTACGCGCCAGACTTATCCTGCTTCGCGGCCTTTTAAGCGATGACGGCTCTATCTACCTTCACCTTGACTGGAAGATGTCCCATTACATGAAGGTCATGATGGACGAGATATTCGGGCAGGAGAATTTTTTAAACGAGATTATCTGGCACTACGGCGGCAGAGGGGCTAAGGCCGCCTCCGGCCAATTTCCGCGCAACCATGACGCCATCCTGCTCTACAGAAACAAAGCACACATATTCAACAGGCAGTATCTTGGCAAGCGCATAAAAAAAGGCGCGTCCGGCGTCCAGCGGGACGACGAGGGCAGATGGTTTAAAACAGCGCCAAGGGGGGATTACACGGACGCCTCCATCGCGTCACTTAGCCGTCAGGGACGTATCTATAAGACCAGAACCAACAAGCTTCGCATAAAATATTTTCTTCGCGAAGACGGCGAGTGGCTCATAGAAGACAAACCTATCGGCGACGTTTGGGACGACATTCCCGATGCCATGCACTTAAGCGAGGCTGAAAAGACCGGCTACCCGACGCAAAAACCCCTTGTGCTGCTTGAGCGAATCATAAACACATCATCCAATAAGGGCGATACCGTGCTTGACGCCTTCTGCGGCAGTGGAACCACGCTCGTTGCCGCAGCAAGGCTCGGCCGCCGCTGGATAGGCATCGACTCAGGCCCTCTGGCCATAAAAACAGCTCAAACCCGTCTTAAGGAAGTTTACATCAAAGGACATACGTCTGTCTCGTTCAGCACATACAAGGCCGACAGATAGCCCTCTACATGACTGCCCGCTCAAAGCACTGTTAAGGTAACTCTATTAAGGAAGCTCTGATTAATTCCCCAACGCGTCATTGCGAGCGCAGCGAAGCAATCTCGTGTCGCAGGTAAATCAGCAAGTTACGAGATTGCCGCGTCGCAAAAGCGCTCCTCGTAAAGACAAAATTGGAATTAATCAGAGCTTCCTTAATGTAGCGTCCATCGCATTATACAAACGATACAACGCCACCAAAAAAAACGGGGGGCATACAGCCCCCCGTTTAATTATTGATTTAGACAAACTTGCATGGCATGCATAAGGCTTAGCCGGAGCCGCCTTGGCCTCCCGCGACCTCGGTCTTCAAAGCCTGACACATGTGCGAACATCGCGTACAATAGTGTGTGTGTTTAAGCTCGTATTCTTTATATATAGGACATGTTCCACAGATGCAATCCTTCTCCCATTGAATGTTTTTACTCGTTCCCACAAGCGGATAACAGTACCCGATAGGAGCGTCACCCTTGACATAAGTAGGGCACGTCTGACATTTGCATTTTTTTTCGACATAATCCTGCCGTTTCTGATAATCCGCCTTGTTCATAGTGTCGATGCCGAATCTGTCAATGCTGTCGTACTTACCCATCTCAGACCTCCTTTGTGCAAGATAATTTTACCGTAGTGCTAATAATACCGGTCATAACACCTGCCAAAATCGACTGTAGTTACCAACGACAATATAACTATATCTCTATTTACGCCGCTGTCAAGCCGTAATGTTTTTTTTCTTCATCGGCCTCCCCCTACCGATACTAACAGAACTCATCAGCTTAAGCTGCCATAAAAAAAAGACAGGAGGAAGACCTTAGTCTTCCTCCTGTCTTTTTAACTTGCATTAGCCATGATATAAACATGATATAAACCGGTTATACGTCTGTCTATATCATTCTACCAACCGTTTCATATCGAGCCTTTTCAACAATCCGAACCCTGCGACTACTCGCCGCCAGTCCAGCTGTCTTTTGCCTTGTCCCACCACGTTCCGCCGCTGTTGCCATAGTCAAACCGCTCGGCGCCCTTACGGGTGTAGTAGTACCAGTTAAGGAAGAAGGCATAAGCGTAGAATATCGACGCGCCGATAAAGAAGGTAATGGCGCTGCCTGTCCTTTCTATGGACATACCGATGAGCGATGCAAAGACAAACGGACCAAATGCTGCCCATGCGCCCGTCCAACCGAGTATCTGCGCGCCTTTAGACGGTGAATAACCAAAGACGATTGGATACTGACGGAAGGTCGCTGCGTTTGCTATACCGGTCATCAGGAATATCCAGAGCATTACATAGAAGAAGCCCTGGAACTTATCGACACCTGTTGGGGTAAGGAACCCGCCGAAGATAAGCACAAGACAGCCGATTATCAAGCCAAGGAAGGTCCAGAACATACCCTTGCTTCCGCCCCACTTGTCGAATATCGGGCCTGTAACGGCACGGGAGAGTCCGCCGATAAGAGGGCCATAGAATGCGTAAGCAAGCGGCTCTGGCGCGCCGTCAAATCCGCCGTAGATAACCTTTATCATCAACGGGAATGCCGCCGCATAACCTGCAAACGAACCGAAGGAAGTGATATAGGTTATAACGCAATTCCATTGATGCGTAAGCGCGCGATTCTTTGTGCTGAGAATCTCAAACTGTCCCTTGAAACCCTTGCCCGGCTTCTGTATGCTCCTCAGGAATATAACCGAGAGGATGAAGGCAAGTATGAGACACGGCACATACCAGAACGCCGCGTTCTGCACCCACATCGGCTTCTTGACTACATTGCTGATCACGACGTTGGATATAGCGCCAGCCGGGTTTCTTGTAATGGCTACTGCTATGCCTTTCGTCGGCTTTATTTCTGTAATCACGCCTGAAGCGTCTTTCGTAGTGCCCGATTGTATAGCCTTGACTTTGTCAGTGTCCTGAATAACTACATCCTTAAGCACGTCGCCTTCTCTTACAAGGACAATAGCGGCGGCAAGGTCTGGATTGGAAATCACAATGTCGGTAACCACACAAGGTGCGTCTTTCTTCTTGCAATCAACGCCGACTGCAGTCGGGTCAGCCGCTACCTTCGTGAGCGTTACGTCGCCCTTGTTAAACGGTGTGGCCTTTGTAAAGAGCTGCGGTCCGCCAACAACCGCGCCAAGCATTGCGCCGCCGATAATCCATGGGGTTACAAACTGAACGACGCTGACGCCGAAGTTTCCGATGCCGGCCTGAATGCCCATCGAAACGCCCTGAAGCCTCTTAGGGAAGAAGATACTCGTGGAAGGCATGTAAGAGGAGAAGTCTCCGCCGCCCATGCCACTGAGAAATCCAATGACCATGAACGTGCCCCACGTGGTGTTAGTGTCCTGCACCGCGTAACCCAACCATATCATCGGTATGAGCTTTATTATGGTCGCTATGCTGATGACCGGCCTTGTGCCGAGCACCGGGATGAAGAACGCGTGTATCAATCTCAAGATACCTGATGCAAGACCCGGTATAGCCGCCAACCAGAAGAGCTCGCCGGTTGTAAACTTGAAGCCGATGTTAGGAAGCCTGACAACGACCGCGCTCATGACGAACCATGTTGCGAAGGAGAATATCAGGGAGAACGTCGTGATACCGCAGGTGCGCCATGCTATTGGACTTGCCGTTTGCGCCCAAAACTGCGGGTCTTCAGGCTCCCACTTTGTTATTTTAGCCATTTTCAGTTGACTCCTTTTATGCGCATTTGATGTAACCCGTCAAATTAAAACACCCGTCATAGAATTAATGCGACTTAGGTTACGCCTGTATAAGATGCCTTAATGAAAAAAACGATGCTGACTAACAACGTTGGGTTACACTGCGCTAACCCAACCTGCTTTGCTACTTAGCTGAGGCATGCTGCGCCAGTCCAACCTACTGTTTTTGCTAACTGTGTAACCTAAAAAAGAGGGTGGGCTTTCGCCCACCCTCCCAAGGATGTTACTTGTACTGAACGATGTTGGCAGTGCGCGGCTCCCTGCTGTACCACCTGACGACCTGATACGGTCTCCAGAGATACTTGTAGGGGTTGATGACTATAAAGTGCGCAAGCCTTGAGAACGGAATGAATGCGAAGAACAGGAGCGCGTTGAAGATGTGCACCTTGGTTATCCAGTGAAGGTTGCCTACACGGTCAACCTCAGGGGCCATTGTGATTACCGACCACATCCAAGGCACAGCTGTTGCCGCATACCAGTTGGAACCCCACCTGAACATGATGGCGTTCGCAAGACCGGTTATGATCTGAATGAAGAGTATAAGAAGGACGATTGCGTCCCAACCGCTGGTCACAGACTTGATCCTGACGTTTGTGAATCTTCTATAGATGAGCATAAGAAGACCGAAGAACGCAAGGATGCCGAATGAGAGACCGCCGATTTCGAAGATATACAGCCTTGTCGGCTCAGCGTTCCATCCAAGGATGGCGCTCGGGATGAAGAAGCCGAGTATGTGGAAGAAGAGCACGGTCAGTATGCCATAGTGCCATGGCACCGAGCCGAAGAACAGCGTCTTATTCTCAAGGAACTGCGATGACTGTGAAGACCAAGAGTATCTATTGGTCGTAAAGCGCCATATTGTACCAACGACCGCAATGGTCAGAAGTATGTATGGCATTGCTCCAAAAAGGAACTGATTCATTTATTTGACCTCCTTGACATCAGTCTCGATAATCTTATAGACAGCGCTAATCAGGTGTCTATAGATATTTCTTAGGTTTTTCTCGAAGTTCTTATGCAGTTTCTCGAGAGCCAGTATCACGAATCCCTGCCTGAAGTCTTTCATCATCTCCACGTCTTTTGTAAAGCCGAGGAAGTGAAGAAGAACCGGCAGATGATCGGGTAATTCACCTTTAGCCAGTTGTTCGTATGGAAACCCCTGCTCTCTATACATCGTCTTGATGGTGGAAAGTTTATTCGACCTCCTGAAACCGTCGAATATATGCGAGCCCATGTCGAGCGAGTAATCTGACGTCAACTCGAACGTATAGGAGTATATACCCTGAAGGTTGTCAAGCGACATTATGTCAAGGTCTTTCATGAACTTCCCGTACTCCTCGGCAACCTCGGGAGGATATTGCGTGCATCCGGCAAGGGCTTCACCAAAGGCCTTTGCCCTGTCCTTAATATCCTCCCTCGGGTACTCGAGCAGACCCGCCATGAGAGTGTATAGGTTCTTCTCAGTTAGGGTCGTCATTTCGAACTACCACTGCCTCCCGGTGATTATCTCCCGCTTCTTTGCGCCAAAGCCGATAGATCCTCTCTTCTCAAATATCGTCCGCGGATCGACCGAGCTCTTGATCTCGCGATGAGTCTCCGGGATCACGAACCTTTCCTGGAAGGTACCGAGAGAGACGAGCCTGTAGATGTCCGTTGCGTCCTTAGGCGTAAGGGATGCGGCCGAGAGCGCCTGCTTTACAGCGGCGTCGCCCACGTCTCCAACCCTCTGCTGACGAATGAACATTCTGACGGCCATCTGCTTCTTCAGAGACTCTATGATAAGGGCCTCGTTGCCTGCCGAGAGCATGTTGGCAAGGAACCTTACCGGAACCCTCATCTTGTCGATGGAGGTAAAGAACTCTGTGGTCTCCGGGTCGAACATACCGCCGTTGTCGGCCTTCGCGTTGTGAAGTATCGGCGAAAGTGGCGGCAGATAGAAGTTCATCGGAAGCGTCCTGAACTCTGGATGGTTCGGGAGCGCAATCCTCCACTTTTTGAAGAGGTTATAAGCCGGAGACTCCTGAGCTGCCTTGATCCAGTTGTCCTCGATACCGGCCTTTCTTGCCTCTTCAACCACGCGCGGATCGCACGGGTCAAGGATGATGTCCCTCATGGCGTCGACAAGACGCTCATCCGGGGTCTTTGCAACGTCTTCAATCCTGTCGGCATCGTAGAAGAGAAGGCCGACGAACCTGATTCTGCCTGTGCAGGCATGGGCGCAGGCGTTGGCCTGGCCGGTCTCGGTTCTTGGATAGCAGAATATGCACTTCTCAGACTTGCCCGTCGCCCAATTGTAGTAAGGCTTCTTGAACGGACATGCGCTGACGCAGAATCTCCAAGCGCGGCAGGTATCCTGATCAAGCAATACGATGCCGTCTTCGCCCCTCTTGTAAAGGGCGCCTGACGGGCACGATGCTACGCACGCAGGGTTGAGGCAATGGTTGCAGATTCTCGGCAGATAGAAGAAGAAGAGCTTGTGGAACTTGGTAAGCAACTCCTTCTGGCTCTCTGAGAGACCCTTGAGGTTCGGATCGTTTGCGGCATACAGCGGGCTTCCGCCCATGTCGTCGTCCCAGTTCGGGCCGAGTACGATCTTCTCCATGAACTCGCCGGTTATCAGCGACTTCGGCCTCGCTACCGGTTGGTCGTCGCCTGCCGGTGCGTTGAAGAGGTGCTGGTAATCATAAGTAAACGGCTCATAATAATCATCGACCGTCGGAAGGTTCGGCTGGAAGAAGATGTTTGCCAGCGACCTTATCTTGCCCGGGCCTTTGAGAAGTTTGAGTCTAAGGCTGCCGCCGGAGACTTCCCAGCCGCCTCTGTAACGCTCCTGATCTTCCCATGTAAGCGGGTAGCCGGTGCCTGGCCTTGTTTCTACGTTATTCCACCACATGTACTCGGCGCCTCTGCGTGTCGTCCATACGTTCTTACAGGAGACGGAGCAGGTATGACAGCCGATGCACTTGTCCATGTGAAAACTCATTGAAAGCTGAGCTCTTATATCCATTACCACTTCACCTCCTGATTTCTCATTTTTCTGACCAACACTGTGGTGTCCCTGATGATCGGGATCGGACCCCAGCCGTTGAAGGCGTAAGAGAACTGACCGTAACCGCCGGTCATGAGTGTTGGTTTCAGACGCTGCCTCGTGAGACTGTTGTGGAATCCGCCGCGTATCTTGTTCCTCTGCTCAGCCTTCGGGATGTTGATCGTCCTCTCCTGAGAGTGATAAGCAAAGGCGGTGCCTGACGGGATTCTGGCGCTGACGACCGCGCGGCAAGCATATATACCGTTGTCGTTGTAAGCCTCGATCCAGTCGTTGTCCCTGATACCCACGCTTGCGGCATCCCTGTCGTTGAGCCAGCAGGAGTTTCCGCCGCGAGAGAGCGTCAACATGCGGAGGTTATCATAGTGAGTGGAATGGATGGCCCACTTGCTATGAGGCGTGATGTAGTTGAGCGTAAGTGCGTCCGTCTTGTCGCTCTTCTGAAGCTCATTCATCTTCGCCGGGTTGAGCTTATACTTGTTGACGGTGAGACCTTCGCCGAACTGAAGGAATACCGGGTGCTCAAGGTAGAAGTGCTGACGTCCGGTCAAGGTTCTCCATGGCACTCTACGCTCCGTCTGTATCGTCCACGTACCGTACGCCCTGCCCTTTCTGTTATCACCTGTCCAGAGCGCGCTGGTTAGCCAACGCCTCGGCTGTGCGACGATGTCGTCGTACGTGACGGTGAAGTTCCTGTCCGGACCGGCGATCTCTTCTGCAAGACCGTGTGCTCCGTCTCTGAACTCGACCTCTGGATAGATTGCAAGAACCGCCTTCTTGGCTGCGTCATACGTGTCGCCGTGAAGACCGGTGTGATGCTCTTCCTCGTGCCACTGCCTGTAAGAGACCTCGCCGTTCGTTGCGCCGGAGAAGGCCATAACGACGTTGGCGGCTTCCTTGGCGGTGTTGATGGAGATGAGCTTCTGACCGTTGAACTCGTTAGACTCAATGTGCTCCTGCTTCTGGTAGTTCTCGTAGAGATCCTTACCGTCGAGCATGATGCCGTGGAAGCCGTACTTGGTCTTCATGAGCGGACCGACCGACTTATACATCTGGTCGATGTTGCCGTAGTCCCTGGTTACGACGCTGATGTTCGGCATCGTCTTACCCGGGATGGCCTCGCACTCGCCCTTCTTCCAGTCAAGGACGCCGTTAAGCGCCGACTGTGCAATCTCGCCCGGTGTATCATGTCCAAGCGGAGCGGTCATGATTTCCTTTATTGGGCCGTTAAAGTGCTTCTTTGCAAGCTCGGAGAACTTGACGGACATATACTTGAAGGCGTCATAGTCGCTCTTCGCTTCCCAGTTCGGCGCAACAGCCGCGCCCATCGGGTGAAGGAAGGAATGAAGCTCCGTGGTATTGATGTCTTCCTTCTCGTACCAGTGTGCGGTCGGGAGGACGATGTCGCAATACATCGGGGTGGTGTTCATACGCATGTTAAGGTCGATGATGAGGTCGAGCTTACCAAGCGGCGACTCCCTGTGCTTGATCTCCTTGAGATACGGCTTTGCAACTTCGTCCGCTGCAAGGTTGTTATGCGTACCAAGGAGGAACTTGAAGAAGTACTCCTGACCACGGCAGCTTGAACCAAGCGCGTTAGCGCGCCAGATCCACCAGACTCTCGGCCAGTTCTCCGGTGCGTCCGGATCGTTGATCGAGAAGTCAAGCGCGCCGCTCTTAAGCTGCTTGACGACATAATCGACTATCTCGGCGTCGGTCTTGCAGCCTGCCCTCTGCGCCTCTTCGGCGACTGCGATGCTGCTCTTGTTGAACTGTGGATACCCTGGCATCCAACCGAGTCTTATCGCCCTTGCGGCGTAGTCGGCGGTATGCTGATACTCAAGCTGGGTCTTATCCGGCACAACGTGATACTCGGTGTGCGGAGAGTCATACTTGAACATCTGGGTGTGAATGTACCAGTTGATTGGATTGGACATGAGTCTCGGCGGTCTTACCCAGTCAAGCGAGTGAGCGATCTGGCCCCATGAATCGAACGGAGCGAGCTTCTCCTGACCGACGTAGTGCTGAAGACCGCTGCCGTTGCGTCCTACCGCGCCGATCATCATGAGCACGTCCATGCTGGCACGATACATGAGGTCGGAGTGATACCAGTGATTGAACGACGCGCCGCAGATGACCATCGAGCGTCCCTTGGTCACTTCTGCGTTAGCCGCGAACTCTCTTGCAATCTGTATGATGGTGTCACGGCCGATACCGGTATACTTCTCCTGCCATGCCGGTGAATAGCCCTTGTCGTCGTCATAGTTTCTGCAATAGTCGCCGCTGAGGCCCTTTCTGCCGACGCCGAGGTTGCCGACCTTGAGGTCGTAAACCGTCGTTACAGGAACCTTCTGGCCCTTGATGTCGACATACATGACAGGGACCTGTCTCTTATACTTTTCAGGCTTGTCAAGCTCGTAGAAGTTTACTTCGATTGCGTCTTCCTTGCCGTCAAGGAGGGTCAACGCTACGTCGAGGTCTTCTCCGGTCTTGCCGTCTTTAAGAAGGGTATTCCACTTGCCGTGGCTCTCGTGCTTC
>Ga0156145_1211_pt1 | contig 16704 bp, 15 predicted proteins | sample RifCSPlowO2_02_FD_107798 | JGI IMG/M metagenome (GOLD analysis project Ga0156145, IMG submission 107798) | Deltaproteobacteria bacterium RIFCSPLOWO2_02_FULL_53_8 | reverse complement strand
GGCGGCAAAAAACAGCACGACGACGCCGGCCAGCGCCAAGCCACCGTGACCCACGATCGCCCACCAAGGTTTGGCCTGGCGGAACAGCACGCCAAAAAACAGCGCCCCACCCAGAAACGCTGCGCCCAGCAGGCCCAGTGCCCAGACCGCGGCCTGCAGGAACGCGGCGTCGGGTCCGCCGCTATACAAGGCATAGCCCAGCGTCATGAGACCCGCCAAGCCCAGCCCGCCATGCCCCAAGCCGAACCATGAGGGATAACGCACCTTCATTGCCGACAGCAACCCGAAGAACAACCCGCCCGCAGCCGCCGCGGCCAACACCCAGAATGCCCACTGTATAAGTTCCATCGATTTATACTCAACTTGTTATGTTTTTTTAAGAATGACGGTCAGCACTCACCGCCCCCAACCCCCCCGCGCTATCGCACGATACAGTGTCGACGACAGTTGATGGTCTTGCTGTCGGCCTCACCCGTCGCCGGGTCATTGTCGTCTTTGTCCCTGCGATGACGCTCAGGCAGCATCTGCAACATATACGCAGTCGTCCTTTCAGCCCGCACCGAGGTGCCCGGATCGTCGCCCAGCAGCACGGCTTATCGTCCATAGCCCGAGTTGTGCAGAGCGTATCTCAGATTCCAAGCATGCCGACTTGGCTACTTCAACCAGCCCGCTTTTGGTATCGGAAGATCAAGCCGACAAAGATAGCGAATTACATCATAACTAGGGAAACGCTGAAGTATTCATGCTCTAGCCCGACAGCAGGCCTGGAAGCCACGGTTTCCGTGGGGACAACCAAGCGTAATGCGAATAAATCAGCGCTTCCCTAGCACGGCACATCAGTTTCTTCACTATGGGCGAATTTAAATCTACTATCAGAATGAATAATTATAGGCTATGACAAAATTATCTTGTGCTATGGACGACCTAACAGGAGATGACGTGTTGTAAGCCGATCGGTTGGTCATACTACGCTCGAAGGCGTGCGAGTATGCAGCATCAAATCTGCTCGATTTAGAGAAATTATAGCTAAAGCCTAAGGAGGCATGCTTCTGTAGAACTGCTGGAATCAGGGCAAGCAACCCCTCATCATTGAATGGCTGAGTAGCCTGACGGTATCCTGCTCGCACCGTTAAATTCTGGGTCGCGGCATACGAAGCGCCAATCGCCACTATCGTTTGATCCTTGGCGTTCTGAGGTAATTTCAGATCAACACCCCCAGCGTCACTAGTAAATCCCACCTCAATATCCTTCAAGGCATCCTTCCAGAAAACGCGAGACACATCTAAAGCGAGCAAAAACTTGTCAGTAACTTGATGACTCAAGCCCACATCAAGCTTGGCAGGTGAGTTAAAGTTTAAAAAACTAACCTCTCCGTCAATAGGCACATTTCCAATGATGCCATCCACCGCAGTAACAGTTCCTCGCCCTTTCAAATCATTCATATGACTCCTGAACATGTAAGATACACCCAAGTTTGTTGTGGGTGCCACCTTGTACAACAGACCTAACTTGCCTGAGTACCCCCAACCATCTGCGCCACTCGAAATTTCTTTGTTTTTGCTAACACTCAGATGCACACCACGCGGATCAGGTAAAGTACTGATCAACCCAATTAAGGAACCAGAGGCTCGTCCATTCTGAGCAAGGCTACCTAACTGGTTCATTCCAAGCAAATAATCAAGATTCAAACCAGTCCATTTCGCATCCAGCGATCCTCCGATGGAAAAACGATCATTAACCTTGAAACTTACAGCAAAAGGTATGTCAAGAATAAACAAACGACTCGCATTTTCGAGACCCGTATCAGCGCCGGCAGCATAACCCGTTCCACCAACATCGCTGCGCGACAAAAAGCTAGACTTTCCATATTCAACCCCTACACCAGCTTGTGCAAACATGCCAGCGCCAACAGTCCAGTTTGAAAATTTACGGGTAAAAGCAAGCTGAGGGGCAACATAAGGACCTCTATTGTTAGAGTGCGTGCTTGATGACACCCTTTCGCCTGTAACACGATTCGAAGCACTGATATCAGTGGTAATGAAGTCGAACCCTAGCAACACTTCACCTGTCGCATCTGACAAATCCATTGTCGCTGGGTTAACCATCATTGACGCAGGCCCGACATAATGAGCAACAGCGGTCCCTCCCATGCCTCTCGAAACCGCACCAAAGCCCTCTAAAAACAAGCCGTCCGTCGCTAACGCATAGCATGAGGAAACACTCATAACCACGCCAACGATACTTCTATACAACATCTTAGATACCATAGCCTTCACCATTTGTTGTTATTTTACACCCCCCCCCCAAAAAAAAACTGGGGGGGTGTAAGGGGGCGATGTTTTTCAAGGTGGTTGCCGCGTCGACCGTGTTTCAGGCCGCACATCACAACAGTGCACCAATCAGTATTTTATTATGCTAATTGGAAGAAATACGAAGCACCGGCTTAAGCGTTATTCCCTTTTCCGAATCCTCCGCCGCCTGATTAATCTGATCAAACGAATAGAACTTTACCAATTTATCAAACGGAAACTTTCCTTGACGATATAGCTCAACCAATCTTGGAATAAATATATCCGAAATAGATTGCCCCTCAACGATACCTCGAAGCTTACGATTAAACAGTAAAAAATTAATATCAACGGGAACTGTAGCCCCCATAGGTGGTGCGCCAACAATACCTATCTCACCACCTATGGCAGAGCTGAGAATCGCCTGCTCAAGCACGGAAGGCAAACCACTAGTTTCAAGCACATATGGAACGCCACCAGCACAGATTTCCTTAATCTTCTCAACTGGATCAGAACTTGCTGCATTAATCACGTGCGTCGCCCCAAGCTCATCGGCCAATTTAAGGCGATTCTCTTTGACATCGACAACGATGATTGTCGTACAACCCGCCACAACGGCAGCCATAACTGCCGAAAGGCCTACGGCCCCGGCACCAAAAATCGCAATAGAGGAACCTGCCGAAGGGTTAAGCGCATTAAGGACGGAGCCTGCACCAGTTTGAATACCACAACCAAGAGGCCCAAGGAGTTCAAGCGGGACGTCCTTCGTAACCTTCACGGTGTTGCGTTCGTAAGCCAGCGCATAGGTCGCAAATGAAGACTGTCCAAAAAAACTAGCTCCTACTTCCGATCCATCGTGTCCATGAATGGTGCATTCGCCTGTAACCGAGCGCCCCATAAAATTGGGGACGAACGAATTAGCACAACTGGTGGGATCACCGGAAAGACATGCTTCACAACGTCCACAGGTATAAAAAGTCAAGACAACATGATCACCTGGCTGAACTTTTTTAACCGCGGCCCCCACCTTCTCAACTACGCCAGCCCCCTCATGCCCAAAAACCATCGGTAGCGGAACCGGATAATGCTGATCGCGACAAACGAGATCCGTATGACACAATCCGGTCGCAACCAGTCGAACTAGGATTTGATCCTCTGTGGGCTCGTTAAGGATCGCGTCCTCAAGTATGAATGGACCATTTTTTTGACGGACAACTGCCGCTTTGATCTCCATTTGAATCTCCTCTTGTAATTATCAAGAACTTCACCAGACTTCACACACAAGAACTAAGTATTTCCTTATCAATCACTCACCGTTGAGTAACTGTCTTACATCACCTCGAACGATCCCCTCACGGGCAAAGTCAGATTGAGCTAGAGCTTTTTCCGGATGAATTATTTTGTCTACAGGGCATCCCCCTCATACTGGGGGGCGGTTATAGAATCGATCTGCATATATACATTCGCGCGCCACACCAAGTCGAAGAAGCTCGGACTCCGCCGCGTCCACCATCGGCGGAGGCCCACAGAGGTATCCTTCACACGGCCGTCCCTGTAAGAACTCCTGAAAATGTTCGGTTACCATGCCACGCTTTCCTTTCCAAGAGGACGTAGCGGGTTCTTCGGACAGCACTGGAATAAGCTCGAAACGTCCGATCCAATCTCGCTGCAGCGCTTTTATTTCATCAAGGCAATACAGATCACGCTGCTGACGCGCGCCAAAAAACAAGAAAACGACACGCTCACGTTGGGTTTCAGTCATGCTCTGTAAAAGACATTTAATTGGCGCGAGACCCGTTCCACCAGCTACGCAGACCATCACGGCATCACTCTCGTGGAGTCCAAACTGTCCATAGGGGGCCCGCAGGGTTATTGTAGTCCCGGTTCGATCATAACCAAATAACCAACCACTGAAGACCCCACCCGGAACGAGACGGATATGGAAACTTAGGGAACCTTCGGATTGAAAGGGTGACGAAAACGAATAGCTCCTTACAACAGATAACTCGGGACATTCAATATCTGCATACTGGCCAGGATGAAAAACTATTGGATTTTCCGGCACCACAGTTAATTCGATCACATCGTGCGCCAGTCTTTTCTGCCCACTAATCAGTGCTCTGGTTTCTTTCGGAACAATTGCCCTTCCAAGTACTGTGTCCAGTTCGATTTCTAGATCTTCTTTGGGTATGGATTGGCAACCCAAACGGTATCCGGATTGGTACAGGTCACCACTCAGTCCCATAGCAGAAGATGCCAGCTCGCTTATCTTCCCAGAGACTAACTTATATTTACATGCACCACAGGTTCCAACTTTGCAATCATGTGGAAAGGCTATTCCATTATGCAAAGCACTTTCGAGAACCGTCTGACCTCGAGGCACCTTGAACTCAACCTTTTGCCCTTTCACTGAAACATTAGACTCCCGTGGAGGTGCAAATAATCCAGTAATTTTCTTTAACAAGCTCATTCAGAAATCCATCGCTAAGTTTGGTAACCCGTGTACTTGCAAAACGCCTAAACAATAGTTAACCCTGGGCTTTTTCAGGAAGACCTGGAAACACATTTTCTAAAAAAAGACCGTAGAATCCTTTCGTACCAAGTGCTCATCTACGGTCTTAATCAGCAATAATGCCGAATTCCGGCTGCTTTAATCAGCTAGTTACCTGGTCCACCCACAGTGGCCATCCCGCTTTTTTATTAGCAGCCATAGCCAGTTCGCGTTCACCTGGAGTTGCGTACCGCTGGTCCCAGTCCTTCAACTTTGGTTTTGCAATGAGAGCGAACCAAAGAGGCGGAATAAGCCCTAGAAGGAAACACACGAAGAGCGAAGGCATCTGCGGGGCTTCTTTTTCCGGACGCAACGCATAAAACCGTGTATAGCCATTAATATGATGATTGATATGGTTAGTAATTTCGCAACCCAGCGGGCGCACAATTGTTCCCATATGATTCCACGCGTGGTGCAGGAGGATAGGCTGATCTAGATCGCGTACTAATCCATAGTGCTGAAAGTAATTAAAAGCCTCGACTATCCCTTTCGCAATAATCATCGAAGCAATCGTAACCAACCCTAAAGTTGGCCCTCCCAAATAAGCAACCAGGCCAGGCAGAGCGAGCAGGAGTGCGACATATTGATATGTTTTGTTGGACAAATTCCACGGTGACTGTCCTTTTCTACGTAAAATTTCAGCCTCAATCTTTATCGCATCTTTGACGGAGCCAACTGTTGCATCGATCACGAAACCGTAAATTGTCTGACCACGGCACGCAGTATCGCTATCGAGAGGCGAATCTAGGTAAAGGTGATGCGTGTTGACATGGGCAATGTCTCGGTTAGGATCACCATAAAACGTAGCCAATAGCTGCGCCATTTTCCGAGGCAACCAGTGGCGACGATGCATCAACTCATGTGAAACCGGAAGAGTTGGCACACCACTAAGCCAGGCCAAAGAAATAATACACCCCAGCACTTGTAATGGCTCACTAAGGTCGACACGTCCGTTTTGAACTCCGAAAATAAGGAGCCCATATAGACCAATCATTAATGGTAACTGCAAATACTGGGTAAGGTCTGCGAAAAAGGGACTTACCTTTCTGGCCGAAAAATCCTTCGGCAAAATGACATCAAGCACCATCAGCACAGGGAATGTTGCCGCCCCAAGCCAAACCCAGTAGCCACCATAGTAAAATCCGATTAGCCCGCAAGCAGTAACAGCAGGAATCAGGTAATAACGAAGCGTATCCATGTATCTCTCCTACTTATTATTGTCAACTCAGAAGGGGTAACTAGCTGGCTTTTCAACCATACTAATCCATTGAGATTGAGTAAATTCGTCAATACTTGCAGGTCCGCCAAACCGGCCACCGCTACCCGAAGCACCCATTCCTCCGAAAGGAACATGCGGCTCACAGTTAATTGGCTGATCATTAATATGGACCATACCGGTATTTAGACGCGTTGCGATGTCTAGACCAGTCGCCAACGCCCTAGTGTGAATAGATGCCGCCAGGCCATACTCCGAACAGTTTGCTAATTCAATCGCCTCTTCAATACTGTCAACTACAGTGATCGGAGCCACCGGGCCGAAAATTTCAGATTTGAAAACCTCCATCTCCGGCTTCACATCCATGATTACGGTAGCTTGGTAGTAGCGATCTTGATATGTACCTCCCGCCAAAACCTTAGCACCGGCCCTTTGCGCAGATTCGACGAGCGCGTGGACGCGAACTACCTGCTTATCATTGATGAGTGGGCCGAGATGCACTCGATCCGAGTTTGGATCCCCCACCACCAAGTTCTTGGCACGTAGCGCCAGTTTCTCTGCATATTGCTGAGCAACGTCCCTATGTACTAAATGACGTCCGGCAGCCATGCACACTTGGCCCTGATGCAAGAACGTACCCCAAGCAGCGCAGCTGACAGCCCCATCTAAATCGGCGTCAGGCAACACGATGTGGACATTGTTACCACCCAGTTCAAGCGCAACCTTTTTCAGCATTCTCCCGCATTTCTCTCCGATCAACCGGCCCACCTGTGTGGAGCCGGTAAAAGAAATCATGTTAATTCCAGAGTTCGCAACCATCGACTCTCCTACGTCCGCTCCACCAGGAAGAACGTGAAGAACACCTTCCGGCATGCCAGCGTCGGAAAAAATCTCGGCAATGAGCGCCCCCCCGGTGACCGCAGTCTGAAGGTCGGGTTTTAAGATCACCGCATTACCCAACGCTAAGGCCGGGGCTACCGAACGCATTGCTAAAAACAACGGGAAATTCCAAGGTGCAATTACACCAACCACGCCAACTGGAACGCGCTGACAAAGATTCATGCGCCCTGGAACTGCCGATGGAAACAACGTACCGTTAGGCAAAGAAGCTAAACCCGCAGCTTGATGCATTTGCTCATAGGCAATTCCGGCCTCCCATAAGCCCTTCGGACGAATTGCGCCGCATTCCCGCACGTTCCAATCGGCGAACTCATGTTCGCGCTCCTTTAGTTTTTCGGCAGCCTTGCGGACAATGGCGGCTCTTTCACTAAATGGTATTGCGGCCCATTCCTTTTGCGCTTTCTTAGCTGCGTTCACAGCAGCATCGACATCTTCGCCGTTAGCCACGCCCGTAACGCCAATAATGTTTCCATTGGACGGGTCGACAACATTAGCAACACCTCCCCGCGCCTCCACCCAATTAGAACTAAACACCTTCCCGTGCCAGTTAGGCTGCTCTTTTGTTTCCCGTATCATAATCCCGCCTCAACTCTAAAGTTATCAATTAAATACATGAGCCATTGGGCTCAAACAGGATTTTCAATGATTGACCATTAAGGGCCATTTCGAACGCATCCTCTGCCGCCGTTAGTGGCAATCTATGCGATACGAGTGAAGATAAATCAACACGCCCTGTAACGAGTAAGCTAGTTGAACGCTCCCATGTTTCAAACAGGCGCCTTCCATGTAGGCCACGTACAATAAGGCCTTTGAAAAGCCACTCCTCTAAGTTGAGCAAGATATCATGTGACGGGACGCCCATCAGGCGCAACTCACCACCATGAGTGATGGATTGAATAAGCTCCTTTAACGCCGTTGCTTGCCCAGAATAGTCTATTGCAACATCTACTCCTCTCTCTCCGAGCAGCGAACGCACAGTCTCATAAACGCTCTCTTCAGTTGCATTAATGCATTCATCCGCCCCCATTTTGGCTGCTGCAGTGAGGCGCAGAGGATGAACGTCCGTTGCAATGACCTTGCTTGCTCCCAATGCTTTGGCGGCTGCAATGTTCATAAGTCCGATCGGTCCGCAACCAGAAACAAGAACATTCAATCCCGAAACCCCGGAACCTTCCAGACTTGCATGTACCGCAAGTCCAAAGGGTTCCATCATTGCCGCCTGTAGCGGAGAGACTTCACGCGGTACCGGCCAACACACACTTTGCGGAACCACGACGAACGGAGCGAAGCCACCATCAAAGTCGACCCCTGGATAACGTGTATGGGGGCATACGTGCGCCCAACCGCGTCGGCACGTGTAGCAGACTCCACAAGGGAGATGGCTCTCCAAGCTGACCCGCATTCCGGGTCTTAGGCCCTTGACGTCAGATCCGACTTGCTCAACCACCCCGCTAACCTCATGACCGAGGATGGTTGGTAGTTTCATCCGTTTGGCAAATTCGCCCCATTTGTAGATCAGCAAGTCAGTACCGCAGATACCAGCTGCTTCGACTTTTACCAATACGTTGGTACCGTGAACCTCTTTCGGAGCGGGCACATCATCTACGGATAGCCCTCCATGCCCTGCTGTAGTTTTTCTTATCGCCAGCATTGCCTCACCCATATAATGTTAGATGTTATAGATGTCGAGTACGGTCGGAATCAAATCGTTCATTACAATAATCTTCTTGGCTCCAATGCGAAAACCACTACCATCTTCTAGAATTCGGTAATTGTAGGACCCGTAAAAGGTAGTGGTTTCTCCATTCCTAAAAGCATAACTGACCCAGTTTGCGGTTACTCCATACCCTTCGGATGCTTCAGTGATCTGGATATTACTAACGATATGACAGGTCCTGGGAAGCGGTGTCGATGCTGCGGATAGCCCGGTTCGGATTCTAAATACGCGATCTTCCAACCCACTACGGCTGCTATAAAAAATCAGAGACATTTCGCTTTGGGGGTCAGTTGTAGTTTCATACTCGGAGTCCCAAGCAGGAACCCAGAACTCTACCCCCTCGTCAAACAGCGACAGCCAGTTATCCCAGTCTCGGTCATCCAGGTAACGCAACTCTGCATAAATAAAATTCTGAACGCGAATCCGGGTTTCGAGCGCAATGGTCATGACAAGTCTCCTCCTTTAAGCCCCATTAGTTCAAGCCAACGGATATGCTGCGCCAAGAAAATGCCTTCATCATCAATTTTTGCACCGCTGCTTGCTGGACCAATGCCCAATTCCTTTGCGAGATCGTCAGGGCCTTTAATTTCTTGTGTCATACCCCTCGACATATCGCTCCAGCGAGCAACTGTATGTGCGCGGCATCCTTTCTGTACTTCAGAAAACTCAGTCAGGTCATCCGGGGTTGCCATTCCACTTGCATTAAAAAAATCTTCATATTGTCTAATTCGATGCGCCCGAGCCGCGGGCTCCTCCCCTTTAGGCGCAAAGCAATAGATCGTTACCTCTGTTTTATCGACCGCAACAGGTCGGAATACTCTGATCTGGCTGCTGGTTTGGTCCATAAAAAACACGTTGGGGTAAATAAGCAGATTCCTCAATCTACCGACAGCCCATTCCGCCTTGGCCTCACCGATACGCGCCTTGAGTTCATCTTTTACTGGAAAAAGAGGCCGGTCCTCAGGATTTGTCCAGTCCGACCAGATAATCGTGTGGCCATTTCCCAAGTCGTAGTAACCGCCTCGGGAATTTGGGAGGTCGCCTACATTCATGGCCTTGGTCTTTTGGCCCTTAGTATTGGAGCTCGCTCGATTTTGCAGCGTTTGAACGTAGTTCCCATGAACGCTGGCAACATGGTAGCCATCGACACCATTTTCAGCCTGAAGCTTCCAGTTGCCATTGAAAGTATAGGTTGACACTCCTTTAAGTACTTCCAATCCGTCAGATGACTGCTCCACCAAAATATCTATGAATGCCTTGGCGTCCGCGAGGTAATCCTCTATTGCCTCTGCTTCATCATTCAAAGTGACAAATATAAAGCCTTTGTAGTTCGCAACTTTTAAACGTCTTAGTCCTAACTTTTCTTTATCAAAGCCCTCGGGGTAGCCGCCATTCTCCTCATTCATCGGTGCCATTAAGGAACCGTTGTCGTCAAATGCCCAGCCGTGGAAAGGGCATACAAAGTTAGCACGCGTTCCTTTTGAAACGCGGCAGAGCGTTGCCCCCCGATGAGTACAAACATTTACAAAGGCATTAATTTCGCCCTTTTTGTTTCGGTTGATAATCACGGGCACACGCCCGACCCAACGGGTTACAAATGAGCGGGGCTTGGATATCTCACTTTCGTGGGCTGCGTACACCCATATCTTTTCCCAAATGCGGGAGAACTCGAGCTCAAAGAGCTCCGGATTCGTGAATATTTCGCGGCTAACCCGCCGTGGCCCAAATTCAGAGTGATCTAAAAATGGAAGATTATTTTCTAAATTCGTCATTCTTTTTACTCCACTACAATTAGCTGCAGGGCTTATTCAAAGATAAAGTTGGCATACCGCTTCAAAGCAAAGTTATTTAGACTTAATCTAAATCAGCCCAAACAGAATCATCGATAATCCGGACCGTATAAGTTTTGATTGGCACCGCACAAGGATACTTACAAGGCGCACCACTGCGGATGTCAAACGTGCCGCCATGAAACGGGCAGCTCACTTCTCCGTTCGAAAACACCTCACCATCCGACAGCGAAGCATCTCCGTGAGTACAAGTATCATCGATGACAAAGAACTCATCGCCCAATCGAAAGACTGCCACTGGGGGAGCTCCATTTCGATCAATCTTTACTCCAAAGTCTTCCTCTACCTCGCCACACGCAACCAGTTTTACCAAGTTCTGCTTTTCGATATGCCCCATAAGTCTCGGTCCCATCAAGTATATACGTCGGTGAAAGCAGGGTACGGTTCACCCGAATGAAATAGAATGCCGCGCCACAAACTGTCTTCGGTCCACGTGTTAACGGGACGATCCGGTTGCGCGAGGTAGCCCAACCCCGCAAATGTCTCATTTCTATTTCCACTCGGATCGAAGAAATAGACCGTCTCACCTCGTGTAATTCCATGCCGGGTCGGCGCGAGATCGATTTTGACCTTGTTTTTTGCCATTACATCGGCTGCTTTTAATACGTCATGCCACGAATCGAGAAAAAATGAAATATGATGCACGCCGGCACTCGGGCCAGGAAGAAATGCGATGTCATGCGGCTTAGTGGCTCTAAAAAGAAATGCTACCGCCTGAATAGATGCATCGGGTCCAACTACACCTTGCTCGCTTAAATAGAAATCCAGGCACCCCATGAAAAATTTCACATTATCGGCGACGTGGTTAATACCTGCCTCTGGATTTAATTCGCATACAAGTGCAATGTGATCAAGCCACTTAACACCCGCCCCTCTTATATTGTCTGGCCATGGGTCAGGATTAATTGAGCCTACCTCTGTTCCAACGCATTCTTTCTCCGCATAGAGCCTCAATTCGTGGCCGCTGGGAATCGTGAATCGCAGCATCCTTCCCATTGTTGGCAGCTCTCCTGCCGGCAACATGTCTGTGGTGATGCCGTATGATTCAATCCGCTGTTGGAGATGGTCCAGATCGCTATCTCTTTCAACTTTGTATGCGACATGGCACAACCCGGCTCGGTCGGATGGCGTCAAGATGAGCGAAAAATTATCCCACTCATCCCAACACTTCAAATATACGTTCCCTTCTTTATCCTCAAGTGTTTTTTTCATGCCAAGCACCAGCTCATAATGGTGAACTGCCTGCTTGATATCCATGACGTGCATGTTGACATGTCCAATCCGCATAACACCCATTTACGCTCTCTCCTTCATTATATTTTTCAAGGCGTTCTACCCTCACGTTCGTCACTAGCCCGCAAAATAAACGCCAAGGATGTATTAATTTTCTTAGATAGAATTTCGATGTCTAAGGCCGTGATTGGTGAAACTCTGCAAGCGAGGTAGACTTTCTGCTCTTCCTCCTCCACGGAAATATGTGTCCGGCTCATAGAGCCAAGTTTTCGAATCTCACCTCCTCGAACCTTGATCTTGCAAACACCACATCCTCCACCGAGACAACCGACCGGAATGCCCTTACATCCAAGGCGCAACATGCCTTGCAATACTGTTTCGTTTTCACGACAGAGATAATGAACATCACCTCCCGCAATGATTCTTACTAGGTGCTCAATTTGAAGCAGATCGTTAGGTTCGGCATCTGATTTGTGTATTCCTGGCATGACTATCGCCCTGACTTAAGCAGTTCCCGAACACTGACTTCAGCGTTGGAAAGCGATACTGGGCACACCTTAATCTCGGACATCACCATGCGGCTCAAACCAATGAAATCTTTACTCGCGTTGATCGCTACCGCAGCAAGGGCTTTCCCATCAAGCAATCGGACTAAAAAGGCAGATTGTCCTGAATTCAGTTAACCGCGCCAAACGTAGTCGCCTGGCCCTTGGATATCCCCAATCATCTGTATGCGTTGGCTGGCGATCTCGGTCCAAGAAGTAGCAACCTGAGGCGCGGGATGGCGCTCTCCCAACATAGCCAGGGAGGCCGTTTCTGCCTGTTGTTGAGTGTTGATAAATGTCTCAAGCGAGCGCCGCCCGCCGTGCTTTAGCGGCCACGCAGCTACGTCACCTGCAGCGTAAATTCCATCGCATGATGTGTGGCCACAGGCGTCCACTACGACACCTGTTTCGCAAACAACTCCAGCGGTACTCAGCAATATGTCGTCCGGCACTCCACCAATACTCGAAAGGATCATGTCGGCAGAAAGCTCCCGACCATCGGACAACATCACCGAGCGAACACACTGTTCACCATGAATTACTTCAACTTGCGCCTGCAGCTCAATCCGAACCCCCATGGCCTGGAGTTGTTCACGGCACCAGGCCCCGACTTGCCGGCCCAGAACACGCGTCAGCAGTTCATCTGCGCACTCAACGATGGTGACATCAAGCCCAGCTTTGCGCGCGGTGGTCGCAACCTCACAACCAATTAGACCACCACCAATGATCACGAGGGAGCGCCCTGCTTCAAATGCCTTCAACAAAGATACGCAGTCTTTTACGTCACGAAGCCTATGTACCCCCTCCAAGTGTCCGCCTGCTACGGGCAACGTGCGCGGCCGAATACCCGTGGCAAACAGCAGGCGGTCAAAGCTCAATACCAATCCGGACTGAAGGGTTACACGACGCTTTTTGGCATCAATGGCGACCGCCCCGTCGCCCAAGTGCAGATCTATCTTTTCATTCTCATACCATGTTGCATCCATTAATTTTGGAGGCGCTTCAATTTTTCGCCCGAGCATGTCTTTTGATAGAGAGGGGCGGTCATAGGGCAGATAGTTTTCGTTAGCCACCATATGAATACGCCCACTGTAGCCTTTACCCCGCAGAGTTCTTGCAGTGGTTGCCCCTGCCAGACCGCCTCCAATTATCACGACATCATTAATCATCTAGACTTTTCTCACATTAAAGATTTGATTTTCTTCTTCCTCGTGCACCAGACTTTGCTGCAGTAGCATAGTGGCTCGATTGAATACTTGAATATGCACATGACCGTATAGCTAATCCCCACTGCCTTCTCGAAACTTCTGCGTGTGTACCCTTTTAATAAAAGCATTACTTAATGTCAGCGTCGTTGTTAGTGTATTTCATTTAATCAGTGGCATTTTCCTAGAGTTAGGCTTTCTGCTTATAGCAACTTCGAGACAGTTAGTTAGGTCTAAAAAACGCACCTCTGTAGCCATGCACACTGAAGGTTTAACATTTAAAGCGCTGGGAACGATCTCGCCGAGCTCGGCGATCCGTGTCGGTAGGTCCCGCCCTAACGGTTCTTGCAGTAGAAACCAAATTGGAGATTGCGGTGCCGTTGAACTCTTAAGCGCGCGGCGAATCACGCTGGAGGCTATGCCCATAAACATGAGCCCACTGATGCAATAGGCGGTGTACGGCACCTCGAACGATCTCAGGTCGTCGCTGTGCTTCAGCCTATTGATCTGCTTGATGCAAGCCGGCCAACGTGGTTCAGAATAGTTCCCCTTGATCATGGGGATCTTCGGCTTCGACAGCAGCAGCGGCACGCAGCTCAACACCGAGAAGATTATGGTGGTCACCCACAGCGTAGCGTAGAGGCCGGACTCAGTATTCGGCGCGATTGAGCCTATGGCGATTATCGCCAACCCGATGGCACCCCAGGCAATGCCCAGCTTGCCTGGACGGAGCAGGCTATCGAAGGTGTCACTTGCCGCCAGGTTGTCGTTGCAAAATAGATCGCAGCTCTCGATCTCGCCCCCGATCACTAGTACCTTAACGCCGCCGAAAGTGCCGTTGATGCTGCTGTGCAGCCAGAGGTACGAGTTCGCGTGCTGCAGGTTGGAGAAATCAATGTGGACCTTGAGCACCAAAATGCGCATCGAGAGCAATAGCGCTAGTAAGGCGATAACCAGCAGCACACGGCCATGAACGCCATTGGCGAACAATTGGTCGCGGTTAGGGATGAAATTGAAGATTGGTGTAGCCGACGGAGCGCCCCGGAGCTGACATCTATTAGCGTCGACTGTGTGACAGATGAAGCTGATTGGGGCGTCATCATTGCTGGCAAGTAGAATCACACGCGCATCGATGACCATGGCCTGATACAAATCGTTGCGCCGACTGGCCTGCTGAGTCTCAACTCCAGAAGAGTCAAGGGCGGCCTCCCAGCCTCCAAGCGATATTGATCCAGCCGTTCCGCGCAAGGCGTTGACACCGAGAGCGCAACCACTCAGTGGGGTAGCGAGGGAATGCAGCATTGCAGGTCACCACTAGTATTTTGTTCTTATTGAGCCATGGCATAGACTTAGCAATCGCTGTGCCATAGCATGTTCCGAGCTGTATCTAGTGGATAAGCAATTGATTATTAATAAGTTTTTAAAAAAAAACGGCGCGAGGAGTAATCTCGGCGTGCCGTTGGAAGTTGAGCAAATCCTCAAATCGCGCAGAGGCAGTTGTCGATTTGATCAAGCCAGTGGCCGGCGCAATCCCGCCGCACGCAGCTATCGGCGAATCATTTTGGCTTTGTTCGCGTTTGTCGTGGGTTACCCCAGCGCATGCCGAATCCACGCCTCTGGGCCGATGTCTTTGCCTGCACGCTCCAGCAATCGCCGCCAACCCAGGTAATTTGGCAAATATCGGGTGGCGACGCCGTTGAAGCGGCGCATCCACTGCTTCAAGCGCGAGTCGTAGGCATTCACATGCTGGATATGAAAGACGCGTTGCTTGACCCTCGTGCCCTGCGCCAGGTTCAACGATTCATGCGGGATGGCTTCGGCCTTGGCGACGGCGCGATAGACGCCTGCACCATTGGTGCATAACACCGACTCGGAGCTCCACGGCTGTGAGAGCAGGCTCCCGAGCGTCTGCTTATCCACCTTGGGCAGGACAGCATCGTAATGTTTGCCTTGCCGATCCTGGGCGACGAGTACCGGTATTTGCTCGGCCGACAGGCCACGCTTCTGGGCTTTCCCGCCACGATGTCGAGCTGGGCGTGGCAGTTTGCGCTTGCCCTTGAATGACTCCAGGAAGTAGGTCTCGTCAGCTTCGACGATATTCGACAGCTCGGTGTCGTTTTCGCTGGCAGAAAGTGCCAGCATCCGGTGGCGCCAGCGAAAGGAGGTGGTGCGATGCACGCCGGCCTCCTGAGCGGCCTTGCGCACACTGAGGCCATTGACCATCGCTTGAGCGTAAATCAACCAAGCATCGCTACGCTTGAGTCGGGCCAACGGCGTTCCGGTCGCCGCATTGAATGTCTTATGGCAACTCGTGCAGCGATAGCGCTGCAGCCCCGTTGCCCCACCCGTGGACATACCCGGAGTGGCAATGCGAGCAGGCCAACACCTCGCAGGCGCGCTGATTCGCAACCTCGACAGTCAGGGATGTGCGAGGCGGTTGATTCAACGCCTGTCGGACCTAAGCGCGCTGCTTTACGGTCAGACTGGCGACTTGAGAAAACCATGACTGGAATGCCTTGCTCTCCATCATGCGCCCCTCCCGCTGGCTGTACTGACTTCAGTCTAGCCAACCCACGATGAACGCGAACAGAGCCTAAATAAGGGTTCTTCGAGGGATCGTGGGAAAGAGAGGATTGACAGTCAGGGACGCAGGTAAATTGGCAGTCGCCAAACACACCACCCCCTGCACCCTGATATCACCATGAATCCTATTGATCTTGCCACTTTCTGGCCAGGCTACGCGGTCGTAGCCAGCAGCCAACACGCCGAAAACACCCTGACGCTCATCCTGGAGCCACTTGCCTCCGAACTGCCGCGCTGTGGGCGCTGTCTTGAACCAATCCCCCTGATCCATGATCGGCGTGTCCGCGATGTCCGTGATCGCGATCTGTTTGATCAGCGTGTCCAACTGCAGGTGCCTGTCCGCCGCGTGGACTGCCTGAGCTGTGGTCGCGTTCCCGAGCGGGTCGACTGGTTGGAACCCGCCTCACGCCTGACGCAGAGGCTGCGCGCATGGGTCTAAGCGCTGCTGCAGATGCTGCCGATGCTGCAGATGCTGCCGATCAGCCATGTCAGCCGACTCACCGGGCTGCACTGGCACACGATCAAGGCCATCGACAAGCGCCGCCTGGAAGCCAGCGTGGGCGACTTCGATCCAGGCAATGTCCGGCGTTTGGTGATGATTTTGCTTTGCACAAGG